>Ga0247727_10005018_pt1 | contig 27349 bp, 37 predicted proteins | sample WisWelCaveWW1625_FD_202498 | JGI IMG/M metagenome (GOLD analysis project Ga0247727, IMG submission 202498) | Biofilm microbial communities from Wishing Well Cave, Virginia, United States - WW16-25 | ecosystem: Environmental > Aquatic > Deep subsurface > Groundwater > Cave microbial mat | place...
CGGCCACGAACACGGCCATGATCAACACCGCGATGGGACCCAAGACCATGAGAAAATCGAGATAGCCCAATTCAGCCTTACTGGCGATCATGATATTGGGCGGGTCACCGACGAGCGTCGCAGTCCCGCCGATATTGGACGCGAGCGCCTCGGTTACCAGAAAAGCAACGGGATTGAGTTCCAACCGCTTGGTAATGGCCAGCGTAACCGGCGCCATGAGCAGCACGGTGGTGACATTGTCGAGCATGGCCGAGAGCCCAGCCGTCAGCAGCGCCAGCAACACCAGCAGACGAAAGGGCTTCGCGTCGGCTCGCTGCGCCGCCCAGATGGCCAAAACCTCGAAGAGACCAGTCTCCCGGACAATGTTAATGATCACCATCATCCCGATCAGCAAAAACACCACGTTGTAGTCGACTCCGTACTCATGGGAATAGAACGCCTCCTCTTGTGACACCACACCCAGCCCGATCATCACTGCCGCTCCGCATAGCGCCACAATCGTCTTGTGGATCCGCTCGCTGATGATGACCAGATAGCACAGGCCGAAGATGAGCAGGGCCAAAGAAATCGAAGACATTCAATACCTCTTGCCGGCGATAGATACCGCTGGGCTCTGTAGCTTTCACGCATTATCTGGAGACCCGTGCTGCAATGCAATGAGAGTCGTCTTTTTCGATGCAGTTCGTGTCAGGCCTTCTACAAGGACAATGTCGGACAGGCTCCTAGGCATCCCCTGCCAGTTATGCTACAAACCTGCCGGAGGATTGTCGGATTGGGTCGAAGGTCGTTCACATGACGATGGGGCAGCGTTCCAAATCCCTCACATGGTTGATCCTGGCAGGAATCTTCTGCAGCCTGACCGTAACCGGATGCCTCTCACCGATCACACTGAATCGCGCCGTGATGACTTATGATCAGGCGGTCACAGATGCCATCTCCAAACAACTGCTCATCAACATCGCCCGCGCCCATCAACATCAACCGATTCACTTCACCGGCGTCTCGAATATCGCCGCGACGTTTGATTTCCGTGTCAGCGCCGGCGCCACTCCGACACTCACAGGAGAGGAAGGCAGGGCGCTCATGCCGATCTTCGGCGGCAGCGTGGCAGAGAACCCCACCATCAGTATCGTGCCGATCGAAGGGGAAGAGTTCACCAAGCGACTCTTGACCCCCTTTCAGGAAACCAAGTTCCTCCTCCTCCTCCGGCAAAGGTACGACATCGATCTGTTGCTCCGGCTGATGGCGCAGGAACTGCGGGTCAGGGAGAATGGCCAGGAGGTCTCCTACCGCAATACGCCGGCAGATCGGACAGGCTACGAGATATTCCGTCGCGTGGTGACGCACCTCTCGGCCATTCAGGACCAGAACCAGCTCTATGCTGAACCGCTCGTCTACAATCGCACCTGGACGATTCCCGCCAACTCGGTCACAGCCGAAGGCTTCCAGGCGTTACAGAAAGAGTATCTCGTGACCTACAGCCAGAAAGACAACAGCTACACCCTTCGAAAACAAATCACGGGACAAATTCTCATCACCAACTATGACCCCAATACACTCTCACCCGACGAACGGGCCCGGTTGATCGACGAAACGGAGGAAGGGCAACTCAACGATGTCTCCTTCGACATCCGTCCAGGGCACGTCGGAGGGGGATACCCCCTCAAGGGAGACTTCCGGCTGCGGAGCTTCAATACCATTCTCAACTTTCTTGGCCGATCGCTTGGAGAAGACCCCGAATATCACGTCGACAAAGATCCACGGACCCCAGCGGTTGAGGAAAATCCCGTCTACACCATGGAACTCCTGCTGTCGGATGGGGCTCCCTCCGGAGCCGACCTGTCGATTCAGTCCCACGGAAAATATTACTCCGTGAACACCACCGGACCGTTGGCACGCTGGAACCGCGAGGCCTTCCAAATGCTGTATCTATTGTTCCAGATGACCGTCAGCGAGGTGCCTCGCGTCGGAGTCCCCAGCATCACGATTGCGAAGTGAACGGGCCACAGAGTCCCCACCCCCGTGATCTTCGGCCACAATCAGCCGCGACCGCTGCACGGACATACGCCCAAGGATCACCGCGGCAACCGTGGCATCGAAGAGCCAGCGCGCGAAGAAGTTCTGCAATATTGGCTTGCAATCCCGACCCTGTATGACACCCGATCCCCTAATTTAAGCGGACGTGCGGTAGAATCATCCAGGCCATGTTTACACCCCGCGCAGAGCACTGGACTCTCCACCCTCTCCGACTGCTGCTGGCGACGCTTGCCTGGCTCTCCTGGCCAAGCGTCACACAAGCAGTCGACTACGACAACGAGGTCGCCGTCTGGATCGAACAGGGCCACGCCGTCGCCGCCAGTTTGGTCAGCGGCCGTCGGGAGATTCCGCTCGACGCGCAGGAGACCGTGACCGGCTCAGGTGCAAGCGGCATCATTGCCGTTGTCGTGACCTCGCGCCGGCTGCTGGGTTTTTCTAGCCGTACCCTCGCCTGGAGTAAGAAGGATCGTGATCTCAATGAAAAGGTTCTCGAACGGCGGGTGTTGCCCACATTCAGCGTCGTGAGAACGGACAAGCATCTGTACGGATTTCGCGGAGCGAACGGAATCTGGCTTGATGAAGCCCTCGGGATACGCGAAACGGTCAATCGGACCCAGACGACTGATTATGGGGCGGTGTTCGTCACGAACGAACGGCTCGTGGGCTTTGCCTCACTGCTCGGCGACTTCTCCTCGAAGGCACTCGGCATCCACGAGCACATCACGCGGTTGGACAACGAGAAAGGCCTCGTCATCGTCACCACCAGCAACCGCACACTCGTGTTCGGCAGCCGCTTAAGCGGATGGGAAGAATTCGAGTAATGCTCGGCTGCGTCAGCGCATAAATGGGCATGTAAGAGAGTCACGTTAGCCGGTGTTTCCGATTGCCTTCACCGATGATCCTGAATGCACAGGGCCGTCCGAGTCAGTGGTTTGCAAGCATGCATATTCATGAGGAAAAAGACGGTTGCCATGGCTTCCAGCTGGGCATCGCATCTGCATACTCCCACCAGTTGATAGTCCGTACGACCATCCCGCGGTAAGACCGCAGAAAAGAACCACGTTATGGTGGTGCGACAATATCCTCGATTCCAAGCGACTTTTTCAGGCACCCTCGTCCACCAGGGTCACCTTCATCCGATTGACAAGGCGCTGGATCTCTCGCGAAAAGGATGTAGGCTTGAAAGCCCCTTTCGAGCCTCCGCCGGAATGAAGGTGGATCTTCTGCTCTTCCTCCCCAAAGCAGAGATCCCGATTCTGATCCAAGGCGCTGTTGTACGTTGGTCCGGCGCGCACGGGATCGGGATTCAGTTTCAGTCCCTCACCTCGCCCCATCAAGAACGGTTAGCCTGCACCCTCCGGCAGCTCGAAGCCACAGCCGGTCACAGCTAACACCACAGCGATAAGACAGCTCATGAATACCTCCATGCGCGGGCGAGGCGAAATGGCTCCTGAAAGCTGTTTCTGTTCTCCGCGAGCTAGGAAGAGTCCGTGAGATGGAGCCGACTTCATATTTCTGCGCTTGATTGCTCGCTCAGCCAGGCTTCGAACGCTTTACGGAGCATGCGTTTATGGTTGGGTTGGTACCCTGGGATACTGGAGTAATCTTCCAGCTCCAGCATTTTCTGAATCATACTTACAGTATATGACGCCCCTTGAGCCTCATGATCCTTGTGCCATACGGCAAGACGACTTTCAGCCTTGCCTGTCATGGCTTCCTCGAACACATGCCAATCACAATCTCGTGAATATCGAAGGTAGGCCATGATGTTACCCAATAACGAAACCACTGCCGCGCTCGGATGCAGTGCTTCAACAAAGATTCCCGACCCCTTTTCCTTTCCCATCGACGGTACCAGGTCGGAATGTCACATGCGTACGGACGACCTCTGATTGAAGGAAATATGGGGAATAGGCTACCTCCAGAGCTGGGAGGGAGTCAACGAGCGGGTTCGAAAACTGATCGAGCAGGCAAGCCACCCGCCACGCGCAGATGAGACGATCAGCCTGTGCTTCCTCTTATGGTTCGGACCTCTCTGTTACACCATAGCCCGCATTATTCATGAAGGTCCGTCGCCCCCCACCCCATCCCTCTCCATACTATAGGGAGGGTGAGGGAGGGGGCGCGAGACGGGCACTCGGAGGCGTGAAGCCCTGAGGCATACTCGTGCAGTATGTCGAAGGGCTGAACGGCGAGACTGCCCGTCGCAGTCGCGTATCCGCGCTTGCAGCAGAAGCTTCATGAATAATGCGGGTTAGGATCGTTGACAGCCCATGCTGTAACTGCAGTATGCTGGTCGTAAGAGGTGCATCACGCATGACGAACCAGGCCATTCCCGCCACATCGCTCTCCGGCCCACCGGTGTCTCGTTGGTTGGGATTCTTTCCAGAATTTCGACAGGATAGCCTCGGCTTTCTGTTGCGCTGTCATTCATATGGCGATGTCGTGAAGCTCCCGATGGGCCAGATGGCCGAGCTCCTCTTTCGCCACCCGGATCTGGCCATGTACTTCCTCAATCATCCGGACGACGTCAAACACGTGCTGGTGACCAACCAACACAACTACACGAAGACCCGAGTCCCTCCGGGTGAATCCCGCGTGTTTGGAAAAGGCGTCATCCATACGGAGGGCGAAACCCATCACCACCAACGGCGACTGTTTCTCCCCTTCTTCCATGGAGACCATGTGGCCTCATACGCCGGTCTGATTACCGAAAAAGCAGCAGCCCTCGCTACAAGCTGGAACCACGGCGCCACCGTCGACATCGGACGTGAGATGATACAGCTCACCCTGTCGATTATGTGGCGCCTCCTCTTCGGGCGTGAGGTGAGCTCCGACGCCCCGCAAGTCGCGGAAGCCATGATGTCCGGGCACCGCTTACTCTCGGAGCAGTATAGCTCCGTCCTCGCCTGGATCATGCCCTTGTGGGTTCCGACGGCACAGCGTCGAGAATTTTCTCGTGGCCAGGAGTTTGTGGATTTAAAAATCAGAAGTTTTATTCAAAGCCGTCGTGCGACACATCACGAGAGCCAGGATATGCTCGCGCTCTTGCTCGCAGCCACCGATGAGGCAGGGCAGTCACTCAGCGACCGGGAGATTCGTGATGAGCTCTCCACCTTCCTGATAGCCGGCCACGACCCGACAGCCACTGCACTGACATGGATCTGGTTTCTCCTCTCCCAGTTCCCGACGGTGCGTGAACGCCTGGCCAATGAGTTAGAGACCGTGCTGGGCCACCGTCTCCCGACGGCGACAGATGTACCTCGCTTGGCCTATACCAAAATGGTCTGGGACGAGGCGCTTCGTCTCTACCCTCCTGCCTGGCTGTTACACGCACGTAAGAGCCTCGCTGAAGACAGACTGCCATCCGGCGTACTACTCCCGGCCGGTTCTCGGGTGTTCCTAAGTCCCTGGAGCATACACCGAAACGCTCGGTGGTTTCCCGACCCCAACCGATTTGATCCGGACCGTTTCTTGCCGGAAGCAAAGCAGGCGCGGCCGGTCTTCAGCTACTTGCCGTTTGGGGGAGGTGGGCGTGGTTGTCTGGGCGAATCATTTGCGGAATTGGAAGGCCTGCTGGTTCTGGCAACACTGGCCTCGAAGGTCCGCCTCCCGTTGGTAGACGGACCAACCATCCTCCCGGATCCTCTGATGACGTTGTGGCCGAAGATTCCTGTGCGCATGACAGTTGAATCCGTCGGTACCCCAAAACGCCATCCCACGACAGCCTAATTTAGACGGATACGAATACAGGACCAACAAGAAGGACCGCCGCGCGCGGACAAGGTGATCAGAAAAGTAGATTGTCCATGTTTTCTCGCTCACCGTGAAAAAAGGTGCTATAGTTGAGCCGAAACTTTGTATTGCCATTCATACAACAGGCAGGAGGCAACATGGCAAAACAGCCTAAAGCAGCCGGAGGGTCATCCACTACACAGGAATCGACGGAAGATGAGATCCGGTCTCTTGCCTATCAACTGTACTGCGAAGGCGGCTATCAGAACGGTCGTGATCTCGAGTACTGGTTGGAGGCAGAGCAGCGAGTGATGGCACCCAAGAAGGCACCCTTGCGTAGAGTCGTCTGATCATCGCGAGACTGCGGTGCAGCTGCCACTTCGCGAAGGCCCCAAACTGCCCATGAAGCAGGCGCATAAAAGGACCCGCGCCTGAATCCGCGTATATTTGCTTCAACAAAGGCTGCCGCCTCTTTTATTCCTCAACGCGAAACAACTGTCGCGCACGGGCCATCTCCGCACCGTTGGATAGCAAAACCCGACCCCCTGCCTAATTTTCGAGGAAGTCATAACCAGCTCTCTCCAGTGCCCGCTGGACAGCCGGCATCACGGCGGGACTATCGGAGCAGGGCAGCACAGTCAATTCCGGTGCAGCCTGAAGTTTAGCCAGAAGCTGGGCAGCGTCTGAGCCGGCCAGTTCGTCGCAAGTTTCATACAGGCCCCCAGGGCCCTCTTCTATTGTATTGTGGACCTTGAGAACGGCACGGATCTTCGCAATGACGGCAGCAGTGGGAAGCGGCATGAGCAATGACGCGAGGGCCCCATGATCGAGCCGGAGTATGGAGACGATGTGAAGTGGCTCCCCATCTCGAAGTCGCTGGGCGGCGGGCAGGAGAATCTTTTCTTCCATGCCGATGTGGCGGAGAAGCCCGGCTCGAAATTGGTCATACGCTCCCCGATCAACATGGTCCGCATGAGCCACAGCCGATTGCAGCAGCGCATCAAGCCGCCGGTGGTCTTCCACAAGAAATTCTGTGATAGGCCCAGCGTTTTCGTTCTCTCCAGGTCTCATCCGTTGCCTCCGATTATGCCTTTGACACAATTACCATCGCCGCGCGCGGATGACCTCCGACTTAGAAGGTCAATACTCATGCCTGACCCTAAATCCTACTGGTTATCCATTTGAAAACGTTGTACCCATGATGACCGGCAGGAGGGATTGAGGTCACGTCTGTGCAGGTGGCGCTTGCCGGAGTAGCGGACATGCGTTGCTAACTCAGTTCGATGCCGAAGACTTTGGCTGCTTTTTTCACATCCCGCGGATTGACCCATAGAATGGCGCCGAAGCGTCCCTGGCCGGCAGTGAGACCGGTGACCGCGATTATGTTGATCCTGGCTGAGCCAAGTCGATCAGTCAGATCGGCCAGTGCTCCCGGGCGATCATCGCCTTCCACCAGCAAGCACATTTTCGGTCCCTGTATTTTCAACTTATGCGCCTTCGCTACGCTCTTGAACGCGGTGGGATCTTCCGGCACCACATCCACCTGTGTGCGGCGATTCCGGGGAAAGGCATGCACGGCCATTAGATTCACTCCGGCCTCACGCAGTGGAGCAAGCATGCCGGCTAATGTCCCGGGTTTATCCGCAATCTGCACCTTGAAATATTGGGCAGTTCGAATCAGATCGGCCATCATACCCTCCTCTCCCCGCCCAAATAGCGGGTATCCTCCGACAGGAAACGCGTCGCGCGAAAACAATGTGTGCTGCAATCATCATCACGGGGACTGACCCCTTGCGCAATGATGGGTTGGAAGTTGAATTGGTATAGCCTAGGCGTACTACAGAGCGTAATGCAACCGGTAAAGTCCACTTTCAGATACAGAGTTGCGCCTTCCGACGGTCTACCTTAAAAATGGTCCCGTGTCCGTCTATCCAGCTCCAACTGATCCTCGCTTCCATGAAGGCAGTGCCCCCCGCGCGCGGACGAGGCGATCTGAAATGAAGAATGTCGCCGTATCCCTGACAGATCCGCACGTCTCTGAACGCTGCGACCACCACGGATGTTGCCGCAAAGGTTCCTGCCGAAGTGCTTGGTTACCCCTGACGAAGCGACTGCGGCGAGACCAGTCCAACGGTGGTGTCCTGAATGGGATTTTGCAGCCGATTGATTCCTTCGCGGCAATACCCAAGTGGTAACCACCGGCAACCGCCGCAAATGGAGGTCAGATCATCCCCCGTCACTGAAGTCTGAATCCGCGCAAGAATGTCGTGCCAGCGAAGATGATCCCCTACCTTCAGCCCGAGCCTCCGCAGCACCTCGTGATCCTGTTCAATCATCTCCTCCTCCGATCTCTCGCCGTTGAGCATACAGCCAGATGGGTGACGGTGTGGACAGGCCGCACAGACCGCATCCGGAGAGGCAAGAACTTCGACCAGGACCTCTGGGTGATCGGTTAACGTACGGTGGATTGCGGTCATTTTCGCGATAAATTCAGAACTGTACCCTTCCCCGCGAAACCCTTGCAGGCACAAGAGCGTATGGCCTCGGAGGTGAACCGAAGCGGAAGAATCGTCGTCCCTAACGTGATCGGCCATGGCGATCGAACCTCATGGAATTGCTGATTGTGCCACCGCAAGCCAGCCGAGTCAAAACAACCCTCAATCCTCCCTGCTCGGCCCATGCCATCGGCGCTTAGGAATGGCAACACCAGTTCCTTGCTGTCAAGAGTGAGGGCTCGATTCGTTCACTCAATATTTCATCGCACAACACGCCCCACATAGCGACAGGCCAAGAATACCAAGAGTATTCTCATCAAATAAATCGCAACCTCAGGTAATTTTCTGCCGGAAAAGGAATATCTTCCCGATTTCCCTTTCGGACTGGACTATTCCCGAAGGCGCGCGCCATCTGCTGTCCCCACCGATTGACGAGTCCGCTCACGGGGGATTATCGTAGTCTCGCCTGAAGAATGACGGAGGTGAAGATTCAACACCCCTTTCTGCTCTCTCCGAGTGAGGTTCTCTAGCCTCTGCCGTTCCGATAGGACAGAGTACCGACCGACATATGCGGCTCGCTGAGGTACATTCTCAGCGAGTGGCGCCTCCGGGACCGAACGGAAGGAGGTCTCGCCGTGGAACCTGCCAAGAATCGATAGTACTGGGAAACAACCAAGGAGTATGGTGAGTTCACAAGCTATCCCTAATCTGAGCGTCCAATCCCTGAGGGGAAATCAAGTTGGGAAAAGTGATCTTTGACGCCCACTGCATGCTGAGTCTTTGATTTTCTACCGTCTGAACGGGATCCCATGTCCCTGTTGACAAAAGCCGTCCTGGGGGTTCGTCGCGCATGGCGCGTCGTATGACTCATGCACGAGGATCAGGGGCGATTACGAGATCCGCACCTGCATCAGGAGTTACCGTCGTTGATGCTGGAGAACTGTTTGCACATCCTACGAAAGGGAGGTCACGCTCATGCCTACGTACGAATATAAGTGTCTGGACTGTGGAAAAGAAGTGGTGCTCTACTTGGGTTTGAAGGAGCACGAGAGCGGGTCGGTTGCCTGTCCCTCTTGCCACAGCAAGCGCGTGGAGCAATTGATCTCCAGCGTCATGGCGAAGACAAGTCGGAAGAGTTGAACGGCCTGAGGCGCTCACTCATTTCTCGGCTCCATGCTGGCCGCAACAGATCTTGAAGTGCCGTTCCGAAAGACGACGCGGCGGGGCATTCTGGATTTCCGCAGGCGTTGATTCACTTCACGACGTCCAGAGAATCAGAACGGCCGGTCATTCCCTCGGACGCTTTCTCAGTTTTTGAGTAGTGGAGAAACAGCCGGCGCGCGGGGCGAGGCGAAAAAGGTTCCTGACAACTTTTCCGCATCATACTGCCCCGGCTCAATCTGGGCATCGCGCCTGAACCCGAGCGCGGGCAAGAACACCTCATAAAACGGTCGTGCCCATGGCTCCTGAGCGTTTGACCCGGCCTCTACTTTCCGCCTTGGACGGAAAGTTCCCAGCGGTAGCCATCAGGATCGTGGAACCATAAGCCCATGTGAGGTGAGCCGGGTGACTCCGGGCCGATTTCGTTGCCGGGATCTTCCACGTTAACCTTATGGTTCTTCAGGTGCTCGAGCGCCTTTCGCAACGCCGTCATGGTCGGCAGATGAAACGACATGTGACCAATCGTTTTCGGTGACGGTTTACCTTTCGCCAGGACGATTGTCACGTTGTCGTTGCCAACTGCGACACCCTCTTCGAACTCGAACTCCTTGCGCAATCCCAGTACGCGAACGAACCATTTCGCGCTGCGCCGCGGATTACGGACGGCTAGTCCGAAGTGACCGACAGTACCAATTGTGAACGGTACCTTCATGGCTGCTACCTTAGCGGAACACGTGATCGCTTGCCAAGTGAGGGCCGACGAAGGGGCGCATCCAGGCCTGAAGGGAACTCGTTAGGATCGGTGCGGGAGAATGACGAAAGACTAGGCCGGTAACGGAAAAGTGTCAAACAGACAGCGGCGACAGCAGAAAATAGATACGGCGTTGAAGCCTACAAAGGCCCGCCGCGCGCGGACGAGGCGTTGAACAAAGACTCCCGACCCTTTTCTTTCGTACCGGTGTTAGCGAGTTAGACATTGGTGACACAATAACTCATTCCGGTGACTCGGATCCGTTTGAATCGCAGGACTTGCTAGTGGTCATCTGCACCCTGTTGGTGTCATTTGGATCGCGAGGAAGACACACTTTCGATTCACCTTTACCGATACCAATTCTAAAACCCTGCTGCTCTAGCAAATCATAAGCTTGGAATTGGTGGGTCGAAGGCACGTTCCCGCTGGGACTGAAACTCATCCACCGAATGCATGAACTGATGTCCCCCTCCTCACCTACAACCCGCTCACACAACTTCTGGGTTGCCAGCATTTGTTGTCCCAAACGCTGTTCCGGTGTGACGGGAAGAACTCCTCTCTCCAAGTCCTGTCTGCTGACCATTTGATAGCCTAACGACACCATACATTACCGATAAGCGGTTTGGTCCAGAGGAGCGAAGTAAAACCGTTCTCCACTATAGGGATACATATTGGGTTTTTGAACGGTCATGTCGGCACAGAATAAATTATCTTTACGGATCTGTTCTTCTGATACACCAAGTTTGACCCAGTAATAGGTAGGTACGGTCGCACAACCTGCCACGAAGCAGAGGAGCAGGCTCCCTAGGCAGAAGAGACCAATAGCTTTCATATTTGGGTAACTCCTGTGCATTCACACTCCTTCCAGGTCCTGTCTGAGACTGTCGCCCTTGCTCACTTACGTTAGTTATAGAGTGGGCAAGTCCCATGCCTCCTGCCTGCCTGGGATAACGTCATCAATGATTCCTCGAAAACACCTAGTCCATCAGCCCATTAGGGCGCTATCGAGCCATCTCTCAAAGGAAGTGAACGGAGTATCCGTAGCCAAGTAGATACAGGACTGTATCGGTATTGATCCAGTGCTCGTTAGGCTTTCCTTCACTTTAGAGTAATCGGATCGTTGGTCTTGGTTGGTCTGAGAGAAAGGAGGGTGTCAACAGAAGAACTGGCGGAATGGTTCTATTTCAAGAGAAATCGCCGCGCGTGGACGAGCTCCGCAATGTTGGATTGCAAGACCCGACCCACTATCTATGCCCCCGCGCAGTGTTGCCGAATGGTCTCCCACTGCGCACGTCCAACAAGAGCCTTCCGATTCCCCATACTTCTCTTTAGGAGAGTGGCCAAGGCTGCCCTTTACTGCGCGCAACATTTTTACCCGCCCAACCCCGAGCGCGCCGAGACGCGCTCTTGTCCTAGGCGAGCACAGTTTCACCGTGCGCGTTCTGCGAGCAAGAAGGGCACCCGGCCGCTCCCTCCCCATCCTTCAGAGGGCGCGCGTTCCACGGGCAGGAGGACGACCAGGCGCCCTTCTCTTCCCTAATTGGAAATTACCCTGGGCGCCTGGAGGCGGCTGAGACAGTCCAGCCAGAGTGTGGCCGGGTCCTGGTCAAAGATGCTGAACGAATCTGGCGGCAAAATCCCCCACGCCCCCAGAAGCATCTCAGCTTCCAGCTGCCTCGGAGCCCATCCGGCAAATCCGGCAAAGGCCCGGAAGGTTTCGGTCGTCTTGGCCTGCGTAATGATGCGCTCCAGGACGCTAGGTGTTCCCCCCACATAAACCCCGTCGAAGACCGATCGTGCGTCTGCTGGAGGCTCCTTGAGTCGGGACAGCAGGAGAAGTCGGGTTGGCTCTACCGGCCCACCCGCAAACAGCCGGTAGCTGGTCCCCTTGAGCACGGTGATGTCCGGCAATACCTTGGACAGGAGGAGGTTCGTGGAACGATTCAGAATAAGCCCGACGGTTCCCTCAGGCCCGTGCTCCACGACGAGCACGACAGCTTGGCGGAAGTTCGGATCTTCCAGCGATGGGCTGGCCACTAAGAGCACACCTTTCCCGACCGACGACGGCGCGAATTCCATGCTCGCCAGAACGGGTGCCGCGTGCAGGACGGTCAGGAGTCCCCCAAGCAGGATGCTCGCAATGGCTCTCCGTACACCAGTGGGACCCGGTGCGCTTGAGTAGTCAGACGGAGGCAGCATGAGGGAACTTCCGTTTCTGAGAAATGGCGTCAGGCATGAGTAGCGACTTATGTGAGACAGACGACACCTCAGGCTGCGGCGCGAACCTTGACGGTCAGGCGCACCGTAGCGCCGAGCCGGGCCAGCATGTCGATAAGCGCGTCCGTACTGAACAAGTCGATCCTCCCACGGAGAAGATCGCTAACACGAGGCTGGGTCACACCGAGTATCTTGGCTGCGACACTCTGCTTGAGACGGCGGGACGCGATGAGCTTCTGCACCTGGATCATGAGATCCGCTCGAACCAGCAGATGCTCGGCCTCTTCGCGGCGAAACCCGAGGTCACGGAATACGTTCCCAGTGGAAGGCGTGATCTTCAATTTCATAGTGCTCTCCCCTCTCGCACACTCACTGCTCAGCGTTGCGCAATCAACGCCTGATACCGTTGTTTGGCAAGGTCCGCATCGTGCTGCGATGTTTTCCTGGTTCTTTTTTCGAAGGCATGTAGTACATAGATCGCTTCCTCAAACTTGGCAACGTAGCAGACACGGTGTTCCACCGCGGAATGAATTCTGATCTCACGAACCCCCGGCCCAATGCTCGGTATCGGTTTCCAGTCCGACGGCTCCACTCCCTGCTGAACCAGCCGAAGCTGAAAACCCGTGAGCCGCCTGGCATCCTGTGGGAATGCCTGGACATCACTCCGCGATGACCCAAGCCACAGAATCGTCTTTTCTGCCACGACGTCAATATGCAAGTTTTAGTATATTTTTGTCAAGAGAGTACACTTTTCACAAGAGATCCACTGCGCGCAAAAAGGGTACCCGGCCGTTCCCTCCCCATCCTTCCGAGGCCGCGCGTTGCGCGAGCACAGGAGACTAACGGGCTACCCGCCTCCTTCAATCTTCCTTATCTTCCACCCCCCAACTTGTGAGCACCACCTCCCTACCCTTCGCTGAGCGGAGATGTTCCGCGACCCGCAACCCGATCAAAGCCCTTCCCACTTTGTCAGGCGGATATTCTTCGAGGAACTCGGTCGAGACGACCGCATCACGCGGCCCGCCGACGTCGTCACATTCGACCCGAAACACCTGCGCTATCCTGCCGGCATCGTACGAATCACGAATCAAGGCGCCTGGAAACTGTTGCTCAAAATAACCCCGCACGGCCGCCAGCTTCTCCAGTTCTTCTTCTGTATTCGCATTCGATCCCCACGCCATGGCCTGCCCTCCTCTGTATTCTGATGATCGCAATCTTCACTGCGAGCATCGAGGACCACGTTCTTATGATGCCTCTTCCACGCTACCTCTTTTCCTCTTTTGAATCAGAAAAGTGCGGACATTCTACTTTTTTAGGGCTAGTCAGGTCCATGTTTACCTGCGGGCTAGATAGAAGATAGGCCCAGGCTTTGATATCCTCACATCCACGAGGTGAGGGCATGAGCCTGGAACGCCGTGTATGATTCACATCCGACCAGCAACCGAAGCTGATTTCGCTGCCCTACTTCAAGTACAGCAGGCCGCCTTCGGGGAATACACCAATGTCTATCAAGTCAGCGGGTGGACGACGGAAACGCTCGACAGCCTCAGGCAGGATGCCAAGGAGAAACATATCTTCGTGGCAGAGGCGGATGGCGTGCTGGTGGGGTCCGTGCGCTTTTGGACCGTGGCTGGGGTGTGCGTGATCCGGCTGTTATCCGTGGGTCCTGTCCACCAGGGCCAGGGGGTAGGGAAAGCGCTGATACGGGAGATCGAACTGGTTGCGACCGATGCCCATAAGTTCTTTGCCTGCACCATGCTGCGCACGGCAAGGAACATTCACTTGTTCATGAGCCTCGGCTACAAGGCGGAAACGATTCTCCCCGATCACTACGACCACCTTGATCTGATCTGCTTCGCCAAATATCGCGAGGCGGCGGCGCAATCACCGAGCTGATGGTTGATAGCTCATGCATATGACGCACTACACACGTGATGGGCTGAGTGAGGTCTCTGAGAGTGCAGGGGTCTGAGCACGTCGCTCTCACCAATCGGCTCCCAGCCGATCAATGACCACTTGATGCACCACGGAATACTTGCCCAGCGTCGCCAAATACACCGCCGCTTCGGCGACATCGAATGGATCGATCTTTTCGCTGCGGAGAATCTCCTCCGGCGACGCATCGACGAGATCGTCGGCCACGCCACCAGGGCAAATGGCGCTCACTTTTATGTGATGCGGGCGGCCTTCGTCGGCCAGTGATTTCGTCAACGCCATCATGCCATGTTTCGAGACGCTGTAGGTTCCTGTTCCCGCCCAGGCTTGCACGCCGGCGACGCTCGACATATTGATAATCATCCCCCCGCTTTGCTTCTTCATTTGCGTGAACCCGGCCCGGCAACAGAAGAACGTGCCGCGCAGATTCACGTTCATCACCTCGTCGAACGCCTTTGTCGTCGTCTCGGCTAACCGCCCGCCCGCAATGACTCCCGCATTGTTTACGAGAATGTCCAGCCGCCCATAGCGCGTGATCGTCTCCTCGATCAGTCGTTTCACCTGACGTTCATCGGCCACGTCGGTTTGAATGGCCCAGGCCTCGCCACCGTCCTTCGTGATCTGCGCGACAGTCTGCTCGCAGAGCGCCATCCGCCTGGCCGTCACGATGACTTTCGCGCCTTCGGCTCCGAACCGCAGCGCGATCGCCTTGCCGATGCCGCTGCTGCTGCCCGTTACAATCGCGACTTTCCCTTTCAACCTATGCATGTGTTCACCTTATAAAAGAAAGAACTGCTCCTTCCAAGCTCGCTTGCTCCTTGTAGTAGCTGGTGGCTCGATTGGTCTCCTACTGCGCGCGACTTGCTCACCCGCTCCACCCTCCGATTGTTTTGCAATCGATCTCCCGAGCCGTACCATTAACCCGGACGAGAGCCTCCCAATACTCTTTACCTCTCTTCAAGGGAGTGGCTAAGGCTGCCCTTTACTGCGCGCATCGAACCCCCTCATACTTTTACTCATCCTTCTAAATGATCCTTCCAAGCTCGCTTGCCTCTCTCTTGGAATGGCACCCGTGTTGGTCCCACTGCGGCCGTCGAGCGAGCACATTCTGATCGTGCGCGCTCCGGGAGCAAGGGATCAGCACGGGTGCCATTCCACCCCTTTCACCGTGCGCGTTCTGCGAGCAAGAAGGGCACCTGGCCGCTCCCTCCCTCAATCTTCCGGTGCGTCTGTGTCGTTGTAGTATTTTTCGCGATAGATGGGGCATAGTCCTTTCTTCTGGAGTAACGATGTGGCGTCGGCGATCATGGCGCTGTTCCCGCAGAGATAGACAGCGAGATTCTTGACCGAAGCGATCCGCTCCTCGATCAGCCGCAGGACGCGGCCAGATTCGCCAGACCAGCCGGGCTCGGGGCGGGACAGCGTCGTGATGATCGAGAGGGTCGGAGTTCGCCTGTTCAATTCGGCCAGCTCCTCCTGATAATACAAATCCCGCTGGCCGCGCAGGCCCCACAACAAGGTTGCCGGTCTCGCATCGGGCTGTTCCGCGTTCGCCAGCAACATGGACTGAATCGGTGCGATGCCGGTGCCGGTGGCGATGAACAGCAGCGCGCGCCCTGGATCTCCTCGCAGATAGAAATTGCCCGCCGGCCCTTTGAAGTGTGCCTTGTCCCCTTCTTTTAGGTTGAACAGATAGGTGGAGCCTGGGCCACCCGGCACTAGGTTGAATAGCAGTGTGATGACGTCCGATCGGCTGGGCTGCGAGGCGATGGAATAAGGCCGCGTCACGAGGTGGCCGGTCTGCGGGTGCGGCATCTCGAACGAGATGAACTGGCCTGGTTTGAAGGTGATGGTCTTCGGCTCGATCAATTGCAGGTCGAGCTGGCGGACATCGTGGGTGAGATTCTTGACCGACTCGACTTGTGCGGCAAACATTTGGACCGGCACGGCGGCAAGATTTTAGCAGGATGCTCAAAGGATCCGCCAGCCTGTCTTGTTCATTTGATCTATTCGGTCTGTCTGGTCCGTCTGGTTCAACCAAACAAACGAGACAGACCAAATAAACAAGAGAGACCAGATAGACCAGATGAACCAGATCAACCCCTCCCGCGCGGCCATCCCTGCTTGAATCCCATGACCATGCCATCCGGTCCGGCCAAGTGCTCTACGCGTGTGCGCTTGAACCCGACGTCTTTCATCCACTTGCGGCAGTCCGCGCCGGTGAAGTCGAATCCGCCGTGGGTTTCAATGAGCATATTGAGGCTCATGAGGAGCCCGAAGGCGTTCTGCTTGCGCGCGTCGTCGATAAGAGCTTCGTGGATGATCAACGCTCCGCGGGATGGCAGGGCGTCGTAGGCCTTGCGAAGGAGCAGCATCTTCTCCTCCAGATTCCAGTCGTGGAGGATATGCCCCATGATGATCACGTCGGACTTCGGCAGCGGGTCTTTGAAAAAATCCCCTGGGTGAAAGCGCAACCGCTGCGCGACACCCCTTGCCTGCGCGTAGGCCTCGAACACGGGCCGGACCACCGGCAGATCCATGCCGAGGCCCGTGAGGTGCTTGTGCGTCAGAGCGATCTCGACCGCCACACCGCCTTGTGCACAGCCGACGTCCACAAACGTACTGTACTTCTTCCAGGGAAACTTTTTCGCAATGACCTGCGCCGACCCGATGCTGAGACCGGTCATGGCCTTGAGAAAGCCTTCCAGCCGTTGCGGATCGGCATACAACGTGCCGAAGAAGTCCTCGCCGGTTTTGACCTCGTTCTACGGCTTGCCGGTGCGGAGACCTTCGGTGAGCGAGCCCCAGAATCGATAGAGCCGCGCGTTGGCCATTTCGAGTATGCCGCCGACGTACGAGGACTTGGCTCGGTCGAGAAACAGCGCCGTCTCCTCGGTATTGGCGTAGCGCTGGCCGGTCCGCTTGAGCATGCCGAGCGCGACCAGCGCATCGAAGAAATCCCGCGCGCTGCGGGGATGGAGTTGGAGCCGCTTGGTTAAGGCCGCCGCATCGAGCGGGCCTTTCGCCAACTCCGTAAACAGCCCGAGTTCAATGGCGCTGAGCAGGGTCTTCGAGCCCCAAAATCCCGTGCCGAGTTGCATGATCTTCGCCGGGGTCAATTTACCTGTGGCCATTACGTCACTTCTTTCCTTTAAGAAATATTGATGATGGCTGGAGGATCTTTATACCCACTCAACATCTCTGAGCACAAGTCACTTCTCCACGAAGGTCAGGTCCAGCTTTCTTTATATGCACTCCTGGCAACTGGCTTGCCCGCGCCCTTCCCTATCCGCTCTACCCGCCCCCAATATCTCGCAGGTATTCGGCCTCATCCTTGAGGTGCTGCCGGACGGCGTGTTACGTAGGTCCGCTGGCAGCTCGGTCCCGCCACACACTCATCCTTGATCGACGCATCGCACAAGACGCCGATGCCTGTCCGCCTCTTCGTAAACAAACGCAATGCCCGCGCTCCAGAGAACAGGCAGTAAAAGGAATCGGCGCATGTAGCCGCACATGCGCACGAATATCGCGAAGCCCTACATCTTTGGATGCCCCACCCGTCATCACACATCATTTCGTTCGTCGCTCTGCTGGCGACCATATGCAAATCCCCTCTCCCAGCTCGACTCCCAGTCCAATAGCTTTATAATTGACTGATTGTTCCATTATAGAGTATATGAGGCCCAATCACGAGAATTGGAGTCTCCTCTCATGCCCCGACCGAAGGAATTCAATCCGGACGACGCGATCGAGAAGGCCATGCAGGTCTTCTGGCACAAGGGTTACGAGGCCACCTCGATGGAAGATTTGTTGACTGCGATGGACCTCAATCGCGGCTCGCTCTACGACACCTTCGGCGATAAGCGCCAACTGTTTCTGAAAGTGATGGACCGGTACTGCCACGGATTCGTCGGCGAGAAATTCTCGTTGCTTGATCAGCCGGGGCCGGCGCTTCCGACACTCCGTGGATTTATTCATGGCATGATCGAAGGCGGTCTCGCCGATCCGCAACGCCGAGGCTGCCTGATCGCCAACACCGTGATGGAATTGTCGCCGCACGAGAAAGAGATCGCAGGCACGCTCCGCCAGGTCCTCAAGATGGCTGAGGACACATTTTTTCGGGTCTTGGTTCGCGCCAAACAGCAGGGTGAATTGAAGATTGATAAAGATCCGCGTGCGCTGGCGCACTTTCTCGCGACGATGATGCAAGGAACCATCGTGATGATCAAGGCCGGGGCATCGGCTGACGTGGTGAATCAGACGGCGGAGACTGCGCTCTCGATCTTGGACTGAACTGATCTCTTTTTTTAACCTATTATGGAACGCTCGTTCAGCACTTGAGGTAACAAAGGTCATTCATGACAGGAGGAGCCGTATGACATGCCTACGTTGCGATGGGCTGATGGTTCGAGAACGGTATGACAATCTTGAAATGGACTCTGCGGGATATGAGATCTCCGGCTGGCGCTGTCTCAACTGCGGCGCGATCGTCGATACTTTGATTGCAGCTCATCATCAAAGCACTCACAAGACCGGGCCAAATCAGTTGTGGCGGCGACGGCTGAAGGAACTGGTGAAGAATGCATAAGAGACTTAGTGCGATTCAGTGTGTCGAAGAGATATGAATCGAAACAGACTCAACGCGAATATATTTACCATCAACCAAGGAGGACCTCATTATGACGGCCATGGACATCGGAAAAGAATTGGTGGCGCTGTGCAAACAGGGCAAGAATCAGGAGGCGATCGATCGTTTGTACTCACCGAATATCGAGAGCGTCGAACCCTGTTCCATGCCGGGTATGGATCAAACCCAGAGGGGGATCGCGAAGATCAAGGGAAAGAATCAATGGTGGGTCGACAATCATCAGATCCACGGAGGCACGGTTGATGGTCCATATCCCCACGGCGACCGCTTCATCGTACGATTCAAATATGACGTCACGCCGAAACACACAGGGAAACGCATGACCATGGACGAAACAGGTCTCTACACAGCTCAAAATGGCAAAATCGTCAAGGAGGAATTCTTCTACTCGATGTAAGCGACTGAGGCTGAGCAGTATTCGCATAGGTTAGAGTGCGCCAGTGTGAAGTAGAGAAGGTATCATCCATCCCCATCATAATCATAAAGGAGGAGAAGATCATGGCAACCAAACAGTATAAGCAACTGGGATGTCTGGATGTTGACCCCAAGGCCGGCTGCGCATTTCAAGTGCGGGCCGAAACGGAAGCAGAGACGTTGCAACAAGTGGCCCTGCACGCGAAGCAGTGCCATAAGTTGGAGGCACTGCCTCCGGAGATGGCGGCGAAAGTGAAAGCAGCAATCAGGACTGTGACCGTCACGGTCTAAGGGCAATCGTTACACAGATGGAGCTCCCCGTGTGGGCGTCAGCACAGGGGGAGCATCTTTTTGTCTGTCTGATCAGGAACATGGCCCCCCCTGTGAACATGTTCCATCAGAAAGGATTGTCCACCGGGTCGCAGAGTGAGCTGTTCAATATCTATCTCGACTCGGCATTTAGATAACAAGGAGGTTCCCTTGCAACGCATGATTGGATTGTTCGCTCTTTCAATGCTGCTGATCGGGCTCTCCGGGTGCAGCTATCTGTTCTATCCCCGAGCAGGCGACTATGCAACGCAAGCGAAAGGTGCGAGCGGAGTTGAGACGATGATCAATCTGACGAACATGATGGAGGCCAGTGCGGCTAAAGCCAAAGGCGGCAAAGGCGTCGATAGTGCTTTGGATGACTATCACAACCAAATGCATGCCTTGCTGGACTCTTTCAGCTGCGTGGCGGATGCGCAGGCCAAAACGCCGGCCTATGACCTTGCTGTGACTCACAAGAAAGAGCTGACGGCTATCTTCTGGCGCCTGTGGAAGTTCAAAAACGATCAACCGCAGCGGGATCAACATCTTGATCTCTCGATCGCCGAGGTGAAGGAACTGCGCGACACATTGCAGACGATCAAGTAGCGTGCCGCAAGGGACTCGCCGGTAGTCGCGCCTTCCAGCTCACGCCGGAACATCACGATGAGCCGGCGCGGGGACACCGAGTGGAAAGGAAAGACATGACGCAACAGACACCCCAACAGATCATCGAAGGCCAGCGGCAGGATTGGAACCGCGTCGCCGGGGGCTGGGAGAAGTGGGACCGATTCTTCGACGAGCAGATGGCGTTTCTGAATCACCGGCTCGTGGCAGATGCCCGGCTGCGATCGGACATGCGCGTGCTCGATCTCGGTTCGGGCACCGGCTATCCGGCCCTGCTCGGAGCACAAACCGTTGGGCCGAGTGGAAGCGTGATCGGGCTGGATCTCGCTGAGCAGATGCTGATCGTTGCACGACGCAAGGCCACGGCGCTGGGCCTCGCGAACGTGACGTTCCGCGCGGGCGACGTGACCGCGCTTCCGGTTGAGGCCAACTCGTTCGATGCGGTGACAAGCCGCTTCTGCTTGATGTTTCTTCCGGAGATTCCGAAGGCCGCCGCTGAAATCGCGCGCGTGCTGAGGCCCGGAGGCTGGGTCGCGGCGGCTGTCTGGTCTGTGCCAGACAAGAACCCCTATCTCATGATTCCTATCACTGTCATCAAGCAATTCCTCGATCTTCCACCGCCAGACCCAACCGCACCGGGAATTTTCAGACTTGCGAAGCCGTGCGATTTGGCGGAAATGCTGCAGCAAGCAGGATTCATGAATCTGTCCGAAGAGGAATTCATCGCCGATGTGCGATTTCCATCAGGAGAGGAGTATTACGCCAGCCTCATGGATATTGCCGCACCGATCCAGAACCTGTTCGCCAAATTATCCGACCAACAGAAAACAGACGCGCGTAGCCGCATCGTCACCTCCGTCGACCAGTACCGAAGAGCGGATGGCTTCGCACTCCCCATCGCCGTCCGGATGGTCGCGGCACGCAAGCCTCTGTAAGGCTACCGTGGCGCCGAAGCATGACGGGTTCAGAGATTTCGTGCTGGATCAACTTAGCGAGCTACCAGGCCTGACCCACCGGGCGATGTTCGGCGGATACGGGCTGTATCAACGCGATATCTTCTTCGGCATCATTCACAAGGGGCGACTCTACTTCAAAGTGACGCCGAAGACGGTCAGTCTCTATACGGCGCAGGGCATGAATCCGTTCCAGCCCAACGCCAAACAAACACTCAAATCCTTCTATGAAGTGCCTGTGGGCGTTATTGAAAACTCTGAACATCTGACAGAATGGGCAAAACAGGCCGGTTGGAGCAACCTAGGCCTGAGTCGTTTCAGTAGAGTCTCCTCGCAATCCTCGCTCTGAGCGAGCTATCCATCTTTGCGTCTGGTTTTTCAACAAGAGCTCGCCTATAGTGGGATCTGTATTTTGGATGAGGCCCTTGGGTCTAGTTCTGCAGTTTAGGCGGCATTCAGCTCCTCGAAGGCGACCGACCAACTTCCTCATGAGGTCTTTCACCGTGAATCTTGAATGCATCGCATACGAACCCATGTGCGCATGGATGACGCGATGTTACTGAGCAGGACTTGCCCCGCCTGTAGAACTGGCGGGGAGCAACTAAGAAGGAATCGCTACTCACATGGCGATTGGGTTCTGAAGGAGTGCCTGAGGTGTGGCTTTGTTTTTCTGGAGAATCCCCCTGATTATGCAACACTACAGGGTCAGTTCCCATGGGAGAACACTTCCGGGCTTCAGAATGAAGCGCGACGGAAGTCGTACACTCGCGGCGAGAATGTTGTTCGGTCTGCAATAAGAGGTGTACGGAGCCTTACGAACACCGTGATAGGACGGGATAAGCATGTTTCGCTTGGCTATCGGTATTTTCGCGAAGGCTGGATCGTTGACCTTGGTTGTGGCTTAGGAAACTTTGGTCCGCTTCCGCCATCGTGTAAGCTGTTGGGCATTGAGATCTCAAACCGCATCGTGGCCGACGCCCGCCCGATCTTCGAGAGCCGCGGTGGACGTATTATCCATGCCGACGTGCTATCGGGCCTCCAATCACTGGAGGATGACTCGTGTGATGGAGCCTTGGTTGAGAGCTATCTTGAGCACGAAGTGCAGCCGTCAGAAGTACTGCAAGAATTGTCGCGCGTCTTGCGTTCCGGGAGCGCGATTATCCTCAAGTTACCGAACTACGCTTGCTGGAATCGACGGGTGCGAGGGAAGAGGTGGTGCGGATTTCGGCTTCCCGACCATGTGAATTACTTTACGCCGAACACCTTGCGAGCCATGCTCGGACAGCAGGGATTCGACATCGTCAGATTCACATTCCTTGACCGGCTGTGGACCAGTGACAACATGTGGTGTGTGGCTCGGAAGAAGGAACCCTGAGATCCATGGATGTCTTCACTCGCTTCCGTTTGAGGCGGACTCATTCGAGGCTGTGACCAGCCGCTTGAGCAGCTCACCACTTGGGCCGCACAGGCAGTCCAGGCAAGTAAGCCAGCGGAGGATGAACTCATGGGCCGACCAGGACTTTGATCCATTCGGCGACCGCTTTCGGCTCGTCCTTGCGAACCTTGATTTCTATCTTGCGGCCCTTCTGCAGATCGTTGATTGCACCATTTTGATTCGGTTGCTTTTGCTCGCTCCGGTCCAACCAGATCATCGTCCGGTCCGTGATCACGACCGTCTGTGCGCCAGATGGAATCGAGATGGTTACCATCCGCTTCCCCGGATCCACCGATTCAAGGGTTCCAATCAGACTTCCCTTACCGGACAGTCCAGGAGACTGTCCGATAGGGATGAACATTTCGGTCGCTTGCTGCCCAAAGGCCTCGAGGGTGCCTCCCAGGGCCACGACTACGATCGCCAGTCTCAGATAGCGGTTCAGCATGGCTGTATCCCTTCCATTTCCTGATTGGCCGTCACGCGGACTCACTCAAGATGCCTCGATGAGTTGTGCACGGGCGTTCCGTAGTTCATCAATCGCCTGTTGGGTAAGGCCACGCCGCCTGAAGAAACTGCAGTGCGCCTTTTCCGCAAGTTCCTTCGCCTTCTGCAAATGGGCGACCGCCTCAGGATGGAGCCCTCCTCCGTCCAGAACCTTGATGCTGTCTTTCGTCTCGCTCACAGCTCGCTTGAGGAACTCTAGATCCTCAGCTCGTTCAGCAAACCCCTTCTTAGCACTGGACTCCAGTAACTCGAGACTTTGCCGAATGTTCTCAAGGGCATTGAGAACCCGGAGAAACGCAGCTACCGCCACCACCTGGGTCGCGTCCAGCCGGATGCCGACCTTCCGTGGATCATTCTGGGCCAGTACCTGCCCGGACGGTGAGTTGTTGAAGGCGTCGCCGTTGTAGAAAGCCACCGCCCCTTCGATGGTCTCAATCGCATTGTTATGGAAGAATGGGCCTGTGTCGGCCGATTCCACCAACGGAGGGGTGTTGAAGGTGCCGTCACCTGGTCTGCCAAACCCGTCGTCCGGGGGATTCCGTTCGCCGGTGAGATCAGCTGGCTGGTCCGGCAGGTTCTCCACGCCGGTATTGAAGTTCGCGTTTCCAATGTTCCCGCCACCAAAGTTCGCCGTGGCCCCGGCATTGGCGTGGCAGAGGTTGCACTTGCCCAGCCCGTTATCCAGGAAGATGTCCTGCCCGCGCTTCGGGACAATGCCTTTGAGCGGTAGCGGCAACGTCAGGTCCTGCTGGCGCCCCAACGAAAGCTGAAAGGCCTCCAGGGCGTCTAGTTCATCTTCGGTTGGGAGCCGAAAATCCACCCCTGCGACGCGATTCAAGGTTTTGGTGAAATGCTGGATGACGGCGCCAGTCGCAAAGGAGCGAAGCGAGCCGTCCCCGGGTGCGCCGTCCCCCGACCAGCCAGTGCGTGGTCCCTGGTTGCTGTTGATGGATGTCCGCTGCGCAAGCACGTGGGGCACGCCACGCATGACGAACTTGTTCTCCAGGTCGCCGAACCCGTCCAGATTTTCGAGGATTAGGCCGAACTGGCGCATCAGCTTGGGATTCTCGAAGGTCTTTTTAAGATCCGGGTTGAATTCGGCGACGAAGAGGGGATCGTTGGCCGGCAGCGTCGCGATGAAGGAGGGGTTGATCGAGAAGTTCGCCTCTGCCCGGTGACAGGTCCCGCAGGTCCTTCCATTCCCCTTGAACGTCTCGTTAAAAAAGATCTCCCTCCCCTTGGAGACAAGATCGGTTGGAGGCGATGGCAGCGACACGCAGGCCGAAACTGCCGACAAAACCCACAGCAGGGGACATAGGACCATCAGGACAAGCGCCTTCCTATGCCATTGACTCCTGTTAAGCCGTTTCATAAGTGCCTCCTCCCGGACGCATCCTCACGAGTGTCCAATTCATGTCAGGCAAAGATGAAGCCACCGATTGTGCGAGCCTCTTCTTCTTGAATTCTGCTATGTTTGCTGCATTATGGGCGTGACGCTCCTGTATGGTAACTCCTACAGGGGCTGACCACAAGAGAACGGGACGATAGATAGAAGCAAAAGCGGGTGAGAGTGTTGCTTACAGAAACCAAACACCTATTTACGAAGTGCCGGAAGCGCCGGTGGGCGTCCTGGAAGATGCGGGAAAGCTGAGGATATGGGCCCGGCAGGCCAACAACCTCTGATGCCCTTCGCCTGGTACGGGTCAGACCGCTTGCCATTCCGATGTCTGCTTCTTGTCGGACTACTCGGTTGTTTGTTTTCATTTCCTGTGTGGGCCGATGAGCGCCCGACAGCGAAGAGCTTGTGGCAGACAGTCCTTCTCCCTCCCGCCGTCGATCAGCCACCGACGCCGCGGAGGCCGTGGGTGCTCCGCGATCGAGAGATCGCTCTCGATCTCCCACTCTTTCAAGTATTAAAGGATGCCGGGGCCAGACCCCATCCCCGGGTAACCGTTGAACTCTTTGATGGCGCCAACCACGAGCTGGATATCACGTCGACGATCTCCCGCAGTAACGATAGCGCCACCATCCGTGGTACGTTCAAGCCGCCTTCGAGGGGAGACTTTACATTTGTCGTCAGCGGCAATCTCCTTGTAGGGACCATGCAGCTGGGCGATCGCCTCTACAAGACCGAACACATCGCCAACGGCCGGCTAAGGCTTCTCGAAATCGATCCCGAAAAATTACCGCCGGATTGATCCTCTCCTCTACCGGCCCGTAGCGATTCCACGCGCTCTATGCCACACTGCTCCATGCCCAGGCCACCGACACTTTGGACGATTGGCCATTCGACCAGACCGATCGGTGAGTTCACCAATTTCTTGCACACGCATGAGATCCGGCTCCTCGTCGACGTCCGAACGATTCCACAGTCACGACACAATCCACAATTCAATACGGACACGTTGGCCGAAAGCCTGAAAGAAGCCGGTCTCGTCTCTCTCCACATGCCGGCGCTTGGGGGTCTTCGAAAGGCTCGGAAGGATTCGATCAACAACGGATGGCGCAACGCCAGTTTTCGCGGTTACGCCGACTATATGCAGACGACAGAATTCTTGCACGCGCTGGAAGAGTTAATGATGCATGGCCGGCAAGGCCAAACCGCGATTATGTGCGCGGAGGCTGTCCCTTGGCGCTGCCACCGCTCGCTGATCGCCGATGCGCTGATCGCGCGAGGCTGGGTGGTCAGGCATATCCTCTCGCAGGTCAAGGCAGACGAACATCGGCTGACGCCGTTCGTGGTCATCGACGGAAACAGACTTGTCTATCCTCAACCAGCCGATCCCCTTGATCCTCCCCGACTCTTCTGAAGCGATGTGGTACCCATGGCTTGCCGACCTGATCCTGTGCATACATTTCGGCTTTGTCCTCTTCGTGATCTTTGGTGGCCTGCTTGTGCTGAGGTGGCGGTGGATCGCGTGGCTGCACCTGCCGTCGGCTGTCTGGGGCGCTTTCGTGGAATTCAGCGGCTGGATCTGCCCGCTCACGCCGCTGGAGAATTGGTTGCGCGAGCAGGGTGGCGAGACCGCCTATCGAACTGACTTCATCGCACAGTATCTGCTGCCGGTACTCTACCCTGGGGACCTGACACGAGACCTTCAGTTGCTGTTGGGCACTGTGGTAATCGTCCTCAATACCGCCGTCTATTGCTTGCTCTGGCGAATGCAGTCGCGTGGGGCGTCTCGCAATCGATAGGGTTCAGTCGCGCGGGCGAATCTGATCACCTTCTACCTACACACACCCTGCTCTAGGAAACGAGGACCGTCACAAGAGGGATCGCTGTCGAGCGATCCCTCTTGTGTACCTATCAAGGCTGTAAGATAGACTGCATCCCAGCGACTCAGGATTGGGCTCCGCCATTGGGTCCATGCAAGTGGTCCTGGCTCCCTCGCCTATGCGTGGCGAGGGGTCTGAAGAATACCAGAGTTGACGGACGGCGTCATAAGTTGATAGATGGACAGGCCTGCCTATTTTCATTTGCCTGTGAGGATGCTATGCCAATAGATGAGATTACCCAAAAGGTCAGCGATCGCTATGCTCGGGCTGCGTCAACGGGCGAGCAGATGTGCTGCCCGACCAGCTACAACATGGCCGATCTCCAGTCCTTCATCCCGGAAGAAGTCCTTAAAATTTCGTATGGTTGCGGAACGCCGGCCGGGTTAAGCACAGTTTCCCTTGGGGAAACTGTACTGGACATCGGTTCAGGCGGCGGCATCGATTGTTTCGAAGCCTCACGGCTCGTCGGCCCCACCGGCCGCGTCATCGGGATCGACATGACTGAAACGATGTTGGCTATCGCGCGAAAGCATGCCCCCCTCGTCGCAGCCAAACTTGGATACGCCTCCTCCAACGTCGAGTTTCGCAAAGGGATGGCAGACGCGATACCGGTGATCGATGGTACCGTCGATCTGATTATCTCAAACTGTGTGATCAATCTGGCGCCGGATAAACGGAAGGTCTTCACGGAAATGTTTCGTGTCGCCAAACCGGGAGGACGATTTACGATCTCCGATATCGTAGCCGATCAGCCCGTTCCGCAGTATTTGGTGCATGACGCTGAAAAGTGGGGCGACTGCCTCTCCGGGGCGCTGACGCTCACCGACTATATCGCGGGGATGGCGGGAGCCGGCT
>Ga0247727_10005019_pt1 | contig 27345 bp, 19 predicted proteins | sample WisWelCaveWW1625_FD_202498 | JGI IMG/M metagenome (GOLD analysis project Ga0247727, IMG submission 202498) | Biofilm microbial communities from Wishing Well Cave, Virginia, United States - WW16-25 | ecosystem: Environmental > Aquatic > Deep subsurface > Groundwater > Cave microbial mat | place...
GGCCTGGGTGTCGGAGACCGTGCGACGGGTGCCGGACCGGCGGGCGGCGGGGGAGCTGTTTCGGTCCAGGGAGTTCGACCCGCGCCGGGAGACGTTCGTCCTGGCGGGAGACCCGGCGCCGCAGGTGGAATCGTGCGGCGAGGGTGTGGTGCAGGTCAGCTGGCATGGGCTGCATCGCATCGCTGCCTGGTCGGCCACCGCCTGCGCCTCAATGGTAGTGTTCGCCGAGCCGTACTTTCCAGGATGGCGGGCCCGGGTCGACGGCCGAGAGGTTCCCCTCTATGCCCCGTTCGGAGCCCTGCGGGGCGTGGTGGTTCCCGCGGGGTCTCACCAGATCGAGTTGCTCTACCGGCCGCGGGCGGTCTACCTGGGAGCGGCGCTGTCGGCCCTGGGGCTGGCCGCCTGGGCCATGCTGGCGGGCAGGGCGGCCCTGGCATCGCGGTAGCCGGCTTGGATCCAGCGGTCAACGTTGCCAGGATCCCAGCGGAGCAGGTCGGGAACTGATCCCAACGGGCGGGAGTGCTCCACCTGGACCACCCGGACTCCGGCGGGAAGCTCCATCCCGTCCGGCTCGTGGACCAGGAGGCGCCGGGCCTGGATGGCGGCGTTCAACAGCAGCCGCCCGAGCTGGGAGGGCGGAGCGGCCAGGAGGTCGACCGCCACGATCTCAGTGGCGCCGTCCACGGCGGCCGCCCGCAGGGGAAGCCGGCAGAAGATCCCGCCATCGACCATCCATCGGCGGCCCACCCGCACCGGGGCGAACACGACTGGAATGGCGCAGCAGGCCAGCAGGTGATCGGCGGTGATCTCGCGGCCTCGGAAGACGCGGATGCGGGTGGAGGGCGCCTCGGTGACGGTGATGAGAAGCCGCGGGCCGCCCTCGGAGCGAGGAAAGGCCCGCAGCAGCTCCACGATGCGCGCCCGCAAGGGCCGGTTGTCGAGCAGGGCCGGGCTCCGGGGCGGCCAGTTCCAGCGGAAAATATTGGATCCCGGCTCGCGCCACCAATGCTGGAGCCGGGTGGCGGTGGCCCCGCCCGCGATGGCCGCGGCGTTGAGGCAGCCGACCGAGGTTCCGACCACTACCTCGGGGCGATAGCCGGCTTCCTCGAGGGCCTGCCAGACGCCGGCCTGGTAGGCGCCGAAGCTGCCGCCGGCCGAAAGAACCAGGGCGCGCATCACCGGTAAAACGGCTGCTTCAGAGGACGTCGAGGACCGTATTGCGGCCCGGGCCGCCCGGCTTCGAGGGCGCCAAGGTCCGGCCCCCGCCCGGCAAAGTCTTCGTTGACGGTGGGAAGGCGCACGCCGGCGTCCACGGCCCTGGCATTGGCCTTCAACCGGAAATCCATGTCCGCGGCATGGTACACGGCGTGGCGCTCGGCGGCCTCCGGCGCCTTCAGGTTCTCGAAGATATCATAGTCCACCTCGATGCCATGTGCTTCCTGGCCCGTGGCGCCGCGAAACTCAGCCAGAGTCGCGAAACTTTTCCAGGGGAAAGGGGCCTCGTAGATCCGCTCCAGCGGCCCGCCCGGCGAAAGCCACGAGAACTGAGCTGTCACGCCGCGGTTGGGACGGTAGCCGTTGTAGTCGGCGCTCGAATAGGCGGTGGCATTCGCGAACGCCGCAATCCCCCGCCCCGGCATGTCCCGGCCCAGGAACAGGTTGTTCCGGTAGTGGGTGTTGGAATGCGGGTCCCGAATGGCGTGCTCGCTGATCACGGTGTTGTGATAGACCAGCAAGCCCGCCGGCTTGGCCGAGAACTTGAAGGCCACACCGCTCGGGATGTGATAAAGGATATTGCGCACAAAGTAGACCGGCCCCCCAAAGATCGGCTGCGCACTCAAGCCGCCGTGGGCGGCGTTCACACCGCGATTCCGCATCACGCGGATGTTGTGGACGCCGCCGTCGGTTTCGATGAAATCATCGCCGAACATGTGCATGTCGTTGTTGTAGAAATCGATGGCCACGGCCTTAAGCTCCTGTTGCGGCTCCGGCGTCCCGTAAGTCGAAATGGACAGGGCGTCGTGAAAATAGGCGATGGAGTTGTGGCACACCACATGCCCGCTGCCATAGACCTTGACGGCATAGTAGCTCCGCAGCGGATGCCAGCCGTAGATTCCGGGATTGCTCCAGCCAATCAGCCGCATGCGGTCGTCCCGCCCGAGGAACACATTGTCGGCGATATAGAAGTTCTGAGACCCCGCATACTCGGTCGTGATCCCCACGCCGACATCCTCAAACCGGCAATGGCGCACCGTCAGGCCCTTGGCCCCCATGACGTTCTTCTGTCCGGCGAAGATGCCGATGTCGGCGTTGCGGATGGTCAGGCCTTCCAGGATGTGATGCTCGGAAGCCATGACGTCGAACAGGCGGTGGCAGCCGTTGCCGTCGAAAATCACTTCCCCGTCGCCGGCCGCCTGGATCACGATGGGACGCTCCGCGGTTCCCTTTAGAGATAGCGAGTAGGTTCCATCAAACGGCGTCATCAGCGGATCGACGTAGTTGAGGCGGTCGGCTTTGTACATCCCGGCATGCACCAGCAGGATGTCGCCGGGACGCGCTTTGCGCTCCCACACCACGCTCCAATCGCCGAGGCCGGCGCCATAGTAGGCCTGCAGGATGCCGACAAAGGAAGGTTCCTGCTTGGGACCTCGCCAGTCCGGCGGGTATACATGAAGAGTCCTGCCGCCGCTGGCCGGCCGGGGCTCGCCGCGGGTGCGCACCTTGACGGTTTGTGTGGCAGGCTCGCCTTCCACTCCATCGGGGTCCGACATGGTGAACCGGCATTCATACTCGGTCTCGGGCTGAAGGTCAAGGATGCTTCCGGCAAAGCGGTCCGGCACCAGGTACTCGAGATTCTCGCGCTGGCGAAAAACGCGCTCCCCGCCCATTCGGAGCAGCGGCAGCGCCTCTCTCCAGGCGGCGGCTCCCGCCTGGCGGTAGCTCACTGCCACGGTGGCGTTGCGATTGGCGTCGCCGGTAATTTCCCACTCGAATCCGAGATTCAGCAGCGTAGGCGGCTCGACGATCAACTTGCCGGCCCGGACCTGGTTCTGAGCGCACAGCAAACCCGCCGCGCCCAGCAACAACGCGAGAACTCTTGTTTTCATAGTGACCATCCTAAGCAGTTGTCAGTTGTCAGTTGTCGGTAGTCAGTTGCCAGTTCTCAGTTCTCAGTTCTCAGTTCTCAGTTGCCGCCGGTGGGTCGGACACTGACAACTGATAACTGACTACTGACTACTGACTACTGACCTTAAACACCACCACCGCCAGCGGGGGCAGGGTGACGACGATCGAATAGCGGCGGCCGTGGCAGGAATGCTCCTCGGCGGTGACGCCGCCGGAGTTGCCGACGTCGCTGCCGCCGTAGAGCTGGGAGTCGCTGTTGAGGATTTCCCGATAGAAACCCGGCTCCGGGACGCCCAGGCGGTAGCCGTGGCGGACCACCGGGGTGAAGTTGCAGGCGAAGACCAGGAAATCCTGGGGGTCTGTGGCCCGGCGCAGGAAGGCGATGACGCTGTGCCGGGCGTCGTGGAAGTCGATCCACTCGAAGCCGCGCCAGTCGTGGTCCACTTGCCAGAGGGCCGGCTCGGCCTGGTAGAGGCGGTTCCAGTCGGCGACGTAACGCTGGAGCTGCCGGTGGGAGTCGAAGCGCAGCAGGTCCCACTCGACCGAGGCGTCGTGGTTCCACTCGTTCCACTGGCCGATCTCGGAGCCCATAAAGAGCAGCTTCTTGCCGGGGTGCCCGTACATGTAACCAAGGAAAGCCCGGGCGTTGGCGAACTGCTGCCAGTAGTCGCCGGGCATCTTGGCCAGCACGGCCCCCTTGCCGTGGGTGACCTCGTCGTGCGAAATGGGCAGCACGAAGTTCTCGCTGAAGGCGTACATCATGCTGAAGGTGATGTCGTTCTGATGGTACTGGCGATGCACGGGGTGGCGGGCGAAGTAGCCGAGCATGTCGTGCATCCAGCCCATGTTCCACTTGAAGGTGAAGCCCAGGCCGCCCAGGTAGACGGGCCGGGAAACGCCGGGCCAGTCGGTGGATTCCTCGGCGATGGTGACGGCTCCTGGAGCCTCAGCGTGGGCCAGCTCGTTGAACTTCTTCAGGAACTCGATGGCCTCCAGGTTCTCGCGCCCGCCGTAGACGTTGGGGACCCAGTCGCCGGGCTGGCGGGAGTAATCCAGGTACAGCATGGAGGCCACGGCGTCGACCCGCAGGCCGTCGATGTGGTACTCGCGGAGCCAGAACAGGGCGTTGGAGAGCAGGAAGTTGCGGACCTCGTGGCGCCCGTAATTGAAGATGAGGGTGCCCCAGTCGCGGTGCTCGGCCTGGCGGGGATCCTCATGCTCATACAGAGGAGTGCCGTCGAACCAGGCCAGGCCGTGGGCGTCCTTGGGGAAGTGCCCCGGCACCCAGTCCAGGATGACGCCGATGCCGGCCTGGTGGCAGCGGTCGATGAACTGCCGGAACTCCTCCGGCGTCCCGTGCCGGGCGGTGGGGGCGAAATAGCCCGTCACCTGGTAGCCCCAGGAGCCGTCGAAGGGGTGCTCCAGAATGGGAAGCAGTTCCAGGTGGGTGTAGCCCATCTCGACCAGGTAAGGGACCAGCTGACCGGCGAGCTCCCGGTAGGAGAGCGGCGGCCGGCGCCAGGAGCCGAGATGCACCTCGTAGATGGACATGGGCTGGCGGAGCCAGTCGGTGGAAGCGCGCCGGCTCATCCACTCCTGGTCGCCCCAAACCGAGCCGCGGAGGTCCCAGACCAGGGAGGCGGACTTGGGCGGCGGCTCGGAACGGAAGGCGTAGGGGTCGGCCTTTTGCTCCAGGTGACCCCGGTGGCGGGATTTCACCTCATACTTATAGGCTGTCGCGGGAGGCAGATCCGGGAGGAACAGCTCCCAGAGGCCACCGGGGCGCTGGCCCATGGGGTGGCGGCGGCCGTCCCAGCGGTTGAAGTCGCCGACCACGCTGACGCGCTCGGCGTTGGGCGCCCAGACGGCGAAGTGGACGCCGGCCACGCCCTCGGTTTGGCGCGGGTGGGCGCCCAGCTTGTCGTAGCTGCGAAACCAGTTGCCCTCCCCGTGCAGGTGCAACTCCAGGTCGCTGAGCCATGGCCCAAACCGGTAGGGATCCTCGATCTGGCTGCCATCGGCCAGGCGGATGCGGTAGGGGGCCGGATGGTCCAGGTCCAGCAGGGCCTCGAAGAAGCCGTCGGGATGGAGCCGCCGCATGGGGTGGGCGGCGCCGCCCTCCAGCAGCACCGAGGCCTCGCGGGTCTGGGGCAGGAACGCCCGGATCTCGAGAACCCGGCGGCCATCGCGGTCGACCAGGTGGGGGCCCAGCACCCCGAATGGGTCGCCATGGTAGGCGTCAACGATAGCCGCGATGTCGCCCGCGAGCGCCATGGTCAGGGCAGGTCGAACAGCAGGATCTCGGCGCCGCCTGTGGAGCTGAGCCGGACCAGCTCCTCGTTGCTCAGCGCGGCGCCGTCGCCGGCCTCCAGCGCCTGGCCGTTGACGCCGGCTGCGCCGCGAGCCACCTGCACCCAGCGGTACTCACCGAAGGAAAAGCTGTGATACGTGTTCAGCCAGCCGAAGTCAAAATGGCCGCGGTCGGCGTCCTTGCGGATCCGGATCATGAGGGATCGGTTCCATGGTACCATCGCCGTGGAGGCTAGCCATGTCATCCCATCGCCGAGGATTCCTGCAAACCCTGGCATCCCTGCCCGGATTGGGCGCCCTGCTGCCGGTGTCGCTCGCCGCCAAGCCGGCCAAGCGCGACATCTACAAGGAGCTGGGCATCCGGCCGCTGATCAACGCCGCCGGCACTTACACGACGCTGAGCGCCTCGCTCATGCAGCGCGAGGTGGTGGAGGCCGTCGACGCCGCCGCCCGCCAGTACGTGAGCATCCCGGAGCTGCACGAGCTGGTGGGCAAGAAGATCGCCGCGCTGGCCCAGTGCGAGGCCGCCCTGGTCACCGCCGGCGCCGCCTCGGCCCTGACGGTCGGCACCGCCGCCTGCGTGGCCGGCAAGGACCAGGAGAAGATCCGCCGCCTGCCCGACACCACCGGGATGAAAAACGAGGTCCTCATCCAGAAGAAGCACCGCTACGGCTACGACCATGCGGTGCGCAACGTCGGGGTCAAGATGGTGGAGGTGGAGACCCGCGAGGAGCTGGAGCGGGCCGCCAACGACCGCACCGCCATGATGCTGTTCTTCAACGCCGCCGACCCCAACGGGCAGATCAAGGTCGAGGAGTTCGCGCAATTGGGCAAGAAGCTGGGGGTGCCGACCTTCAACGACGCCGCCGCCGATGTGCCGCCGGTCGAGAACCTCTGGCGGTACACCAAGATGGGCTACGACCTGGTGACGTTTTCTGGCGGCAAGGGACTTCGCGGGCCGCAGTGCTCGGGCCTGCTGCTGGGCCGCAAGGACCTTATCGAGGCCGCGGTGCTCAACAACAACCCGCACAGCGACTCGGTGGGCCGCACCAACAAGGTCGGCAAGGAAGAGATCGTCGGGATGTGGGCGGCGCTCGACTACTACATCAAGCAAGACCACAAGGCCGTCTGGCGCGACTGGGAGAAGCGTTGCAAAACCGTGGCCGACCTGGTGGCTTCCGTCAAGGGCGTGAAGACCGAGATCTTCATCCCGGAGATTTCCAACGCCGTGCCGCACCTGCGCATCACCTGGGACTTTGCGGCCACCGGCCTGCAACCGCGCGAGGTAGTCAAGCAGCTCAGGGAAGGCGACCCGCGCATCGAGGTGCGGCCGGGAGCGCGGGAGGCCATTGAGGTCGCGGTCTGGATGCTCGATCCCGGCGAGGAGCAGATCGTGGGGCGGCGGCTGCGGGAGATCCTGAAGAAGGCGTGACCAGACGTTCGCGAGGGGTGGACGTGTTCACTCGCGTCGTGATGGACGGCAACATCTACAGGCTATGCGCTCGCGCCATAGGGCGTCACCAATAAAGCTTGAGCGCGAGCTGCATCTGCCGCGCCGCGTTCGCCTGAGTGGAAATCAGGCCGAAGGCGTTCGAGTCCAGGTTCGTTGTGCCGGTGCCGAACACCGTCCTATTGAACACGTTGAAAGCCTCTCCACGAAGGTCCAGCCGGAACGATTCCCGCAACGTGAAGCTCTTGGCCAGGGTGATGTTCTCATTGAAAGCCGGAAACGCGCGCACCTTCGGGTTGTAGCGGGTCACGTTGCCGAACCGGTCAGTTGGTTGCGCGGGGAATGCCGCGCGACTGAGAAACCGGTCCCGGTTGGGATCGAATTTGTCACCCTGGATGGCGCCGCGCCAGTTGTCGTAGCTGGTCACTACCGGCCGGGTCACCCCGTTAAAAATTGGGAACGGATTGTTGCGGGACAAGGCCATAGGGAAACCGCTCAGGTAGGTCACGATTCCACCCAGACGCCAGCCGCCTACAATGTGTTCGGCCCAACCGCTGGTGACGAACTTCCTGCCCCGTCCCACCGGCAGCTCGTATACCGTGCTGATCTTCAAGGCGTGGGTCTGGTCGAACTGACCGATCGACTTTTCGAGGCCGCGGTTGTAATGGTCCTGGGCGTTCCCCGCCCCGCCCGCCGCGAAGTAGCTGTCCGAATCGGTAAGGAGTTTCGAGAACACGTAATTCCACTGGAAGGTCAAGCCGGCGGAGTAGCGCCGTTCCGCCTTGAGCACCAGGGAATGGTAGCTGGAGTGGCCGCTCTTATCGCCGCCCTGGGCGCCGGTAACGATGGTCAGATACTGCGGATAGGGCCGCAAGGCCTGATTTACGGTGCGGAACTGCTGCACTCTCGGATCCGTGAAATTCTGGTATGGAATCGGAATTCCGGCCGCCCGCGCCTGCGGCGAGTTGATATCCGCGCGCAACAGATTCAGCGCCGCCGTGGTCCCATATTGCTGGATAAATTGATTCAGATACACCGTCGGCGTCTGATTCAGATTGAGCAGGCCGGTTTGAAGATGAGAACCGACATTGGCGTTATACACGGCCTCGACAACCGTGTTAGTGGATACCTGGCGCTGCACCGAAAAAGTCCAGAACAGGTTCTCCGGCGCGCGGGCGGCGTCCGAAAGCTGCCAATGATCGACGTTTTGGTTGTTGGAAAATGTGGGGTCGAGCAGCGGCGGCCGCAGATAGGACGGGAACCCGGTGTCCCAGTTGAACGCCGGAGTCACCCCTTGATTGGGAGACGAAAACTCGTACCGGCCCACAAAGCCGGCAAAATGGCCGCTGCCGCTGACAACGGTGACCTTGCTGAAAGAGCGTCCGAACCCGGCGCGCAAGGTGGTGTTTTTGGAGGGCGTGAAGGCCAGGCCGAACCGCGGCCCCCAGGCGCCGTACCACCCCGGGACCAGGCTGCGCCGGTTCTCCCGGCCCGGCCCGAAACCGGCGAACCGCAGAGCGCCGGGATAGTTGTTGACAGCCGGATTCGGCCGGTCCGGCGTGAAGTCGGAGTACTCATCACTCCGATGCACGGGCGGCAAGGTGAACTCGTAGCGCAATCCGATGTTCAAGGTCAGGCGGGAAGTCACACGCCAGTCATCCTGGGCGTAGAAACCGTGATAACGGTACTGCTGCGCGGCGTATTTGTGAGTTTCGGTGATGCCGGCATTAGCATCGCCCAAGAGAAACGAAGCAAACGAGCTTCCGCTGGTGAAGGAGGTGGCCGCCGGGACGCTGGTGCCGAGAAAGCTGAAGGTGCTCTCGCCGGAAATCCGCTCCTGTCCCCAGCCGTTGGCGCGCTGGCTCTGGAAGTCGTAGCCGAACTTCAGGGTGTGCTTGCCGCGGATGTAGTTGAGGTCGTCTTTCAAGGCCCAAAGCGGCTGGTCGGTTCCTTCGAAGGAGGTCCCACCCCAGGTGGTGAACTCGGAAAACGCCACCCGCGGAAAGTTCACGTTGCAATCGATTACATTCGGGACGCAGACTTTGTCCTTCCAGTTCCCGCCCGCACTCGGGGAGTGAGTGTACTTCTCGAAGTTGTTGCCACCGAGCGAGAAGTGATTCAGCAGCCGCGGAGAAATCGTCCAATCGTGAGTGCCGCGATAGGTTTCCGTGTCGAAGGTCTGGATGGTTCCGTTCCAAAGCGGGATAGGAAGTCCCGCCGGGCCTCCGGGGCCGATCTCGCGGCGGAACCGCGTGATGTTGTAGAGGAACCCCAGGCGGTGGCTGTTCTTGATCAGGTGATCGATTTTGGCGCTGCCTTTATCCGTCGGCGTCACGATGCTTCCCGTGCTGTTGACATAGTTTTCCCGAATGTAGCCCAGGGTTCCGGGCAGGAGGCCGGGACGATTCGGCTTAACGGGCTGCGCAAACGGAATCAGCTTCCGGGTGATGCCGCTGAAGCGGGAGGTGGGAATGCGGTTGTTCGGGAACGGGTCGCGAATCGAGCCGCTGCCGCTCGGATTGGGCTTGGTGGTCGAGGGGTCGTAGATCAGCAACCTCTGTCCCGCCTGGTTCACCCAGTTGGAGAAGTCCCCTTCGTACATCTCGGGGGTCGGAACGCTCAGGAAAACGGCGCTCGCTCCGACCCGGTTCCGGAACCCCTCGTAGGCGATGAAAAAGAACGTCCGATCCTTACCGTTGTAAATCTTCGGCAAATAGACGGGACCGCCCAGCGTCGCTCCGAAGTCGTTCTGCCGGTACACGGATCTGGTCTGGGCAAAGAATCCTCGCGCGTCGAGCTTGTCGTTGCGCAAAAAATCGTAGGCCGAGCCGTGAAGCCGGTTGGCGCCGGACTTGGAAACAAAGGTCATCACGCCGCCACCGGCCTGCCCGTACTCGGCCTTAAAGCCGTTGGTATCGATGGTGAACTCGGTGATGGCCTCCAGCGATGGCGCGTTGTAGGCGATCTCCTCCGCATTAGCCGAGCGGTTGGTGGTGACGGAGAGGCCGTCGAGAGTGGCGTTCCACGCCGCGGCCTGGCCGCCGCCGATCGACAGCGTATTGTCTCGGCCGCGGGCCTCGGGCGTGATGCTGACCAGGTCAAAGGGGCTGCGCAATGCGCCGCCCACTACCAGCGGCAGCTCGTCCACCATCCGGTTCTGCACCGACGTCGTGATTTTCGCGTTGTCCGGCTGGATCTGCGCCACCGCCGTCGTAACTTCCACCATCTCGGTCACCTGGCCGACCTGAAGCAGCGCGTCGAGCCGGATCGTGCTCGCGGCCGCCAGGATCACGCTGTCCTGAACGAAGCGTTTGAACCCCTGCGCCGACACCTCCAGCCGATATTCGCCCGGCGACAGGCCGGGGATGTTGTACTCACCGGCGCTGGTGGTGGTGACGGTCTTCGGCGCCCCCGTAGCCCGGTGGGTTACGGTTACGGTCGCGCCGGCAATGATGGCGCCGCTCGGGTCGGTGACACTTCCGGTGACGTTTCCTCGATCGGTCTGCGCGATCATCAGCGCAGCCAGCAGCAAAGATAGGACCACTATCCGTCGCATAACCCCAACCTTTCTCCAGCTTGACCCTAGCACCCCTTGGAAAAAGCCTTCTCCCCTGTGGTCGCGACTCGCAAGCCGTTGATTCTGCGCAGGCGAAATGGTTGCAGATCTGCAACCATTTCTTTTGCCACGCCCTGCTAGGCGTTGCTATGTCGCCGGGCTGTCCAGCGAGCATTTCCGTATTCACCGAGATCGACTTCGCCGGACATGGAGTCTCCCGATACCCGGCCGGTGAATTCATACCGCAAGCGCTGTCCTCCCATCGGCAGGCTGCTGCGGAGGTCTACCCGATCTCCATCGATCTTGCCCGTGAGGTCGCCGTCGGCAGCCCAACCAAGATGCGAGCCCGTAACCTGATTGCCCTTGGTTGTCAGAAACAGCTTGTGGTGCGCCGACCCCACCTGGTACTCCACTTCGACGTCCCACCGCCCCGCCAGGTCTGCGGCCGGCGACACGGGAGCCGCCTTCTGGCTGTTCTTAGGCGCCGAGCGAAAGATTTCGTGGAGGCGCTCGGCGATGATCTTGTACTCGTCCGGCTTGAGGGCTACCGGACGGATTACGAGCGAGCTGCCCTCGCCGTTGGCGTGCGCCATGATGCGAGGCTCGCCGTCGAGCAGCTTCCGCCCCACGTCGCCCGCGGTCAGGCCGATCTTCTCCGGGTCCCAGGTGACCTGCAGAGTGGGGAAAGGACCGCCGCGAGCCGGTCCGCGCACCTGGGTGGTGACCCCGGAAACCTTGGTGATCCGCCCGGTGATGTAGGCGTACCACGATTCCCACTCCCGGAACTCCGACTGGAGGTCGCGCTTCTGGACAAACGTCTCGACGGCCACCAGCATGCCCACGGTCTCTTCCTTGCTGACCTTGCAGGCCCGTCCAAAGGCGTGGTGCGGCGCGCTGTTGGCCCAAGCCGCCCGCACCAAGTCCTTGCGCCCCAGCAGCAGCCCGGCGGTCTGCGGCCCGCGCAGGATCTTTCCGCCGCTGTACGCCACCAGGTCGGCGCCCAGCGTGATGTAAGGATTCGGGACGATCAGGTAGTCCGCCGCCGCGTCCACCAGGATGGGGACACCCGCCCTCTTGGCCACCGGCGCGACCTCCTTCAGGCCGAACCGCTGTCTGCCAAAGTGGCTCCCCAGAATCTGGATCATCGCGGTCCGTGGGCCTAGCGCGGATTCCAGCTCGGCGACCGAGTTCACCTCCACGACCTTGACACCCAAGGTGCGCATGGCGTGGTCGTAGACGTTGCGCGATTCCCGGGGCATCACCACTTCATTCTTCAGCCCCTCCAGGTTGGGCAATTGCTGCATCTTTTCCGGATCCGTGCCAACGATACAGGCGGCGGTGGCATGCGTGAGAGCCGCAGCCGCTCCCGCCGTCACCAACCCCCATTCCACCTGCAGCAACTGCGCCAGCCGCTCGCTCACCTTCTCCATCAGCTCATCGAGATTGACGTGGTAGTTCGACGCCTGCTCGATCGCGGCGACCACCTCCGGTAGCGTTCGGGAGCCGCCGTTGATGGTCAGGGTGGCAGTCGCATTGATGAACGGCCGCACGCCGATACGCGTGTAGACCTCCGGGCCGGCTCCACCCACGGGCGCGGGCAGCGCCGCCCCACCCGCCAACAAACCCGCCGCCGCGAACCCTCCGGTGCGGAACACGTCCCGGCGGTTCAAGCCCCGGGCGCCCGGCCTGTTTCTGGAGCGCATACGCTCCCTCCTCTCATCGTACCGGCTCTGCTTTTTCCCGCAAGATGCTCCGGTATCTCTCCCAACCGTCTCAGGTGGTTAAACTCCTCGGCATAGCGGAATCCGTGCTGGCGAAACCAGGATAGCCCATGTTGGTCATCTCCTGCAGAAAATAAGACCCGCCGCCGTACGGAGCGTCTCCGGCTTATCAGGGTGAAGCCCGCCCCACTTACGTGATAAGCTGGCGGTTCCATGAGTCTCCAGGGACGTGTGGCGGTGGTTACCGGCGGGGGCACCGGGATCGGGCGGGCGGTGGCGCTGTTGTTGGCGCGGGAAGGCGCCTCCGTGCTGGTCAATTACAGCCAGTCGAAAGACGCCGCCGAGGAAGTAGCGCGCCAGATCCAGGCAGCCGGCGGGCAGGCCTTCGCTTGCCGGGCCGACGTCACCAGCGAGCCCCAGGTCCAGTCCATGATGGAGGCGGTCGAGAGCCGCTGGGGGCGGCTGGATGTGCTGGTGAACAATGCCGGCTGGAGCACCCGCATCCCCCACGACCGGCTGGAAGACCTCACCGACGAGATCTGGGACCGCACCCTCAACATCAACCTCCGGGGGGTGTTCTACTGTATCCGGCAGGCGGCGCCGATGCTGCGACGCCAGCCAGGCGCCTCCATTGTGAACATCGCTTCGGCGGCGGCCTTTCACGGGGCCGGCAGCTCGGTGGTCTACGGGGCCTCCAAAGCGGGCGTGGTGGTGATGACCAAGTCGCTGGCCCGGGCCCTGGCGCCGGCCATCCGGGTCAACGCCGTGTGCCCGGGGCTGGTCGAGACCCGCTTCGCCAACTGGCCCCCGGAGGCCTTCGAGCGCGGCCGGCAGGTGACGCCCCTGGGGCGCCTGGTGACGGTGGAGGAGGTGGCGCAGGCGGCGCTGTTCTTTGCAGCCGGCGCCACCGGGATCACCGGCGAGGCCGTCATCGTCGACGGAGGACTGTATCAGCTAGGGAGAAGCAGATGACCAAACGACGCGAGGCATTGAGAATCCTGGGCGCCGCTCTGGCGCCGGCCGCCGCCCTGCGGGCGGCCGCCAGCATCGGCAACGACGTCTTCGGCGCCGCCCGGGCCAAGCTCACCCGGGAGCCGTTCGGCGACCTGCGGATCTACTACGACGGCTCGACCGAGTACCTCAAGGTGCTGACCGCCGGGAGCCTGGAGCTGAAACCGGGCATGACGCCGCACCCGCCCCACCAGCACCCCGAGGAGGAGATCATGCTCCTCACCGAAGGGAGCGGCGAGATCTCGCTCGACGGCAAGATCCACAAGGTGGGGCCGGGTTCCATGATGTACTGCGCCGCCAGACGCCTGCACGGAGTGGTCAATACCGGCTCGAAGCCGCTGACTTTCTTTTTCTACAAATGGAGGGTTTGATGCCAGCCGCCGCCCAGGGGACGTATAAGCCGCGAAGGAACGCGAAGGAACGCGAATACGATCCGGGCATTCGCGTTCATTCGCGTTCATTCGCGGTCCCTTCTTGAACTTGACTCATTTGCACCAAGTTCTCAACTGCGGTTTCTCTAGCTGGGCTCGGCCTCGGGCCGCCTGGGTGGCGATGGCGGCATTGGTTGCATTCGCCCTCCCGGCGCTGGCTGACCTGCCGCGGCTGGCGATGCTGGACGGCGCCTCCGCCCACGAGGGGCCGCTGGTCGAGTACCTCCGCAAGACCGTGGGCGGCCGGCAGGAGCTGGACAACACCGGCTCGCTCAGCGCTACCTTCGGCTCCGGCCGGCCCCACACCCTGCTGATCGCCGGCCTGGATGAGCCGGGCTACGTGGTTTCGGCGATTACTGAGGACGGATATCTGCGGGTGCATCGCCTTTTCACGACCGCCCCTCACCGCAACATCGAGGATTTCTTTCTGGCCCAGCCGGTGCGGGTGGCGACGGCCTCGGGCCGGATGGTGAACGGCGTGGTGGCGGCGTTGTCGGTGCACTTGCAGTCGGAGCGCTCCGTCACCATCCGGGTGGATCACCCCGAGCAGGTCCACGTGGACATCGGGGCGCGTTCCCGGCGCGAGGCCCGCGAGGCCGGGGTCGACCTGCTCGACGCCATCACTCTGGAGAAGACCTACATGGAGCTGGGATCGGCGGGCCGGGCATGCGCCCCGTGGATCAGCGGCCGTGCCGGGGCGGCCATGCTGCTGGACCTGGCCCGCCGGATGGAGCGCCGCCCGCCCGCCGGGACCGTGACCCTGGCATTCGCCGCGCAACAGTACAGCGGCCACCGTGGCCTGGCGCGGCTGGCCGAGCGGATCCCGGCTGATCGCATCGTCTGGATGAAGGCCGGCGGCGACGCCAAGCCCGCCGTGGCGCCGGCCTCCGACGACAAACCGGCCACCGCCCAGGAACTGCTGGCCCTGGCCCGCAAGCGGAACCTAAACCTGGACCGGGAGACCGCCGACCGGATCTCCGTGCCGGCCTTCGCCGCCGAGCAGATCTGGAAGCAGCCGGAGCGGGTCGCTTCGCTGGGCCTGGGCGTCGAAAACGCCGGCACGCCCGTGGAGGTGGTTTCGCGGCCGGGGATCGAGAAGCTGGCGGATCTGCTCGCCGAGTTCGCGGGCATCGCCGGCTCGCCGGTTCCGACCGCCGGCGCCCCGCCCGATCCGCCCCGCGCGGAATCGACCCTCCAGGTCCTGCTGGAGGTCCACGGGGTCAGCGGCCGGGAAGGTCCCGTCCGGCAGGCGATCGAGAAGCTGTTGCCCGACTGGGCAAGGCGGGCCTCCCGCGTCGACAAGAAAGGCAATCTGATCGTCGCGGTCGGCGAGAAGCCGGACCGGCTATTCATCAGTCATATGGATGAGCTGGGCTACGAGGCCCTCGAGATCGAGGTGGACGGCCGGGTGCGGGTGGAGTCCCGCGGCGGCGGCACCAGTGAGTTCTTCGAGTGGCACGCCGGGTGGTTCCACACGGAGGCCAAATCACTTCCGGCCATCCTGCTGGGGGGCGGTTTCGGGAGCCGCTCCGGCCGGGCGGATATGGGGGCCGCCTCGGCCGCCGAGGCCGCCGGCATGGGGGCCAAGCCGGGAGACACCTTCTCGATCCGCAAGTCTTTTCGGCCCCTGCTCGGACGGCGCGCCAACGCCCGCTCCTTCGATGACCGCGTGGGGTGCGCCGCCCTGGTTGACGCCTTGCGGTCGTTGCAGCCGGAGCAGATCCGCCGGCCCACCTGGTTCGTCTTTTCGGTGGAGGAAGAGGTGGGGCTGCGGGGCGCCGAGTTTGTGGCCGGGTCGGTGCGGCCCAAGGAAGTGTATCCTCTCGATACCTTTGTTTCCTCGGACTCGCCGTTGGAAAACCCGCGGCTGGCTGGAGCGCGGCTGGGAGACGGGTTCGTGATCCGAGCCGCCGACTCCAGCGGCATCACCCCGCGCGCCGCCGTCATGCGGGTGGCGGAGCTGGCTCGCCAGCACGGCATCCCGGTCCAGTACGGCATCACCAGCGGCGCCAACGATGGGTCGAAGTTCGTCCCCGGCGGGGCCGTCAACATCCCGCTGGGCTGGCCGTTGCGGTACTCGCACTCGCCGGCCGAGGTGGTCGACCTGGGCGACGTGGAGGCCCTGGGCAAGATGGTGCGGGTGCTGGCGACGGAACCGTGAGCAACCGCGGCCCCTTGCCTACGCCGGCAATCGCCCCGTTCTGATCTCAAGCTGCTCTGCTGGCCGATCGCTCGCGGCGGCAACCATTGATCCCGCTGACCACCAGCCGCCCGCGCCTCCGTTTCATTTCCCGCCCTGCGTCGGCAAAGGCTGGCCACGCAGGAACTCTCAAGGTGGCCGCCGCCGGACAGGTCAACGATGACTCGATCCACTTCCCGGGCGTCAGATAGCTTCCAGGCCGGCGGCCCGCAAGCGGGAGGACGCCGACATGTCGCAGGCGCCCGCGCCCGGATGACCAGCCAGCCGGAGCAAACTGCCAATCGGTTCCGAAGGTCCGTTATGTGAGCGCTCCCCCCGCACAAAGATAGACCGCAGCGCGACAATTTTCTGCGTCAGCATTATGCGCCGGCCCGTCTATTTTTAAGTATTGCTTGAGTCCGGTAGTGCCTCCGTTGTCCGATGATTCGAAGGAGGAAGCGAGCATGAAGCAGGACGACTGGGCTTTTGCGAGTTCGGAACACGTACCGGCGGACTTACCCCTGCGGATGACGGTGGCGGCGCAGCAACGCCGCGTTACTGGGATGCAACGGCTCATTAGCACGGTGCGCGCGGTTGCCGTGAGCCTGCTGTCCATCCTGATCATCGTGCGTATCACCTTTGCGGGGCCCACCACCCTGATCTAGCCAGCCGAGAGCGGGCGGCACGACTGCGCAAGCGGCGGTCGTCGCCGCCTGCGCTCCTCCGCTCATGATGCTGCGGCGGACCCGCTTGCTGGCCGGGCTCGTTCGCTCTTCGGACCGCGACGCTTGCTTTCCCAATTCCGAATGGTCGTCTTGACAACACCCAGGATCCTGGCGACTTCGTCCTCTGTGGCTTCCGGCCCCGCCTTGCACCTCGCCCACTTGATCAGCCAGAGGTGCAGGTTGTCCTCGCACTCGGTTGGGTCCAAGTTCTCCAGCTTCAAGCGCAGCGTGAAATCGTCCTTGAGCTCCTCGACCTCTCTCTCCACATCGCGGGCAAGCCCATGTACAAAAGCGTTTTCCGCCTGGGCCCGGACGCTCCGCCATTTGTCCAGGTTGTCATCAGCGTCGGCGAGGCGGTTCATTCGGGCGTAGGCGCGAGCCAAGTGCAGGCGGCAAACAGAAAGAACCTTCGGGTTTTCACCTCCTTCCTGGATCGCTGCGTGGAAATTTTGAACTGCATCCTTACAGTCCCCCAACTTATCGTCGGCTAGACCAGTCTGAGCTTCACCGAGCGCAATGTGCGCATCGATTCGACTGAACTTATCAGGTGCGTTGTCCAGCGCATCTTGCGCGGCGTCCCTCGCCCCGGCATGGTTCTTGCGATACCGATGGATCCGACTCTGAACAATGAGCGCGTTGCAATACCAGCGGCCTTTGTTTCCTTTTGAGGATTCCTTGAGTTTCTCGGCGTAGTCCCACGCATCCTGTAGATCCCTGTCCCGCCGCCCAGAATCGAGCCAGCTCCGCCGCAGATACGCGAGGGCTAGTTCGTTGGTTGCCCTGCCTCGGTAGGCGAGGTGCTTCCGCTCATCAAAGACGCGGTACGAGGTATGCAGCGTTTCCAGGGCCTTTTCGACCTGATCCAGGTCATCCCCGTGCGCCGAAATCCGAGCGGCGGCGTCGATGACATCGACATATGCCTTGATAATCGCTTCCTTGTCGTTTTCGGCCAGCAAGGCCCGGGCCACCGCGATCAGCGGACGGGCCATCTTGAGTGAACCCTCCGTATAACAGATCCAGCCCAACCCGATGGCCAGGGCCTTGGCGAGTCTATATTTGGCAAGAGCCGTCTCACTCTGGCTACGCGGCGCCATATCGCACCACGAGGAATCAATGGAGTCAGCGAACGCCGCCTTGGCCTCGCTGTACTGATGACGTTGTCTAGGCACCAGCCCCGTCGCGTAATGCAGCCGTGCCAGGGTTCCGTGGCAAGGATAGTTTTTGGTTCGCAACAATCTGAACACAACATCCCGGCATAGGGTCCAGAGTTCGCTCGCCCTCGCATAGTCAATCTCGCGATGCTGCCGGTAATATGTGAAACCCCACTGGAGGACGACCGAAACCTTCACCTTCAGCTCGTGCCGGTCGTTGTCATCCATCCAAGTTCCAGAATCACGCTGGGCCAGCCGCTTGTCGAGAGCCCCTGCCAGGTTCTCGGCGTCTCGCCAAATGATGTGTCTGGCCTCGTCGTAGCGCCCCGCGTAGTCGTACATCTCAGCCGCGATCCATTTGTTCTCCAGGGAGACCGTATCGGTCCGCGGGATCAGTTCTTGCCACCGGATGTTGTCGAGGGCCCGCAGGCCGCCGTCGAAGTCCACCACCGCCAGTGCCCGCTTAAGACTTGTGAGAAGTTGGGAGCAAGCATCGTCAGATAGAGGCATCGAGGCGCATTATTGCCATAGACGTGTATTGTTGTCAAGCTCTTAGGAATTTAGGCCACTGCGTTCAAAAACCTACCGCAAGATTTTGGAACTTCGGCGCCGCAAATCCTGCCGTAAGGTTTTTCTGCGTCGATCCGCAGATTTTTTTCCGCTTTTCGTTTCCAGCGGGCGAGCCCGAGAATCGCGCTATGTGGCAATCCGAAGAGGAGGTGACGAGACCATGAGTTACAACGGGAACCGCAACGAAATCACGCGCGCGGCTACGTGTCCCTACTGTGACGGCCCGATCGAGAGGGAAGTTCTCGGCGACAACCCCGGCCGGATGGAGCAGTGGCTCCGCTGCGCCGGCCCGTGTGGTAGATACTTCGCTCCCCCGTGGCGGGAGAAGGACTGGTGCGAACCCGACTCCGAGCCCGTCCCGCCGGAGCTCGCGAGCCGATATGCCTTGCGCCCCGCCGGCGATCGGGGCTAACCGAAGGAGCTTGCTTCAAGAGGTGCAAACATGAGGGTGGAACAAGTGCGCAACGCCCACTTTTGGGGGTTGGCGTCAAGCCGGGGCTTGCTGGCTGATTTGTCTGCCGACCTGCTTCCCACGCTGTTTTGGGGATTTACCCCCGACGGTGGGAGCCTGGCGCTGCCCGGCGGCAGCACCCATTTTGGTTTTGTCTGGCGAGGCTGGGCACTATTGACCCGCTACATTCCCCGGCGCCGACAGACTTTCAAGCTTGGGGCCGGCATGTATTTTGCCTGCCCCGAGCCGTGCCAGGTTCAGGGCCACGGCGGAGGCGGTGGAGTGGTCGTGTCGCGCGTGGGATATGAGGGCATGTTCCAGATTGGCGGCCCGGTCAACCTGGGTGAGGGCCGGCTCCGGTATATCGACGGCGGGTCCACCAGCCTGCTGGTGGCGCCCCCCCGCAAGGGCGATCCTTGCATCAACCACCTGCACTTTCCCCCGGGCTGGAAGCAGAGCCGGCACAAGCACCCGAGCTTGCGGTTCACTGTCGCGTACCAGGGCCAGGGCAAGTGCACCGTCCCCGCCTATCCCGACGGCTCGGGGCCGGACGTAGAGATCTCGGTCGACCCCGGCAGCATGTTCATCATCCCGACCGGTGGGCTCCACGCTATCGATGCTGTCGGTTCGAGCCCTCTGGACATCGTCACGTACCATCCGGATACTCTGATCGGTTGGACCGACGACATCCATCCGATGCTCGAGTCGACATCAATCGTGGCCTCCCCGGTGGGCGGAAATGACCCCGTTCCGGCCGCCTGTGATAGCTCGGTGATGGAAATGTGCCGCCGGACCAGTTGAGTTGTTCGCCAGGTGGCTTGGCGGTCGAAACAACCAGCCGCCTGCCGGGGTTTGTTGTGCCGACAGCCGTGATGTCCACCGTACTCTTATCGTCCCGAGCCCCAATGCCCTCCCACTTGCCGGCGAGGATCCCGACATCCACGTGCTGCTGTTGGCGCCGTTTCAGTGGCTTGGAGGCTCAACGCCTTGGTGCGCGGCTCCACCGTAGTTATTCAGAAGTCCCTTCGGGAAGGTTTCGGCCTGACAGTGAGCGAGGCTTTGTGGAAGAGAAAGCCTGTGGTCGGAAGCGCCGTCGGCGGTCAAGTCATCAATGTCGTGACCGGTTTTTCTGGTCCACTTCGGTGGAGGGCGCGGCCAACCGACCTGCCGCGAGGCCGGCCGGGCCCTGGGAAACGTATTCCTCGTCGGTCGACGGCGGCCCCTCGCTCGCCCCACGCCCGCTTCCGAGCAGGATCAGATTGTCGACCACGACCTCGGTGGTGTAACGCTTGTTGCCGTCCTTATCCTCCCAATTGCGGGTTTGCAGCCAGCCTTCCACATACGCCTTGGTTCCTTTCTGGAGCATGGGAGCGACGTTTTCACTCCGCCACAGGACGCCGGCCCTGGCGGACCTGCCGCGGCTGGCGGTGCTCGACGGGGCCTCCGCCCACGAGGGGCCCCTGGTCGAGTACCTCCGCAAGACCGTAGGCGGCCGGCAGGAGCTGGATAACACCGGCTCGCTCAGCGTCACCTTCGGTTCCGGCCGGCCCCACACCCTGCTGATCGCCGGCCTGGATGAGCCGGGCTACGTGGTGTCGGCGATTACCGAGGACGGATACCTGCGAGTGCATCGCCTGTTCACGACCGCCCCTCACCGCAACATCGAGGATTTCTTTCTGGCCCAGCCGGTGCGGGTGGCCACCCTCTCGGGCCGGCCGGTGAACGGCGTGGTGGCGGCGTTGTCGGTGCACTTGCAGTCGGAGCGCTCCGTCACCATCCGGGTGGATCACCCCGAGCAGTTCCACGTAGACATCGGGGCGCGTTCCCGGCGCGAGGCCCGCGAGGCCGGGGTCGACCTGCTCGACGCCATCACTCTGGAGAAGACCTACATCGAGCTGGGATCGGCGGGCCGGGCATGCGCCCCGTGGATCAGCGGCCGCGCCGGGGCGGCCATGCTGCTGGACCTGGCCCGCCGGATGGAGCGCCGCCCGCCCGCCGGGACCGTTACCCTGGCCTTCGCCGCGCAACAGTACAGCGGCCACCGGGGCCTGGCGCGGCTGGCCGAGCGGATCCCGGCCGATCGCATCGTGTGGATCAAGGCCGGCGGCGACGCCAAACCCGGCGTCGCGCCGGTCTCCGACGACAAACCGGCCATGGCCCAGGAGCTGCTGGCCCTGGCCCGCAAGCGGAACCTGGAGCTGGACCGCGAAACCGCCGACCGGATCTCCGTGCCGGCCTTCGCCGCCGAGCAGATCTGGAAGCAGCCGGAGCGGGTCGCTTCGCTGGGCCTGGGCGTCGAAAACGCCGGCACGCCGGTGGAGGTGGTTTCGCGGCCGGGGATCGAGAGGCTGGCGGATCTGCTCGCCGAGTTCGCGGGCATCGCGGGCTCGCCGGTTCCGACCGCCGGCGCCCCGCCCGATCCGCCCCGCGCGGAATCGACCCTCCAGGTCCTGCTCGAGGTCCACGGCGTCAGCGGCCGGGAGGGCCCCGTCCGGCAGGCGATCGAGAAGCTGTTGCCCGACTGGGCCCGGCGGGCCTCCCGCGTCGACAAGAAAGGCAATCTGATCGTCGCGGTCGGCGAGGAGCCGGAGCGGCTATTCATCAGTCATATGGATGAGCTGGGCTACGAGGCCCGCGAGATCGAGGTGGACGGCCGCGTGCGCGTGGAGTCCCGGGGTGGCGGCACCAGTGAGTTCTTCGAGTGGCACGCCGGGTGGTTCCATACGGAGGCCAAATCCCTTCCGGCCATCCTGCTGGGGGGCGGTTTCGGGAGCCGCTCCGGCCGGGCGGATATGGGGGCCGCCTCGGCCGCCGAGGCCGCCGGCATGGGGGCCAAGCCGGGAGACACCTTCTCGATCCGCAAGTCTTTTCGGCCCCTGCTCGGACGCCGCGCCAACGCCCGCTCCTTCGATGACCGGGTGGGGTGCGCTGCCCTGGTTGACGCCTTGCGGTCGTTGCAGCCGGAGCAGATCCGCCGGTCCACCTGGTTCGTCTTCTCGGTGGAGGAAGAGGTGGGGCTGCGGGGCGCCGAGTTTGTGGCCGGGTTGGCGCGGCCCAAGGAAGTGTATCCTCTCGATACCTTTGTTTCCTCGGACTCGCCGTTGGAAAACCCGCGCCTGGCGGGGGCGCGGCTGGGAGAGGGGTTTGTGATCCGGGCGGCGGACTCGAGCGGCATCACCCCGCGCGCCGCCGTCATGCGGGTGGCGGAGCTGGCCCGCCGGCACGGCATCCCGGTCCAGTACGGCATCACCAGCGGCGCCAACGATGGCTCGAAGTTCGTCGCCGGCGGGGCGGTCAACATCCCGCTGGGCTGGCCGTTGCGGTACTCGCACTCGCCCGCCGAGGTGGTCGACCTGGGCGACGTGGAGGCCCTGGGCAGGATCGTGCGGGTGCTGGCGACGGAACCCTGAGGCCGGAGATCTTCCGATGCAGGCGGTAAGCGTTCCAGTTGCAGCCCGCCAATCCCTGACCCGTTTCAGCTACGCGCGAATCCGCTCCGGCTCTGGTGCGGCAGGCGCCCCGCGCAGCAGCCCCTCGGTGCTCAGATCTTCATCGACATCCGGCCAGTGGATGCCGTAACCGGCGCCGCTAATTTTCCAGTTCCGACGCTCGTCAGACGTAGCTTCGAAAAGCCTCGGGTACCACACCAAGGGAACGATAATGGTGCGGCCGTCGATCAGGTCCACCGCCATGGTGTCCTCAGTAAAACGAACGTCCTTCACCCGCTCTCCTGGCTTAAGTTCCGAACCTTGCATTCCACTTCTCCAGCAAAATAGTTTCGTGTTCCTCGAGCATTCGTTGAATGCGGCGAAGTTCTACCGGACTGAAGCCCAGGTTGCGCGCCTATGCGGTGTGCTTCAGCCAAAACTTGGCCGACTGGTCATCGCGATCAACGTGCACATGCGGTGGCTCGTTCGGTTCATGGCTATAGAAGTAAACGCGGTACGGACCGGATCGCAAAACGGTCGGCACAATCTCAGTATCTCACGTTACGCCTCGGTCGAGCCGGCTGCCCCTCCGTCTAACGACTGAGCGTTCAGCCGCGCCGCGCCTTTCGCGGCGTCGGCTGCAACGCTTCGTTAGCCAGGGGCAGTTCTTGAACCGCTGCTAAAACGAACTCGGCGACGGCCACGTTGCGCTGCCTGGCAATACTGCGGCGGTGGGCCTTGATACGGTCCATTTCGTGAAGAGTTTCAGCCGTGAGGTACGTCGCGCCGCAGTGAGGGCAACTCACAACGGGGACGTTCTCCACAACCAACAGGCTGGAGCCCTTACCGTAGCTTCGAGTCACATGTCGCAGCTGGGCCCCGCCAGAACCGCAGTTCTCGCATCGGAGCGTCGCCTCTCTCTTGCTATTCCTCATAAACGGTCAGAATATATAGGCTGCCAACCAGCCCGCACTTTGCAACCACGAAGGCGCCCTGCCCCTCGAGCGTCTGGCCACGGAGAAACGTACTTCCACTCGTGAGTTTCACGGTCCCTTTGTCGTTCCACAATTGCACCCGTAAGAATCACGCTTTCGATGTCGAGAACACTCAAGCCATCTTCGTCGGCTTCCTCGTCGGCGTGTGTCGTCATGACGTATCGGCGTCGACGCACCAACTCGCCCATTCGCTTCAGTATCCGACCATGCACTCCCAACCTCTAGGCTACTGCACATTCGCTCAGCAGTCAAAACGTCGGCTGGCCGCCCGCGCCGTCGATGGCTGGCTACGGCTCAGGCGCTCAACCGCGAGCGGCGCGGGTAACGGCTCGAACCCGCACCAGCCGCCCCGGCGCCGCTCGCCGGTTGCAGCGCCCTGGTTCCGCTCACGGTTTCGCGCGCCCCAGCCAATGGAGCTGGCTGCCACACCCTCGGCTGCCTCCACGAACTGAGTTCCGTCCGAACCCTCAGCGAGTCGCATTCGGATAACCTTCTGCTCTCCTCACTTCTTGAACCTGCATCAGGTGCCGCTCACTGTGAGCCGACATCCGCAAGAGCCACTGATACGCATCGTGGAACTTTACGTCCGGAAAGCCGGACAGAACGGCCTGGGTAAAATGACCGCGGAGATCGTCCTCCGTCGTTTTCACGTACTCGATTGTGGCTGCACGAACCTTGAGGAAGTGCGCCAGTGCGGACCGAGGGTCGTCAAAGGAACTTCGTGGCGCAATCTCTTCGATGGGCGGGCGTTCCTCGATGGGTGTAGCCAGGGCCGAGGTGCGATCCGTCATCCAACGCAGGATGACCGCATCATCCAACGGCGACATCCGCCGTGGTTTCTCGAGCCTGGCGGTCCGTCCCTTGGCCGTGGAAGGGAAAGCGCCCAACAGCGGCCGTTCGGACTTGAGAACGCGTTCGCGGACCAATTTGACGGTGTACTCCTCGCTCCGTGCGACGTGATCGATGCACTGGGCCATCGACCAGCGGAGCGGTGCTGGCTTGAACAGCCACTCCTGCTTCGTGAGCCCGCGTGTAGCCTCCCGTACGAAGTCCCGGGTCATCTCCGAATGCGAGAGCAATTAGGCCCGATCGGCGCTCGATATGCCCTCGGCCCACAGGCGTGGACCGATAGTGATGACTACCAAGAATAATGTGCGCATCTTGCGTTTTCTCCAGGCACAGAAGCCACACCGTGCCTAACGGCTCCGGCGCTCAGCCGCGCCGCGCCTTTCGCGGCGCCGGCTGCAGCGCCGGGTTAGCCCGGCCTTCTGTCTTGCTCCATTAGATTAATAAGGATAGAGGGATCGATCATCGCTGCCTCGGCGCAGGCGCACGTCTGAACTCCCTGGGCGTGCCGTGCGTTGCAGATTTGGGTATAATTGTCACGTGCGAAACGCTAAAGTGCTAGTCGGGCCTGCCGTCCGACTGCTCATGGCGCTTGTTCCTGGCGTTTGCAGCGTTTCAGCACAAGATCGGGCTACGGTCAGGTGGCCAGATGCCGTTAAAGGGTACATAGCCTGGGCTGAAGCTGCTGAAACAACAGATCCGGTCCGCGCACTTGAGTGCTACCAAAGGATTTCAAATCAATATTCCAGATCGTTGCCTCCACCAAACAGAAAAGTCGTTGAGGACAAACTCGCCGCCTTGCGCCCCGAGGCAGCCAAGATTCTGCTGCGTGAAATATCCGTAGCGCGTTCAAAGGCTGATTCACGGAGCTTAGGGATCATTAAATTCCTCGCGGACAAGCTTGCCCTTGTCGACGTGAAGGCAGAACCTGACCTCTCCTCTGAGTCAGCCAACAACATATGGAAGCTGAGCGGGGTCGAGTCATCCATCCTCCCTGGAGACTTTACAACCACAGCGCCTTCGTCCCAGACAATCAAGGCCAAAGAAGGCTTTCAGCTCCTTCGCGTTAGGTTCAAAGTGGAGAACATTAGTAAAGATAGCGATCCCAGCTACGTAGGGACTTGGTGCGAGGATGAGCTTCCCGCGAGCCCGGCGTTCCCAGGTGCCCGACGGTGGATAGACGGAAGCATGGTGCACCTGTTACAAGCCGCGTCCGCTAATTCTCCCACCGCTGGCAGTTATGAGGCAGTATCGTTAGGCTTTCAATTCGGTTCGGCGGATCAATTCGATTGGGCGGCGATGGCCGTCACCCGAATGATCCCCGTTGGCGCCATCTTTGGTGTCGACGCAGTTTTCAGCGTACCTAGAGGAAGCGTTCTGGTTCGCCCACGCCTTGATTCGATCCTTGCGTGGAAAGTCCGGCCTTCGCCTGCTTTTCGCTCACCGTCCGCACGGCGACGTTGCGAAGCATGTTGCCGGTGAAGCTCAGATTGCGGCGATTGCCCTTGAATTGAGTCTACGCAGCGTCATGTTAAATCATACGGCGCAGGGACAGACTCGGTTTGGACATCTACTGGCAGTATACGAGGCTGCATTCGCCCAATGGTCGTTACGGGGACCGTTCCTCCAGGCGCTTAGGTGGTACTCTACTCCCGACAGCACAGCCATCCAGGAGGCACGAGCCCAGGTTGAGGATGCGCAAGTCGCCTACCGAGACAATAGGGACTTGCTCGCCGACTTCATGCTCGTACGGCTATCAAACATCAAGGCTTCGTGCGGCCGGCGTACTTCGGCATCCGCGCTGACCGAGATCGAGAGCACGCCAGCGCAAGACGCGACTCAAGGGGCATGGACCATAGATCCCAGGTGGAACTGATGGCCTACTGTCTTTGGGAAGGCGCTGGATGTCCCACTGGGAGCGCGGATGCAGATTGGCATCGTGCCGAGCAACTCATTCGCGGAGGCACTTTAACAGGGTCATCTCAGTTAGAAACGACTCCGCCAAGTGTCCGGATGGCGGCGTTGATGGAGGACCGCGATGACTTCAAGTTCCTCTTCACCGACCAAGAAATACGCGGAATAGGGGAATCGGTTGAGCAAGGCGCGTCGAACGCTGGGGTGGACCGCCGGAAACTGAAGCGGAGCGGCGCTGACCCGGTTGAGAACATGATCGAGCTCCTCCAGGAATCGAAGCCCAAGGCCAGGTCGCCGCCTCTCATACCAACCAGCAGCCTCCTCGATGTCAAGTTGCGCCTCAAGCCGGGTGACGAGCCTGCGCATCAGCGCGCCGGTCCACTACCGAGCTTCGCCCTAATTTCATCGCGTACTTCCTCCCACGCCCTTGCCGCCTCGGGGTTGGCTTCGTGGGCCGCTAGCCGCTTGTCGAGCACTTGCCTGTGCCAATCTGGAACAGCCACCTGATCCGGGTTCGCCGCGATTCGGTCCCAAAGCGAGTGGACGTACTCGATCTGATCCTCGACCGGCAAACCGTCGAATCCGGGGGGAGGAAGCGGAAGTTGGTTCGTCATTGCCTGGTCCTCGACACCAAGTATACTCCTTGTCAGTGGGGAGCGCACGATCCTACGGATTCAGGCTAACGGCCTGCGTTTCAGCCGCGAAGGCGCGGCACCGTTTTCTATGTCCTTTCGGCGTTGACTTGTCGCGCCTTCGTCGGCTGCAAACGCGTGTTGAACTAAATCCGCCTTCGGCGGATAGACAAAACCTGCCGTAGTACGACCTTGTTCCTATTCACTTCCACTCGTAGTCGGGCGCAGTATCTCCTCCAGGGAGGGCCGCTAGCCCTCCCCGAAAGGAGATACAGCTATGTCACCGTTGCGTCAACGGATGATTCAGGATATGCAACTGCGGGGCTTCTCCGCAAGGACCCAGGAGTGCTACGCCGCCGGGGTCCGCCAACTGGGGGAGCATTTCCACACCAGCCCGGACCGACTCACCGAGGAGAATCTGCGCCAGTACTTCCTCTACCTGGCCAACGAAAAGAAGGTCGCCCGCGCCACCGCTACCACCCGGCGCGGTCTGAAGCACAGCCTGGCCCATAACGGTGGCCCGGTCACCCGCAGCAGTCTCCAGAGTGCCTTCCGATTGGCGCTGAAGCGCGCCGGCATCGTCAAGCGCGCCCATATCCACACTCTGCGCCATTCCTACGCCACCCATCTGCTGGAGGCTGGCGTCAACCTGCGGATCATCCAGGAGAACCTGGGGCACGGCAGCGCCCGCACTACCCAGATCTACACCCATCTGACGCGCCAGGTGCGAGCCACCCTGGCGCCCAGGCGGCGACCGATCCGCTCAACCAACTCATGCAGGGGCTCTGATCCTCCCCAGAGGCCCTCATGCTGGAAGTGGCGGACATTTTCCGCCTCCACGGCGCCGTG
>Ga0247727_10005020_pt1 | contig 27344 bp, 40 predicted proteins | sample WisWelCaveWW1625_FD_202498 | JGI IMG/M metagenome (GOLD analysis project Ga0247727, IMG submission 202498) | Biofilm microbial communities from Wishing Well Cave, Virginia, United States - WW16-25 | ecosystem: Environmental > Aquatic > Deep subsurface > Groundwater > Cave microbial mat | place...
TCTGGTTGCCGTTCAGGGCGAAGCGGTTCGCCGCGGCGCTCGATGCGGATTCGCTGACCAGCGTGACCGTGTCAGCGACGGTCGGGTCCACATTCAGGATGAGGATGAGGCGGCCATCGGCGCCGCCGGCGAGGCCGGTGATGTTCTTGTTGCCGCCGCTCGTGTCGAGCCGGATCACCGTGGCCGTAGCGAGGCCCGCCGGGTTGTAGTCGTTCTGGTCCGCGGCGAGCGTGGCCGAGATGTCGCCTGTGAGGGCCGCGTCCTCGTTCACGTCAACGCCGGGCACATCGAGCTGGTTCGTGGCCTGGTCGTAGACGAAGGCCGCCTCGCCCGTGAACACGGACGCCACGTTGTATTGGACCGCGCCTTCGGGGCCTCCTGGAAGTGGAATCGCAGGAAGCAGTGGTGGCGCCATCAGCGCACACCTCCACCGGGACGAGGTCGAATCGTAGACCAGGGCGATGCCGTCACCGGCGGCCAGTGTCAAGGACTCGGCGAAGGAGAAGCGGTTGGCCGCCGTGCTCAGCACATCCTCGCTCGATAGGATGATGTTGAAACCGCCGACGTTCAACAGGACGAGGAAACGTCCGTCGGCGCCGCCCACGAGGCCCGTGATCGTGCGTATGGCGTCGCTCGCGAGGCGCAGGACCACGGCGTCCGCGAGCCCCGTCGGGTTGTAGTTGTTCTGGTTCGACGTGATCGTGGGCGGCGTGAGGTCGCCGCGCCAGGCCACGGGTCCGCCCGTCACCTCGAGCTGTTCGGGGAGTAGCGCGGTGCCGTCCGCGGCGGCCGAGTGGTTGTGCGACTGCGTATGGAGTTGCCCGCCCGTGTGGTGCGGATCTCCGTGCTTGCTCGGGGCACTTTGGTCCTGCTGCCGCTTCCGGCGCGCGTCGGCATAGCGCGTGTTCGCGGGCGAGACGGTTGGCATGGGATCACGTGTTGAAGACCAAGTCCGCGGTCCACTCCCAGACCGAGACCGACTGAGGTTTGAGCGCGGCCGAGATGTTGCGCAGGAGGCCTTTCTCGGCCGTGCCCGTGATCTTGGCCGTCTGCACCTGCTTGTTGTTGTCGCGCACGTCCTGCAGCGTCGTGATGTCGGCCGGCATATCGTTCACGAGCGTGCGCCACGCGATCCCCTTGAGCTTGACCGAGACTGGTTTCTGGCCCGCCACGATGAGCGCATTCGCCTGAGGCCCCTCCTCCACAATCACGTTGTTCCCAAAGTCCCACCCGATCGCGGCCCAGCCGTCAGTCAAGGCCGAATCGAGGTTGACCGTGACCTCGGTCGATACCGTCACGATGATCGTGACTTCGGCCGACACGAGCGCGTCCACGTCCTTGACGCGCGCGCGCACCGTATAGGAGCCGGCGCTCGTGAACGAGACCACCTTGGTCGGCGTGGCCTGCACGGAGTCCGCCGGATACGGTGGCGCTGCCGGGTCTGTGTAGACCCCGTTGTTGTTGAAGTCAAATTGGTAGCCTTCGCTCGCGTGCATCGCCTTGTTCCCGGCCCTCGTGTAGGATTCGACCAACGTGAACGTGATGTTCTCGTTCGCCAAGACCTCCATGGGGCTCGCGAGGAGCTTCGCGATCGGTCCCGGATTCGCCACCGTGAGCGTGGGCCCGCCTGCGGTCAGCCCTGTCAGATCGGACCAGAAGCCGAGGCTGTTGCGTATGCGGCATTTGGGCGTCTGGGTCGTGGCGTAGGGCCAGATGTGATCGCGTGTAGGACTTGCGTCGTCCGACTTCCACCTCGAGCCCGATTTGTCCGTTTCGCTCGATGTGCCCCATGCGACGTAGAACTCTTTGTTCGTCACGGGCGATGGCGTCGCGACGTACGCGACGGGCGCCACGGTGGCCGTGATCTTCTGGCCCGCGTCAGGCGTCGTGTCTGACACGGTGAACGTGGATACGTCAGCACGAATCATCCACACGATGTTCGACGAGATTACCGTGGTCCCGGTCGCGCCCGCCTTCGTCGTATCGAGGCGGACGTCGTATTGAATGACTGTGTTTTCCGTGAGGCCGCTCTGGTCCACGTATTCCGCCGCGCCCTGCTGGGTGATGTCAGACCCGATCTGCGCCCAGGCGCCAGCGCCGACCTTCCGGAACACCCGGTATGCGATGAAACCGTCCCCCTCGTACGGTGTCCACGTGAGCCTGTTGTATGCGGAGTCCGTGAGGGAGGGATCGTCTGATGCGGCCGCGATCTTCAAATCTTCGATCGCGTCCCCCGGTTTTTGCTCATAGGTGATGACGAGGACTGGGCGCAACGATACCGTCGCGTGCTCTTTCGAGCTCCATTCGTCCTCGAATGTGCCGTCGACTTGAGGGGCGAATCGCCCCACGATGGACACGCGGTCGCCCCATCGAAACCCGAGCGTCGTGATGAGCGTCGTGATCACGATGCTTTTCATCTCGGTTACGTTCGTAATGACCACGTCAGCGAGCCTCGCGCCCGCGCCTGGCGCGTTGCTGTACGACACCTCCTTTTCCTCGAAATCGCGGAGCGTCTCATCAAACGCGTAGTCTGCGGACCCGGTCCTGTTCGTGGCCGAGAGATTGAGCTTGAGCGTCAGCGTGAGGATGCCCTCGTTCGACCTTGCCACATCGCAGTCCGCCGGAGCTTCCGGGAATTGGAACAAAAGCAGGATCTGTTTCTTGAACGCGCTCGACCCCCCCGTCCTTACTGTCTTCGCCAATATCGGGCTGACGAGCCCATCCGTTGCGTCCGGAACGTCGATGTCAAAGAAGGAGTCTCCGCCGTCACCGACATCGGGATGCGTGATCGTCGCGCGACTCTGTACCTGGCCCATTAAGCTCTCCCCGCTTCCTGCAACACTTGCTTGTGCTCGGTGAACGCTTCGCCCACCGCGTCCGGGTGGCGCGACAGGATCGTGACGTACGTGACGCTCGAGGGAGCACCGCCCATGCGTGCGCCGCCCAGCGGGATCGCCGTGAACAGCTCGGGGCCCCTGTCGCCCACGATGACCGGCGTGGGCTGGGTCGCAACGAATGAGCCGCCCTCGCCCATGACCTTGAAGCCGGCCGCGGCCCCGCCCGCGACTATCGCGAGACCCGCGATGATGCCGCCCGCGACGGCGGGTGCGATGATGCCGCCCGCGGCCGTTTCGGCCGCCGCCTGTCCCCATTTTGTCGCGGTCACGATTTTGGAGATCGTGTCATAGAGCTGGAGGCCTGCGCTCAAGCTCTGGATCGCGGCCTGCACGCCACGCACGCCGCGCGTCCAATCCTGGTTTCCCTTGCCCACGATCTCGAGCGCGCGGAACACGCCCATCAGGCCGGATCGGAGCTGCATCAGGGATGACCGAGTGAACACGTCCGTCTTGCGCGTCGTGGCCTCGATCTCCGCGCCGGCCATGTGCACGTTCTGCCTCAGGTTCGAGACGTGGTCCGCGACCTCGTCGAACGCTTCGACGCCTTCGGCACGGCCCCGTATGAGCGCCTCGAGCTCCTCCGTGTACACCATCAGCCCACCTCGGCCATGCGGTTCTGGCCCGTGTTATTCACATCGTACACGCGATTGCTCGAGCTATCTCCGGTCGGGTTGCCGCCCGGAAACGAGGTCGGTGACGAGGACCCGTGTTGCGCGGCGAGGCCCGCGACCGTGATGAGGGCCGCGACCACGGCCGCGAGCGGAATCCAGAAGAATGGTCCCCAGGACGCGACCAGAGCGGCCGCGCGTGCCCACAACGTGCCCTGCTTTGCCATGCTGGCCCAGCGCACACCTTCTTGAATCGCGATCAGCGTGGACATGGTCGACATGGCCGTGTTGATCCCGGAGCCGAGTGCGGTCTCGACGCCGTAGATGCCCATGTTGGCCCTGTGGTAGCGTTCGAAATCGCGCTCGAGCGAGCGCAATGTATGCGTGTTGAACGTGCCGACTCGGTCTTGCAGCATCCCGCTGTTCATCCCAAATCCTTCAATGCCGCGTGCGAATTTGCCCACGCCTTCGGCCGCGTTCCCGATGTCTGAAACGGTGCGTGCGGCACGCACGGCCGCCGTTATCCGAGCCGTGCGTTCACCCTCCGCATCCAGGCGTGTTCGGTCTCCGCAAGCCCCTCAAGGACAGCCATCAGGTCCTCGACGAATGTTTCGTCCTGCGCATCGAGCGGGCCCGCCTTGGGCGGCAGGTGCGTGCGCAAGAAGACGTGGACCGCGGGCAGGTTTGGCAGGCTCGAGATCGGCGCGTTCGCGGTGCCGCGCGTCACGTCCCGGACGAGTTTTTTAGTGCGTCCGGCCTGAACGCGGCCTGGAACTCGTCCTCGATCCGCTTGAACGTGTCCGGGGGCAGGATCTGCGCCAGGCGTCCCATGAATAGCATGAGGCGGTCGTCGAACCGCTGGAGCTGCGCGTCCACGTGGTACACGACGCGCTCCCACACGTCCTGTGGCAGCGCGCGGAGCTCGGCCGCCGTGAGCTTGGGTGACTCGAGGCACGCGGCCACGCGCAGGATCTCGTGCTCCGTGCGCGCAGCGGCCGCAGCGTCGTTCGCTTCGGCCACGCGCTCGAGCACGCGCACGTACACGTCGGGCTGGAGCTGGATGCGGACCTCGTCCAGGTGCTGCGTGTACCAGGCGAGCGCGGCCTGGCTCCGCCTGAGCCCGCTGTCCTCGTCCGCCCTCAGCTTCTCGCTGTGCAACCACGTTCTCACCTTCAGCGTGCGCGCCTGCCCCTGCCACTCGATCGTCGCCTCCGACATGGGCTCAGGAACGGGCGGGCTTCGCTTAAGCCTATGGTGTGAGCACGTCGAGCTGCCAGGTCTTGGCCTGGAACCGCAGGTGCTCGATCGCCACCCCCTTCTCCATGCGCCACTCCAGATCGTACGCGCCCAGGAGCTGGCAGTCCGTGAGCGTGATCTTGATGAACTGAGCCGCCGCGGCCCTGGACAGGGTCAGGGTGAAATCGACCTCGGCCGCGGCCGTGTCGCGTGCGGCCGTGTACTGGTCCAAGAAGTCGTCGACCGAGCGATATGTGTCGAGCTCAACGAAGACGGAGGTCCCGATGGGGGCCGCGAGCCCGATGTAGCGGTCGGACGCGGCCCCGGACTTGATCACGCCGTCGGTCAGGATACCGTTCTCGACCACGACCTTGAGGTTGTTCGCGATGATGCCCGCGATCGTGGGGTTCGCCAACGTGTACGTGCCGTGTGCCTGGGGATCGAACGGGGCCAATGCGCTCGGTGAGATCGCGCTGATGTCGACGTGGGGGGTGCTTTGCTTGTCAAAGTAGCGCGGCACGACGTCCATCTTGGCCTTGACCAAGTGCTGCTTGAAGTTCCAGTCAATCTCGGCACGCCGGATCTTACACCCGCGCACGCGCCACCATTCGTCCGTCTGGGACCAGTCGATGCCGGCCTGCATCGTGAACGAGCGCAGGTCCCGGTTCGTGAGCGAATGGCGGTTCGTCACGACGCCCGTGCCCCCGTTCGGGACTCCGCCGAATGCGAATGCCAGGAGGCTATTCGCCGGGTTATCGTCCTTCAAGTCGCACTCGAACGTGAGGTGGACGTCGCGCGCGCGCTCCATGTAGCCCTGGGGCTGCGCGTTCTGCCCTTCGTAATAGGCCTCCACGTTGTGGTCCGTCGTCACCTTCCAGTTCCGCATCACGCCCAGGAACGGGAGGCGGGACGCGAGCGGGTCCGTGCCCCACGTCACCTCCTCCGAATAGGTCACGAGCGCGTACTCCTCGAACGCCATCACATCGCCCATTTTTTCACCTACGGGATCGTCTTGCTCAACCTCACGTGCCACGTGATCTCGGCCGCGCTGAAGATGCCTTGCTCGAGCATGGCTCGATCCGTGCGTGCGCGGATGAAGTTAGCGTACTGGACCTGCGCGAGCCCGTTCAGCCTCTCCTTGCCGTGCAAGAGGGATCGGAAGGCCTCGATGAGCTGGAACAGGCGCTCAAGCTGGGTCCGTTCGGGATCGAGGAACACGATCTCCGTCTTGAGCATCACGAGCGAGAGCTCGTTGCCCCCGCCCACGGCCTCGATCGAATAGTCGTCAAGGTTCGTCAGGACGTGCGTCTGGTTGAGCTCGGCGCGTGTCGCGTCCATATGGTACACGTCGGCAGGCAGATCTCGGAAGCGTCCGTCGTCCTGCATCAGCTTGTAGCACGTGTCGACCAACGTCTTGACCGTGGTCCCGTAGTCCGGCATCAGAACCTCCGCACGACGGCCAAACGGAGCGCGGTCCGCCTCGCCTTCCACCGCGCAACCCACGCGTCGACTTCGGCCTGCAGCCGCATCGTCTGCGCGTCCGTCTTCACGTTGGGAAAGAACGCGGACCCGATCGCCTCGAGCGCGGCCACGCGCAACGTCATGTCGACGAGCTCGGGCACTTTGTGCGGTTGCACGTAGCCGTGCGTGTACGTGAATCGGAACGCGGCCCGCCTGTACGAGGCCCAGGACTGGTTTATCCAAACTTGGCCCGCGAGCTCGTCATCGTCCCCCATGTACCAGCCCGTGTCCTCGCCCTGGCTCACGGTGCCCCACGTCGCGTTCCCTGTCCTGCGCTGGACCGTCGTCATCGTGGTCACGATGGGGTAGCGCAAGATGTAGGCGCCGCTCGTGCTCAACGGCTGCTCCTCGTTCGTCTCGGTGCCGCGCGCGAACAGGCGTTTCGTGCGTGGCATTCCCGGCTCGATTGCCGCGTCCAACTTCATCTCGGCCCGCTTCAGGATGTCGTCGAGCTCGAGATCGGTGAACCGGGATGTCTTCAGGAGGTCCTGATTGTAGCTCGAACCGAGGCCGCCCAAGAAGACGCGTAGGATGTCTGGGTCGTGCACGTAGCGCGCGAGCTGGACCACGTTCGTCTTCAGGTTGTTCGCCGCGTTCGCTTCCAGGATGGACTCGATCCGGTCCCCGACCCCGTTCAACTTCGTGTAGTTTGAACCCAGGAATCCGCTATCTTCTGGGCCATCGTCCGACCCCCACCAGACGTTGCGTAGCTCCCACAGGCCGAGCGTGGCTTCGGACCTGGCTACGGCTGCGCCCACCGTGTTGTCGTAGATCAGGACCTGGCCCACATCAATGAGCTCGAGGGCGTCGGCCGGGTCATCCCGTTTGCCCGTCGCCCTGTGGAATACGACCTTCGGGCTCTGAGCCGAGTTGTTCGTCAGGATCCCGAAGCGGTTCCGTCTCAACACGAGCTTGCCCGTCGATTCGAACTGGAGCGCGATGGCGGTGCGCGCCGCGTTTGATGGCGAGCTGTAGAGCCCGATACCGCACTCCTCGATCGTGACCGGACCCATGACGCGCACGGGGTCCGTGCTCAGAAACGTGGCCGTTATGGACGTCGGCCGTTCCATCTGGATCCCGTTCTCGCAGTTCCGGATCACGACGTCGTCGAGCACGATTTCGCCGTACCCGCTGACCGTGTCCGGCAGATAGAGCCCGTACTTGCAGTCCGAGATACGCACGTGATGTAGGTCCCAGCGGAGGCCCGCGGTGAGCGCGCGGCAGATGATGCCCTGGCCCGCGATCATGTCACGGCCGCGCCCGCGCACCACGATCGGGTCGTTCCGCGTGCCCATCAGGCGCAAGATCCCGCTCACGATGTTGTCCAAGTAGTAGTTCCCGGTGAACACGATCTCGACGCCGGGCTCAGCCTGGACCGTGGCGCCGTCCGCGATCGTCGCGTGCGCGGTCACGTTGTAGGGACTCCCGGTCTTCGTCAGGACCTGTGTGGCGAGTGAGCCCGAGAGGTCGGTCACGTTGGGTCCGGTATGCGCGTGCTCGCCTTTTAAGGCGTCGCTACGTCGTCCCCGTCAATCAGGTTCCGTTCCAGGAGGGGCGTCGTGAGTGCCCACCAGAGAGCGGAGCCCGCGAAGCCGATGCGGAACACGGCGGCCACGTTGCCCAGGTTCCCGTCCACGTTCCACGACGCGAACAGGAGCACGGTGAGGGCGCCGAGCGCGGTCACGACCATGGCGAGCAGGGGCAGGGGTATGCGCACCCCGTGCCGGATCTTCGCCACGAGGATCAACAGAGTCAGGGTCAAGGCCACGAAGGACACGAGGTACGAGATGACGACGAGAGGCGGTGTGCCAATGAAGCGGGTGCCCACGGTGGCCGCGAAGATCCCGAGCAGGAGGTAGTTCGCACGCACGCTGTTCTCGTACGTGAGGACAGCGAGCTCGCGCGCGCTGTACCGCTTAATCTTTCCGAGCATGACCCCACCTGCGCTTGAGCCAGAGCCAGGCGTGGTCCACGAGGGCCGTGAGACCCATGCCGATCGTGCCCGTCACGGGCAGGATCTCGGCCGACGCGAACGAGACCCCCTTGTACCATGCGACGAGACCGATCGCGACCCCCATGAGGACGCTGATCAGGAGTGTGCGCCCCATCTTGCGCAGCATGAACGGCTCTGGGATGCCGGACGCGCTCACCTCGCGCCACGCCTGGTGCTTCCAGGCCGTGAACGAGTACATGACCGCGCCGCCGACGCTTGTCAGGATTGCCACAGCCACGTGTTCCAGCATCAGACCGCCGCCAGATAGAGAAAGAGCGTTCCCGTGGCATTGTTCACGGCGTTTGCCGTCCATCGGAACCGCAGTTTGTTCGTCGTGATCGGGATCTTCGTGGCGAACGCGACGTAGTTGTAGGTCGAATCGACCAGATCGACACCGTCGCCGGCATCCGTAATCATGGCGTCGTTCATCGCGTCCGCGTCGGCCTCGGCATCGAAGACAGCCAATGTGGCCGCGTCGGTCGGGGGCGTGGCCCCGGCCTTGAACGCGCCGGCCACGATGTAGCACGAGAGCCTGTGTGCCAACGTGAGCGTCTTCTCCATGGTCGCGACGCCCACGCCCGTCGTAAGCGTGACTTTCAGCACGCCGACGGGTTGTCCCGGATGCGGTGGGGTCAGCTCGACGAGCGTGACCGAGCCCGAGTCGACCATGGCCTCACTTGTAGCCCGTGTACTCCACGAGGATCTTGCGCGTGGTGTTGTTGGATGCGCCCGCGACCTCGGCTCCGGTGCTCATCACACGCAGCAGGGCCTTCGTGGGCGCGTCCCTGGAGTCAAGCTCCGCCTTGAAGTCGCCCGGCACGTCCGAGATGATCGCGGCGTGCTCGAGGATGCGGAGACCGCCCGCGCGATCGTCCGCGGGGATCGTGTCGCCCGCCGCTGCGTACGATGAGCTGAACGCCATCTCGACCACGACGCGTGCCTTGTGGCCCATGCGCGCTGGGCGCGCGTTGTCGAAATAGGTCACGGCCATGTTTCCCATCAGGCCACCTCCTCCGGCTCAGGTTCCTCGGCCTTCTTGACCGGCGTCTTCTCCTTCGTCGCTGGCTCCTTCTCCTTCGTCGCTGGCTCCTTCTCCTTCGGGGGCGGTGCGGGCCTGGGCTTCGGGCGCTTGACGTCGGACACGATCTCCCACAGCTCGTGGTTCGCGGCCGCCTTGTTGCGCCAGAACTCGGCGTTCACCGGGCACGTGACGTCGACCGGCCGGCCCGCGACGAAGCGGTACTCGGCGGGCTGCGGGTACTGGGGCCCGGTCTCCGCGGTCTCCTGCGCCGCGTAGTGCTCGGCCCCATGGCAGTTTGCGCGCCCCGTCTCCTGTCCCGAGACGCGATCGGTCGAGATCACGATACCGCGGCAGCGTGCACGGTGCACGACGGGGGCAGCCGTCGGTCCCGTGAAGCGCACCACCACGAGGACTCGGGAGCCCTCCGGTGTCTTCCTCCGTGGCATACTTGATCTCCTTCCCCTGGCTGAACGGGCGAACCTACTTGAGGTCCGCGAGCTCCGACAGCGCGGGGAACTTGACAGCGTAGGTCTCGACGATGCCGTACAGCACGTTCTTCATCGTGTGGCCCACGGAGACCATGTCCTCCGGGTCTTCCCCGGCGACGATCGTGACCAAGGGCAGGCCGATCGCGGTCCACACATACTTGTTGTGCACGCCGTACACGCGCGAGATCGTGTCCTTCTCCACGTTGCCGTCGCGCACCATGGCGCGATTGCGCCATCCCAGGAGCCGGTAGCCGCCCTTCGTGCCGGAGTAGCGCAGGCCGTCGCCCAGCGTGAGCGTGGCGTCCTGCATGGTCACGATCTCCTTCGTGGCCTCGTACGAGGACCATCGCTCGAACGTGTCGCGGCCGAGCCCGAACCAGACCTCGGGACTGTCCGCGCCGTCCTCCCAATAGGGCTCGGCTTCCGACATCATCTCATCCACGAGGAACGTGGTGAAATTGCGGTCCGTGCCCGCGTTGTCGTTCAGGTTGGCCGCGCTCCACGTGTCGGTGTCGCGCACCAGGTTGTACACGTCGGCGTCGCCGTCGACGTAGCCCGCCACGTCCTCGCGCGATGCGTCCGCGAACAGCTTGTCCAAGGACGTCACGTTGTTGCCCGTGGCGGTCGCGGCGTCCTTCAGGAGGTCCGTGTCCCAGGCCTCGAGGAACTCGGACATGGCCTCGTCCTGCACGAGCTCCCACGGGATCCCGTCCGAGAGCTGCTGCAGCACGCGGAACCGCACGCTCATGTCGTACACGGCCTCGATCTCCTTGGGGCTCGGGTTCACCTCGGCCCACACGGATTCGACGCCCGTGCCGAGCGCCGCGTTCTCACCGATGCCGATCGCGCTTGTCTTGCCCGCCGTGGTCTTGCCGCGCCAGCCCTGGATCGTCCATCCCTGCTGCGGGAGCGCGGTCAGGATCTGCCGGTCCGACGTCACGTGGGACGAGGACAGGAACGAGTAGAGCGGGTTGATCGCACCCGTGTCCGCCGTGGTAATCGCGGCCTTCGAGTAGTTCCGCACGTGCTTCAGCGTGAGCTGGGGCGATGCGCCCGTGAGGCTGGGATCGACGAGGCCGAGCCTGCGGCCCACGCCCACGAGCTGCTCGTTCCAGTAGGACCACCAGTCGTCGTTCGTCTGGATCGGGCGGTTGAGACCGCGTGCGCCACGGAACAGGCCGCGCGCGGGCGGGGCCACGCGCCGGTCGATCTGGGCGAAGCGGTGATAGCCGAACGTCTTCATGCGCGGCATGAGCCGCGCTTCGCGACGTTCGGCCACGCGCTGACGCACCGCGCCCACGTGGAGCGGCGCGAGCTCGGCCCGAACCATCAGGGTCAGGGCCAGGACAGCGGCCATGGCGACCAGGAGGCCGCCACCGAGCGCGATCATGGGCGCCCCCTGAAGCCGGCCCGTCCAAGTGCGGCGATCGAGGCCTCCGGGACCGCGGCCCCGGTTGCCGTGTTCCCCTTCTGACCCAGGGCCGGCACCTTCTGGACCGGCACCTTGGGCTTCGCCTTGGCTGCTTCGATCGCGGCCACGCGCGCCTCGAGCTCGGCCACCGCGTCCGGCTCCGGGATCTCGGCCAGGTCCTCGGTCACTTCGCTTCCCTTGGAGTAGGCGGCCTCGAGCGCGGCGACCCGCTCCTCCAACGTCTTTTCCTGGGTCTCGTCCTCGTTCATGGTCGTCTTCTCCTTGAGTTTGGACGCGAGGAAGGACGCGACGGGACCCGTCGCGATCTCGTGCCCGATGAGTCGGATGGCCTGCTTCGCGGTCTTGGCGCGACCCGTGCGCAGGATCTGCGCGACGACCCCGCCCTTCATGGCGGCGCAGATGCGCTTTGCCGTCTCCTTGGAGAAGCCGTCGGCGCATCGCTCGCCCTCGCACGCGTCCACCTGGAGCGCGGCTTCCGTCTTCTCCCACGCGGCGAGCTCGGCCTTCGGGTCGACCGCGTCTTCCTCCTTGCGCTCCACGTTCACGCGTTCCGTCACCGCGTCAAGCTTGGCCTGCAGATCGACCATGGCCTCAGCCCACTTCTTGCCCGCCTTGAACGCGTTCGAGAGCGAGAGCCAGCAGCCGGGGCACCTCTGCCAGAACTCCTCCGCCTTCAGCTTCACGACCTTGCCCGGCATCGCACGCACCGCCTTCTCGAGTGCGGCGTCCACGGCGGTCCCGTCCTTGCCCGCGCCCACGGCGCGCATCTGCCGGTTCACGCGCAGCGCTTCGCGCAGCGTCCCGGCGAGCTTCGTGTTCGTCTCCTTCTCGGTCTTGAGCTGGTCTTCGATCGAGGGAGTCTCGGGCTTCCTGAGCTGGGCTTGCGCGTTAGCCTGCATCGTCATCCCATTCAGGATACCGGGCGCGCACCTTAAAAGGCTTGCGCCCGCGTCGTCGCAGCACCACGGCAGATGCTATTCCACAACCTTCTATGGAGGAAACGTACGCGTTAGGCCGGGAACGAGACCGGATTCATGCCACGTACGAACGCGATCGCCTCGTTCTCGGACAGGCCTTCGTCCACGAGACACTTGATGAGCGCGTCCTCGTCGTCTCGGCTCTCGTCGAGCACGTCCTGGCACTCGTCGATCGCGGTCAGGACCGTGTCGCTCCAATCCTTGCCCTCGATCTCGCGCCGGATCTCGGCGCAGTACGCGTCGGGATCGTCTGCCTGCGGATTCTGGGCCACGCAGTCGTCATGGTCCGAGTAGCCCGCGAACGGCTTGCTCCCCATGGCCTTGCCCGGATAGGCCTCGAGCAAACGTCGTGCTTCGTCCACGTCGACGCCGTAGTTGTGGGCGCATCCCTCGATCGCGAAATCGTCCGTGTCGGAGCCGAGGCAGGCACGCAGGAGGTCCGCAAGGCCAGCGTCGTCCGTCACATCGGCGCCTTTGTCGTAGCCATGTTCTGAGACGCAGTCCTCGAGAGCGTCCACGTCGTCCAGGCTGAACGTGCCCTCACGGGTCAGGCTGAGACCGGCGAGGCAGTCGTCGATCACCGTATCCGGGACGTATCGGTAGCGAGCGAGGACCTCGCCTGACCCGAAGTCCTCCTCGCGCTCCCCGTTCTTCGATTTGCCGAAATCGTTCTCGAACGAGACCGGATCTTCGCGCCACCACCGCAGGCATTGCTCCGTCCACGCTTCCTCGAGCTCCTCACGTCCCATGCCGTCTTCGTTCGGGTCCGCATTCATCGAGTCCTGCGTGCATCGGTTCCACGTGTCCGTGTCCGGATACTCGAACTGTTTGTACCGCTCGTTGAAGCCGTCGGGATCGTCGAGCCATTCCTGTGAGCACGCGATGCGTGCGCCAGCTTCGCTGAAGCCCGTCGCCATGTAGCCGTCGACGCACGCTTGGACGAGCTCGGGCGGCAGCGTGTCCCATTCGGTCTCGTGCGTCTTGTCCGTGCCGCTCAGGCCCTGGTCCGTCAGGAACGTGTCCACGATCTCGGCGTGGTCCCCGCTCACGTTTCCATCTTCCAGCGCCTGCCTTAGGCAACGCTCGAGCGCAGCTTGATCGTCGGCCGCGTCCGCGAGGCACGCAGGGTATGCATCGTTGAGCAGGTCGCTCTCCGGGTCCTTCGCGCTCTTGGCCCCCGTGACGCGTGCGACGTCCGCATCGGGATTCGCGCCACCCGGCATCGCACCGACCCAGCCCACGGCGAACAGGCCCATGTCGCGCACGACCTTGTGGCACGTCTCGTTCTCGCACTCGATCACGGCGTCCCAGGTGCCGCGGATCGAGGATTCGGCTTGCGTGCCCACCTCCTGCATCTCGGTCCACACGCGATCGAACAGCTCGCCCAGCGCCTTCGTCGTGCCTGGCGGAGGCCAGTCCGCGGAGTACACGCCGACCTTGACCTGGGGCTGGATCTTCTTCGTCTTCGGGTTCAGGGCCATGCGGAAGCCCAGATAGCGCCCGATCGGGATGCCCTCGTGCAGGTACTCGTAGAAACCGTGCACGAGGAGCCAGGGGGCCGAATCGAGGATCTCCTCGGTCGGAACTTTCTCCTGTTGCTTGTCGATGCGACGCGACGAGATGAATGTGTCCGTGACGCGCCCGTTTTCCCATGCGGCCTCCGGGATCAGGACGTGCCACTCGGTCGCCTCGAGTGCGCCCGTCTCCACGGCGCGCTTCTTGACCTTGTCCACGTATTCGATGAGCTTCGAGTGGTCCAATTGGAGCGGTTCGAGCGCGGCCTCGGCCATGAAGCGTAAGCCGTGTGCGGGGTCTTGAGCCTTGCGCTCGCTCGCTAAACGTTCAGCAGGTCGTCCTGGGAGTACGTTTCCTCGGTCTCGCCTACGAGCAAGTGCACGGTGCCGTCAGGGTCTATTGATTGCACAATGCCGATTGCTCCGCTTGGCGTGAACACTTCCTCACCGACCTCGAACGCCGGTTTGGCCGCGTCTTGTGTGGGCACCGCCTGTTCCTCGATCTTCCCGTAGAGCGATTCGAACGTCTGAGGATCTTCCTCACGCTGGTTCAGGCAAGCGTCGCGTGCGAATCCCTCGTCCGTGTAGGCTTCGCCGCCATCGTGGATCTCGGGGTCCATCAAGGACGAGACGCAGCGCTCGATCGCTTCGTCTTCCTTCGGCACGGCCTCCTCCGGCGCGACCGCGGACTCTGATTCGAGTGCGGCCTCGAGCGCGGCCTGTTCTGGCGCGGGGGCCGCGGGCTCGGGCGCCGTCAGGATCGTCATGGACCATTCGTCGGCCGGCACGGTGCGGCCGTCCGCGAGCTGCACGATGTACCGCGGATACAGCACGTTGGGCGCGGGCGGGTCGTACGCGATCTCCGTCACGGTCGCGTGCTGCCCGTGCAGCGATTCGGCGTCGGGCGAGCTCGGCATATTCAGCATGACCTCGGTCCCGACGTCGAAGCGGGGCGGGATGCGCACCTCCTCCTGCTTCTCGTACACCGGGGCCTCCTTCTGGCTCGAGGCCACGATCGCCGCGAGGATCGCGCTCAGGTCGATGCCCTCCGTGACCTCGAGCACGCCGGCCACCTGGGCGCCGTTCGCGTCCGTCAGCATGACCTGCACTTGGCTCGGTTTCGCCGTCTCCTCCTTCTGGCTCAGGAGCGCATGGTTGAGGCGTCGCTGCTCGAGTTCGCTCAAGGCTTGCATGACCTCGTATCGGACGAGGCCTACTTGAGCCTACCGCCGCCGCACGCCGCTCATGAACGGCACGTTCCGGTGCGCGCCGCACACGCACCTCTGGTGCACGGGCCCCTTGGCGCCGATGCCGAGGTAGCCCCAGACGTGTGCGTGTACGCGCTTAGATCTCATGTCGGAACATCCGGCCTCTGTTCATCGTCGCGAGCTCCTGGATCGCGTCCGTCACGAACCCGCTCATGCGGCGTGCCGTGATTTGGACCGCCCGCATCAGGAACGGGTTGGGCTCCATGTACCGTGTGCCCTCGTGCACGTAGAGCGCGTACGGCGCCTTCGCATACACTTTCCACTCGAGCTCGCCCGTGCGCTCGCCCCCGATCGACCGCTGCAGACGTCCGGTCCGGACCGGGACCTCGTCGTACGCGTTCTGAATCAGGTCCTGCGAGACCCGTTCGACCAGGTGTTCCCAGACCGGAAAGAGGCCGCGCCGCATCTCGCGCATCGCGTATTCCAGATCGTACGTCTCGGCCCGGATCGTGATCTCGGGCATCATGGTTTTTTCATCTCGATCATCGTTTCGTATAGGTGGTCGCGCCATGCCTCCGCCAACTGCAAGAGGAGCCGATCGGCAGCTTCCGTTTCTCTGAGCATCTGGACACGTTCTTGGGCCTGTTCGACCTGAGCGCGCGTGTTCTGGAACGTCTCGCAGGTCAGGCAGTCATTTGGGTCGTGCTTCTTCAGCCGGAGTGTCCTCATGTTTCCACCAGGACCAGGGTACAACGGTCGAACGGGTGCGCGAGGAAGCCCTGCGTGCGCGCCTCGAGCTGGTGCAATGTGTATGGTCCGTCCGCACGCAGTCCGTCGCAGATCTCGCACACGCGATCGTCCTCGGCCGTGACCCAGGCGTAGAGCTCGTCTGACAGGCCCAGGATCTCGTACTGGCGCGCGCGCGCCACGTTCGAAGCGCGCGTGCTCTCGGTGCGCGCGACGAGGTCGAACTTGGACGCGCCGCTCTCCAACGCTTCCTCGAGCCCCTCGTCCCACACGTCGCGGTCGAATGCCCGGTCCTCGAACGAGGCCAGGGCGAGCGCGGTCAACGTGTCCGACTGCTCTTTGGCGAACGCGTCCAAGGCCTGCGCGATCCCGTTCGGATCGGACACGATCTCATCCAACAGGGCCTGGTCCGCGTCGCCCATGTCGAAATCGATCACGACGGCCTTGGCCCCGGCTTCGTACGCGTCCGTCATGTACGTCAGGGCCACGGGCAGGAGCTCGGCCTGAAGTGAGGCGACCGCATCCTCGATCGCGCCCATGAGCGCACCTTGGCTCCGTACGCCCTCCGCGATCTCCGTGAGGCGCGCCGCGTACGTGTCCCAGGTATCGGCCGCGAACTCCGTCTCCACCGTGCGGATCCCGCGCACCGCGTCCGAGCCGGGTATGTTGCGCGCGCTCAGGCTCACGCGACGCCATCGGGGCCCCGCCGTATGAAGCCTACGACGAGAGTGGGCGCGTCTGACCCAAGGCTTGGCGGCTCTCAATCAGGGCCCGCACGTGCTCGAGGGATGCGTCGAGTAAGGTGTCGCCCGCAAAGCACACGGGGCACCCGCCCGCCTCCTCCTCGATCAGGGCCTGGACCGCGATCGGATCGTCCCCGACCTTGACCGGGTCCACGAACCGGAACAGGAACGTCGTGGTCGCCATCGCCGTCATCATCCAGGGGTCGACGCCGAACCGTTGCTGCAGGATGAACAAGCGCTGTTTCACGTCGGGATAGTCGGTCGCGCCGAACGCGTCGCGCACGCGTGTCCAATGTGCGTCGCACAGCTTCAACGTTCACCGCCAAGGGAGGGCTTGGTAACAGACCTGTTACCGGATAGGCGCGGTGGCGGTGGTGAACCGGGCTGCGCGGCCGTCTCCCGCTTGCCTGATGTCTCGTACTCCATGGTCCTCGGGTCCACGATGCGCACATCCCAGCCGTGCTCGTCGAGCTGGAGGATCTGCCCGAGGCGCGCGGTCCGGATGCGCTCGAACGCTTCTTCGTCCTTCAGGTCGGGACGCACGACCACGAGGTGCCAGCTCACGACTTCGGGCCACAGCGCGAGGTAGGGCCCGTTCAGGAACTCCTCGAGCTGGGACGAATAGACTTCCATCGTGTCCAACGTGATCGTCAGGAGCTCCTCTGGGTGCCCGAGCTGGCCCGGCTGCGACTTGCCCAGGGCCAGGTCGGACACGCCCATGGCCGCGGCCACTTCCTGCACGAGCTTGTCGTACTCGCGCACCGCCTCCATGTCGCGCAGCGTCGGCATCAGATCGAGCTTGCCCGGCATCTCCTCGACGCCGAGCCAGAGATCGACGTTGCCCATCGGGTCGCCGATCTCCTCGATGCGCGCGATCGCCTTCTCGTACATCCCGGCCACGATGTCGTTGTCCATCTTGGGGAAGCCGACGATCTGGCCCGGCGCTTCCCCGTGCTGGAACGTCTTGAGCATCCAGAGGCGGCGCCACACCAGGAGCTGGATCGTGTTCAGCAAGCTGAGGCTCGGTGGGTTGCCCTCGAGGTCGTCGTCCTTGGCCCACGTGTTGTACGACAGGATCTCGCCCGGCGCGTATCGCATGACCGGGGTCTCGTCTTCTGATTCGGGCGCGACCATGACCCAGGCCGTGGGGTACGTCTCGCCCTCGCACTCGGGGCACGTTTCCTCGTCCACGCCGAGTGCCTTTTCCGCGACAGCCGGATCGCGCCTCACGCACACAGGGCAGAAGCGCTCCTTGGGATCGCCCGGCATCCCCGTGCGCTTGTCGATGCGCACCCTCATGCGCTGGCTCGGCAGGACCCAGATCTGGGTCACGTTGGGCTCGGCCGCCTCGTCGTCCTCATCCTTCTGACGCACGACTTCCCAATGCGTGCGGTCCAAGATCGGCTGGTACACCATGCCCTTGCGGATCACATCAAGGAACGTGTTGAGCGGGTTCGGCCGCCGCATGAAAGCCTCGACGCGCGCGAGCTCGGCGCGCGGCGCCTCCAGCATCCGGATCGGCTTCGTATATTGCTTGCACGTCCGGTTCGTGCACGCGGGCACGGACGTCTCGTACTCGGTCCCGCATTCCGTGCACTTGCACGCGTAGTTCGGCTCCCACTTGATGCCACGCTTCGTCACCTGCGTCACGATCGCGCGGTCCGCCGAGGCCGTCAACGGCTCCATCAGGCACATCCCGAGCAGGAGCTTGGCGTCGAACTTGGGCTCGGGCGGCGCCCGATCGTACCTGCGGAGCACAGCCATGCCGCGGCCCGCCTTCTCTCCCAGCTTCCGGTCCACGACGTCCTGTACGATCGCCACGGCGTTCGGCGCGTTCGCGGGCACGAGGCGTCGGCCCGGTTTCGCACGGCCTGGTTTCGCCCTGACACGCACCACAAGGCCGGACGGCCGAGCCGACTTCGACCGCGTGAGCGCATCCACCTCGGCCCGCGTGAGCACGCGGGCACCGCCTGGCCCGAGCACGCCCACGCATGGGGCGCGCGTCGCTTAAGCCTAACGCCCGGCCCACAGCACGAACAGGACGCCGGACACGATGGCCGAGACGAGCCCGATGAGGGCCGCGGTATCGAGCGCTCTGGGACTGGCTCGGTCGAATGGCAGGAAGGCCATGCTCACCTGAACAGGGTCCAGCCTATAAATGCGAGCCCGACCAGGGTCCACATGATGGCGAGGATGAGCGCGACCCAGGCGACAAGCGCCCGATCTTCCTGCGCGCGCAGCAACCGCTTGACCTGGGCCTGGGACACGTTCTCGACCTCCGTGCCGCACGTGGGGCACTTCGTGACCGGGATCACGGTGTGGCTCCTTCGCGCACCGCGTCCGTCGTCTTCATCGCCGCGTCCGGCCCTCCTTCTGGCACAGACCGCAGAGCCACAGCCTTCAGCATGGCGCCGCACTTGGGACATGGGTCGTTCAACGGGATCGGGCCGGACTTGAGGCCGACCGGATCACACCATGGGCAACACCAGGAATCAGGGGCGGGATTTTCGTGCCACCTGTGCGGGAAGATGTACTGCTCGTAACGCTTCTCGATCACGACGCGTTCAGCCTCCTGAGGCACGCGCGGTAGCGTTCGAGCGCTCGTTCGTCCAAGCTCGGGATCTCCACGATGAGCATGGACGCGCCGCATTTGACACACCGCCTGGTGTCGGCCGAGATCTGGCCGCCGCAGAACTCACACATCATGTCCGGGTTGTCCGGATCGAACGGGGTTATGCTGAACTGCTCAGAGCCAGTTTCGCTCATCGCAGATTTTTCCCCGCATCGCCTCGGACTCCTCGGCGGTCATCGCAGCATCTCCCCCCATCTCGCATGGGTCGTCGCCTTCCTCTCCGGGGTCATCGCGCAGGCGAAGCAGATTGGCCGCCCGTCCTCGCTGTAAGGCCGGCACTCCTTCTCGGCACCACAGTAGGCGCAGGTCACGGGCGGAGTCGCCTCAACGACCACAACCACCTGTCCGCTGGGCAGCGTTATCCGCGCGGTCACCGCGGCTTCTCCTTCGGGCGTGTATGCTCGGGGCAGGTGGACTCATGCCTCGGCCCGCGAACGCGCCGCAGCAAGTCGGCTTGGACGCCCAACGCTCCTCGGTGCTGAGGAGAGCATCTGCAGTTCCATTCTCGCCACCGGGTCATCGCGGCCTCCCTTTCGTGTCGTGCGACAAGAGCCAGTCCAGGGCGGCCACTCCTCTCTTGATAGCCGCCTCAGACAGCGGAGAATCAACCATGCTACAATCGCCCGCGTGAATCTGCATCCGGTCATCACTCCAATTCACGCCCACACTCTGGACACGATATCCACTTTCTCATCGCGGCCTCCCCCTCGGGCGGCGGGCGGCGGGCGGCGAGTCGGAAAACTGTGCCATACAATTCGGTTGCCATGGCCCGGCTCGCTGAAGTGCTGTTGTACCCGGCTGGACGCCAAGCGTCCCCGGGCGGGCGCGCCCACCACCGCTTCTTGGGGCGGGCTTCTTGTGGGGCGTTCATCGCGGCGGCCTCCCATCACCGCGTGAACGGAAAAGCCTGCTTAGAGTCCGCCCCGTTTGAACAAGTCGGGCCTGAACGTGACGACCTTGCGCGCGGGCGCGTTCTGCACCAGGATCCCGAGGCCGCCTTCGCGCATCAGGCCGTGCTTGCGTTGGAACGCGATCCGCTCCTCGGTCCGGGCGCGCGCGTGCTCGATCGTGAGCCTGGCCCGCGTCAAGTCCTCCTGCGACATATGCCCGTAGTGGCAGATCTCCTTGCAGAAGCGTTGCGCCTTGTGCCCGCCCCCGCTCCACGTGTTGTAGTCGTCCCAATCCTTCCAGACGCCGCACCGGATCGGGCGCCGCGCGGGCCCGTGCTCGTTCCGGTTGTATGGGCACTCGATGCCGAACAGGTTCGGGTTCATGGCCTGTCCGAGCTGCGCGACCGTGAGGTGCTCGTCCCGCTTCTTCAGGTCGTCAGCGCTCATCATGGCGAGCGGCATCGGCTCCAGCTTTTTGTTCAGGACCCAGGGCGTCTCGGCGCGTTCGCGCGCGAGGCGCTTCGCGTCGAATGTGTCGTCCCGGATCTGACCCGAGAGGCCCCGGATCGCCTCAATCGACGGCAACGCGCTTCCCCGCGTGCAGCCCTTCTGCGGCCTGGAACGTGCCCGCGTTCTCGCCCTCGGCCGTCACCGAAGCCACGATCGAGGCCCACGTGTCCGCGTCGAACTCGATCATCGCTTCCACGGACGCGTCCTCGCGCGGAAACGCCCGCTTCACGACGCGCACGCGTCCGTCCTCGAGGCGTTTGAAGTACCAGCCGTTGACCGCGTGGAACGCGCGCGCGGTCAAGACGCACGTGCAACGGCACGTGAACGCGGTTGGCAGGGTCTCGCCGCGAGCCACGATCTCCGCGCCCTTCAGGTGGCTGTGCTCCGTGTGTTCGTGATGCCGACCCTCCGCGCACGCTTCGCACCGCAACGTCACAGCCGCAACCGCCTGCGGCGCCTAACGGTGATGCCGTATTTGGGCTTTACCTCCATCAGGCGCGTGGTCCCGTGCCAACCTGCGTCAAGCAGATCGTCGTGCTTGCCCGTGGGGAAGTTGCGGATCTCCGTCACGAGCTCCTCCTTGCCCCTCATGTCACGCAGCAGGAGGATGCGACCCGCCTCGAGATGCGTGCCGAGCCACTCGAGCCGTTGCACCTTGTTCCCCCTGGCCGGGCTCGCCACGACCGGCACGTGCGATTCTTTCATCACCTGCTGGGGGAGCGCGCGCTGGTACGCCGCGTCCTCGATCGGGACCTCGTCCACGGGCGTCTTCGAGCTCCACTCGGCGTAGTGCGACTGGACCGCCTTGACCTGGCCCGGAAAGTCGGATCGGAAGCGCCACGCGTCGAGCCACACGATGCGCCCGTTGTCGAACTTGTCCATCGTGATACACGCGGTGTAGTCCGGGTCCTCCTCGACCTTCTCGCTGATCGCGAGGTCCCAAGCCTGCGAGCGCCTCACCTGCTTCCAGCCCTTGTCCCGGATCTCGTCGAGCGAGATCTGGTGCAGGTCGAAGCGCCACCGTATGCCGCCGAGGTCGACGGGCTCGTTCAGGAAACGAGCGCGGAACGCGAGCTCGCCCATCTCGGCTTGCTTCATCCTGAGCGCGTCCCAGGACCACCGTTCGGGCCACAGGAGCGTGCCGTCCCAATGGTCGAACGCGCGGTCCACGCGCACGTTCCAGCCCGGTATCTTCTCCAGGTACGCCCACACGTCTTCCTTGTGCCACCTACTCCCGTACGCATGGACCGTGCCCTGGGGCTCGAGCCGGGCCAGGAGCACGTTCTTGACCCATGTGATTGCGTGCGTGCGTTCCGCCTCCGACATCAAACTGTCGATGTCGATGATGTCGTCGATGAAGATGTCGTCGCAACGCACACCTTCGATGTTGCCCAGGAGGCCCGTGGCGGTCACGGTCGATTCCTTCAGGTTCCGCGTTCGCTTGACCTGCCATTGCGTCTCGCTCCACTTGAGCGGGTCTTTCTCGAGCTGGAAGTCGTGCCGCAGGTGGTCGTTCGTCTCGACCTCGCGCATCAGGCGTCGGGACAGGTCCTGCGCGCGCGGCAACGTCTTCGAGGCCAGGATCAGGCGGCGGTTCCGATCGCCCGCGATGCGCCACATGGGCAGCACGAGACCGCCCAGCGTGGACTTGGCGTGCCCGACGGGTCCGAGCCACAGCGTACGTGGGTGCTGCGCGGTCGCCGTGTACACATCCTGGAGAAACTCGGGTGTCTCGCATTCGAACTCGAAATACTCACGTGCGAATACGCGTGGATCTGCGAGCGCGGCGCGCACGCGTCGCCTCTCCTGGAGCTCAAGGCCGGCCTGGTCGAACATGGCATCGACGTCGGCTCGGGACATCATGGGAGCCGCCTCTGCTTGTACGGCGTGGTCGGGACGCCCGCGTAGCCCCGCTTGAACGTGCGCACGTGACACCGGCGGCACAGCACGGCGAGGTTCGACGGGTGGTTCGTGCCCCCGTCCTGCCTCGGCTTGATGTGCTGGATCTCGACCCAATCCTCGTCGCGTAGCGCGCCTTTCCCGTTCCACACGCCCCACGCGACCGAGCCTTGTCCTTGGAGCACGCCGTCGACCGTGTCCTCCCAGACATGGCCGCAGCCCTGGCATTTCGGGTGCCGTTTCCACGGATTCGCGGGATCGTCCGGGTTCACGATCGAGTCACGGATCAGGACGACGCGCTTCGCCTGCCACCAGGTCGAATCCCAAGCCTGGTCTGAACCGTCCGGCTTCCATGCGGACGTCGCGCAATGGTTCGCGATGTGGTCCGGGGGTGCTTCATCCGCGCGGTGGCGTGCGCTCTCCCCGCAGCCCTGGCAATAAGCGTACGTCAGGATCGCCCCAGCGCGGCATCGAGATGAGGCGTGCCCGTGCATTCCTTGTGCACCACGACCTGGGACACGGAATCAACCATGGCGCGTCTCTCCTCGGGTTCGACGTGGACCGAGATATCCTGGATCGGCATCCGGCACACGTGACACAGGAACACGACGTGCACGTGCTGTCTCATGGGTCTCCCGCAGGCAATGCCTCGAGCGCGCGCTTCCGCATCTGGTCCAACGTGCCTTTGGTCCCCTCGGGATCGTCACGCAGGACCGCGTCCACGATGAACTGGACCGCGACCGTGTCCACGTGGCCCTCGACCTGCAGTTTGTCCGGGGCCTTCGGCAGGACCCCGAAGCGCTGCAGGAGCCCGATGTGCCTGTCCGTGCGCTCCACGATGTCGTCGAACAGGCCCTGCCTCCGCTCGACGCTGCGCAAGCGCAGATCGTAGGTCCGGATGTCCACGTCGGCCTTCTGTCGCGGCGTGAGCCCGTCGACCTCGTTCACGAGCTTGGCCTGGTCGCGCACGTCCTCGGCCTCGCCCACGAGACCGTGGAGCTCGCGTATGGCCGATTCGAACGTCGCGTTCGCGAGCATGACCCAGAACGTGGGGTCGCGTTGGGTCAGCTTGATCTGCATCTCCTTGCGGATCGCGGCCAGGTCCGCGTAGATCGTGGTGAAATGGACGTCGAACTGGATCGCGACCTTCTTCACTTCGATCTCGGTCGGCTGCCCCGCGGTCCTCGCGAGGAACTGCATCAGGAGGCGACGCCGCGTGTTCGTCTCGAGCTTCTGTTCCTTGACCGGCTCTACGGCGGCCATTCCAACTCCGGCGTCCATTCGGGCCCGAGCGTGAGGTAGCCCGACGCGTTCTGCACCTGGTGCTTACACGCGGGGCACCTCGTGAGCGGTGTGCTCGTGTTCATGTTCAGGGAGAGGCACTCGGTGCACGCGCATGGTGAGGGCACGGCGGCCGTGCTGGGCACGTTCTGCACGCAGCTCAGGCACACGCGTCCATTAGCCCGGCACGACGCTTAAGCCTTCACGTGCTCCTTTTCGACCGTGTCTTGTATGGAACGATAGCCCCGGCCTGCTTCGAACAGACGTCACCCGACCCAGGATCGAGGATGCTTGGCCTCTACACCACGGGGCTGCCACGGGGAACGCGGCACGGACTAAAAAGGTGCGGTCCCGCCTCGAGGGGGAGATGGGGGCGGGACCGCGACTCCTACTGCAAGGGGCACACGTACAGGATGCGTCCTCGTCTTAAGCCTTGCCTGAGACGAGGTCCCGGTGGGCCTTTGCGGCCTTCACCAGAGCTTGACCCAGATCGTCCGCGCCCTGCGACGTGAGCTCCGCGGGATTCTGCTCGAACGTGACCGTGATGTACGGCTCGGATCCCGCGTCAAGCAGGAGGTCCACGAACACGTCCTTGTTCCGCTTGTCCTTCAGCGCCTTGAACCTCATGCACGCGGATTGCGCGGTCCCGGCTTAACCCCTTCGACGCCGCCACGCTCGTATGGCCCGGTCTCGCTTTCGCCAAATCGCGAAGGCCGCGCGCTTCGTGATGCGAACGAACCTGTACGAGCACACGTTGCGCACGACCTGATAATGGCCGTCCGACGGCGTCGACGGGAACTGGTAGCACACGGCCGGCTTCACTTTCTGGATCCCGCACAGCAACCCCTTGAGCTGCGCGCACGGCTTCTCGAACCACCACGTCTTCGCTCGCTTGAGGTAGTGCACGGTGCGCACGCCGAGCACGGCCGCCATGTACCGCGTGTGCTCCCGGCCCCCGCCCGACACGATGCGGCAGCACGCGGCCCCGCACAGGTCGGGCTTGCACGATCCGACCCGCTTGAAGTATCCGTGTGCCGCGTACACGACGTAGGGCTCCCAGATCGTGAAGCTGTATGGCGTGCCCGGCGGCGGCTTCACGAGATTCATGCGCGGCCTCGGGGACCGCGCCTGTCCGTGAGCCAAGGCTCCCAACGGCGCCACAGGTTGAGACATCGTACGACCGAATCACGCCCGCACAGGAGCAGGATCGTGGCCTCGCGCCGCCACGGATCGGACCTCACGAACGGCACGTGAACGTCGCGCACGTGGAGCACGGCGAGGCGCTCCGAGCTCACGCGCGCGACCTCGCGCACCGCCTTCTTGTACGGCACGTCGTATGGCGGATCGAAGAAGGTGCACCGGAACGCGCGGTCCCTGAACGGCAGACGATTCATGTCGGCCACGATGTCGGGGCGCCATTTGCGTTCGATGTCGACGCGGACCCCGTGCACGCGCTGCGTCCTATCGCACACGTAGACGTCGGGCTCGTACCCGAACTCGCGCAGGATTCCGGGCACGTGCTGCGGCGTGTTCCAGCCGCGCCCGAATCCTGCGAACCTGGCCTGCAGGACCCAGCCTACCGTATGCGCGTCACCGAGTTCGGGTCGTCTCCGTACCACGAGATTCGATGACGCCACACGTGACACATCCCGTGTCCCTCGAGCTCCGTGCAATGGACGCGCGCCGTGCCCTGCCCTGTCAAGGGGCACGGGGCCCCGCACGCGTGCTTCCGCGTCGACGCGACGATCGGGCTCGTGGTCCCCTCGAGCGTCGTCTGACTCACTCATCCTCCACCGGGGCCCCGCACCGGGCACACGTCGTGCCTTGATGCACGCTCACGTCGTCCACCACGCTCTCCTTGCCGTCCAGCCTCTGCACCACTTGCACCGTGCGCGCGTACTTCCGGTCGAACAGGTTGGACCCGCACGCACACCTCACGTCACAGCCTCTCTTTCTCCCATGAACGCAGGACTTGCGCGATTCTGCGGTAGGCCAGAGCCTCACCGCGGAGCCGTTCCACGAGCGGTTCGTACATCCGGAGTTTCGCAGCTTGCTCCGCAAGGCCCTCGCTCGTCGCTGCCTCCTGATCAAGGTAGGCGGCGAAGCGCGCGCGTTCCTGTTCGGTCAGTACAATCACGTTCACAGCGTTCGCCCCAGATCGAAGCCGTACACGGGGCCCTCGCCCAGGTCTTGGCGCCCCTGCTCGCTCGGCTCCCGTCCGAGTCCCTCCTCCGCGCTCGTGAACCAGGCCAAGGACACGATCTCGCGTTCGTGCTTCTCGTGCCCGCACACGAGGACCAGGCTCGGCCTCGGTTCGTGGAACACGACGCGCTCACCCACCGTGAGGCTCCCGTCGTGCTCGTGTTCCCGCATCAGGGAATGGACCCGCGTGCTCCAGAACGCCTTGTCGGCCCGGAACTCCGTCGTCTTCTCGCCCCTCACGATCGCGTCGTAGTAGACGCGGCGCACGCGCGCGCTCAGCTTCACGTGTGCCCCCTCGACGTCCGTTCTTGACCCCCTTTTGATACCCGTTTGACATCTTTTTGATATCCGTTTGACACATCGTGGGCAAGTGCACGCCAGGGCGCAATCTGAAAGTGGGGACGAGCGGCCGGACTCGTGGACGGCATAACCCACACGTCGGCGTGGTTGAAGGTGCCGATCGAGCCGTAGCTGAGTCCGCGGTCGCGCCGGAGTAGGCCGTGCCGAAGGAAGACGAAGCGATCGAGCGCTGCGTCTCGTCCTTGATGGACCCCGAGATCCACGATGGCGGCGCCTACATGGACGTCGAACGGCTCGAGACCTTCGCGTGCCGCGCGCAGGCTCGTGAACGCGAGGCGCGCCGGACGGTACACACCGATCTTGCGCCACAGCATGGCCGGGTCGAACGCGTGGCGCGGGATCTTCGCGTCCATCCCCTTCGCCGTCTTGCACACGTCGGTCAGGCCGAGGCCGTATCTCAGGATGAACACGTAGTCCTCGGGCGCGACAAGCCGCGGCGTCAAGCCCACCTCGTGCAGCGTGGGCCAGAACCTGTTCTGCGGGTTCCCGTAGTAGGCGCGGACACGCGCGCTCGTCAGGCTCGGGGCCGTGCCGCAGAACACGACGTCGAGGCCGGGCTGGAGCACGTCGGGCAAGACGTAGGGCTCAGGTCGTGCCATCTCCCTCCTTCTCGTTCTGGATTTGCGCCAGGCGTTCGAGCGCCAGATCGCATACCTTGGACAGGACCATGCCGAGCGCGCGCACATCCTGGCCTGATGCGGCGTAGCCCAGGACGGACGAGAACAGGCTGATGTCGGACGTGACGAGCTGCGTCGGCTTCACGCCGGCCGCGAGCACGGCTTGGGCCGCGGCGAACCGGCCCACGAACGGGACCACGAAGCGCTTGCGCCGTGTCTTTTGCACAATCGCCGTGAGCGCCTTCTTCGTCGCGCCGGGCGGGATCCCGGAGAAGATGTCACCGAGCTGTGCCATGCTTCCTCTTGGGCTTCCTCTTGGGCTCCACCGCGATCGACTCGACCATGCCTTCCGCCTGCATTTTCCGAAGCGCGTCTTCCGTCTCCTCGAGCGGGGCCCCGATGAGCACGGCGAGCTCCTCCGCCGTCGCGATGCCTCCGCGATCGAGCGCGGCCTTCTCGGCCCTCTTGCGCGCGTTCGTCGTCCATGGCGGTTCGCTCACGCTTCCTCCAGGAACAGGATCGGGAGCGCGAGGACCGCACCGTCCTTGTAGTCGACGAGGCCGAGGCT
>Ga0247727_10005021_pt1 | contig 27344 bp, 22 predicted proteins | sample WisWelCaveWW1625_FD_202498 | JGI IMG/M metagenome (GOLD analysis project Ga0247727, IMG submission 202498) | Biofilm microbial communities from Wishing Well Cave, Virginia, United States - WW16-25 | ecosystem: Environmental > Aquatic > Deep subsurface > Groundwater > Cave microbial mat | place...
GGTTTCGCGCTCTCGAAGACCACGCCGCGCGCGTCGGCGTGTCCTCTCAGGTGATCGAGGAGCTGGGCGAGCTCCCGGAGAATCGCGGGCGTGAGCAGATTGACCCGGTCCCCCGGACGGTCGAACACGATGTGCACGATTCCGTCCTCGTCGATGCGGTGATCGATCCCTTCCTCAATCGCCATGGATCAGCTCCGTTCGAGGACGAGGGCGCCTCCCTGGCCTCCTCCCACGCACAGGGTGACGAGCCCGAGCGACGCGTCGCGGCGGTCCATTTCCCGGAGGATCGTGAGGACGAGACGCGCGCCGGTCGCGCCCACCGGATGGCCCAGAGCGATGGCGCCTCCGTTCACATTCACGCGCTCCGGATCCGGCGCCCCCACGGGCGCCGTCCCGAGAGTCTCCTGGAAGAGGCTGCGCGAGCCGAACGCCCGGAAGCACGCGAGCACCTGAGCCGCGAACGCCTCGTTGATCTCCACCAGATCCATGCGGTCCATGCTGAGACCGCCGGCCCGGCGCAACGCGATCGGCGAGGCGAGAACCGGCCCGAGACCCATCCGGGCCGGGTCGCACCCCGCGAACCCCCAGGACCTCACCGTTCCCATCACCCGGAGCCCCAGCTCGCGCGCGCGGATTCGGGAGGCGAGCAAGAGCGCGGCCGCCCCGTCGGTGATCTGGGACGAGTTTCCCGCGGTGACGGTACCGAACTTCCGATCGAAGATCGGCGAAAGCTTGGCCAGGGCCTCCGAAGTCTGATTCTCGCGGATTCCGTTGTCGCGGTCGGCCGCCTTTTCATAACCCGGCGGGATCGGTACCGGCACGACCTCTCCATCCATCCGTCCCCGCGCCCATGCTGCGGCCGCGCGCTGGTGGCTCCTCAGGCCGAGGGAGTCCTGTTCTTCGCGGGTGATCAGGAACTCCTTGGCCAGGACTTCGGCGGTCTGCCCCATGTTGAGCCCGGAAACCGGGTCGGTCAGCCCCAGCTCGAGCGCGACGACGGGACGAAAGTGACGGGGCCGGAAGCGGAGCAGGGTCTGTGCCTTCGCGACGGGAGTCCTCGCCCGGGCCAGATCCGTCCAGACGTCCTGCGCGTCATCACGGAATACCAGCGGGATCCGGGACATGGACTCGACCGCCGCGGCGATCACCAGGTCGGCGTCTCCCGAGCGAATCCGGTACGCGGCCTCCACGACCGCCTCGATCCCCGAAGCGCAGTTCCGTCCCACCGTGAAGGCCGGAACGTGCTGCGGGACTTTGGCGAGGAGGGAAACGACGCGGCCGATGTTGGCCGCGTCCGCGGGCGACGCGATGTTCCCGACGACGACTTCGTCGAGTGCGGCCGGATCGATCTCCGCCCTTTCCACGACCTCCCGGACGACCACGCGACCCAGCTCGACGGCGCTGACGCCACGGAGAAGGGTGCCCACCTTCACGAAAGGGGTGCGAACCCCTTCCACGACGACGACGTCGCGGTCGGCGTTCACCGGCTCCCCGCCCCCCCGTCCGACTCCCGACTGATCGCGTACGCCTCGAGCTTCTTGTAGAGATTCGAGCGAGGCGTGTCGATGGCCTTGGCCGTGGCCGCGATGTTCCAGTCGTTCTCCCGGAGCTTCGACACGAGGAACGCTCGCTCCGCGGAGTCCTTGAACGACTGCAGGGTGACGTCCCCTCCCGAGAGGACCAGGGTGCCGGGAAGCGCCTCGCTCTTCTCCCCCGCAAGATCGCCCCCGAGGCCGGCCGGAATGTCGGAAGCACGGATCGTCTCTCCCGGGGTCATGATGAGGAGCCGCTCGACGACGTTGCGCAGCTCGCGGACATTCCCTCGCCAGGGAAGCCCACGGAGGACGTGAAGAGCATCCGCGGCGAAGGTCCTGACCCGGTAGTTGTTCTCCCGGCAGAACGTCTCGGCAAAGTACGCGACGAGCGCGTCGATGTCCTCGCGCCGCTCCCTCAAGGGAGGCAACTCGATGGGGACCACATTCAACCGGAAATACAGGTCTTCGCGGAAGCGACCGTGCCGGATCTCCTCCGGGAGCCCCTTGTTCGTCGCCGCGATGACCCGGACATCCGCCGTGAACGAGCGCGCAGCGCCCACGGGCTCGACCTCGCCGTCCTGGAGCACCCGCAGGACCTTCGACTGGGTCCTGAGGCTCATGTCTCCGATTTCGTCGAGGAAGATCGTTCCGCCGTCCGCCTGGACGAACTTTCCGGTCTGGTCCCGACTCGCCCCCGTGAACGCGCCTTTCTCGTGGCCGAAGAGCTCGCTTTCGATGAGATCCTCGGGGATGGCGGCGCAATTGACCTTGATGAAGGCGCGGGCGGCGCGGGTGCTGCTCCTGTGGACCGCCCGCGCGACCAGCTCCTTGCCCGTGCCCGACTCGCCGGTGATCAGGACCGAGGCCTTCGTGGGTGCGGCCCGAGCGATCGCTTCCTCCACCACGCGAACGGCGGCGGTCGTTCCCACCATCCGGTAGCGCTCGTCGGAGGACCGCTTCAAGTCACGGTTTTCCTCCTGTAGGCGACGGTGCTCGAGTGCGTTGCGCAGGACCAGGAGGACCCGGTCCCGCTCCAGCGGCTTTTCCATGAAATCGAACGCGCCCAGACGCGTTGCCTCGACGGCCGTGGCCACGGTCGCGTGGCCGGAGATCATCACCACGGGCAAGGACGGATCCCGCCTGCGAAGCTCGGAGAGGACCTCGAGGCCATCCATCTGGGGCATCTTGATGTCCAGCAATACGACCTCGGGGCGCTCCGCGGAGATTCTCTGGAGCGCTTCGTCGCCCGATGCTGCCTCGCGCACGACCATCCCTTCGTACTCGAGGATTCTCCGCAGCGACGAGCGGATATCCGCCTCATCGTCCACGACGAGCACGAGAGGTTTGCGCCGCGGCGCCATGGGGTTCGAGAGATCGCGCTTGGCCAAGATACGGACGCGGTCAGAGCGCAGAGGATATCACGAAGAACGGAGAGGCTAGTCCTTGCGCTCGGGGACCCGAAGGAACACGTAGGACTGTCCCTGCCCCGGCACCCGCACCTCGAGCCGGACGGGGGATCCTTCCCGGAGCCCCTGCACGACGCTTTTCCACTCCGTCACGTTCGGCGTCGGTCGATCGTTCACCGCGGTGATGATCATGTTTCGGTCGATGCCGCGCTCGGCGGCCTCGGAGTCCATGTCCACGTCGGAGATCACGACGCCTTGCACGTCTTCCGGCAGCCGGAATTGCTCCCGCAGTGCGGTGGTCAGGGCCGCTACCTTGATTCCGAGCCCGCTCGCCTCCACCGGATCCTCGTCCGGCCTCCCCTGGTCGGGCCTCCCCCCGGAGTCCCCGCGTGCCAGAGACCCGGGGTCGGGTCGGGATGCCAGGGTGACCGTCACGTCGACGTCCCTGCCGTCGCGGAACAGCTCGAGGCGCACCCGCTCGCCGGGACGCCGCGAAGCGATTCGCGACACCAGCTCCTGGTTGTCCTTCACCGTCTCGCCATCCACCTTTCGGACGATGTCGCCTCTCTTGACGCCCCCGCGTGCGGCCGGTCCGTCGGATTGAACCTCCTGGACGATCACACCATTCGTGTCCGGAAGTCGGTAGTATTCCCTGGCGTTTTCGTCGAGCGGCGTGGGATTCATGGTGATCCCGATGAAGCCGCGCTTCACCGACCCACTCTCGCGAAGCTGTTCCATCGCGGCCCTGGCCTCGTTGATCGGAAGGGCGAATCCGATCCCCTCGGCATAGTTCATCCTGCTGATCGCCGTGTTGATCCCCACGACCCTTCCCGTCGCGTCCAGCAGAGGACCTCCCGAGTTGCCGAAGTTGATCGCGGCGTCGGTCTGGAGGAAGTTGGCCACCTGGAAATCTGTGGAGCCGATGGGCACGTGCCGCTTCTTCGCGGACACCACCCCTGCCGTGACCGTGTACTCGAGCTGCAGCGGGTTTCCGATTGCGAGGACCCACTGGCCGACCCGGAGCTTGTCCGAATCGCCCAGGGGGAGGAAGGGAAACGTCTTCTCCTTGGGATCGATCTTGATCAACGCCAGGTCGATGGATGGATCCGTGCCGATGACCTTGGCTTCGTGTTTGTCGCCGCCGTTCAACGTCACCTCGAGCTTCGTCGCACCCTCCACGACGTGGTTGTTGGTCAAGACGTAGCCGTCCGCGGTCACGATGAAGCCCGACCCGAATCCGAAGCGCTTCTCGGGAGGAGTGGAACGATTGTCCTGCTCCTGATCCGGAAGGCCGAAGAAGAAACGGAAGAAGGGGTCGCTCCGGAATTGGCCGTGCGGATCGTCGCCCTCGCCGCGCTTCTTCACCTGCGTGTTCGCGACGCTCACCACTGCCGGGATCGCCGCATCGGCGATGTCGGCGAAATCGGGAAGAGCCACTCCCGATCCTTGGTTGCCCGGCGATGGGAGACCGGAAAGGGTGGCGCCACCGGCGGCGAGCATGGTTCGGGGAGAGTTGAGCCGGCCGCCGAGAATCATGCCAAACACGATGCTCACTCCGACGACGGCCAGAAGGGCCGCGAATCCCAGCTTTCGGTTCATCTCGTTCAAGCCTCCCGGATCCCCGAACGATCGTTCGCCCCTAGAGCGCGCTCCCCTCCGACGACGGACCCGTCGCCGCCGGAAGAAGCTCGGCCAGGACTCCGCGCAGGAACGCCACGTCCACGGGCTTTTCCAGCACGCGGTCCACACCCAGAAGGCGTGCGCTCTGACGGACCTCCTCGTTGAGATACGCTGAGATCAGAATGCAGCGAGCTCGACAGTGGAGCTGCCGAAGCTTCGCCAGAAGCGTGAGTCCGTCCATGCCCGGCATCTTGTAGTCGAGGACGAGCAGGTCGACGGACGGCGCCGGAGAATCGCTGTCCAGAACTCGAACAGGCTCGTCCCGGGTGATGGTTCTGTATCCGCATTTGCCCAGGAGCCTCCCGTACGTTGCGAGCACCGCCGGGTCGTCGTCCACGACGAGGACCGTGTACTGGGCCTGCGGTGATGACGGCATGGCTCCTCCGATGGCAAACCACGTGCCGCAGCCTGAATTCGCGAAACGTCGTGGAACCTCGCCCGATCCCGGCGTCATGATGGTACTGCCGGAGCGGGCGCTGCGCCAATCTGACACCTTCTTCCGCCCAACTCCGTCAGCATAGCGGAGCGATCAGGGATCCGGATCTCCGGATCCAGCCTCGCGGTACTCCTTGAGCTTTCGCTGCAACGTGCGCAGACCGATCCCGAGCAGCTCCGCCGCCTGTGTGCGGTTTCCCCCCGTCTGCTCGAGAGTCCGGAAGATCGCTTGCCGCTCGATTTCGACCATGGTGGAGACAGGCCCTTCGGCGCCGGAGACCGTGGTCTCCGCCGCGTACTCTTCCGGGAGGTCCGCCATGCGGATCTCCTCGGAGGGGACGAGGACCACGAGGCTCTCCACCAGGTTCCGCAGCTCGCGGACGTTCCCTTCCCAGCGTGCCGTCAGCAGCGCTTTCAGGGCCTCGGCGGAGAAGCGCATCGATTCACGCCCGTTCTCCCGCGCGAGCGTCTGAAGGAAGTGGTTCGCCAGGATGGGGATGTCCTCCGCGCGCTCGCGCAGAGGAGGGATGCTGAGCGTGACGACCTTGAGGCGATAGTAGAGGTCGCTCCGGAAGCGGCCCTGCTCCACACCAGTCTCCAGATCCTGGTTCGTTGCGGCGATGAGCCGAATGTCGACCTTGATGTTCTCGGTTCCGCCCACCCTCATGAACTCACGCTGCTCGAGGACCCGAAGGAGCTTCACCTGCATGTCGAGGGGCAGCTCGCCGATCTCGTCCAGGAAGAGGGTGCCCTTGTCCGCGAGCTCGAACTTCCCCAGCTTGCGCCCCGTCGCCCCCGTGAACGAGCCCTTCTCGTGCCCGAAAAGCTCCGACTCCAGGATCTCGCCAGGGATGGCGGCGCAGTTGATCGGGAGGAAGCGTTCGCTGCGGCGGGGTGAGTTCTCGTGCAAGGCGTTCGCCACCAACTCCTTCCCCGTTCCCGATTCACCGACGATGAGGACGTTCGAGCGCGTGGGCGCAACCTGCTCCATCTGTCGGAAGAGCGTCTCCATCGACTTGGACCGGCCCACGAGATGCCCGAACTTCTCCCCCAGGCGGTGCCGCCAGTAGTCTCTCTCGCGGGACGCGAGCCTCTTCTCAACGATCGTCCTCGCGAGCTGACGGAGGACGCCGAGGTCCACCGGCTTGGCCAGGTAGTACTCCGCCCCCTTCGCCTTGGCCTCGTGGGGCGTGGTGTCGGAGCCGTGCCCGGTGATCATGAGAACGCCGATGTCTGGGTCGATCGCGCGAACCGCGGCCAGCACTCCGAAGCCATCGATCCCTGGCAGCATGAGGTCCGTGATCACGAGGCTGACTTCGGGGTTGCAACGCAGATGCTCGATGGCGGGATTGGCCGAATCGAAGGCGTGCACCCTGTATCCCGGCCCCACAGGCGGCTCCTTGGACAGGGCCTTGGTGTAGCTCTGCCGGTTGCTTTGGTCGTCCTCGACGACGATGACGTGAATGGGATCGCTCATGAACGCAGGGTCATTCTAGCGCGCCCGCTTCTCCCGCCGTAGCGAGCATCCGTTCGAACTCCTCGGGGCCGATCACGGTCACTCCGAGGGAGCGCGCTTTCTCGAGCTTCGACCCGGGCGAATCGCCCGCGACGACGAGGTCGGTCTCGCGACTCACGCTTCCGGAAACCCGCGCTCCGAGGGATTCCAGGAGCGCCTTGACCTCCTCCCGGGAGCGGCCGGGAAGGCTTCCCGTCAGCACCACGGTCCTCCCGGCAACCGAGGTGGCAGGGGCCCGCGCTGCCGCTTCCCGCTCCTCGGGCGTCGCATCCATCGACACGCCCGCCCCGGCCAGTCGCCCGATCAGCTCCCTGTTGGCGGTCTGGTTGAAGAAGAGCCGGATCGAGGCGGCCGTCTTCGGCCCGATCTCGTCGAACCCCAGAAGCTCCTCCACGCTCGCCCTCCCGAAGGCTTCCATCGAGCCGAGGCGAGATGCGAGGATCTGGGCGGCTCGCTCTCCCACGTGGCGGATGCCGAGGGCGTGGATCAACCGATGCAGCGGCCGGCGCTTGGATGCCTCGATCTGCTGGAGGAGATTCGAGGCGGATTTCTCCCCCATGCGCTCCAGGCCTGCGAGTGTGTTCAGGTCAAGCCGGTAGAGATCGGAGGCGTCCTCCGCGAGCTTCCGTGTGAGGAGTTGATCCACCAGAGAATCGCCCAGTCCCTGGACATCCATGGAAGTGCGGGATGCGTAGTGGAGCAGAGCCTCCCGGCGGCGCGCGGGGCAGGCGACGCCGGTGCACCTGCGCACGACCTCTCCTTCTTCCTTTGCCGCCTCCGAGCCGCATGCGGGACACCGGTCCGGCATCTCGAAGGGCTGGGCGTCCGGAGGCCTTCGTTCGGCCATGACCTCGAGGACCTGAGGAATGATCTCGCCCGCCTTCTCGATCCGAACGGTGTCGCCGATCCTCACGTCCTTTCTTCGAACCTCCTCCTCGTTATGGAGGGTGGCGCGAGAGACCGTCGTGCCCGCGAGCTGCACGGGCTCCAGGACGACGACCGGTGTGAGAGCCCCCGTCCGGCCGACCTGGACGACCACGTCGCGAACCACGGTAATAGCGGTCTCGGCAGGGTACTTGAGGGCGATGGCCCATCGCGGGAACCTGGAGGTCGCGCCGGCCTTTCCCCTGAGGTCCAGCTCGTTGACCTTGACCACCATCCCGTCGATCTCGTAGTCGAGGGACTCGCGCATTTCCCGGAGTCTCTGGGCCTCTGCGACCACGGCGTCCATGTCCGCGCAGACCCGATTCCATGGGTTCGTGCGGAGGCCGAGGTCCCGCAAGAGTGTGAGCGCGTCGACATGGCTTCCCGTGGGCTCGCTGGCGCCCTCGGCGAGCGCGTAGAAGAAACACTCGAGGCGGCGCGAGGCGGTGATCCTGGGGTCGAGCAGTCGCACCGACCCTGCTGCCGCGTTTCGGGGGTTTGCGAACGGGGCTTCCCCCGCGTCTGCCCGGCTGCGGTTGAGATCCTCGAATGCCCGCCGCGGCATGTACACTTCTCCGCGCGCTTCCACGAACGGAATCGCTCGGGCCAGGCGTAGTGGGACGGAACGGATCGTCCGGACGTTCGACGTCACGTCCTCGCCGACGAGGCCGTTCCCCCGGGTGATCCCGCGTTCGAGGAGGCCGTCCCGGTACTGGACGGCGATGGAAAGCCCGTCCACCTTGGGCTCCACCACGTACGTTGGCGATGTTCCATCCAGAGCGCGCAGGAGACGCTGCTCCCACTGGCGTAGATCGTCGGTCGAGTAGGCGTTGTCGAGGGAGAGGAGAGGAGAGCGATGCCGGTGCGTTGCGAATGCGTCGGAAGGCTCGCCGCCCACTCGGAGGCTCGGGGAATCCGGGGTGACCAGGTCGGGGTGCGCCGCTTCGATCTCGCGGAGTTCCCGCTCCAGCCGGTCGTACTCGGCGTCGGAGATCTCGGGATCGTCGTCCACGAAATAGCGCTTGCGGTGATGAGCAATCAGGCGGCGGAGCTCTTCCGCCCGCGCGGCCGTCCCTGTCTTGGGATCGTCGCCCCGGGTCACGGTGCCGTCCGAGCTGGGGGCACCGTCGGAGTGGTGCGGTCGTGCCTCCGAGGCAGTCGGATTCGGAACGTCGCCCCCTGGCCCTCGACGTTCTCGAGCTGGATCTGGCCACCGTGGCGTTCGACGATCTGCCGGGCGATCGGGAGACCGAGACCGGTCCCCCCACCGCGGTTCGAGTAGAAGACCTCGAAGATCCTCTCGCGCGCCTCCACGGGGACGCCGGGCCCGTCGTCCTGTACCTCCACGAGGATCTCGCCGCTCGGCGAGGCCCTCGAGCGTAGCGTCACGCGCCCGCCGGCCTTCAGAACTTGGCGCGCGTTCATCAGGAGGTTCATCAGCGCCTGCTTGAACAGGGTATCGTCGATCTCGACGGTGGGCAGGAGAGGCTCGAGATCCAGGCTGAGCTGGACCTGGCTCTGCTGGAAGTCCACCTGAAGAAACCTCCCCACCTCGTTGAGCACCTCGTTCAGGTCGCGTTGTTCAAAGCGCGGCTGGCGTGGGCGGGCGTATGCCAGGAAGTTGTTCACGAGCCTGTCCAGCCGCTGGATCTCGCTCTTGGTGGACGCCAACAACTCGAGATGGTCGCCAGCCCCTACGCCCGGCAAGGCCTGGATTTCTTCCTCGAGCATCTGGAGGTTCATGCTCATGGCGTTCAGCGGGTTCCGGATTTCATGGGCGAGCCCCTGGGCGAGCAGCGCCACCTCGGCGCGTCGGAGGGCGGCAAGACGCGACTGCTCCAGCCTTCGGTTCTTGCGAATCAGGTGGAGTACATAGGCGAAGCTGACCAGCACGACCAGGATCCCGAGGGTCGCGGCCACAGCCACCCAGGTTCGCAAGGAGGAGCGCCACGCTTCCAGCTGTCCCAGGAGCGCATCCGGGTCGACGGCGACGCGGACCTCTCCATCGGGATTCGAGCGAGGGCCCACGGTGGAACGGAAGAGATTCTTGTCCACTCCGGGGAGACCTTCGGGCCCTCGAACTCCGACGCTCGTCGACGGGCCCATTGTCCGATCCATGGCCAGGAAGAAAACCTGGTTCCCTGATCTGTCGACGATCTCGACGTGCCGGACCACCGGACTCTGGCGCAGCCGCTCCTGAACGACGCGCCGGAGAACCCATTGCTTCTGCCCCACAGCGAGCTTGCGGAGATCGATCTCCCCCCGATCCCGCACCAAGGCGGCTGCCGCGTCCGCGATTCTCTCGGCCTCTTCCTTGGCAACCTCGATCTGGCGCGAGAGCGCCTTGAGGTCCAGTTCCCGGAAGGCAAGAACCCCGGTGACTCCGGAAAGGAGCAGAAACAGGGCCAGAAACACCGCGAGGGCGCGGATCGTCTCCCCCTCGGGGGGGGCGAGTCCTGGGTCCAGGACCGTTGGGTCGTCCTCTTCCATGGTCCTCACCTATTGTCCCACAGACGAACGACTTTCTCCTGGTCTTCGTCTCATCGCCCCGAGATGTTCGCTGCGATATCACCGCAGGTACGGGGTCGTCCCAGGTTGACTCCGCCTGGTGCAGGGAAGTATGTCATTAGGTGGAGGATCGCTCGTCGGCAAGCTGCACTAGAATAACGACAAGCGACCGACGGGCGGTCGAAGACGGAGGGGTCCCCTGGAGTTGGGGGAAGAACTGAAAACGGAGAGGGCCCTATGGACCAAGCTCAAGCCACGAGTCTCAAGGGGAGCGTCCGGCTCGGTAACTATCTCCGACGGCTGCGAACCGGCTACGGGTACTCCCTGCGTCGCGTCGAGGAGCGGGCGCGCGCCGAGGGCGGCGAGATCGACAACTCGCAGCTGAGTCGCTACGAGAAGGGGATCTGCTACCCGTCGTTCGACAAGCTGCGCGTCCTCGCCGGAGTGTTCAACATCCCCGTGCAGGCGTTCTCCGACGTCGTCGACCTCGAGGCATACGAGGATCTCAAGCCAGGGAGCGGGGACGCCGTGACCGTCCTCGAGGCTGGACACGCCGCCATGCGAGCCGGGGAACTAGGCAAGGCGTTCGCGTGCTACGAGAAGGCACTCGATCTCCTGCAGGAAAGCGATCCTGGGAATGAGAGGAACGAGTCCATGGCGCGGGCGCGTATCAGCCTGGCCACCGCTCTGGGCCGGCTCGGGAAGCTCTCCCTCGCGGAACGGGAGCTTCGGCACGCTCTCCGGCAGTTGGATCATGTGGCGTCGTCGCTGAAGGCGCAGGCGCTTCTCTGCCTCGCCAACCTGCATGCCGACCAGGGGGATCTTTTCCTCGCCGAGCTCGAAGCGGAACGGGCGCAGGTGTACGCACGGTCCGAAGGCCCGGACCTCATGACGGCGCGGATCCTCCACACATTGGCGCGTGTTCTGGCGGAGAGGGGGCAAGAGGGCCCGGCCATCGAACGGTACCGCGACGCCGCCGATCACTACGAGAGGTGTGGAGACCGGTACGAGGCGACCCGCGTGCGGATCAACATCGGCGTCTGCTACGTCAACATGCGGAAAACCCGCGAGGGGATCCGACTTTTGCGCGCTGCGCTCGACGAGGCTCGCGCCCGGGGACACAGGCGCCTCGAAGGGCATGCGTGGGCCAGCCTTGGAGAGGCCTATTACCACCTTCACGACGCGCCGCGTGCGCGGACATGCTTCACCGAATCCAACGCCATCGCAGGCTCCGACCTGGAGCCGCAGGGTGACCTCCTCTTCGTGAACGCGTTCTACGAGTGGAAGATGGCGCGTTCGGAGGAAAGCCCTACCAAGGAGAAGATTGCTTTCGGACGCCTGAAGGCCCTCCGCTCGAGCCTCGAGAAGAGGTTCCGCGAAGTGGAAGCCTTCGACGCCTACGTGGAAAGGGGGCGTTCCGATGCGTAGAACCAGCGTTTCGGTGCTCACACTTCTGCTGGCGCTGTCCACGGCCAGCGGTGTCTGGGCCGGCAGCGCGCTGCCGCACCGTTACTCCGCGCAGGCTCTCGACGGGCCTTTGCTCCAGATCCTGAACCCCGTGGACGGACGCTTCTGGTCCATCTGGGCATACCGGTCCGGCGCGGAGTACGACATCGCCATCTCGGCGCTGCAGGAAGATGGCTCGTGGAGCGAGCCACGATTCCTCGGCGAGGCCGATTCCCTCAGCCAGATGCATCCAGCGGCCGCAGTGGACGCCATGGGGAACGTGTACCTGGCCTTCGCGGTGCGGGAAAACGGCCGGATCATCCTGTCCACGCTTCGCCGGGGTTCGAGTATTTGGTCCGCTCCCGTGCTGATCGTCGGTGAGCCCGGCCGCCATTTCGCTCCGGCAGTGCGGATCGTGGGGGGCGAGCTGGTTGTGGCCTATCGCACGGGAGCAGCGGTGGAGATCAGTGTGCTCCCGCTTCTCGTGCCGGACCGGCCGGCCGGGATCCAGGACGGGCCCGATAGTCTCCCGCTGCCGGGAAGCACCGGAGACGGAATCAACGGGGGCCGCTGAGAGAGAGCTTCGGCTGCGTATTCCGGCGTGAGTGGTCAGCGGTAGGTAGCTCCTTCCTGACAATCGTCTGACTTTCGCCCGTACCAGCGGTTCATCCTTTCGAAATCCCCTTGACATGGTCTGGAGCTCTCCTCTATATTCGGCGTGGCCGAAAGTGGAGCAGAGTGGACCAAAGAGGCCCACAGTTCCGGCTTTCCAGCGGGCGATTCTATTGAAAGGCGGCGGAAGGGTACAGTCTTGGTGCCGAGGAGTCCTGTCGGCCTCTCCTCGCTGACACCCTGCGCCACGAGGAACCGAGACGATGTTGCGCGGGAGCGCACGCGCCAAGGTGGACGAGAAGGGGCGGCTCAAGCTCCCGGCGGTATTTCGTTCGATCATCGAGCCGAGCTACGGCAAGGAGTTCTTCGTCACCAGCTTTCGAGGGGAGTCGGTCCGCATCTACCCGATGGAAGCGTGGACGAGGATCGAGGAGCGGCTCGCCAAGGCCTCGTCGCTCAACCCCGCGGTCATGCGGTTCAAGACGTCCGTCAACTACTACGGTCAGAGCTCAACGATGGACCCCCAGGGACGCGTCCACATTCACCCGCTGGTGCGGGAGAAGGCCGCAACACACGGAGACGTCACCGTCCTCGGCCAGCAGGATTTCCTCGAGGTCTGGAATCGCGCGGCGTTCGAGGAGCGGCTCACCGAAGAGCCACTCACCGACGCCGATCTTGGCGTCCTCGCGGAGATGGGGATCTGATCGATGATGCTGGCGCGAACCACGCAGCGAGTGGAGGAAATGGCCAACTTCTCCGCGAACACCCACCTGCCCGTTCTCCTTCGAGAGGTGGCCGACCTGCTTGCGCCACGACCGGGCGATGTGATCGTGGACGCGACCGTCGGAGCGGGCGGTCATTCGGAGGTCTTGCTGGACGCAGTCGGAGAGCGAGGCCGGGTCTTCGGAATCGATCGAGACGCCGACGCGTTGCGATCGGCGACACGGCGCCTGGCCCGTTTTGGTGCGCGGTTCGTCCCCGTGCACGGGAACCACGCCGACCTCGGAGAGATCCTTGTGACTCGGGGAGTGGACAGGGTGGACGGCGTTGTCGCCGACCTCGGCGTCTCGTCGCTCCAGCTGGACTCGCCGGAGCGGGGGTTCTCGTTTCTTCAGGATGGGCCCCTTGATATGCGAATGGACCGGGGTCGGGGACCGTCGGCCGCCGACCTCGTGGCCTCCTTGTCGGAAACGGAGCTCAAGACGGCTCTCCGGAACTTCGGTGAGGAGCGCAGGGCCGCCACCTTGGCCCGTGCGCTGGTTCGAGAGCGAGACCTCCGGCCGATCCGCACGACCGGGCATCTCGTGCAACTCGTGGAGCGCGTGCTGGGTCCGGCAGCAAGGCAGTACCGCATCCATCCTGCGACCCGAACGTTCCAGGCGCTTCGAATCGCCGTGAACGGGGAGCTGGAGTCCATTCAAGGCCTGATCGAAGGCGCGGTCTCGTCGCTTCGTGTAGGAAGGCGGCTGGCAGTCGTCTCCTTCCACTCTCTCGAAGCCCGCGCGGTGAAGGAACGGTTTCGGGAGCTTGCCGCGACGTGCGTGTGCCCGCCCGGCCTTCCCGTGTGCGGGTGCGGAAGGGTGAATCTGGTCCGGATCGTGACACCGCGTGCGCTCGTGCCCTCCCCCGAGGAAGTGGAACAGAACCCGCGGGCCCGCAGCGCGCAACTGCGAGCGGTGGAGCGAGTCTGATGCACGGTCTTGAGGCGGCGCGCGGTTGGCGGAATCTCCCTCTGGTCCGGGAGCACGATGTTCGGAAAACCCGCCGCATGGTGGCGTGGATGGGGGGGGTACTGTTCTCGCTCACCCCGTTCGTCTTCTACCTGTGGCAGCAGATCGACTACGTTCACGTGCGCTATCGCATCGAGGAGCTTCGTGCGCAGCACGCCCGGCTGGTGGAGGCCGAGCGTCGCCTCGCCATGGAGCGTGCAACCCTCGAGGCGCTCCCGCGGGTGGAAGCCTGGGCGCAGGAAGACGGACTTGCGCATCCGGGCCCCGACGGGACGGTGGTTGTTCGACGAATCCGGCCGACTGGACAGGTTCGCGCGCCGGACCGCCCCCGTCCCGCCGCGCGCTGACGGCGAAGGACCGCTGGAGGTTGCAATCTCGATGGGATCGACCAGCCGGAACCGTGTCGCGCTTCTCGCCCTGGCAGTCGCCGTGGGAGCCGCGGCGATCGGCTTCCGGTTGTACCAGCTCCAGTGGCTGCACGCGGACGAGCTGAAAGCCCAGGCGCGACGCCAGCACGAGCAGCAGATCGAGATCGAGGGAAAGCGGGGCAACATCGTCGACCGCTTCGGCCGCGAGCTGGCGGTCAGCCTGGAGACGTTCTCCCTCTTCGCGCACCCGTGGAAGGTCCAGGACCCTGCGAGGGTCGCACGGCTCCTCGCCCCGGTTCTTGGGGTGGCGGAGAGCAGGCTCAGAGACCAACTGAGGTCGGAAGCGCCCTTCGTCTGGCTCGGCCGGCGACTGGATCCCGCGGTGGCCGCCGTTGTCCGGAATCTCGGTCTTCCCATCGGCAGCGGGCAGCCCTTTGGCTTCGAGGTCGAGGGAAAACGGTTCTACCCCCAGGGCTCGCTGGCGGCCCATGCGATCGGTTTTGCCAACATCGACCAGAAGGGGGTCGAGGGGATCGAGCACAGTTTCGACAGGGAGCTCCAGGGAGACTCGTCGTCGTACCTCGCGGTTCGCGACGGTCGGGGCGGGAACGTTCTCCATCTCGTCCGGCCTCCGGAGAGACAGCCGGACGACGTCGTCATGACCCTCGATCTGGTGCTCCAGCACATCGTCGAGCGGGAGCTCGACCGGGCCATGCGTACCACCCGGGCTCGCAGCGCATCCGCCGTCGTCCTCGACCCCACGACGGGGGAGATCCTGGCCCTCGCCAATCGACCGACGGCGGACCTGAACGAGTACGGAAAGGCCGAGCCCGAGGACAGACGCAACCGCGCGGTCGTGGACATCTACGAGCCCGGCTCGACCTTCAAGGTCGTGACGGGCGCGGTCGCGCTCGACAGAGGCGTGGTTGCGCCCTCCGACGTGTTCGACTGCGAACGAGGCTCGTACGCCATCGCGAGTCGCCGCATCCGGGACCACCACCCGTACGGCGCGCTCACCTTCCGCGAGATCCTGGAGCACTCGAGCAACATCGGAATGATCAAGGTTGCTCATCGCCTCTCGAACGACGTCCTCGCGGACTACATTCGGAGATTCGGCTTCGGCCGGCGCACCGGGATCGAGCTGCCGGGCGAGCAGCCGGGACTCGTGGCGGCCTCCTCTCGGTGGACACTGTCGACCCACGTCTCGATCAGCTTCGGGCACGAGGTAGGCGTGACCACGCTTCAGATGGCGAGCGCCATCGCCACGGTGGCGAACGACGGCGTCCGCGTTCCTCCCCGGATCGTCCTCGGGACCCGGGATGCCCACGGCATCATTCACCCTGCGCCCTCCGGCGAGCCCCGACGTGTGATCTCGAGCGAAACCGCCCGGATCCTGACGGGCCTTCTGGAGGGAGTGGTGCTTCGGGGCACGGGGCGCTCGGCCCGGTTGCCCGGTTATCGCATCGCGGGAAAGACCGGAACCGCGCACAAGGTCATCCCCGGGGTTGGCTACTCCCCTTCCCAGTTCATCGCGTCCTTCGCGGGCTTCGGCCCGATTCGCTCCCCGCGATTGCTGACCCTGGTCGTGGTGGACTCCCCCGCCGGCTTGATCCACACCGGAGGTCTTGCGGCGGGACCGGTGTTCCACCGAATCATGACGGACGGGCTCGCCTATCTTCGGGTACCGCCCGACGAGGATCTGCCCTCGCCGAGTCGCAAGGAGATCGTCCGCAGGAAAGCGCCTCGCGGGGGGACACGGGCGATCCCGGCTGCGCCCGAGAAAGAGGAAGGCCCGGCACATCCCGTCGCCACGCTCCCCGGGCAGGTGCCGGATCTGTTCGGAATGAACCTGAGGGAAGCCGTGACCACGCTCGCCGCCCGGAAGTACCGGGTCGCGGCTCTGGGGGCCGGATTCGTGGTGGCGCAGGCTCCTTCGCCCGGAACGCCCCTCCTGGAAGGGCAGCTCTGCTCGCTGCAGCTCTCGATGGAAGACAGGGCCACCAGGTGATGGAACGCCCCCGAATGCTCGTGGAACTGCTGGGCGCGGCGAACGTGCGCCCCGTGGCGCCGCCTGGCGCGGACCCGGAGGTCTTCGGCGTCTGTCTCGACTCGCGCGGCGTCCTCAAGGGGGAGCTGTTCTTCGCGCTCCCCGGAGCCCGACGACACGGGGACACCTTCGTCCCCGAGGCTCTCGCGCGCGGAGCGTGCGCGGTACTCTCGGACTCCCCGCGACCCTCCTGGCTTCCGCACGCCACCGCGTGGGTCCAGGTGCAGAGTCCTCGCTCCGCTGCAGGGCTTCTTGCCCGCGAGTTCTTCGGCCGCCCGGACGAGTCGCTGTGCCTCGTGGGCGTCACCGGGACGAACGGCAAGACCACGACCTGCTACCTCGTCGAGTCCATCGCACGCGCCGCCGGGAAGAAGGTGGGACGCATCGGGACCGTTGGATACGCGTTCGACGACCAGGAGCGTGCCGCGACGCGGACGACACCGGAGGCCCCCGACTTCTACCGGATGCTGGCCGAGATGAGAGAGGCGAGCGCCGACGCCGTCGTCACGGAGGTCTCCTCCCACGCTCTGGCGCTCGGGCGGGTGGAAGGAGCGCGATTCCGCGTGGCGGCCCTCGTGAGCTTCGGTCGCGACCACCTGGATTTCCATGGAAGTCTCGAAGGGTATTTCGAAGCGAAGGCGCTCCTGTTCGAGATGCTCGACGCGGGATGCGCCACCGCGGTCCTCCCCGCGGACGATCCCGTGGGAGGTGCGCTCGCACGGCGGACCCGCGCCCGTGTGGTGACGTTCGGAAGGTCTCCCGATGCGTCGGTCCGGCTCCAGAACGAGCGCTGCGACCTTGGGGGCTGCTCGGCCGCCCTCGACACGGCGGCGGGACTCGTTCCGGTTCGAACACGGCTCGTGGGTCGGTTCAACCTCGACAACGTCGCCGCCGCCGCCGCGTGCGCGCTCGCCGCCGGCTTCCCCGCGGAGTCGATCCCGGCGGGCGTCGCCGCGCTTGCGTCGGTGCCGGGCCGCGTCGAGCGCGTGGACCAAGGGCAGCCGTTCTCCGTGCTCGTCGACTACGCTCACACACCCGATGCCCTGGCCCGCCTCCTGGCGAGCGCGCGGGAGGTCGTCGCCGGGCGCCTCCTTCTGGTCTTCGGTTGCGGCGGAGAGCGCGATCGGGGGAAGAGACCCGAGATGGGCCGCGTTGCGGCCGAAGGGACGGACCTCGCCTTCTTGACTTCGGACAATCCTCGCGGCGAGGACCCCGTGGTGATTCTCCGCGAGGTCGAGGACGGCGTGCGGCGGGTGCCCGGCGGAACGGACCGCTGTCGCGTCATCGTGGATCGCGCCGAGGCGGTGCACGCGGCCGTGGCCGCCGCCCGTCCGGGCGACGCTGTCCTCGTCGCTGGAAAGGGCCACGAGGCGACCCAGACCATCGGGGATCGGATTCTCCGGATGGACGACCGCGCAATCGTCCGCGAAGCGCTCGCGACGGCGGGATTCGCCGGGAGAGGGAGCCATGCCGAGGCTTAGCCTCTCCGAGCTGGCCGCGGGGGCACACGGGATCCTCGTCCAGGGCGATCCCGAGGCGAGCGCGGATTCGTTCGCCATCGACACGCGTGTCCTGCGGCCGGGAGGAGCGTTCTTTGCCCTGCCCGGAGGCCGGACCGATGGGCACGCATTCCTTGCCGACGCGGCTCGCGCGGGGGCCGTGGTCGCCTTCGTCCAGAGCGACATCGCGCCGGATGCCGTCGCGCCGCCCGGAGTGATCCGCGTGGACGACACCGCGGCCGCTCTGGGGCGCTGTGGCGCGCTCGCACGCAGGAAGATCCCGAACCTCGAGGTCCTGGCGGTCACGGGAAGCGTGGGCAAGACGACGACCAAGGAGCTTCTCGCGGCGGGTCTTGGAGCGCGCCTGCGCGTGCACCGCACCCAGGGAAACCTCAACAACCATCTCGGCGTGCCGCTCACGCTTCTGGCCTGCCCGGAAGACGCACAGGCGGAGGTCCTGGAGCTGGCGATGAGCGCTCCCGGAGAGATCGCAGCCTTGGGGCGTATGTCGGACCCCGATGTCGCCCTGGTCACGAACGTGCGTCCCGTACACCTCGCCTTCTTCCGCTCCGTCGACGACATCGCCGCCGCCAAGGGGGAGATCTTCGCGGTCCTCCGCAACGACTCCGTGGCCGTAGTGAATCTCGACGACGAACACGTGCGCGTCCAGGCAGCGCGTCATGCCGGGCCTCGCGTCACCTATGGACGTCATTCGACCGCTGATCTGGTCCTCGAATCCGTGGAGGACCGCTTCGTCCCGGGCGCGAGCCTGACGTTCCGCTTCGAGCAGAGAATCCGCCGGCTCGACCTGCGCATCGCGGGCGCCCATTCTGCGCAGAACGCGCTCGCGGCGCTCGCGGCGGTGGTCGCCGTCGGTGGGGACCTGGACGCCGCCGCGGAAGCGATCTCGCGCGTGGAGCCGGTGTCGGGGCGAGGGCGCGTCCTGCGGCTCAGCCACAACGTCACGGTCGTGGACGACACGTACAACAGCAACCCCGCCGCGCTCTCTTCGGTGCTCCGCACGCTCGGAGCGAGCCCTGCAGCGGGCCGAAAGGTCCTCGTGATGGGCGACATGCTGGAGCTGGGCCCCGACGAGACGAGCTACCACCGGGACGCGGGCAGACAAGCGGCCTCCGCGGGGGTCCAGGTGCTCGTCGGCGTCGGCCCGCTCTCGCGCGCCGCGGTGGAGACCGCACGCAAGTCCGGGGTGGCGGAGGTCCATCACGAGCCCGACGCGGCTTCCGCCGGCCGCGAGATGCCTCGCCGGGTGATGCCGGGAGATCTCGTGGTGGTGAAGGGGTCGCGCGGAATTCACCTCGAGCAGGTGGTGGACGCCCTGGTGGGCGCGTACGCGGAGGCGCCCTGATGTTCTTCCACCTCCTCTTCCCGCTCAGAAGCGAGTTCGGGGTCTTCAATGTCTTCCGGTACATCACGTTCCGGACGGCGATGGCCGCGTTGACCGCGCTCGTGGTCTCGCTCCTTCTGGGGCCGAGTCTGATTCGACGGCTCCGCCACTTCCAGATCGCCCAGGAGATCCGCCCTGAGGGCCCCGCTTCCCACCAGTCGAAGCGGGGAACCCCAACCATGGGAGGGCTTCTCCTCGTGACCGCGGTCGTGGTGCCCACGCTGCTGTGGGCGGACCTGCGGACCGTAAACGTCTGGCTCGCCGTGCTCGCGACGGTTCTCTTCGGCGCCATCGGCTTCGCCGACGACTACATCAAGGTCGTCCGTCGGCGAAACCTAGGGCTGACCGCACGCGCCAAGTTCTCTCTGCAGGTCCTGGTGGCCCTTGCCCTCGGGATCTTCCTCGTTTGGCTTTCGACCAAGGGGATGTTCAGCACGCGGATCGGCGTCCCGTTCGTCAAGGCCTTTTCCCCGGATCTGGGATGGGGATACGTGTTCTTCGTCGTCGTCGTCCTCACCGGAGCCGCCAACGCCGTGAACCTGACCGACGGTCTCGATGGCCTCGCCATCGGGGCGCTCCTCATCGCGGCAGGGACCTTCTGCGTCCTGGCGTACGCCGCGGGCCACGCCCGGGTCGCCGACTACCTGGGGATCGCCAACGTCAAGGGGAGCGGGGAGCTGGCCGTCTTCTGCGGCGCGCTCGTCGGCGCGAGCCTCGGCTTCCTCTGGTTCAACTGCCATCCGGCGGAAGTGTTCATGGGCGACGTGGGCTCGATGGCCATGGGGGGCGCCCTGGGGACGACCGCCGTGCTCATCAAGCAGGAGTTCCTGCTGGTCCTCGCCGGAGGACTCTTCGTCATCGAGGCAGGATCGGTCATCCTCCAGGTCTCGTCTTTCAGGCTCCGCGGGAAGAGGATCTTCCGGATGTCTCCTCTCCACCACCATTTCGAGCTGGCGGGCTGGAGCGAGACGAAGGTGGTGATCCGCTTCTGGATCCTCGCCATCCTCTTCGCCCTCCTCGCTCTGGCCACGTTGAAGCTGCGATGAGGACGGAGTTGGGCAACCCGAAGCTGGCCGCCTACGCACCCAGGCTCGAGGGCCTCCGGGTTCTCGTCCTTGGCCTGGGAAAGAGCGGGCTCTCGGCGGCGAAGCTCCTGGCCTCGAAGGGAGCGAGGATCCTCGCGGCGGACCAGAGCCGCGGGCGCGTCGTCGAGGAAGCCGCGGCGGCCGTCCGTGCGCTCGGGGGAGAGGCCCGGACGGGAGGTCACGCGAGAGAGCTCGCGGGTCAGGCGGACCTCGTGGTGCTGAGCCCAGGCGTCCCCGTCTCCGTGCCCGTGGTCGCCGAGGCGAGGCGCCTCGGGATCCCCGTGTGGTCGGAAGTGGAGCTCGCGTCTCGCTTCTGCCGAGGCCGCGTGGTGGGAGTGACCGGGTCCAACGGGAAGAGCACCACGACCTCCATGATCGGCACCGTGCTCCGGATCGCGGGGATCCCAGGCGGCACGGGCGGGAATCTGGGCACCCCCTTCACGGATCTCCTCGCGGAGGACGGTCCCGCGGCCGTGCACGCGGTCGAGCTCTCGTCGTTCCAGCTGGAGACGATCGAGGCATTCCGCGCCGTCGTGGCGGTCGTGGTCAACCTGAGCCCCGACCACATGGACCGCTACCCGTCCTTCGACGCCTACGCCCGCGCCAAGGCTCGCCTGCTCGAGACGCAGCGAGCGGAGGATGCCGCCGTCCTGAACCTCGACGATCCGGAGTCGGGGCGCCTTTCGGGATCGGTCCGCGGGCGCGGGTACCGGTTCTCGACACGGCAGGAGGTCGAGGCGGGAGCCTTCGTGCGTAGCGGAACGATCGTGCTGAGGGCCGACGGTGGGGACGCGGAGATCCTCGCGGCCTCCGAGCTCCCCGTGCCCGGCGAGCACAACGTCGCCAACGCCGCGGCCGCGGCAATGGCCTGCAGGCTGTGCGGCTGCGAGCCGGAGGCGATCGCCCGCGGGCTACGTGCGTTCCGCGCCTTGCCCCACCGGCTGGAGTTCGTGGCGTCGGTGGACGGTGTGGCGTTCTACAACGACTCGAAGGCCACGAACCTGGACGCCGCCGCACGGGCCCTGCGCTCGTTCCCCGCCGGGAAGGTTCACGTGATCCTCGGAGGGAAGGACAAGGGAGCGGATTGGCCGGCGCTGGGTCCGGTGGTGCGCGAGAGGGCCCGGCGAGTCCTCCTTGTGGGTGAGGCGGCGCCGCTGATCCGCAGCGGTCTTCAGGGATGCGTTCCGCTCATCGACTGCGGGACTGTTGAGACGGCGGTGCGTCGCGGGTTCGAGGAAGCCGCCCCCGGCGACGTGGTCGTGTTGGCTCCGGGGTGCGCGTCCTTCGACCAATACGAGAACTTCGAGGAGCGGGGACGCGATTTCCGGCATGCGGTGGAGGAACTCGTGCCGGGAGGAGATCACCATGCCTAGGCCCATGGTGTTCGACCGGTGGCTCTTCGTCACCGTGGCTCTTCTCGTCCTCTTCGGTCTCTTCATGGTGGGAAGCGCTTCGTTCTACCTGGCGGTGAACCGTGGCGAGGGCCCGGTCCCCTTCCTGGCCAAGCTCGTGGTCCACGTGGTCGTGGCCCTGGTGGCGTTCGCCGCCGCGTTGCGATTCCCGTACGGCAAGCTCGACGACCCGCGCTGGGTGTGGACCCTGATCGGACTGAGCTTCCTCCTGCTCCTGCTGGTTCTGCTGATGCCGCCCATCGGCGGGGCGCGGCGGTGGTTTCGGCTCGGCTTTTTCGCCGTGCAGCCGTCCGAGTTCGCCAAGCTCGCCGTTGTCGTGTTCATGGCTCACGTGCTCGCACACCGGGAGGACCAGGTCAACGACCTCGGGAGGGTGCCGCTCCCTGCCTCCGTCGCGGTCGGGTCGCTCGTGCTCCTCGTGCTCATCGAGCCGGACCTGGGGAGCGCGGCGATGCTGGCCATGACCGCGTTTCTCATGATCTTCGTGGCCGGATTGCGCTGGAAGCACATCGGAACCCTGGCCGGGGTCGGGGTCGTCGGGTTCGTCGTCGCCGTGATCGCCGAGCCGTACCGCGTGGCGCGGCTCAAGGTCTACGTCGAGAGCCTGGTGTTCGGCACCGTCCGGGACACCCTGGGTGCGGGGTTCCAGCTCACCCAGTCCTTGATCGCCGTGGGCAGCGGCGGAATCACGGGGGCGGGCTGGGGAAGGGGACAGCAGAAAGCGTTCTTTCTCCCGGCGGCGCACACGGACTTCATCTTTTCCGTGGTCGGGGAAGAGCTGGGCTTCCTCGGAGCCATCCTTCTCCTCGGCGCCTTCCTCGTCGTGTTCTGGCGCGGGATCCGCACGGCGAACCGCGCGCCAGACCGGTTCGGCTTCTATCTGTCCCTGGGGATCACGAGCATGCTGGTTCTCCAGGCGATGATTCACATGGGAGTCTGCCTGGGGCTTCTCCCGACGAAGGGTCTGCCTCTCCCGCTCATCAGCCACGGGGGTTCGTCCCTCGTGGCCACGATGGCGGCGGTCGGTGTGCTGCTCAACGTGTCGCAGCATGCGAACTAGTGTGGATGAAGAACCGAGACCGAAGATCGTCGTGGCGGCAGGGGGAACGGGCGGTCACCTGTTCCCCGCCCTCGCCGTGGCGGACGAGCTCCGCCGGCGTCACGGGGCCGCTCGAATCCGGTTCGTCGGCGGGCGACGCGGGATCGAGACGCGCCTGGTTCCTTCCCGCGGGTATCCCCTGCGCACCCTGCCGCTGTCGGGGCTCAAGGGGGCGGGGATGAGGGATCGGATCCTCGCGGCTGCCTCGGCGGGCCTCGCCGTCGTCCGGTGCGCGTCCTGGAGCCTAAGGGAGCGTTCCGACCTGGTGATCGGCGCGGGAGGCTACGCTTCCGGTCCCGCCGTGCTCGCGGCTCGTCTTCTGGGGATTCCCACGATGGTCCTCGAGCAGAACCACTTCCCGGGAGCCACGAACCGCTGGCTCGCTCCCTGGGTGGACGCGGTGTGCGTTCCGTCCGAGGCAGCGCGGGAGCGGCTGGGCGGTCGAGGGATCGTGACGGGCAACCCCGTCCGCCCGGAGTTTCTGGAGATCGCCGAAGCCCCGGGCGGTCCCGTACTGTCCCTGCTCGTGTTCGGTGGAAGCCGTGGCGCGCGCTCGATCAACCGTGCGATGGTCGAGGCCCTGCCGGCGCTCGGGGCACTCGATCCCGCTCCTCGAATCGTGCACCAGACCGGCGAGGACGAAGTGGACGCCATCGCCGAGGCTTACGTCGAACGGTATCGCGGCAACGGCGACTTCCAGGTCCGCGCGTTCCTCGACGACATGCCCGCCCGTCTCGAGGCCGCCGATCTCGTGATCTGCCGGGCCGGCGCCATGACCCTGGCAGAGCTGGCCGCTGCGGGACGTCCTGCGATCCTCGTTCCGTACCCGCACGCCTCCGACGACCACCAGCGCCAGAACGCCGTCGCCGTCGAAGAAGCGGGAGCGGCCGTCGTCGTGCAGGACGCGGACCTGACCGGCGCAAAGATCGTGGATCTGGTGAGCTCGCTCGCGGCGGATCCCGAGCTGAGACGTCGCATGGGCAGGTCGGCGAAGCGTCTCGCCCGGCTCGACGCCGCCGTCCGGATCGCCGACGTGGCCGACCGCCTTCTCCTGGGCGCGCGGGTCCGGAAGGGAGGGACTCTTGTTTCGTAAGGCGCGCCGGCTCCATTTCGTCGGGATCGGAGGATCCGGGATGAGCGGGATCGCCGAGGTCCTGGCGAACATGGGGTATCCGGTCTCCGGCTCGGATCTCGTCGCGAGCCCCGCCACCCGTCGCCTGAAGAAGCTCGGCGCGCGCGTCCATCTGGGTCACCGGAGCGAGCACGTCCAGGACGCGGACGTGGTGGTGGTCTCGTCGGCGGTGGGACAGGACAACCCGGAGGTGATCGAGGCGCGCAGGCGGAAGATCCCGGTGATCCCCCGGGCGGAGATGCTCGCCGAGCTCATGCGGATGAGCTACGGCGTGGCGGTGGCGGGCGCCCACGGGAAGACCACGACCACGGGGATGGTCGCGGAGGTGCTCACCCGAGGCCGGCTCGACCCGACGGTCGTCATCGGCGGCAGGGTCGGAAAGCTGGGCTCCGGTGCCAAGCTCGGAAAGGGCGAGATGATGGTGGCCGAGGCGGACGAATCCGACGGCTCGTTCCTCAGGATGAAGCCCACCATCGCGGTCGTCACCAACATCGACCGCGAGCATCTCGACCATTACCGCGACCTGGCCGCGATCCAGGACGCGTTCGTCGCGTTCCTCACGCGCGTTCCGTTCTACGGCGCCGCGGTCGTCTGCTCGGACGATCCGAACGTGCGCCAGGTGCTCCCGCGTCTCGATCGGAAGGTGATCACCTACGGCCTTGCGAGCGGCGCGGACATCTCGGCCACGGAGATCTCCCTTTCCGGATTCGAGGCTTCCTACGTGGCGCAGCGCCACGGTGAGAGACTGGGACCCGTCCGGCTCCAGGTCCCCGGGCGTCATTCGGTCTCCAACAGCCTGGCTGCGCTCGCGGTCGGGCTGGAGCTCGACGTGCCGTTCCGGACCATCGCGGCCGCCCTCGCCGGCTTTCGAGGTGCCGACCGCCGCTTCCAGAGGAAGGGAGAGGCCTTCGGCGCTTTGGTCATCGACGATTACGGGCACCATCCCTCGGAGATCGTGGCCACGCTGGAGGCCCTCCGCGAAGGGTTCGCCGCACGCGCCGTCGTGGTCTTCCAGCCGCACCGGTACTCCCGCACGAGGGCGCTGCTCGAGGAATTCGGCCAGGCGTTCTCGCTCGCGGAGGCCGTGGTCGTCACGGACATCTACTCGGCCGGGGAAACGCCGATCGTCGGGCTGGACGGCTCGAGAGTCGCCGACGCTCTGGTTCGGCACGGGCATTTGGGGGTCGTCTATGAGCCGCGACTCGACGAGATTCCGAGGGTCCTGAGGTCCCTCGTGCGGCCGGGCGACATCGTGCTGACCCTGGGCGCCGGGAACGTCTGGAAGGTGGGGGAGGCGCTCCTGAAGGACGCCGCCTCGAAGGTCGGGGGACGACAGCACCGGAAGGCGGTGAACTCGTGACGAGAGAACCCCTGCGCATCGGCGACGTCCCGGGCCTGCGCTACCTGCGCGGCCGCGGCAACCGGAGAGTCCGGAAGGTGAACCGCCTCCGAGGGATCGCGCGGGGATGGAAAGTGCTTCTCTGGAATCTGGTGCCCGCCGTGCTCCTGGTTTTCGGCGGGATCCGTGGGGTCCGTCACCTCGCCTCGAGTGCCTCGTTCGAGCTCGAGACCCTCGACGTGCAGGGGACCCGACGCACGACGCCCTCCGCGGTCGGGTCGCGGCTAGAGCCGTTCGTCGGGGAGAACCTGCCCGAGCTGGACCTGGACGAGGTCGCCGCTCGGGTCGCCCTGGACCCGTGGGTCCGGGAGGTCTCGGTGAAACGGGTCTTTCCTCACACGCTCCGCGTGATCGTGACCGAGCGGAACCCCGCGGCGTGGGCGGTCGTGGAGGGTCTCGTGCAGGTGGTGGACGAAACGGGCGCCGCCATCGGACCGGTGGGCCACCTCGAGCGCGATCTGCCGGTCCTGACGGGCCTCGGCGGTCTGCAGGCGGACGCCCGCCGCGCCGCGCTCGTTCGTGGAGCCCGGGCCGTGGAGCGCCTGCGCAAGTCCACCGGGCGGTGGATCGAAGAGGTGTCCGAGATGGACCTGTCGCGCGCGGACCGCATCGGTGTCTTGACCCGGAAACCAGGGCCCCTGGTCCTGCTCGATCCCGAAGAAGCGGAGCGCAACGTGGCCTCCTATCTCGATCTGCGCGGCGAGATCGACGAGAGGGTAGGTCCCGTGGCGTCCGTGGACCTGAGGTGGCGTGATCGGATCGCCGTACTTCCCTTGAGCGAAACCAAGCTGGAGAGCCCCTGATGGCCAAGAGCGATCGCTACGTCGTGGGTCTCGATGTCGGCGCCACCAAGATCTGCTGTGTGGTGGCGGAAGTGAAAGACAACGATACCGTGGAGATGGCCGGCATCGGACTGACGCCGTCCCGCGGGATCCGCAAGGGAGTCGTCGTCAACCTGGACGCGACCGTCGAGGCCATCAAGGCGTGCGTCGAGGATGCGGAGCTGACGGCCGGGGTCAGCGTGGAATCCGCGAGCGTCGGCGTCGCGGGCACCCACATGCGCTCCTTCAACAGCCGCGGCGTGGTCTCGGTATCCGGAAGGGACAAGACCGTCGCCCGGGAAGACGTGCGGCGGGTCATGGAGGCCGCGCGCGCGGTGAGCATTCCTCCCGAGCGGGAGATCCTCCACGTTCTGCCGCAGGAGTTCGTCCTCGACGACCAGGCGGGCATCTCCTCTCCCGTCGGAATGAACGGCACGAGGCTCGAGGCCAACGTGCACATCGTCACCGCGGCCACCGCCTCGATCCAGAACCTGGTCGCATGCGTCAACAAGGCCGGGATCGAGGTGCGCGAAATGGTGCTCGAGCACCTCGCCATCGCCGAGTCCGTTCTCACGCAGGACGAGCGCGACCTCGGCGTCGCCCTCGTCGACCTCGGGGGTGGCACGACCGACGTGGCGATCTTCGAGAAGGGATCGGCCTGGCACACGGCCGTGCTCCCCGTCGGAGGAGACCACTTCACCAACGACCTCGCCGTCGGGCTACGCACGCCGATCCCCGACGCCGAGCGGCTCAAGAAGCAATACGGGTGCGCCTTGTCCTCCCTCGTGGTGGAGGACGAGGGAATCGAGGTGCCTTCCGTCGGGGGACGGAAGAGCCGCCTCCTGTCGCGGCAGGTCATGGCCGAGATCCTGGAGCCGCGGGCGGAGGAGATCTTCACCCTTCTCCACGAGGAGATCCAGCGGGCGGGCTTCCACAAGCTCCTCAACGCGGGGGTCGTCCTTACGGGCGGAGGAAGCCTGCTGCCGGGAATGATCGAGATCGCGGAGCAGGTCTTCGATCTGCCGGTGCGCCGTGGCGTGACACGGGAGATGGTCGGGGATCTCGCCGAGTCTGCCGACCCTCAGGCCGTCACGGCGATCGGCTTGGCGCTCCACGGTGCACGGAACCGGACCGTGCGGCGCCGACCGTCGATCCCCGCCGACGCCGGGATCCTCGTCCGGATGGGTGACCGGGTACGTTACTGGTTCTCGGAGATGTTCTCCGCTTGAGCTCCAGGAAGACACGGAAGCGAATCCAGGGTGGCCGCGCGGCCGCAAGCGCTCCT
>Ga0247727_10005022_pt1 | contig 27341 bp, 24 predicted proteins | sample WisWelCaveWW1625_FD_202498 | JGI IMG/M metagenome (GOLD analysis project Ga0247727, IMG submission 202498) | Biofilm microbial communities from Wishing Well Cave, Virginia, United States - WW16-25 | ecosystem: Environmental > Aquatic > Deep subsurface > Groundwater > Cave microbial mat | place...
CGGGCGCGACGCTCCAACTCAGCGCGCTCCTCCCGACTGAGCCGTACAGCAGCAGCGGTAGCCATGCCCACGAAGATAGCACTTTAGAACCTATGATTACAAGCCACTAGTGCCAGCGTCCGCCGTGCGAACATGTCTGTCGTCAGCGTGCGGGTCCTCTGGCTGTGGCGCAGCTACCACAGAACGAGCGGGCGTGGCCACACCGCCACGCGACGCCGGTCACGCCCATGGTGCGGCCGGCGCGCTTAACGTGCCCCCCGCTCGGGGGTTCGTCAAACGCCCCCATCAACGTGCTGCAGGGGCTATGCCCGGGGGCGCAGTGCCTTCTGGACCGCCTCGCGGACGGCCTTGTCCGCGTCGTCCGCGAGGGCCTGCAGGACGGCTCCGGCGGCCGGGCCGGCGAGCCGCAGGCCCTCAACGGCGGCCAGGCGATTCGCGACCGACTTGCGGCCCAACACTCTACCGCCGGGCTCCGCGGCCCGCGCCAGCGCCTGTACCGCCTCGGGCGTGCCGATGCGGCCGAGGGCGCGGAGGTACTCACGCAGCACCACCGGGTCGCTCTCCGTCTCGCACAAGCCGACGAGCGGCATCGCGAGCGCGCGGGCGTGGCCGCCCTCGATGCTCGAGGCGATCAGCGCGCGCATCTCGGCGTTGCCGTCCTTCAGCGCGCGCCGCAGCGGCTCGACCGTCGTGACCGAGGCGACCTTCGCCAGCGCGACCGCGGCGGTGCGGCGCACCCGCTGGTCGTGATGCGTGAGCAGGCGCCCAAGGTCGGGGACCGCTTCTTCGACCCGCAGCTCACCCGCCAACTCGGCCACGTTCCGCACGACGAACCACTGCGGGTGGTCGAGCATCTCGAGCACTTTGTCCTTGCCTTGCGGGATGCCGCGCAGCACCGCCATGTAGGCCTTGCGCTCCCGCAGGTTGTCGGCCGACGCGAGCAGTCCGAGCAGCAGCTCGACGCCTTCGGCGCGGGCGCGCCGCAGCACCTTGGTCGCCGGCTCGTTGAGCGCAGGGTTGTGCAGGCACGGCGCGAGCTGGGCCAGCACTTCCTGCGTCAGCGTGCGTTGCAGCACGATCGCGTAGCTGGCGCGCGGGGTGCCCTCCGGCGCGCCGGGCTCCAGGTCGATGAGCACCGACAGCACGCGCAGCGCCGCGTCGAGCTGATCGTCGCGCAGCGCGGCCGAGACGGCGTCTCCCAGCGCTGCGAGCCGGTCGAGCACCGCGCGGCCGTACGGGTCGAGCACGACCGCCGCGAGCGCCGAGCCCATCGGACTGTCGCGATCGATCGGCAGGTCGGGCGGCGGGGGCAGCGGCACCGGCGGGGGCGGCGGCGCGATGGGCCGCGGCAGCTGGGCGGGCACCGACTCGGCCGGCCGCACCGGCATGTGCTCGGCGTCGAACGTCAGGAGCACGCCGGGCATCGGCATGCCGTCGCTCGGCACAGCGGCACCCGAGGAGTGCTGGGCATCCCACCCCTCGAGCACCTCGTCCTTCGGCGCCGGCTTGGGCTCCCGTGGTGGCGCCTCCGGCGCGCGGGCGGCCGCGGCGGCGGCGGCCGGCGTCGGGAGTGGGGGTGCGGTGGGCGCGGGGGGTGCGGCCGGCTCGCCCATGTCGGCCCAGGCTCGCCGCTCGGCCTCCTCGATGTCCGACAAATCGATGGCCTGGCTCACGCTGCGCGGCCGCGGCTCTGGCCCGGTCTGCTCCAGGATCAGCATGACGCGCGTCGAGCGCGCGTCCCGCAGGCGCACCTTGAGGCTGCCGCCGGCGCCGGGCTCGGCGGCCAGCCCCCGCATGATGGCGAGCAGCTCCGCGGGCTCCGACCCGCGCCCGATCAGCAGCTCGCTCACCCGGTGCACACGCAACCGCTCGGCGAGCAGCGAGACGTTGGGCACCGAGTCCGGAATCGGCACGTCGTCCACCGACAGCACGCCCTCGTACAGGCGCAGCGACGCCGCCGCGAGCGACGCCAGCGCCACCAGGGCGCGCAGCGCGGCCTTCTGGTGGTCTTTGTTCGGGGGTGAGGAGCGCATCACGTCGACGGCGCGCCCGAACGCCGATGCGTACAACTCGTGATTGAACACCGTTACGCGAGAAGGTAGCCGCCGCGCGCGGCGGCGTCCAACGCCTCAGCGCGGGGTGCCGGTCGACGCCTGATCGATGGCCGCGCGCGCGTCGCGGGCCGCGGGCGCGATGGTCTTGTCGCCCGACTCCGCGAGCCGCGCCAGCGCCTCCGCGGCCCGGGCGCCGGCGAGCTTGAGACCCTCGACCGCGGCCAGCCGCGTGGTCGCCGCCCGGCGGCCGATCAGCTTCCCGCCCGGCTCGGCCAGGGCGGCGAGGGCCTGCACCGCCTCGTCGGTCCCGATCCGGCCCAGCGCGAGGCAGTAGGCGCGCACCAGCTCGGCCTTGGATTCCTTGTCGGCGGCCGTGGCCAGCGGGGTGACCAGCGCGCGCGCATGCTCGCCGCCGATGCTGCCGGCCGCCAGCGCGCGCAGCTCCGGCGGACCCTCCTGCAGCACATTGCGGATCGGGTTCACCGCCTGGCCCGTGCCCAGCTTCGCGAGCGCCACGAGCCCGGTGCGTCGCAGCCGCTCGTCCTCGTGCTGCAGCAGCCGCGCGACGTACGGCGTGCTCTCGTCGAGCCGGATCTCGCCCAGGACCTCGGCGGCGTTGCGCACCACCTGCCATTCGGGGCGCATCAGCAGCCGCACCAGCTTGTCCGAGCCGCCGGGAATCGTCCGCAGCACCGACGCGTAGGCCGTGCGCTCGCCCAGCGTTCCGGCCGACACGACCAGGCCGATGAGCAGCTCGACCGAAATGTCCCCACCGCGCTGGACCACCACCGCGGCGCGCTCGGCGCGGCGCGGCTCGAGCAGATACGCGGCGACCTGCGTCAGCGCCGCGCGGCCCAGGGTCCGTTTCAGCATCACGACATAGGGGCTGCGCGCCGCCTCGTTCGGGGCCTCGGCCTCGAGCCGCACCACCGCGCGCATCGCGTCGATCGCCTCGGCCACCCGATCCTTGGTCAGCCACTCGTCGATGGTGCGGCCGAGGATGGTGACGCGCGTGAGCAGGTCGCGGCCGTAGGGGTCGCGCTCCACGTCGTTGAGCGCGATGGCCAGCTTCGACACCGCGGTGAGCGTCGGCGGTTGCGAGAGCGGGTTGGCGTAGCCCGGTGGAGGGACCGGCGGCACCGCGCCAAGCGCCGCCGCGGACGGCCGTGGCGGCGGGGGCGGCCGGGGCGGCGGGGGCGGCGGGGGCGGCGGCGCGGCACCCAAGAACTCCTGCGGCACCGGCGGTGCCGGGGGTGGCGCGGGCGGCGGGGGCGGCGCCGGCGGCGGGGGCGGCGGCTCGGGAGCTTCCGCCGGGGGTTTGCCGGCCCCGGGGCCGACGTACACCATCCGCTCGTCGGCCGCGCCGTGGGTGAGGAACTTGTCCCATTCCTGTTTCACGGCGTCGTCGAGCGCGGCCTTCGCGAACGCCCCTGAGATCGTGGGCGGCCGGCGCGCCGCGGTCTCGAGAATCAGCATCACCCGGGTCGAGCCGGCGTCGCGCAGGCGCTCCTTGAGGCGCCCCCGCCCCGCCGGCGCCGCCAGCCCGCGCGCCATCGCGAGCAGCTCGGCGGCGTCGGCCTCCCGCGCGATCACAATCTCCTCCAACCCGTGGTCCTTGAAGCTCTGCGCCAGGATCGCGCCGGCGCGCGAGTCGGTGGGGAGCGGCACGTCGTTGCAGGACAGCACGCCACCGTACACGCGGAACGTGGCCGAGTGCTCGGCGGCCTGGTCGAGGAGAGTGCGCAGCGCGCTCTTCTGCTGCTCGCTGGCCTCGGGCGCGGTGCGCAGCAAGTCCACCGTCCGCGCCAGGGCGACGGCGTAGCGGGCTGGATCGAGATCGGCCACTGCCGCGAAGCTTACCCCACGCCCGGCGCTCGGGCTAGATGGGTGGTGGGCAGGGAGTTAGGGGTTCGCACCTGAGACGGTTTCAACGGCATGCCCGAGGAGAGACTCGAACTCTCACGCCGTCGCCGGCACGGGATTTTGAGTCCCGCGTGTCTGCCATTTCACCACTCGGGCCGGGGGAGAAACATAAGACTGACGGGTAATGAGTGATAGGTGATCAAGGCATGGGTGATGAGGGTAACGCCTTGCGCGCGGGCCTGACACCGGCTCCCTTAGCAGCCGCCTTCGACCACCGGGCGCGATGAACGCTGAGCACCCCCGTGCACGCGCGGTGCTGGTACAGGCCGCCGTGCTGGCGGCGCCGCTCGTCGCGGCACAACTCTACTTCAAATACGCGACGCTCCGCTGGAGCGAGGCGTTCCCGCTGGTCGCGGAGCTCGCCCGCTCCGACCGCACCCCCGCCCTCGGCTACGCCCGTTTCTTCGCGGCCGATGTGCTCGAAGCGTGCCTTTTCTTCCCTCTCGCGGTGGCTCTCCTCGGCTTCGTCCTGCCCCCGCGGGCCCGGTGGCGAGCGACCAGCGCCCTGCTGCTCGCGGTCATCGCGGCGGGAGCCGCCGGGTGGTTGAGCCACTTCGTGATCGGACGCTTTCCGACGTGGGCGCTGCTCAGCGATCTGGCGCGCGTCTCCGCGCGCGATCCCACGATCGTCGCTCCCGGCGGCGCACTGCCGGCACGAGTTGTCCTGAAGATCGTCGGGGCACTCGCCCTTGCCCTCGTGGCCGCGCTGGCCGCCCGACGCCTGTCGGCTCGCCCCGTTGGACCGCGTCTCGCGCTCGCCGCCGGCCTCGGCCTCGGGGTGCCGGTCCTCGCCGCGCTCGCGCTGGCCGCGACCAACCCGTTCCCGACCGTTTTCCACCGCGGCCACCTGCGCCGCATGGCCGCGGAGTTCGGGCACCGCGAGCCTCAGCCGCCGCGCGCGACGCAGGTCTCCCGGACCCTCGCCGCCCTGCGCGCGGCCTATGACTCCGCCGCCTTTCCCGCCGGCAGACCCCGCGCCAGTCTGCCGGCGCCGCCGGCCCGGCCGCTCCCCAACGTCGTGTGGATCGTGCTCGAAACAACGTCGTCCGACGACTTCGATCCCGTCCGCCACGCCGGCGACCTCACGCACCTCAGCCGCCTGCTGGACCACGCCCTCGTGGCCGACCGCCACCTGACGACCTCGCCTTCCTCGCAGCGTGCCGAGCTCTCCCTGTTCGCATCGTTGTATGAGCGGGCCGGGCCCCGCTCGCTCGTGTACCGGCTGATGCGCGGTCGGCCGCGACCCATCACCTCCCTGCCGCACCTGCTCGCCGCCCGGGGCTACGCCACGCGCTACTACTTCCCCGGGGTATTCACCTTTCCCGAGGATGCCTGGTCGATCACCTACCTCGGCTTCGACAGCGTGTGGCACGGCCGGATCCGCCAGCCGTATCGTCGCGCGACGGCCGCCGATCGCGTGCGGGAAGAGCGCGCGATGTTTCAGGTCGCCGCCGACGACATCGCTCGCGCCCGGCCGCCGTTCTTCTTCGTCCTCCGGAGCATGATCGGCCACTACCCGGCCGTCGATCCCGTCGAGGGCCGCCACGTCACCCCGGACTCGCCGCTCGCGCGCGAGCACCAGCGCGTGCGGGTTCGGCAGTTCGTCGACGCCAATGTCGGCGTCGTCCTGGCCGCCCTGGCGCGCGCCCGGGCGCTCGAGCGCACGATCGTCGTCGTCACCGCCGACCACGGCCCTCGCAACCGCGCCGAGGATCCCGACCTCGACATCAGGTTCGTCACGCAGAGGACCTATCACGTGCCGATGATGGTCTACTCTCCGCCCGCCTTCCCGCGACCGCTGCACATCACCGTCCCGACCAGCCACGTCGATCTCGCGCCGACGATCCTGTTTCTCGCCGGGTTGTGGACGGACACCCTGCCCCTGCAGGGCCTGCCGCTAATGGACCCGCGGTTGGCCGAGCGCGTGACGTTGTTCCTCGGATCCGACTTCTTCGGGAAGAGCGGCCTGTATTACCGCGGCCGCTACTACTTCGAGCACGAGCTGGCGCGCGTCGCCTTCATCGCCGACAGCTTCGCCTTCGAGGCGCGCCACGCCGCGGGGTTCCTGGACGAGAGGGCCGACGACAACCGGGAGTTCGCGCGCCTCCACCGGCGGCTTCAGGCGCTCGAGCGCCTGCACGAGGATTGGGCGCGCTACCTGCTGAACCTCGACCGGGAGCCGGAACCGCCCGGCTAGCGAGCGCTCAGTGGCCGGCCCAGGATCGTCGACAGGACGATCGCCGAGCGCGCCGATCCATCCGCGAACCGTGCCAACCTCCCGCGCGGCTTCGCCTCTCCCGCGCGGCCGGGCTGCGGTGCGGTCGTGCCCGCGACCCGGTCGTGCCATTCCTTGTGTTCCGCGCGTCCGCCGATCGCCACGTCGGCCCGCTCGCCCCGGCGCGCCAGCTGCGCTTCGCTGAGGTCCTCGCTGGAGACGGCGTGCCGCTCGGCCACCTTGCGCCGCTCGTCGATGATGCGCTGGGCCTCGTCGTCGTAGTCGCGCCCTTCCAGCGTCTCGACGACGGGCTCGAACTCCGACGACTTGTCGGCATCGTCGTCCTCGAGCGGCCGCACGGGCCGGCGCACCGCCCGGTCGGGACGCGCCGGCCCGGGCGTGAAGACGTCGAGGCGCTGGCCGCGCTTGATCGTCGTGCCGCCCTTGCGCTTGCGCTCCTCGAGATAGGCCGTCGCGCGCGCCGAGCGGGCCGACGGCTCCGCGACGGGAGCCGGCGGCGGCGGCGGCGGCGCCGAACCGGGCATCGCGCGCTGCCGCGCCTCCTGCTCGGCACGCTTCAGCTGCTGGAGCGCTGACAAGAGATCGCCCGAGAGGCCCTGTGGCCCAGGAGCCTCACCGCCGGGCGCGGGCGTGCCCGCGGGCGGACGCTTCTTCCGCCCGCCGATCAGCATGGCGAGCACCCACAGGATGATGAGAGGCCAGAGGCCTTCCATGAGAACCTCAGTTCAGAGTCAAGAGTTCAGAGTTGAGAATACCAGCCGCTACTCTCGACTCTCGACTCTGAACTCTCGACTCTTGTTCACCCGATCTGCCCGCCGACCGACGAGTCGCCGCCCTCGCCCGCGATCGCGGCGCGCATCGACGTGTCGGCCTGGATGTTCCGGTAGCGCGCGAAGTCCATGATGCCGAGGTTGCCTTTTCGGAACGCTTCGGCGATCGCCAGGGGAATCTGCGCCTCGGCTTCGACCACCTTGGCGCGCATCTCCTGCACCCGGGCCTTCTGCTCCTGCTCGATGGCCACGGCGAGCGCGCGCCGCTCCTCGGCCTTGGCCTGGGCGATCCGCTTGTCGGCTTCGGCCTGGTCGGTCTGCAGCTCGGCGCCGATGTTCTTGCCCACGTCCACGTCGGCGATGTCGATCGAGAGGATCTCGAACGCCGTGCCGCTGTCCAGGCCCTTCTGGAGCACGGTCTTCGAGATCATGTCCGGGTTCTCGAGCACCTTCTTGTGGCTCTCGGCCGAGCCGATGGTCGAGACGATGCCTTCGCCCACGCGCGCGAGGATCGTCTCCTCGCCCGCGCCGCCGACGAGGCGGTTGATGTTCGCGCGGATCGTGATCCGGGCGAGCGCCAGCAGCTGGATGCCGTCCTTGGCCATCGCGGCCACTTTGGGCGTCTGGATGACCTTCGGGTTGACGCTCACCTGCACCGCCTCGAATACGTCGCGGCCGGCGAGGTCGATCGCCGACGCCTGGCGGAAGTCGAGTCCGATGCCCGCCTTGTCGGCCGAGATGAGGGCGTCCACCACCCGGTCCACGTTGCCCTTGGCGAGGAACAGCGACTCCATGTCCTTGATGTCGAGGTTGAGGCCGGCCTTGGTGGCCGCGATCAGCGGGTTCACGATCCGCTTCGGGTCCACCTTGCGCAGCCGCATCCCGATCAGCGTGAAGAACGAGACCCGCACGCCGCTCGCGAACGCGCTGATCCACAAGCCGATGGGGACGAAGTGGAAGAACACCCCGGCGGCGATCAACCCGCCGACGACGAGGACGACGAGAACGGCAGGGGCCAGGGTATCCATCGCGAAGCTCCGTGCGCTGAGTGTTAGGCGTTGAGCGGGGCGAGCGTACGCACCACGAGCCGCATGGCCTCGGCGCGCACGACGGTGACGGCGGTGCCGGCGCGGACGAACTCGCCCTCGGTCGTGACGTCCACGCGCTCCCCGCCGATGTCGGCCACGCCCGCCGGGCGCAGCTCCGACATCGCGGTTCCGGTCTTCCCGATCAGATCCGTGCGTGCCGCCGCCGACACGTAGCCCTCGTCGGCGCGCTGGGTATCGCGGTGCAGGACGCCCGCCATCCGCTTGCTCTGCGGCAGGTGGCGCAGGAACGCCACCGCGACGGCGACGAAGATGACCACGGCGACGCCGGTGCCACCGAGCGCGCCCCAGATGTCGGCGTTGGTCGGGTGGCTTCCCAGGAGCGAGAGGAAAAAGCCGACCCCCAGCGCGCCGAGCCCCAGGATGCCGGCGATGCCGAACCCCGGGATGACGAACGCCTCCACCCCCAGCCCGATCAGGCCGGCGACGATGAGCACCAGCTCGAACCAGCCCGCGAGCCCCGTGATCCAGTGGCTGCCGAAGAACAGCGCGAGACTGGTGAGCCCCGCCAGGCCGGCGAGGCCGAAATGGGGCGTCTTCAGTTCAATCACCAAACCTAACATGCCGAGCGACAGGAGCAGCGAGGCGATGACGGGGTTGGAGAGGAACCGCACCAGCGCCTCGGACCACGTGGTCTGCGTGGTCACCACCGGCGCGGCGGACCAGCCGAGTCGCGCCAGCAGCGCGTCGAAGTCCGCGACCTCGGCCCGGGCGACGCGATGGGTCACGGCCTCCCCGGTCGAGAGTGTGAGCAGCTGGCCCCGCGGCTTCACGCCTTCGATCTCGACGTTCTCGTCCACCATCGCTTCGGCGATGCGCGGATCGATGCCGTGCTCCTCGGCGAGCGCACGGAACTCGGCGCGCATCGCGCTCACGTACTTCTCGGGCAGCCGCTCGCCGGTCTGGCCGGACACCGGCGTCGCGGCGCCGATCACGGAGCCGGGCCGCATGAAGATCGAATCGGTGCTGAGCGCGATGAGGGCGCCGGCGCTGTAGGCGCGGCGATCCACCAGCGCCAGGACCGGCAGGTCCGCGTCGCGCACTGCGTCCGCGATGCGCTCGGCGGCGTCCACGCGGCCGCCCGGCGTGTCGAGGATGAGCACGACGGCCAGCGCGTTGGCGCGCCGCGCTTCGCGCAGACTACGCTGCACGAACGGCGCGAGCCCGTGCTCGATCTCGCCGGTGACCGGCACCCGGTAGACGGGCGCCTGGGCGGCGAGCGGCGACGTGGCGAGCAGCGCACCGAGGGACAGGACCAGCGTGCGGCGCATGGGCGGAAGCTAGAGTCTGCAGTGGGAAACGCAACGTCGAGGAAGTGGCGAGTGGCGAAATGGCGAGTGGCGAGTAGCGACATCCAGCGCCGCCACTCGCCACTCGCTATTCGCTACTCGCTACTTCGACGGTCTCGGTCTCGCCGGCCTCTGCTGGGGCCGTCCCGCGCCCCCGGGCCGCTGGGGTCGATCCGGCCCCACGCCCGGCCGCGCGCCGGGCCCTATCCCCGGTCGCCCGGGTTGTCCCGGCTGCCCGGGCTGCATCCCCGGACGACCCTGCCGCTCCCGGACGATCTCCTGCATCCGCATCTCGAACCGCCGCGCCATGATGAGGAACCGCGCGCGCTTCGCCGGTGGCATGAAATCGAGTTCGCGTACGAACTGCTCGTCCGACTGGGCGCGCTGGGTGCGCAGCTGGGCCTGGTCCGTGAGCAAACGGCTCAACCGCGGGCTCGCCTCCTGACCGGGCGTCAGCTCCCGCGCGATCTCGCGCTGGATGTCCATTTCGCGGCGGTTGAGGTCGCGACGCCGGTCCTGGTTGGCCCGCATCGCCTGCCTGAGGCGCTGCATCTGCTGCTCGTCGAGCTGCAGATCGGTCTGCACCATCCGGCCGAACCGCTCCTCGATCCGCATGCGCAGGTCCTGCGCCTGGGGACTCATCGGGTCCATCGGCCCCATCGGCTCCGGCGCCGGCTGCATCGTGTCGGCCTGCGGCCGGGGGAGACGGCGGGTTCTGCGCCGCTGTGAGCGCGTAGGCCAGCAACACCCACGTCATAGATCCGTCCCTTCCGTGGACTCCATCGCCTGGAGCAAGGCCAGGAGCTCAGACTCCGTCAGGTCCTCGAGCGTCGGCGCGCCGGGCCCGGACGCCGCCTCCACCTGCACCTGGTCCACCGCCGCCAGGAGCGATTCCGCCGCGCTGGCCTCCAGCGAATCGAGGCTGCCTTCGGCCGCCACCGGCAGCGCCGCCGCGAATTCGCCAGGGCTGGGTCGCACCGCGATGGTGGCGACCACCGCGCCGATGACGAGCACCGCGATGGCCGCCGCCACCCGGAGCGCCGGCCGCCGCCACAGCGGCACGGCGACCACCTCGGGCTGCCGAAGCCGCGCCAGCACGTTCGCGGCCACCCGCCCGGCGTCGATCGTGTCGGCGCTGGCCGTGGCGCGCCGCTCGAGCAACTCGAGCGCGCGGGCCAGTTCGGGGTCGAGATCGTCTAGTCGCTGATCCATTGCTTCAACCTCTTCACCGCGTGGTGGTAGTGCACCCGCGCCGCCCCGGTGCTGATCTCGAGCGCCTTCGCGATCTCCTCGTAGTCGAGCCCCTGCTGCGCCCTGAGCAGGAACACCTCGCGCTGCAGGCGCGCCAGCTTCCCGATGCCGTCCCGGAGCCGCGCCGCCATCCAGCCCGCTTCGGCCTCGCCGCTCGGATCCCGGCTGGTGTCCGGCACGTCGGGCGCCAGCGCGATCACGTGCCGCCGCTTCCACTGCCTCCGGCGGTCCTTCAGCAGATTGCTGCCGATCGTCAGCAGCCAGGTCCGGAAGCTCGCCCCGCCCCGAAAGCTCCCGAGGCCGCGGAACGCGCGAATGAGCGCCTCCTGCACCAGGTCCTCGAGCTCCTCGTCGGGCGTCCCCTGCACCACCAGAAAACGGGCCAGGCCCGCCGCGTGCCGCTGCACCAGCTCGGCCGCCGCTTGTTCATCGCCCCGCAAGTACCGGGCGATCAGCTCGCCGTCCGTCGCGGCTGCCGTGGCCGGAGACCCCATACCGTCAATGAGTTGGACGCGAGGGAGGGAGGGGCGTTAAGAATGCGTCTAAGAAGGAGGAGCGAGGGACGAGGGGCGAGGGACCAGGTCCGACGAGCCCCCGTCGCCCCTCGCCCCTCCACCCTCGTCCCTACGAGTGCACCGCATGCCGCCCCCCGCCCGCCTGCTTCGCGCGGTACATCGCCGCGTCGGCGTCGTTCAGCAGGTCTTCGGCGCGGGCGTAGCGGGGGTGGCTCAGCGCCACGCCGACGCTGACGGCGACCCGCACCTCGGCGCTCGGCAGGCGCAGCGGCTCCTTCAGGCCGTCGTTGACGCGCTCGGCAATGTGCACGGCGTCGGCTTCCTCGACGACGTCGAGCAGGATGACCGTGAACTCGTCGCCGCCGAACCGTGCCACCACGTCGCCCGGCCGGATCCACTCGAGCAGCTTGCGGCTCAGGTACTGGAGGACCTCGTCCCCGGCGCCGTGCCCGAACCGATAGTTGATGTCCTTGAATCGGTCCACGTCGATGAACAGCACCCCGAAGCCCTTGCGGTCGTCGGAGCGGTGGCGGCCGAGCAGGCGCTCGAGCCGCTGGAGAAAGGCGGCGCGGTTCGGCAGGCCCGTCAGGGCGTCATGCAGGGCCTGGTGGGTCAGCCGGTCCTCGACGACCTTCCGGTCCGTGATGTCGCGGCCGATGCCGAGCAGGCCCACGGCGTTCCCGCCGTCGTCGCGGAACACGTTCTTGGAGATGAGCAGCGTACGCTGCACGCCATCGAGCGCGACCGTATCCTCGAAGTGGATCGTGTCGCCCCGCTCGAGCGCGCGCGCGTCGGAGCGATCGGCGCGCGCGGCGAAGTCCGGCGGCAGCACGTCGTAATCGTACCGGCCGACGATCTGCTCGGCGCTGCGCCCCACCAGCCGCGTGAACGCGCTGTTGACCAGCGCGTAGCGCCCGGCCGAGTCTTTCACCCAGACCGCGTCGGGCGTGCCTTCGATGACGGCCTTGAGCGTGCTCACGCTGCGGCGCAACGCCTCTTCCGCCTCGCCGCGGGCCAGGCGCTCGGCCTCGCGCCGGCCCGCCGCGACCCGCACGCCGAACGCGATGAGGATCAGGCCGAGGATGCCCAGCGGCGCCGGGACGCCGGTGCCGACCCAGCGCGGCTCCGCCGTGAACTCGTCCACGACCTCGATCCACTGATGCAGCAACAGCAGCGCGAAGCCGGCGTTGAGGATCGGGATGTCCTTGCGGGCCCCGGTGACGATGATCAGGGCGGCGGCGAAGAACGCGAGCTGAGTGGCGATATCGGCGGGGTCGAGGCTGGTCTCGGGCGGGAACGCCGACAGCCAGACCGCCATGACGGCCAGGCCGCCGGCGATGCCGGCGCCCCACACCATCGTCGGGTGGGCAGGACGTGCGGTAGTGCCAGTCGGTTCGACCACGCGTGCCGTTCGGGTAGGGGACGCCCGAAGATAATGGACGGCGCCAACACTTGCGCGGGTCAGGTGGCTCGGCGATACTAGCTTCGAACGATCGTTCGAACCCATCCCGAGGCCCCATGCCCTCCTTCGACGACCGCCGTGACCGCCTCCTCGCCACGGCCGCCCGTGTGTTCGCGGCCCAGGGCTACGCGGGCACGTCCATGCGCGACCTGGCGGGGGCCACGGCGATGAGCCTGGCGGGCATGTACTACTACGTACGCGGCAAGGAAGACCTGCTGTTCCAGATCCAGAAGAGCTGCTTCGAGCAGGTGGCCGGCGGGGCCCGGGCGGCGGTGGCCGGGGAGCAGGGCGCCGAGGCCCGGCTGGCGGCGTTCATCCGCCACCACGTGGCGTTTTTCGCGACGCACATGGCCGAGATGAAAGTGTTGGCGCACGAGGACGCCTCGCTCACCGGCGCGACGCTCGAGGAAGTGCGGCGGCTGAAGCGCGCCTACGTGGCCCTGCTGCTCGGCCTGCTGGCCGCGCTGGACGGCCAGAGCGGCGACCCGGCGCAGCGGCACATCGCGGCCTACACCCTGTTCGGCATGATGAACTGGATCTACACCTGGTACTCTCCCGACGGCCCGATCGGCACCGCGGAGCTCGCGGATTCGATCACGCGCCTGTTTCTCACCGGCTATCAAGTGGAGGTTTCGGCACGATGACGGCGACGGCTCCGACCCCGACCGCGGCGGGCACCAAGCAGCTCGTGGACTACTGGACCGACGGCGGCATCGCCGTGATCCAGCTCAACGATCCGCCGGCGAACACCTACACGTACGAGATGAACCGGCAGATCGACGAGGCGATCCTTCAGGCGCGTTTCGACGACGGCGTGCACGTGATCGTGCTGCGCGGCGCCGGGCACAAGTTCTTCTCGGCGGGCGCGAACATCGCGATGCTCAACCGCGTCACGCCCAAGTTCAAGTACTTCTTCTGCCTGCACGCCAACGAGACGCTGAGCCGGCTCGAGCAGACGCCCAAGCTGGTGATCGCGGCGATCGGCGGCCACTGCGTGGGCGGCGGCCTCGAGATCGCGATGGCGGCCGACCTCCGGATCGCGCGCAAGGACAGCGGCAAGATCGGCCTGCCCGAAGTGAACCTCGGCGTGCTGCCCGGGACCGGCGGGACCCAGCGGCTGGCGCGCCTGATCGGGAAGGCCAAGGCCATCGAGCTGCTGATCACGGGCGTGACGTACTCGTTCGAGATGGCGAAGGAGATCGGGCTGGTGAACGAGGTGTGGGACGCCGCTCCCGACGCATGGTGGGAGCAGGTGCTCACCTACGCGCGGCAGTTCTGCCCGCCAAACAAGGCGTCCATGGCCGTCGGCCACATCAAGCGCAGCGTGCAGTCGGGCCTCGAGGTGCCGTTCGAGTACGGCCTGGCCCTGGAGCGCGAGCTGCAGTCGCTGTTGTTCAAGAGCCAGGACGCGAAGGAGGGCATCGCCGCCTACGTCGAGAAGCGCGTCGCGACCTTCAAGGCCGAGTAGGTGCGCGCCGACTGCTGGATCGGCGGGGCGTGGGTGCCGGCCGGCTCCGGCCGGCGCTTCCCCGTGATCAACCCGGCCACCGAGGCGGTGCTCGCCGATGTGGCCGAAGGGGGCGAGCCGGAGGTGGACGCGGCCGTGCAGGCCGCCCGCGCGTGCCTCGAGTCCGACGCGTGGCGGGGCCTGGCTCCGCGGCAGCGCGGCGCGATGCTTGCCAGGGCCGCCGACATCCTGACCGGCCGCCTCGCCGAGTTCGCCGAGCTGGAAACCCGCCAGAACGGCAAGGTGCTGTTCGAGTCGAAGATCGAAGTCGCCATGAGCGCCGACGTGCTGCGCTACTTCGGCGGCTGGGCGGACAAGATCACGGGCGATACCCTGCCCGTCTCCGGGGATTTCTTCACCTATACGCTGAAGGAGGCGGTGGGCGTGGTCGGCGCGATCACGCCGTGGAACTTCCCGCTGAACCTGGCGGTCTGGAAGTTCGCGCCGGCGCTGGCCGCCGGCTGCACCGTGGTGAGCAAGCCGCCGTCCGAGGCGCCGCTCACGATCCTGCTGTTCGCCGAGGTGCTCGCGGCGGCGGGCTTCCCGCCGGGCGCGTTCAACGTGGTGCCCGGGGGCGGCGCCGGCGCCGGCAACGCGCTGGTCCGGCATCCCGGCGTGGACAAGATCAGCTTTACCGGCTCGACCGCCGTAGGCCAGCACGTGATGCGCGAGGCCGCCGGCACCGTGAAGCGCGTGACCCTCGAGCTGGGCGGCAAGAGCCCCAACATCATCTTCGCCGACGCGGACATTCCCTCGGCCATCAAGGGCGCGCAGAACGGCATCTTTTACTCGAAGGGCGAGGTGTGCGCGGCCGGCTCGCGCCTGCTCGTCGAGCGCCCGGTCCACGATCAGGTCGTCAGCGAGCTCGCGGCGCGGGCGAAGAAGCTCACCCACGGCGATCCGCTCGACAAGAACACCCGGATGGGCGCGGTCGTCTCGAAGCAGCAGCAGGAGACCGTGCTGGGCTACATCGCCAAGGGCAAGGCCGAGGGCGCCTCGCTGGTGGCGGGCGGCAACGCCGCGCAGGTAAACGGCAAGGGCTGGTTCGTCGAGGCGACGGTGTTCGACGCGGTGCGGCCCGAGATGACCATCGCGCGCGAGGAGATCTTCGGCCCGGTGCTCGCGGTGATGTCGTTCGACGACGTGGAGCAGGCCGTCGCCCTGGGCAACCAGTCCCTGTACGGCCTCGCGGCCGGCATCTGGACCAGGGACATCCGGAAGGCGCATCGCGTCGCGCGCGCGATCAAGGCCGGCACCGTGTGGATCAACACGTACAACTCCTACGACGCCGCCGCGCCGTTCGGCGGCTACAAGGCGAGCGGGTTCGGGCGGGATCTCGGCCGAGAGGCGCTCGACGGGTATCTGGAGACGAAGACCGTGTGGGTGGCGCTGTGAGGGAGCCCGTCATTATCGACGCGGTGAGGACGCCGATCGGGAGGCACGGCGGGGCGCTGGCGAGCGTCCGGCCCGACGACCTGGCGGCCGTGCCGATTCGGGCCTTGCTCGAACGCACCAAAGTGGATCCGGGCCTGGTGGATGACGTGATCCTGGGCTGCGCCAACGGCGCGGGCGAAGACAACCGCAACGTGGCGCGGATGGCGCTGCTGCTCGCGGGGCTGCCGGTCGAGGTCCCGGGCCAGACGGTGAACCGGCTCTGCGGCTCGGGGTTGCAGGCCGTGGCGAGCGCGGCGCAGGCGATCCGCGCGGGCGAGGGCGAGTGCTTCATCGCGGGGGGCGTCGAATCCATGACCCGCGCGCCGGTCGTGATGCTCAAGAGCGGCGAGGCGTGGAACCGCGCGGCTCCCGCGATCGCGGACTCGACCGTGGGTTGGCGGTTCGTGAACCCCGAGATGCCGAAGACCTGGACGGTTTCGCTGGGCGAGACGGCCGAGCGGGTGGCGGAGCGGCACGGAGTGTCACGCCAGGACCAGGACCGGTTCGCGCTCGAGAGCCAGCGCCGCTGGGCCTGTGCCCAGGCCGAGCAGGCCTTCGCGGACGAGATCGTCCCGGTGCGGGTGCCGGGCTCCCCCTCCTCCCGGGGTCGGGTGACGGTGGTGGATGTGGACGAACACCCGCGGCCCGACGCCGGCCTGGAGCAGCTGGCGGGGCTCAAGCCCGCGTTCGTCAAGGATGGCGGCACCGTGACGGCGGGGAACAGCTCCGGCATCAACGACGGGGCCGCAGCCCTGCTGGTGATGGAGCGGGAGGCGGCCCGGCGGGCCGGCCTCGCACCGCGGGCGCGGGTGGTGACGAGCGCAGTCGCGGGCGTGGCGCCCGACGTCATGGGCATCGGTCCCGTCCCCGCCGTTCGCAAGGCGCTCGCTCGGGCCGGCCTCGCCGTGGGGGACCTCGGGCTGGTCGAGCTCAACGAGGCGTTCGCGGCACAGGCGCTGGCGTGCGTCCGCGAGCTTGGGCTGGACGAGGCAATCGTCAACGTGCACGGGGGTGCCATCGCGCTCGGCCACCCGCTCGGCGCGTCGGGGGCGCGGATCCTCACGACGCTGGTGCACGCCATGAAGCGGCGCGGCGTGCGGTACGCTCTGGCGACGATGTGCATCGGCGTGGGACAGGGGATCGCCATGATCGTGGAGAAGGAAGCATGAGCGCCGACGGCTCCGGGTTGGTCCTCGTCGCGATCGACGGGCCGGTCGGCACGGTCACGCTCAACCGGCCGGACAAGCGCAACGCGTTCACCGTGGAGATGGTGGGCGAGCTCATCGAGGCGCTCGAGCAGGTGACGGCGAGCGAGACCGTGCGCGCGATCGTGCTCACGGGCGCGGGGAAGGCCTTCTGCGCGGGCGCCGATGTGGGTCTGCTGAAGGAGATCCTCGAGCAGCAGGACGAGAAGCGCGGCGAGGCGCTGGTAGACGGCGCCCGCGCCATCCTGCACGCGATCCGCCTCGCCCCGCAGCCGGTGCTTTGCGCGCTCAACGGCGTGGCGGCGGGCGGCGGCGCCAACCTGGCGCTGGGGTGCGACCTCCGGATCGCCGCCGACACGGCGCGGATCGGCCAGGTGTTCACGAAGATCGGGCTGCACCCCGACTGGGGCGGCACCTACTTCCTGCCCCGCCTGGTCGGCAAGGCGCGCGCGCTCGAGCTGTTCCTCTCGGGCGAGCTGGTGCCGGCGGACCGGATGCTCGCACTGGGGCTCGTCAACCGCGTGGTGCCGGCCGCCGACCTGCCCCGCGCCGCGGCCGCCTGGGCGCGCGACATCGCCGCGGGGCCGCCGCACGCGGTGCGGCTGGTCAAGCAGGCGGTGTATCACGATGCGCACGCCGCTTTCACCGACGAGGCGCTCGACGCGGCGCTCGACGTCGAGCTGGAGGCCCAGCTCGAGTGCTTCAGGACGCAGGACGCCCTGGAAGGCCTGACGGCATTCCTCGCCAAGCGCGACCCCCGATTCACCGGACGCTAGGAGACCGACGATGCTGCGGGTACACACCTTCGACGAGTGGATCGACCTGTTCAGGAGCTGGCAGACCGACATCGGCCTCACGGCCCAGGAGCTCCGCGAGTTCAAGTTCGACGTCAAGTTCGGGGACCAGGAAGTCCCGCACGTCGAGTTCGGGCACTTCAAGGGCCAGCGGAAGTGGCCCACGGTAATGCACATCCCCGACCAGCGCATCCGCGACGCGCTGATGAACCTGATCGTCTACCAGGGCGACACCGAATTCGCCTCGGTGGAGCAGCAGCGCAGCCTGCTCGAGAACGCGCCCTCGAGCTACGACCTGCTCTCGATCATGCGGGTCATGTGCGAGGAGATGCGGCACGGCTGGCAGATGAGCTACCTGCTGGTCCAACACTTCGGGGACGAGGGCAAGCGCGAAGCCCAGAAGCTGCTCGAGCGCCGCGCCACCGAGGGCAAGCGCCTGCTCGGCTCGTTCAACGAGCGCGTGGACAACTGGCTCGACTTCTTCACGTACACCCAGTTCATCGACCGCGACGGCAAGTTCCAGCTCAAGATGCTCTCCACGTCGGCCTTCGACCCGCTGGCGCGCTCCATGGGCCCGATGCTGAAGGAGGAGAGCTACCACCTCGGCACCGGCAACAACGGCCTGCTGCGGATCGTGAAAGCCGGGCGCATCACGCCCGAGACGATCCAGCGGTTCTTCAACAAGTGGGTGCCCACAGCGTTCGACCTGTTCGGTACCGACAACAGCAGCTCGGCGCACTGGGCCTACGAGTGGGGCCTCAAAGGCCGGTTCGACGAGCGCGAGAACGAGCACTCCGCCGACAAGGCGGCGCTCAACGAGGCCTCGCGCGGCCTGTACCGGCAGGAATGCGTGCGGCTGGTGGACCGCTTGAACGCGCTCATCCCCGACCGCGACCGGTGGTTGCACGTGCCGGACCTCAAGTTCAACCGGCGGATCGGCGTGTACGCCCGTCAGCAGTGGACGGTCGAAGGCGGCGAGATCACGGCCGAGCGCTACCCCGCCTATCTCGACGCGGCGCTGCCGAAGCCCGCGGACTACCAGGCGCTCAAGGCGCTCGCGAAGGACGGCGACTGGATCGCGGCCAAGAAGCAGGACATGGCGGACACGGACGGGATGAAGAACTGAGGAAGGCGCTCGTCATCGCCCACCGCGGCGCGTCGGCCGTCGAGGATGAGAACAGTCTGGCGGCGTTCCGGGCCGCCCGCGCGCTCGACGCGGACGCGGTGGAGCTCGACGTGCACGCCACGGCCGACGGCCACCTCGTCGTGCACCACGACGAGATGATCGGGCGCCACCACGTGGCCCACTGCGCCCTGCGCGAAATCCGCGAGCACCGCCTCCGCAACGGCGAGAGCGTCCCCACGCTCGAGGAGGCGCTGGCCGCCATCCACCCGCACCTGACGGCGCTGGTCGAGGTGAAGTCCATGCCGGCGACGCTCGACGACCGGCTCTTCGCGGTGTTCGACGCGGCGCCGAGCCCGGCGCGGGTGGCCGTGCACAGCTTCGACCACCGCATCGTGCGCCGACTCGCCGAGAAGCGGCCCTCGCTCGAGCTCGGCGTGCTGTCCACGTCGTACCTCGTGGATCCGGTCGGCGCGCTGCGCGACGCGGAGGCCGACGTGCTGTGGCAGCACTGGCAGCTGATCGACGAGGCGCTGGTACTCGCGGTGCACGGAGCCGGCTGCGGCCTCTACGCCTGGACGGTGGACGATCCCGTGGCGATGCGGGACCTCCTGGGCCTCGGCGTGGACGGGCTGTGCACGAACCACCCCGAGCGGGCGCGCAAGGCGGTAGATTCCCTGCCCCAGTGACCACCCCCCCACCCAGCCCACCGATCCGCACCGTCGCCGTCGTCGGCGCGGGCACGATGGGCCATGGCATCGCGCAGGTCGCGGCGCAGGCCGGCTGGACCGTGCGGCTGACCGACGCGGTGCCGGGCGCCGCCGCCCGCGCGCTCGAACGCATCCGCGCCAACCTCGACGGCGCGGTGCAGCGCGGCAAGGCGACGCCCGAGGCGCGCGGCGACACCCTGGCGCGGCTCGAGCCGTCCGACCGGCTCGACGACGCGGCCCGCGGCGCCGACCTGGTCATCGAAGCCGTGCCCGAGCAGCTCGACCTCAAGCGCGACTTGTTCCGCCGGCTCGACGAGCTGGTGGCCACGGAGGCGATCCTCGCCACCAACACCAGCTCGCTCTCCGTGGCGGCGATCGCGGGCGGCACGCGGCATCCGGCGCGCGTGCTCGGGATGCATTTCTTCAACCCCGTCCACGTGATGAAGCTCGTCGAGGTCGTGACGCACGAGGGCACCTCCACGACCGCGCGCGAGGCCGCCGTGGCCGCCGCGCGGCGCATGGGCAAGGACCCGATCGTCGTAAAGGACTCGCCCGGGTTCGCGTCGAGCCGCCTCGGCGTCGCCCTCGGTCTCGAGGCGATGCGCATGCTCGAGGAGGGCGTCGCCAGCGCCGAGGATATCGACAAAGCGATGGCGCTGGGCTACAACCATCCGATGGGTCCGCTCCGCCTCACGGACCTGGTCGGCCTCGACGTGCGGCTCGCGATCGCGCGGTACCTGCACGGCACGCTGGGCACGGCCACGTTCCACCCGCCGGCGATCCTGGAGCGGCTGGTGGCCGAGGGCAGGCTGGGCAAGAAGAGCGGCCAGGGCTTCTACCGGTGGCCGGACAGCTGACAGCAGACTGCTGACAGCTGACAGCAGGCAGCTGACACCAGACCGCCGACCGAGGGACGCGAATGCCCGACACGCACAACGTCGTCACCGAAACCGCGGGCGCGGTCGGCGTCATCACCGTGAACCGGCCCGACAAGCGCAACGCCCTGGACGGCGCGATCCGTACGGCGCTGCTCGCCGCGTTCGACCGCATGCAGCACGACGACGCCGTGCGCTGCGTCGTGCTCACCGGCGCCGGCACCAAGGCGTTCGTGGCCGGGGCCGACATCAACGAGTTCGTCGGCAAGACGCCGCACGACATCCTCAAGGCGCTGCTCCAGTCGCCGAGCATCTTCGACGCGGCCGACGCCTTCCCGAAGCCGCTCATCGCGATGATCAACGGCTACGCGCTGGGCAGCGGCCTCGAGCTGGCGATGGCATGCGACATCCGGATCGCGAGTGAGACGGCCCGCCTGGGCCAGCCGGAGGTCAACCTCGGCATGATGCCCGGCGGCGGCGCCACGCAGCGCCTGCCCCGCCTGGTCGGGCTCGGCAACGCGTTCAAGCTGCTGTACACGGGTCAGATCATCGACGCCCAGGAAGCGCTCGCCATCGGGCTGGTGGACGAAGTCGTGCCGGCCCGAGAGCTCAAGAGCCGCGCGATGCTGCTGGCCGGGATGATCGCGTCCAAGAGCGCTACCGCCTTGAGCCTCATCAAGGAGGCGATCCGGGCCAGCGTGCGCGCCCCGCTCGACGACGGCGTGCGCCACGAGGCCTCGCTCACCTCGGTGCTGTTCTCCACGAAGGACATGGCCGAGGGCATCCAGGCGTTCCTCGAGAAGCGCCAGCCGCGGTTCCATCAGCCGTGACGCCACCGCCGGGCCCGGCCGTGGGCGTCACCGACGTCCACGTGCACATCCAGCCATGGAGACAGATGAAGCCCGCCGTGATGGAGGCGATGCGGCGGGGCAAGGAAGACCACTGGGACTTCCTGATGCAGCTGATGGACGACCCCAGGGTGCTCCTCGAGGTCATGGACCGCTCGGGCATCTGGCGCGTGGGGATGGTCAACTACCCGAGCCCCGACCTCATGGGCTTCACGCTCGAGACCAACACGTTCGCGGCGCGGTACGCGGAAGCGGACCCGGTCCGGCTCATGCCCTACGGCGGCGTGCACCCGCGGTTCCAGGGCGACATCCACGGCCACGTGGACGACCTGCTCGAGCTCGGCATCCGTTGCCTCAAGATCCACCCGTCGCACCAGCTGTTCCCGGCCAACGCGTACACCCAGGGCCTCGAGACCCTGGGCGCGGTGTACCGCCGCTGCGAGCACCGCGGCCTCCCGGTGATGATCCACACCGGCACCAGCATCTTCCCCGGCGCGCGCAACAAGTACGGCAACCCGATGGAGCTCGACGATGTCGCGATCGATTTCCCGGACCTCGCGATCATCATGGCGCACGGCGGACGCCCGCTGTGGATGGAGGAGGCGTTCTTCGTGCTGCGCCGCCACCGCAACGTGTGGCTCGACGTGTCGGGCATCCCGCCGCTCAAGCTGCTGGAGTACTTCCCCCGCCTCGAGGAGATCAAGGATCGCGTCCTGTGGGGCACGGACTGGCCGAGCCCGGGCGTGAAAGACCTCAAGCACAATCTCGACCAGTTCGGCACACTCGCGCTGCCGGACGCGGTGAAGCAGGCGATCACCCGCACCAACCCGCTGCGCGTATTCCCCGTCGCCGGGTAGCCGCCTAAAAACACAGGGCCCCCGCTTCGCGCGGGGGCCCTGCGCATGCGCAACAATCGGCGGTCAGGCGGCTGGAAGGGGGGGGGGAACCACGCTCACCTGGCGCCGCCCCTTGGCGGCCCACTCGAACCGGACGACGCCGTCCACCAACGCGAACAGCGTGTCGTCCACACCATGACCGACGTTGCGGCCGGGGTGGATCCGCGTGCCACGCTGGCGCACGATGATGTTCCCCGCCGCCACGCGCTCGCCGGCGTACCGCTTCACGCCGAGGTACTTCGGGCGCGAATCGCGCCCGTTGCGGCTGGAGCCTACGCCTTTTTTGTGAGCCATATGTCCGTCCTGTCGCTATGAAACTGCTGACCGCTGTCTGCGGTCGGCTGTCCGCTCGTCGCCTGTCGCTGTCTACGGACAGCGGACAGCGGCCCGCGGCCAGCGTCTTACAGTTTGACCGCGTTGATCTTCAGCTCCGTGAAGCCCTGCCGGTGCCCCTGCTTGCGGGCGTAGCCCTTGCGCCGCTTGAACTTGAAGACGACGATCTTGTCGTCCTTGCCGTGGCGCACCACCTCGGCCGTCACCTTGGCGCCGTGCACGAGCGGCGTTCCGGCCTTGACGGCTTCGCCGGTCGAGCCGAGCAGCACTTCGTCGAACGTCACCGTCGCGCCGGGCTCGTCGGGAAGCCGCGGTACCCGCACCGTGCGTCCCGGCTCCGCGCGAAACTGTTTGCCGCCCGTTCGGAAGATCGCGTACATCCTCGAAAACCGTCCCCAGAAGAGGCGCGAAGGCTAATCGGCCTGCCCCTCTAAGTCAATGGCGGACAGCGACCTGAGGGCGCCGTGACTATCCGCCGGCGGCCGCTTGCACTACCTTAGCGCGCCCATGGCTTCCCCCGCCGAACCGTTCCGAGCGGAGCGCGAATTCGACCCCCGGCGCTCGGCCCACCAGGCGATCGCGGTCGTCGTCGTGTTCTGGCTGGTCCACACGATCGCATCGTGGGGGTACACGGGCGTGTTCTGGGGAACGCACGGCCGCTGGCTGCACGAGGTGGAACGCTTCGCCCGCGGCGAGACCCCGTATCGCGACTTCCAGTGGCACTTCCCGCCGCTCGGGATCTGGGTCCTCGGGGGCGCCGCGAAGATCACCGGCGCGGGGCTGGCCGCGATGTCGGCGATCACGGCGGCGCTGGCGCTCGCGGCGCTGCTCGCCTACTACCGGTTCGTCACGCGCCTGGCCACCGCGGTCGCGGTCCCCGCGGTCGTCGCCGGCACGCTGTTCGCCTTCGTGTACGCCAACGCCAGCGGCGTGCCGCTGCCACTCGGCACGACCTCGCCCGCGAGCCCGCTGGGCGTGACGATGATCCTGCTGGCCGTCTGCTGCGCCGCGGAGCTGCTGCGCACGCCGACGCGCCGGAACGGGGCGATGCTCGGCGTGTTCGCCGGGCTCGCGATCCTGAGCAAGCACACCTTCTGGGTGCCCGCGATCTACCTCGTGGGCTTTTGCGCGGCGCGGCTCGGCGCCGATCCGGACCGGCCGCGCGGCGTGCGTCGCGCGCTCGCCACCGCGCTCGCGGCGACCACGCTGGTCGGCGGTGCCGGGGTGCTGTTCCAGGGCGGTTTCGGCGCGCTGGCCGGGTTGCTGGTGGGCTTCGGCGGCGCCCGGGACGTGCTGGTGCATGGACTCCCCTCGCTGGAGCGGCTCACCATCGAAATCGCCGCCACCGCGGCGCTCGCGCTGGTGGGCGTGGCCTCGTTGTGGCTCAGCTTCGCGATGGCCGACGCCCGCGCGGGCCGACTGGTGGGGCTGGCGCTGCTCGTGTTCCTCTCGGCGTGCGCCGTCCACCTCGGGATGTCGTTCGGCGTCATCCGCCGGCTCGCCGCCGACGGGATCAGCGCCATGCCGACGCCGACCGAGGATGTCCTGTGGCCTGCCGTCGCGTCGAGTCGGAGCTCGTTGCGGGCGGCGCTGGGCGCGCTCGACGAGCGGTTCCAGCAGCACCTGTTCCCCTCGATCCTCGCGCCGCTGCTGCTGGTCACGCTCGGCGTGTTGTGGCGCCGGTGGGCCGAGGTCGAGCTGCGCGATCGGGCGCTGCTGCTGCTGGGCCTGTGCGTCGCGCTGCGCCTGCGGCGCGGCATGGGCGGCACCGAGTGGTTCCATCCCCTGGTCGAGATCCCCAGCTACGCCGTATTCCTGCGCCTCATCGCGGGGACCGCCGTACGCCACGCGCAGCGGACGGCGTCGGCGGCGGTGGCGATCCTGCTCGCAGTCGGGCTGTACGCGTACTACAACCGGGGCCGCGGGCCCCTGACCCGGCGGGTTTTCCCGACGGCGCCGACGGCGGCTGGGGTGGTGCGCTGGCCGGGGGACGAGCGGGCCGATTTCGGCGCGGTGCGGCGCACCCTCGACAGCCTCGATCCGGCCGGCCGCCGGCCGGTGCTGGCGTTCGGCCAGACGGGCGGCTGGAATTACTTCCTCGCGCGCCCTAACGTCACTCGGATCACCGAAGGGTTCTACTTCACGGACGGCTGGGGCCCGAGGGAGGCGATGGCGCTGCGCAGGCACGACCCGGCGCCGCTGCTGATCGACAACCGGCTGCTGGCGCAGTGGATGGTGGCGCCGCGGTTCACGCTGCTGGCCTGGGAGCCGCCGATGCGGCCGACGCGACACGCGCAGGAAGACCGCGCCCTGTTCGAAGCGATGGTGGAGGGCTGCACCGCCGTGCCCCTGACGCCGCCCGATCGCCCCCGATTCGTCGTGTACGACTGCCCGCTTATGCCACGAGATAGCTCTCGGTAACGTCCCGCCCCGCCGGCTGACTCATCAGCTTCAGCTCGTCCAGCTTCATCATCGGGTCGTCCCGGATCTCGAGGTCGATCCCCGTCTGCTTGGCCAGCGTCTTGAGGAAGTGCGGCTCCTGCTCCAGCAGGTACAGCGCGACCTCGGGATGAAGCCGTACGGTCATCCGCCGGTCGGTCTTCTCGACCCCGGCCCGCCTGAGCGACCGCTCGAGGCGCCGCACCACGGTCTCGGGCTGGAAGACCCGGCCCGTGCCGCTGCAGGTGGGGCACGGCATGGTCTGGCTCTGGAACAGCGAGGGCCGCACCCGCTGGCGCGTCATCTCGATGAGGCCGAGGTCGCTCACCGCGAAGGCCCGCGTGCGCGCCCGGTCGCGCGCGAGGTGCTGCCGCAGCTCCTGCAGCACCCGGTCCCGGTTGGCCCGGGTCTCCATGTCGATGAAGTCGGAGACGATGATGCCGCCGATGTCGCGCAGCCGGAGCTGGCGGGCCAGCTCGCGCGCCGCCTCGAGGTTGGTCTTGAGGATGGTCTTCTCGGGGTCCTTCTTGCCGGTGTAGCGCCCCGTGTTGACGTCCACCGAGACCAGGGCCTCGGTGTGCTCGATCAGGATGTAGCCGCCGGTGGGCAGGTCCACGCGGCGCTTGAACAGGTCCCGGATCTCGCTCTCGATGTCGACCTTGTCGAACAGCGGCGTGCCGCCGGCGTACAGCTCGACCCGCTCCTTGAGCTCGGGCCCGACCTGGTCCAGGTAGGCGACGATCTCGCCGTGCAGCTCCTTCACGTCCACCACCAGCCGGTCCACCTTGGCCGAGAACAGGTCGCGGATGATGCCGCGCGTCAGGCTGGTCTCGCGCTGGATCAGCGCGGGCGCGCGGACGAACGTTCGCTTCTTGTTGATCTTCTTCCAGAGCTTGATGAGCGCGTCGAGCTCGCGCTTGAAGGTCTCCTCGGAGACCTCCTCGCCCACGGTGCGGACGATCACGCCGCCGGCGTCGGCCGGCAGGATGTTCGCCACCATCTGGCGCAGCCGCGAGCGCTCCTCGCGGCTCTCGATCTTGCGGCTGACGCCGACCTTCCGGGGCGCCTCGGGCATGTACACCAGGAACCGGCCTGGCAGCGAGATCTGGCGGGTGACGCGCGGGCCCTTGGTGCCGATCGGCTCTTTCGAGATCTGCACCAGCAGGGTCTCGCCCTTCTTCACCAGGTCCTGGATGGGGGGAAGCTTGCCGCGCCGCTCCAGCCGGCCGCGGCCGTGGCCGCCGTTGCCCGGGCGGTCGCCGCCCCCGTTGCCGGCCCCTTCGGCCGCCTCGGACTCGGCTTCCTCGCCGTTGGTGGGGGCTTCGTCTTCCTCCAGCTCGTCCTCGTCCGGCTCGATGAGGTCGGAGGCGTGCAGGAAGGCGCTTTTTTCGTGTCCGATGTCGACGAAGGCTGCCTGGATCCCAGGCAGAACCGCTTCAACCCGTCCGAAGTAGATGTCGCCGACGATGCGGCGGGCGTCCGGACGGTCGACCAGCAGCTCGACGAGGGTGTCGTCCTCGAGGATGGCCACCCGAGTCTCTTTCGGGGTGCCGTTGATCAGGATTTCGCGCTTCAAGGCTAATCGCTCCGGTGCGCGTACCGGTCAGGCGCAGCCGGGAGCCCCGGCCCTCCGCCTGACGGGTAGTCACCATAGAAAAGGGGGCCGAAGGGCCCCGTAGAGGCTGCGTGCCGGCAGGACGACAAGTCTGGGACTCGCCCTGACGGATCAACGCAATGCGGAACATCATGGACGCTAAGTTAATGGGGGATGGTCACTTAGTCAACTGGACTAAACTGCGGTCTTAGGTCTTGGGCAGTAGGTATTGGACCAAGACCCAAGACCGAAGACCCAAGACCGTCTTGAGCTACAATCCTAGTCCTTGACCAGGTCACCCAGTATTTGCCGCGCAATGACCAGCCGCTGAATCTCACTCGTCCCCTCCCCGATTTCGCAGACCTTCGCATCCCGCATCATCCGCTCGACCGGGTATTCCGTGGTATACCCGTAGCCGCCGTGGAGCTGGACCGCCTTGATGGTCGTGCGCATCGCCAGCTCGGAGCAGAACAACTTGGCCATGGCGGCTTCCGTCTTGTGCGGCTTGCCCTGTTGCTTGAGCGTCGCCGCGGCGTACAGCAGGTGCTTGCCGGCCTCGATCTCCATGGCCATATCGGCAAGGGCGAAGTGCACGCCCTGGAAGCTCGCGATCGCGCGGCCGAACTGCTTGCGGACGGCGGTGTATTTCAGCGCCTCCTCGTAGGCCCCTTCGGCGATGCCGAGCGAGACGGCGGCGATGCCGATGCGGCCGGCATCCAGCGTCTTGAGGAACTGCACGAACCCCTCGCCAACGGGGCCCAGCACGTTCTCCCTGGGGACGATGCAATCGGTGAATGCCAGCTCGCGGGTGTCGCTCGCGCGCCAGCCCATCTTGTCTTCCTTCTTGCCCGCCTTGAGGCCGGGCGTGCGCGGCAGGCTGGGGTCGTGGCCGATGCCGTGTTCCCTGGCGGCCGCGAGGTCGACCGTGTCCTTGCAGACGATAAAGCTGGTGATGCCGCGGCTCGCGCGGCCGGGCG
>Ga0247727_10005023_pt1 | contig 27337 bp, 29 predicted proteins | sample WisWelCaveWW1625_FD_202498 | JGI IMG/M metagenome (GOLD analysis project Ga0247727, IMG submission 202498) | Biofilm microbial communities from Wishing Well Cave, Virginia, United States - WW16-25 | ecosystem: Environmental > Aquatic > Deep subsurface > Groundwater > Cave microbial mat | place...
GTAAAACTCCAGCACCTCCTCGCGCGTCCACTCCGGCGGATTGAGCCAGCCCGTTCGCCCGAGAGAGTTTCAATTAGTTCGCGATGCGACGACCAAAGAATTTGATTACCTCACCATATCTGTCGCCAATTAGAGCATTCAACGTGTGGCTGATGTCCTGCAGACTTCCCAACTTGCTGGTCCAAAGGCCGTCCGGCAATTGGCGGGCCGCATGTGTCGGTTTTCCGTCCCGAGCGTAGAGAGCTATTTTGTGCACGCCCGTCTCAAGTTCGCCGTCCTCACAAGGCGAATAGCCCATCGTGGCAAATGCCTGAAGAAAAGCAGCGACGCTTTCTTCCCGCGCCACCGACTCTGGCCAATGGTACTCCTCTACGGCATCGGGCCACCACCATCGTTCGTTTTCACCGAGCGCCCATGCGATGCAATTATATCTGCCACTCTTATCGCTTGTGATGCTGTACGCTTCGTCAATTAGTCCGGGAAAACACTGTTCAAGAGGCGTTACCATTAATTTCGTTCTCCTTTGCCCAAAGCAACCATGCTTCTGCCATCGAATCAATTCTCCCACGATCTTCCGGCGTCACGGGATTAGCCCCGGTAATCGACTTCAATGCCCAGAACCAATGTTCCGATGATTCGGCGAGCTCGCGCACGAGAAACGGAAGCGCGTCTCGACCAAAACCGACAATCCGTTGATATGCAGGGTGCATTGCCATCTCGGTCACGGAAGACGTAGTGCGGGTGTCATTTCGCCACATGTTCGCCAGCGACCGAAACCTCTCCGGCAGTTCCAAGAGTTCGACAAGTCGTTTCCGGGAGTATCTCCAGTCTTGAGGTTCGCCATCTGGCCACAATGCTCTCCCAAAAAAAGTCTCCGGTACTGGGTCTTCGTCGTCAAAGAGTCGCCTCCCCAACCAAAGTAGATCGACTTCTGACGCCGCCTCGGCGTCGTCATGACAACCACACGCATTTGCACACTCGATGAAGGATTCGAATGCTCGTGGGTCTGGATATTCTCTTTTCGCGTGAACGTACGCGTCGGAAGCCGCAAGAAGATAGCCTGCCGCGGCGCCGTACGCGGACGCAGCGGCCCGGTACACGTGGGCGTCCGCCGGACAGTCAGCTGCTTGCTTCTTTGCCCATCTCATTGCTTGTTCAAATGGCGATGATGAGGCGCGCATTGACTCGGCAAATTCCCACGTCGCGGCATCCGGCTCGGGAGGGACGCCACCGGCTTCCGCCAATCTTTGAGCTAATTCCTGCGCCTCAGTGACGATCTTCTGATGCTTCGTATTGTCAGGTACGAACTCCGGCAAAACTGTAAACGGCTGCAGCCTCGCAGCACATCGCGTCGCAAACGCGACACGAGCCCATTGCGAAAGCCGAGCAATTTGATCCGTAACGACTGTAGCACCCATCGATTGGCCTCCCGTCGCTGGATTTGCCATCAGATTCTGAAATGTTGTTCCGATGGCTCCGAGTTCTGAGTTTCGCAGCCCCGATGCTACATGCCTCATCTAATTCGTCCAATATGAAAAACCCGCGTAGCGGCCTGGTCAAGGCGTAGCGAGATCGGTTCAGTGAAGAGCCGGCGCAGTAGGTCGAGGTTCGACGGGGCGGCCAGGTCCGCGAGCCGGAACGGATAGACGCGCTTCACCGTGCCGGTGAAGTTTGCGTGGACCTCGAAGCGGTCCCGAGTCGCAGACGACCCGGAGCGGAGAATCATGCGAACTGCATGGTGAGAGCGTGTTTTGGCTTCGGCAGTCGCTTTCCGAGTTTCTGCAGGCTCTCCAAGTGCAGGTCGAGTGCCTCGCATGCGTTGGCGAAAGCCGCGGCCAAGGTCGCACCGCTGGTGATGATCTCCGAGAAATCTGGGAAATCCACCGTGTAGGCTGGCTCGGCGGCTTGGTACTCGATGGTGAAGACGTAACCGCGGTATTCGTGATGCGTGACGATCATGGTTCTAGTACTCCAAGAAGTTTGCGGATGTCCTCGGGATGACAGGTCTTTCGTCCGCCATGTGGCCGCACAATGGTCACGAGCCTTCCGGAAGATGATGATACGTGCGGTGACTGCCGCGTTTGTTGAACAGCACGAATCCCTCGTAGCGCAGCATCGAGTCCACCTCTCCAAAACGAATCTTCGCTGGCGAATCCGCATCTTTTCGATGAGTTTCGCACGCCGGCTCACAGGCTCTCCTTCAATCGTTCATTCCACTCGGTCCAATTACACCACATTCTTTGAAGGGAGTCGCGGCCATATTCTACCACTGACCCGCGCGGTGGTCTGGTCGGGGGAAGCGAGTTCGGATCGGTGAAGAGCCGGTACAGCACGTCGAGCGTCGACGGGGCGGACAGGTCCGCGAGCCGGAACGGGTTGATCTGCTTCACCGTGCCGGTGAAGTTCGATTGCAGGTTCAAGCTCCCGCTGGCAATCGCCTTCCGGCTCGATATGATCGTGCCTGTGAGCGACCGCAAGTTTGACCAGACGGGAGGTATTCGCCTCGGATGAGTGCCACATCGCGATCCGCGTTTGTTGCCCGAGTCGCCGCCGCGGTGCGGAGCGGTAATCGCTTTCGGGAAGCGGCGCGGCCGGATATCGTGACTGCCGCTGCGTTCAGCGGATCTGGTGCGGCGCTGATCGATCGACTCACGGATGAGTTGATTCGGGTCGGCGTGTACGTTCAGCGAGTTACGGACGAGGTACAGGCGCATGCCGCCATTCGGGCAGTCGTCGAGCGATACGCGATTCGCCGAGCCGTCCGCAACGCCGATCCTGTGTTCGACGACCTCGGCATCGATGCGCTGCTGCGGGAGTTGGGGGTCGAAGTCGTTCTGCCCTCCGACTTGGCGTCGCTCGACGAACCAGCGCGGCGCGACCGGCTGTTCGCGGCCGATCTGGGGATCGCCGCATCGGACTGGGCGATTGCCGAAACGGGCACGCTCGTGTACGCCGCCGGGCCGGAACAGACCCGCTCGGCGACGCTGCTCCCGCCCGTACACCTCGCCGTGGTCGATGCCGCGCGCGTGCTGGCTGATCTCGTGGACCTGCCGGCTCGCCTCGCCGAACGATTCGTGGATGGCGTGCTGCCGCGCAACGTCGCGCTCGTCACGGGTCCGAGCAAGACCGGCGACATTGAACTCAAGCTAACGACGGGCGTACACGGGCCGGGTGAAGTGCATGTGCTCATTTCGGAATGACGAATGTCATTCGCCATTCGTCATTATCAAAGGAAAGGACCTTCATGAAAATTGTGCTGCACGACCAGTTTCCGATCGGCGAAGACCTGCTCTCGCTGGTGCTATCGGCCGCGCCGGGGGCGGTCGCCGTGGTTGCGGACAAGAACCGGCTGCCGTCGGCGCTGGCCGATGCGGAGGTCTTTTACGGCTATCACTCGCCGGAGGTCTTCGCCCATGCACCGAAACTGAAGTGGATTCAAACGTCCGCGGCCGGACTGGACAAACTGCTCGTGCCGGAGTTGGTGAACCGCGGATTGGTCATCACGAACGCGAGCGGCCTGCACGCGGCGGCGGTCGTCGAGTGTGCGTGGGCGCTGACGCTGGCGGTCAGTCGCTGCTTGCACACATTTGTGCGGCAGCAGCAGGAGCACGATTGGAAATGGGGGCCGCTCTTCGACATGTTTGGCGGCACGGCGGGCGTAATCGGGTTGGGCGGGATCGGGCGGCAGTACGCGCGCGTGGCCCGTGCGTTCGACATGCGCGTGATCGCCGTCGATCCGCACGTGCGTGAGAAGCCGGAAAACGTCGCGGAACTCTGGCCGATGAATCGGCTCGACGACGTGCTGCGGCAGTCCGACGTCGTGCTGGTCTCGTGCCCGTACACGCCCGAGACGCACTATCTCATCAATCGCGCGCGGCTCGCGCTGATGAAGCCGACCACGATCCTCGTGAACATCGCGCGCGGCGGAATCATCGACGAGGCGGCACTCGTGGACGCGCTCAAAGCGGGCAAGCTCGCCGGCTGCGGCCTAGACGTGACGGAGACCGAGCCGCTGCCGGCCGACAGCCCGCTGTGGAACGCGCCAAACCTCGTGATCAGTCCGCACTGCGGCGGCGTGTCGTCACATCGCATGCGGAAGCTGATCGAGTTCTTCTGCGAAAACCTGCGGCGTTATCAGGACGGTCGGCCGCTGCTCAACGTGGTCGATCAACGCAAGGGATATCCCGTTCCGGCGTCGTAGTTGAAAGTCTCCGTCTTTCAGGTTTGCCGCCGAGAATTAAGCTGGCAGAATGATGCCTGGCAGAATGCTGGGAGTGAGATCGTGAACGACTTGCGGATCACTTCTGTTCGGACAGAACTGCTGCGGCTTCCGTTAGAACGGCCGATTGTGTCTGGCTCGGCAAGCGGCGGGCGTGGCGGCAAATTGGATTCGATCTTCTTGCTTGCCACCTGGATTGGAACCGATCACGGTCCGGAAGGTCTTGGTTTTGGCTACTTCTTGCAAGGTGGCGGCCGCGCGGCGAAGGCGATCGTCGAGGATGACCTTGTGCCGGCCATGATCGGCGAAAGCCCGCTCGACCACGAGCATGTCTGGCAGAAGCTGTATTGGCGACTGCATTCAATCGGACGGCGCGGGTTGGTGATGCAGGCACAATCGGCGTTGGATATCGCGCTTTGGGACTTAAAGGGCAAGGTCGCTGGGCTACCGCTGTGGAAGCTGCTCGGCGGCGCGAGGCCGAGTGCGGCCGTGTACGGCTCCGACGGCGGCTGGCTGTGGATGTCGGTCGAACAGATGATCGATGCGGCCCGCGAGTATTTGGCTCAAGGGATGATCGGCACGAAGCTCAAAGTCGGTCACGACGACCCGCGCGAGGATGTGCGACGCGTCGCCGCGGTTCGCAAGGCGCTCGGCGACGACGTCTGGCTTGCGGTGGACGCGAACCAGCGGTGGGATTTTGTAACGGCACTCACGATGGGCCGCGAGTTCGAGCGGCTCGGCTGTGCGTGGTTCGAAGAGCCGATGACGTGCGAAGATCCGGCCGGCCACGCGCGGCTCGCCGACGCGCTCGATATCCCAATCGCGCTCGGCGAGACGCTTCAGTCGCGGCTTGAAATTCAGGATTACCTGCTGCGTGACGCGGTGGACATCGTGCAGCCGGACCTGACGCGCGTGGGCGGGCTGACCGAGTTTCTCAAGATCGTCGCGTTCGCGGAGGGCCTACACCGGCCGGTATGGCCCCACTTGATGATGGAAGCGTCGATTCATCTCGCGTGTGGCCTCACTTCCGTCGCAGGCATCGAGTACATGCCGTGGCTGACCGCTGCATTCACGAACCCGCCGCGCGTCGAGAAAGGCCGCATGATCCCGCCGGCCCGACCCGGCCTCGGATTGGAAATCGGCCCAGTCGCAATCGATCGATTCCGCGTCAAGCCGTAGTGCGAACTCCCATTGCCGCATTTGCCCGGTTTGTGCAAAACTTTCGTAATGCGATTCACGAAGATGCACGGCTGCGGCAACGACTACGTTTACGTGGACTGCTTCCACGAACCGTTCCCGCGCGATCCGGTGGCATTGAGCCGCTCAATGAGCGACCGACACTTCGGCGTCGGCGGCGACGGGCTGATTCTGATCTGCCCGTCCGAGACGGCCGACGCGCGGATGCGAATGTTCAACGCCGACGGGTCCGAGGCGGAAATGTGCGGCAACGGAATTCGCTGCGTCGCAAAGTACGTTCACGACCATGGCATCGCAAGGAAACAAACGCTGAAAATCGAGACGGGCCGCGGCATCCTCACGCTCGACATGGAGGCAAATGGAGGCAAGGTGAACCGTGTGCGAGTAGACATGGGCGAGCCGATTCTGGAGGCTGCACGGATTCCGACGACGCTCGCGGGCAGTCCGCCGTCGAACACGCCGCTCGTCGTCGATGGCCGCGAATATTCGGTCACGTGCGTGTCGATGGGCAATCCGCACTGTGTGCAGTTCGTCGATGACGTCGATCGCGCGCCAGTCACGACGCTCGGGCCTCGAATCGAGATTGACCCGCACTTTCCGGCGCGGACGAACGTGGAGTTCGTACACGTGCAGTCGCGCGGTGAGCTGCGCATGCGTGTCTGGGAGCGCGGCTCGGGCGAGACCTGGGCCTGCGGCACGGGCGCGGCGGCGGTCGCGGTTGCCAGCGCGATCACCGGCCGCACCGACCGGCGTGTGGTTGCCCATCTGCGCGGCGGCGACCTGGAACTCGACTGGGCCGCGAACGGCCACGTCTACATGACCGGCCCGGCCGAAGAAGTGTTCAGCGGCGACTGGCCGGGATAGCGGCCAATCGAAATCGAGTCCGTTCCACGCAAGGAGGCGTGATGCGCATTCGCTCGAAATTTCTCAACCGCTTAGTCGGCAGCGTCGGGGCAACCCTGATGCGCGGTTGGCGCCGCACGCTCGACATTCGTGCCTGGAGCCCGATCCCCGAAGCGGACGTGTGCCACCCGCGACACACCGGCGACTACATTTACGCGGCGTGGCATGAAACGATTCTGGCATTCACGATCTGGGGCATGCCGGTCTTTCCTAAGAGCGTCATCCTGATTAGCCAGCACCAGGACGGCGAGTACATTAGCCAGATCGTGGAGCACCTCGGCGCGTCAACGATTCGCGGTTCGACGACGCGCGGCAGCCGAGCGGCGCTTCGCGAGCTGCTGCACTTGGGACCGAATAAGCACCTTGGCATTACGCCGGACGGCCCGAAAGGCCCGCGCCGCGTATTTCAATCCGGTGCCGTGTACGTGGCATCGCGGACCGGCCTGCCGATCGTGCCGGTCGGCTTCGGTTTTTCCAACGCGTGGCGGGCGAACAACTGGGACCAGTTCGCCGTGCCAAAGCCGTTCAGTTCGCTGCGCTGCGTCGTCGGCTGGCCGATTCGCGTGCCGCCGCGGCTCGATTCGCAGGGGATCGAGCACTGGCGCGCCCGCGCGGAAGCGGCGCACCTTGAATGCAGCGACCTCGCTGAACGCTGGGCGCGTGAGGATGTCCGGCCGCAGGCGCTGCGGCACGCGGCCTGAAGGACGCGCGATCGCAACGCATGATCCGACGCCGCCATCGCCCGCGTTCTCTGCTAAACTGCCGCTCAATCCCCCTTGCCCCAAATACATGAAGGCGGTAATGTCCCTGCCTCTTCTCGAAGAAACAGCTTCTCCGAAACCGGTTCGACTCGTGCCGCGGCCGCTTTCGCCGTGGCGTCGGTTCGGTTTGGTGACAATCGCGGTCGTGGCTGGGGGTGTGTTGGGGCTTGCCCGCCGGCTCGAGCCGGACGGGCGCGGATTCGGAACGCACGAGCAACTCGGTCTGCCGCCATGTTCGTTTTTGGTGCTGACCGGCGTGCGTTGCCCGTCGTGCGGGATGACAACGAGTTTCGCTTACGTGGTTCGCGGGCAATTGTGGTCGGCCGCGCGGACGAACGTGGCCGGCGGGTTGTTGGCGCTGGTTGCGATCATGTTGGTGCCGTGGTCGCTGGCCAGTGCCGTGGCGGGTCGGACTCTCGGCCTCCGCTCACCGGAACGAGCGGTGGTCTACGCCGTGACTGGCCTGGTCGCGACGAGCGTCGCGGGCTGGGCCGTGCGGTTCCTCTTAATGTGGGGACAGAGATGAGTGCAAAACCCTTCTATCGCACTGTTGGCTGCTGCGCGCTTGCCGCGTTCTTCATGCTCAGCGCAGGCTGCAATCCGTTCACGGCCCTGTTCTTTCTCTTTCTGATGCCGCCACCGAAGGTCGAGGCGAAGTGCACGGAACTCGAAAAGCAGACGGTCGTCGTCACGGCCTACGCCGGCCGCGGCGCCCAGTTTCAGCATCCGGGGATCGACAACGACCTCACGCGCGGCGTCGTGCGCGAACTGCGCGACAACGTGAAGGGCATCAAACTCGCCGACCCGAACGCCGTTCGCCAATGGCGCGACGAGCACGCCGATCCGGAATTGGTCGATGTGGGCCAGGAGTTCAAGGCTACTCGCGTATTGTACATGGAAGTCGAGGAATTCACGCTCTACGAACAGCAAAGCACGCTGCTCTATCGCGGCAGTGCCAAAGTGCGCGTGCAGGTCGCCGACGTGGAAAAGGACGGCGAGATTGTCTGGGAAGATTACATCGAAGTCCTGTTTCCGCCGAGCCGGCCGATTCCGTCGCAAGAAATGTCGGCGCAAAAGTTCCGCGCCCTTTTCATGCGATACCTCACGCGAAACGTCGCGCACCAGTTCTTCGAGTACCGGCCGGACGAGGATTTTGAGGTGAACTGACGCGCGGCGGCGGGCACGCAAATGCCCTTGCTGGTCGATTTCACTGCTACTAAACTCGTCTTCGGCCGCATGAACAAGGGCGAGGCGAACGCCTGTCGCGGCGCCGAATTGGAGACGATCATGAAAAAAGGCATTCATCCGGAATACGTCGAGGCGACGGTGACGTGCGGCTGCGGTACCACGTTCAAGACGCGCAGCACGCGCAAGTCGATCACCGTCGAAATCTGCTCGAAGTGTCACCCGTTCTTTACGGGCAAGGTGAAGTTCGTAGACACGGCCGGCCGCGTGGAGAAATTTCAACGCAAGTATGATTGGCAGGCCCGCCGGGCCGCTCAGAAGGAAGGCGCGACGAAGGAAGCAACCACTCCAGAAGCCGCACCGCAGTCGAAATAGCTTCGCGCGTGAAACTCCAGGCAGCTCGGTCCCGGCGCACCGGGGTCGAGCTGCCTTCTTTTTCGCCACATCCGATCGGCTGACTGATTCCGACACCGCATATGTTGCAAGACCTCGAAGAAAAACTGAAGCGGTTCGACCAGCTCGAACAGCAGATGGCCGACCCGGTCACGGCGGGCGACCCTGCGCGCTTGGCGGCGATGGCCCGCGAACATGGCCGGCTCGCGAAATCCGTCACCAAATTCCGCCGCTACAAGGAACTGACCGCGCAGATCAAAGAGACGAAGTCGTTCATCGAGGGCGAGCCAGACGCGGAGATGCGCGCGTTCTACCAGACCGAATTGGACTCGATGCAGAAATCGCGGCTCGAACTGTGGGTCGAACTTCGGCGCATGACGACAGGTGGCGACGCGGCTGAAACGAACAGCCTGTTCATGGAAATCCGCGCGGGCACAGGTGGCGAGGAGGCCGCTCTGTTCGCCCGCGACCTCTACGAAATGTACACGAAATACGCCGCGAAAAAGGGCTGGAAGGTCGAAACGATGGACCTGAGCCCGACCGAGCGCGGCGGTTTTCGCGAAGCGGTGTTCTCGATCCAGGGCGACGGCGTGTATCAAGAATTGCAATTCGAGAGCGGCGGGCACCGCGTGCAGCGCGTGCCGGAGACTGAGGCCCAAGGACGCGTGCACACCTCCGCCGCGACCGTCGCCGTGCTGCCCGAACCGTCGGAAGTGCAAATCGATATTCGCAATGAGGACCTCAACGTCGAGACCATGCGGGCCGGCGGACCCGGCGGCCAACACCAGAACAAGACCGAAAGCGCCGTGCGCATCACGCACCGGCCGACCGGCGTCGTGGTCGTCTGCCGCGACGATAAGAGCCAGCACAAGAACCGCGCCAAGGCGATGCGCATGCTTCGCTCGCGCATTTACGAAGCGAAACTCGCAAAGGACGCCGCCCAACGCGCCGATCAACGGCGCACGCAGATCGGTTCCGGCGACCGCTCCGAGCGAATTCGCACCTACAACTTCCCGCAGAATCGCCTGACCGATCATCGCATCGGATTGACGCTCTACCAGCTTGACCAAATCATCGCGGGCGACATGAGCGAAGTGATCGACTCGCTCCAGAAGGCAACCACCGGCGACGAATTGCCGCCGCCGGAGTGAAGGGAAATGGTGTTCGGTGATCGGTGATCGGTTCTTCTTACCGGACACGGATTACCGATCACCTTTTTCAACGAGGTCCAGCGTGGCGCAAGCTAATGACGAACCCTGGACGATCGGTCGGCTCCTAACCTGGACGACCGGGTTCCTGAAAGAACACGGATCAGAGTCGCCGCGGCTGGACGCGGAAGTCTTGTTGGCGCACGCGCTGAATTGCGAACGGATCAAGCTTTACACGCGATTCGCGGAGCCGGCGACTGACGCGGTGCGCGACGCGTTTCGGGATTTGGTCAAACGGCGAAGCGCCGGCGCGCCGGTGGCATATCTCGTCGGTCACAAGGAGTTTTTTTCGCTTGATTTTGAGGTAGGCGCGGGCGTGCTGATCCCGCGGCCGGATTCGGAGCACGTCGTTCTCGAATTCTTGCGTGTCGCCAAGCCGCTCGCGGAAGTCACGGCGATCGACGTGGGCACCGGTTCGGGCAACCTAGCCGTTGCGGCGACGAAGCAGCACTCGGACGCGCGGTTTCGGGCGATCGACCGCAGTCCGGCGACTCTCGAAATCGCCCGGCGCAACGCCGAACGACACCATGTCGCCGATCGCATCGAGTTTCTTGAGGGAAATTTGTTCGAGCCGCTTCCGGACGGTGTCCAGGTCGATTGCATTTTGAGCAATCCACCGTACATTCCGACCGGCGAAATACCGAATTTAGCAGTAGGCGTGCGCGACTTCGAACCGCACGCGGCACTCGACGGCGGCCCGACGGGACTGGAGATCGTGGCCGCGATCGTCGAACAGGCCGGCCGGTTTCTCAAACCCGGTGGCCAGTTGATCATGGAAATCGGGGCGCCGCAAGAATCGGCTGTGCGAAAACTGATCGAAAACCGCGGCGAGTACGAGTTGCTCCCAACGATTCACGACTACGCGGGCCATCCGCGCGTCGTGCCGGCAAAGCGACGATAGCTGACGCGCGAGCCAGCGTGTTTGCCGCGGCAGACGGACGACCGGAATTCTCAAGGAACGGGGCACGGACATGGAGAAGCTCATCATTCGCGGCGGTCGTCCGCTGCGCGGCACGGTCGCTGTCGCGGGCTCGAAGAATGCCGCGTTGCCCATCATGGCGGCTTGCCTACTCACGGACGAGCCCGTCGTGCTCGAAGGCGTCCCGCGTCTCGCGGACGTTGACACGCTCGCCAACGTGCTTGACGGCCTCGGCATGTCATCCGTTCGGCTACCCACCGATTCGCTGCACCTCGTCGTCACGGAAGCCGGCCGTTGCGAGGCCGATCCGGACCTTGTGCGTCGCATGCGCGCGAGCTTCTGCGTGCTCGGACCGCTTGTCGCTCGGCGCGGCTACGCGAGAGTCGCGCTGCCCGGCGGTTGCAAAATCGGTGATCGCCCCGTAGACCTGCACTTGAAGGGTCTCGCCGCGCTCGGCGCGGATATCACGATCGAAAACGACGAAGTCACCGCGCGTGCCCGCAAATTGCGCGGCGCGGCGATTGACCTCGCAGGCGAGCGTGGCTCGTCCGTCACGGGCACATGCAACGTGATGAGTGCCGCGGTGCTGGCCGAAGGCGACACGTGGATCGACGGCGCGGCGCGCGAGCCGGAAGTTCTGGACCTCGGCAACTTCCTGCGCGAACTCGGCGCACAAATCGACGGACTTGGCACCTCGCGCATCCACGTCCGCGGCGTGCCGCAGCTCGGCGGCGCGACCTACCGAATCATTCCCGATCGAATCGAGGCCGCGACACTCATGACCGCCGCCGCCGTCACGCGTGGTGACCTCACGCTGAAAAACGCTCGTCGCAGCCACCTCACGGCCGTTATCTCGAAGCTGCGCCAGATCGGTCTCACGATCGACGGCGATCGGCAAGTCGTCACCGTTCACGGCGATCGCCCGTTCCGCGCAACCGAAATCATCGCGATGCCGTACCCCGGCGTTCCGACTGACGTGCAGGCCCAGCTCACCGCGCTGCTCGCTATCACGCCGGGCACGAGCACGGTCCGAGACGACGTCTTCCCCGAACGATTCCAGCACAACGCCGAACTGCGGCGCATGGGCGCTCAAATCCGCCAGTCCGGCAACGCAGCAAGTATCAGCGGCGTGCCGTCGCTCGTCGGTGCCGAAGTCACCGCGACCGACCTCCGCGCCTCTGCCGCGCTCGTCCTCGCCGCACTTACCGCCCGTGGCCAAACCACGGTGCGGCACATCAACCACCTCGACCGCGGCTATGAGCGGCTCGATCTGAAGCTCGCCGCCGTCGGTGCGGACATAGTGCGCGTCAGCGAAGAATCGCAGGAACGCCGCGCGGCGTGACGCACCTGTCTGCTAGGTGGATTCCTTTTTCGGCAATTCCGCAATGCCCTTGAACACGTACCGCCTCAACGGGTTCTCGCGCGTGGTGAATGGGCCGGGTGTGGTGTCCTTCTGCAATGCTTGCACCATCATGTTCACCTTCGCGTCCATGTCGTCGGCGTAGTGCACGAGCAGGCATTCGACCGTGTGCGGTTCGACGACGGCCCCCCATTCGCGCTGGGCTTGGTGCGCGGCGATGATGTGTTCGAGTTGAATCTGCGTCTGCGGCGACAGGCCCTCGATCGTCGGCGCGACTTCGCGCACGATGTCGCGGCCGAGAATCATGTGGCCGAGTAGCCGGCCAGGTACGGAGTAGACGGTTCGCGGCGACGTGGCGTCCAGTTCGCGAAGCTTGCCGATGTCGTGCAGAATCGCGCCGGCGACGACGAGCGACTTCGAGAGCGGCGGCGCGAGGTCGGGGTAGTATTCGATGTACTTGTCCGCGAGGTAGACTGCCGTGCGAGTGACAGAGAGCACGTGTTCCAGGTAGCCGCCGACGAACGCGTGGTGATTGTGTGTGGCCGCCGGGATGTCTTTGATGCCGGCCTCGTGCTGCTTCAGGATTGCGAGCACGAGTTTCGAGAGCGGTTCGTCGGAAATCTGCGTCCGCGCCACCTCGCAAAGTTCCAGAAACATTTTCTCGACGTCGAAGCGAGTTCGCTCGCGGAAGTTCACCGGGTCGAATCCGTCGATGCGGTCGTCGTCGGTCGCGACGCGAATTCTTTCGATTTCGATCTGCGGGCCCCATTCAGTGTTGCGAAACATGCCGCGAATCTTGAAGAACTGGCCCGGCTGCCACTCGTGCTCGCAGGCCGCGAAGAATTCCGAGTCGCTCCAAATCGGCACGCCAACCTTTCGTGTGCGATCGCTCACCGTCAGCGTAAAGAACGGCTTGCCGCCGCGCGTTTGACGATGCTCCTTGTCCACGAGCAGCACGAAGCAATCGGCCATCGTGCCCTCTTTCAACTCCGCGAGCGCGACAGCCGGCGGCCGTACCGGTGCCGCCGAGCCGCCGTCATTTGCGTTCAAGCGAAACAATCCTTCCGGTGAAGCGGTCGCAATTCCCGGTCGAGCCATGGATTCCCCTCGACGAATCTGAGTCGAAGACAAAGCGTCTGACACAATCTTAAAATAATCCGCCGGGGGACGAAAGTCGTTGCGAGATAATCTCGTAGCAGCCGAAGCCATGAGAACTACTTCGGCAGTCCGGCGTAGCCGCGCGGGTGATTGCTGTGCCAGCGCCACGCGGTTTCGATGATTGTGTCGAGCGTCGTGTGTCGCGGCTGCCAGCCGAGTTCGCGGCGGGCCTTGTCGGCCGCGGCGACGAGTTGCGGCGGATCGCCGGGCCGGCGCGGCGATTCGATGACGGCGATCGGACGGCCCGTGATGCGGCACGACAGGTCGATCACCTCGCGCACGCTGTAGCCGCGCCCGGTGCCGAGATTGAACGCCTGCAACTCGCCGGGCCGGATTTGCTGCACGGCCCGCAAGTGCGCGTCGGCGAGGTCTTCGACGTGAATGTAATCGCGGATGCACGTGCCGTCCGGCGTCGGATAGTCGGTGCCGAAGATTTGCACGTGCGGCCGTTGGCCGAGTGCCGTCTGAAGCACGAGCGGAATCAGGTGCGTTTCCGGATCGTGATCCTCGCCGATCGAGCCGTCGGCCGCGGCGCCGCTGGCGTTGAAGTAACGCAGCGCGACCGAGCCGAGTCCGTACGCGCGGCCGTAGTCGATCATTGCCCGCTCGATCGCCAGCTTCGTGAAGCCGTACGGGTTGACCGGCTCTTGCGATTCGTCCTCCGTGATCGGCACGCGGCTAGGCACGCCGTAGGTCGCACAAGTGCTCGAAAACACAATTTGCTGCACGCCCACCACGAGCATCGCGTCGAGCAAACTGAGCGTACCGACAAGATTGTTCTCGTAGTATTTCGCCGGTTTGGTCACGGATTCGCCCACGTAGCACGACCCCGCGAAATGAACGACCGCTTCAATCTTGTGCTCGTCAAGAATCTGTTCGAGCCACACTTGGCATTGCACTCCGCACTCGATCAAGCAATTCGCCGGAACCGACTCGATGTGGCCCGTGGTCAGGTTGTCGCACACCGTGACGTCGTGACCCGATTTCAGCAGCATCGCGACGGTGTGACTGCCGATGTAGCCCGCGCCGCCGGTGACAAGGATTCGCATCAAATCAATCCTTTGAAATATGCGATCGTCTTCCTCAGTCCCTCTTCCAGCGCTACCTTCGGCTCCCAGTCCAGGTACTTCTTCGCCAGCGAGATGTCCGGCTGACGCTTGCGTGGGTCGTCTTGCGGCAGCGGACGAAACTCGATCTTCGACGATGAGCCGGTCATCGCCACCACGCGCTCGGCCAATTCCTTCACGGTGATCTCGACCGGATTGCCGAGATTGATCGGGCCGGTCGTCTGCACCTGCTCCATCATTCGAATGAGGCCTTCGACGAGGTCGTCCACGTAGCAGAAGCTGCGAGTCTGCGAGCCGTCGCCGTAGAGCGTGATCGGTTCGCCGTGCAGCGCCTGCACGACGAAGTTCGACACGACGCGGCCGTCATTCGGGTGCATGCGCCGGCCATACGTGTTGAAAATGCGCACGATTCGAATGGCGACTCTGTTCTGGCGGTGGTAGTCCATGCACAGCGCCTCGGCCACGCGCTTGCCCTCGTCGTAACAGCTCCGCACGCCGATCGGGTTCACGTTGCCCCAGTAATCTTCTCGCTGCGGATGCACTTCCGGGTCGCCGTAGACTTCGGATGTGGACGCCTGCAAGATTCGGGCGCCGGTGCGTTTCGCGAGGCCCAGCATGTTGACCATGCCAACGGTCGAAGTCTTGATCGTCTTGATCGGATTGGATTGATAGTGCACCGGACTGGCCGGGCACGCCAGGTTGTAAATCTGATCCACCTCGACGACCAGCGGGTTCACGATATCGTGTCGCACCAGCTCGAAGTGATCGTGGCCGACGAGCCGGCGGATGTTCTCTTTCGAGCCGGTGAAAAAGTTGTCGGCACAAATCACGTCGTGCCCGCCGTCGAGCAACCGTTCGCACAGGTGGCTGCCGATGAACCCGGCCCCGCCCGTGACGAGAATGGTCTTTCGCGTGTGCATGCTGTGCTGGTCCTCCACCGATTTCGGCGCGCCGCGGTCTCAAGGTTGAGCCAAGCATAAGCCATCGCGGGGCGGCTCGACACCCCCTTTCCGGCCGCCGGATTGCACTCAAGTTCGCAATTCGGCATTTCCGATACAGTTTACAGCCTCGTTGTGAGGCGCCCGTTCGCCTTTTCATCAACGGGGGACCGCAATGGAATGCCCATTCATCGACGACGGACACGCGAAGTGCGAGGCGACCATGCGGATCGAAAGCCTTCTCTTCGTCATGACCACGTGCGGACACGACTTTGAGCGCTGCCCGATCTACCAAGAACAGCTTGCCCGCCAGCGACAGGCCGAACGGCCACGCGGCCAACTCCGCCCGTGTGCTTGAAGACGTCGCCGCGTTCTGTCACTACTTGCGAGCCGAGTGCGGACTGGCCGAGAACACTGCCGTTGCATACCGTCGCGACCTCACGCGATTCGCTCGCTGGACCGCCGAGTCCGGCTGCTCCGATCTGAACCACGTTTCCCTGCGCCAGCTCGCCGGCTACATCGGATTTCTAGCCCGCGAGAAGCTCGCCACCGCGAGCACGGCGCGGCACATCGTGTCGCTCAAGATGTTCTTTCGGTTCCTGCTGCTCGAAGGCCGCGTTTCCGAAAGTGCCGCCGAGTTGCTTGGCACACCGTCGTTGTGGCAGCGCGTGCCGACGGTGCTCTCGGAAGTGCAAGTGGACAAGCTGCTCGGCGCGCCGGGCTCGGACGATTCGTACTTTCTGCGCGACCGCGCACTCCTCGAGACCCTCTACGCGACCGGCTGCCGCGTGTCCGAGGTCGCTGACCTGACGATGCCCGATCTGAAACTTGATTACGGCTTCTGCCAGTGTACCGGCAAGGGCGACAAGCAGCGAATCGTGCCGCTCGGCCGCAAGGCACGCGAGGCAATTGAAACGTATTTGAGCGACCAGCGACCGAAACTTTCCGCGAACAACCCCGCCGCGCCGTGGGTTTTCCTGAACCGGCTCGGCGGCCGGCTCTCGCGCGTGATGATTTGGATCATCGTAAAAAAATACTCGCTCCGCGCCGGCCTGCCACGTCGCGTCAGCCCGCACACCCTGCGGCACAGCTTTGCCACCCACATGCTTACCGGCGGCGCGGACTTGCGATTCGTTCAAGAAATGCTCGGCCACTCGAACATCGCGACCACGCAGCTCTACACGCACGTCGATCGCTCGCGCCTGCGTAGTATTCACGCAAAATTTCACCCACGCGCGTAGGTTCTCGTGCCGATCGGCTATGGCAGCGCGATGCCGCCTGGGTTGACGGGCGGGCGCCCGCCTGCTTGACCGCCTCCTGGCTGGCCGCCCGCTGGTTGGCCCTCGGCGCCAGGGACGGCGGGAGCCGGGGCGGGTTTGTGGCCGGGCAGCGTCGTGTCGGCTTCACCGAACTGCCGGTGATCGTGGTAGCGCAGGATGAAATCGCAACTCGCGTCGAACGGCCGCGGAGAATTCCACTCGACGATGCGGCTGGTCGATTCGCGCACGAAGCCGAGCCAGAAGCGGTCGATGCCCGCCCCGAACACCGCGTGATTCTGCCATTGATAGCCGAGAAACTTCTTGTGTACCGGCGCCGTCTGCACCATGCACAGAATCATGCCGACCATGTACCACGCCGTGGCGCCGCCAAACAGGAAGCGGCCAATCTGATCCACCGGACCGGTGAATCGCACGAGCGTCGGACCGAGCATGTCCGAGCCGATGCGGAGCACCGTAAAGGCAACCCCGAAGATCAACAGCAGGCTGGTGAAATCGGAGAACGACTTCATGAAGCCAAGATTGATGTCGATCACGCGCGCCAGCGGTTCGTACAGGCTGAAGGCGATCAGCCCGCCGAACAGCACGTTGATCAGCATCAGGGCCGAGCCCCACAGACCCTCGCTCGCGACCACCCACGTCAGCGCGAGAATCATGAGAATCATCGTCACGTCAATGACCCAGGCGTATTGACCCATCGTTGACTCCTAAAATCGGCTTTGCCCAAAAAGCCAGTTTGGCAATGGCGCTGGGTGGGCCGAGTCTTCGAGTCCCACCACATTCACTTGCAACGCTGGTGGGACTCGAAGGCTCGGCCCACCCTACGCTTTCTTGGTTGTTGATCGCTTACGTGATCACCCTCATCAATTCTTGCACCGACGTGATTCCCTTGATCACTTGGCGCAGGCCGTCTTCTTGCAGGTAGAGCATGCCTCCTTTGCGGGCCTCCGCTTTGATCGACGGCATGGAGGGATTCTCTTTTAGCAGTTCGCGAATCTTATCGTTGATTACGAGCAGCTCGAAGATGCCGGTTCGGCCGCGGTAGCCTGTGCCGCCGCAGTTCGGGCAAATCTGTTCGGGATGTTCGGGGTCCGGTTTCGGCGGCCGGTAAAACACGTCGATCTTCGCCGCCGGCAAGTTCGCCTTCTTGAGGAACTCCGGCTTCGGCTTGTACGGCTCCTTGCACTGATCGCACAGTTTGCGCACGAGTCGCTGGCTCCAGACGGCCGTGAGCGCGCTCGAAACGAGGAACGGCTCGACGCCCAAATCTAGCAGCCGAAACAGCGCGGTGATCGCGTCGTTCGAGTGAATCGTGGTGAAGACCATGTGGCCGGTCGTCGCCGCCTGGCAGGCGATCTGTGCGGTTTCCTCGTCGCGGATTTCGCCGATCATGATGACGTCCGGGTCCTGGCGCAGCACGCTGCGCAGGCTGGTCGGAAACGTTTGGCTGGCCTTCGTGTTGATTTCAATCTGCGTAACGTTGTCGAGGTGATATTCGATCGGGTCTTCGATCGTGATGATGTTTCGGGTGTATCGGTCGATCTCGCGGAGCGCGGCGTAGAGGCTCGTGCTCTTGCCGGCGCCGGTCGGCCCGGCGGCGATGACCATGCCGTGCGGCTGAATCACGATGCCGCGCACTTCCTCGACCAGCTTGTCGCGCATGCCGAGATCGGAGAGCTTGTTGATGTTCGCCGATTTGTCGAGGATGCGGAGGCTGATCTTCTCGCCTTCCATCGTGCCCTGCGACGCGCAGCGGAAGTCGATCTGGCGGCCCTCCATCTCCGCGGCGAAGCTGCCGTCTTGCGGCTTGCGCTTCTCGGCGATGTCCATCGCGGCGAGCACCTTGAACACGTTGATCACCGCGTCGCCGACGACGCGCTCAAACGGTTCGGCCGAGTGCAGGATGCCGTCAATGCGGTAGCGCACCGAAATCTGGTCCTTCTTCGGCTCCAGGTGGATGTCGGTGGATCGGCGCACGATCGCGTCGTAGACGAGTTCCTTTGCGGCCATGTAGCCGGACGACTGCTCGGCGGCCCTCACGCGATCCGGGTCCTCGTGCGCCATGTTCATGCCCTTGCCGACGAATCGAATCGGCGGGCCGACCTGCTCTTCCACTTCCTCTCTTTGTTGTATGCCGAGTTTTTCGAGGATCGCCCACCAGACGCTGGCCGTCGTGACCATCTGATCTTCGGGCACGCGTTTGTTTCGGTCGTGAATGTAGAAGAAGAGCGGCACGGAATACGTCAAGACGAGCAGGATGATCTGCACGATGTAAATATCGACGACCCAAAACACGAGCAGCCCGGCAAGGAACGGGAAGAACACGACCGGGTTCCAGATTTCGAAGCGGCCCTGCAGCTCTTTGCCGTCTTTCTCCACCCAGTTCGTGGTGTAGACCCAAAGCAGGTAAATCAGCACGACGGGGACGAACTTGAACCAGTTCAAGTTGTTGCCGCCGCCGCGCACGATCGGCGCGGCCGGTGCTTGGGCGAGCAGGATCGCGTCGCCGGTCCACGCGGCGACGGTCGTGAATACGTCAGAGATGAAAGCGAATGTCATCAGCCCCTCTGAAAACCAGCGTTGAATCGTTCAACTCTTTTGCTACAGAATGCCGGGCGTGGAGACCTTGATGCCCTTGAGGGCCATCTTCAGGGCGTCCACGTTCGGCGCGGCCTCGAAGGCCACCGAGCGTTCGATGTATTCGCTCTGGACCAGGACGCGCAGGCTTTCCGTGTAGTCCTGCATGCCTTCCGCGATGAACATGCGAATCGCGTCGCCGAGTTTCTCGTCTTGCTTCTCGCTGATCAGTTTGCGAATCGTCGGGTTCTGGATCAAGACCTCGCAAGTCGGCACGCGCTTCGTGCCCTTCTCGGTCATTTCTTTCGTGGTCGGCAGCAGCTTCTGCGCGATGACGGCCTTCATGTTGAACGCCAGGTTTTGCCGGATCGCGCCGTGCATGTCGGCCGGGAACAAGTCGAGGATGCGGCCGACTGTGCTCGCCGCCGACGACGCGTGAATCGTGCCGAACACCAAGTGGCCCGTCTCGGCCGCGTGCATCGCCGCCTCGAAGGTTTCGCGGTCACGCATTTCGCCGACCAGAATGATGTCGGGGTCCTCGCGCACCGCGTGCTTCAACGCTGTGTGCCAGTCGCAGACGTCGATGCCGACCTCGCGCTGGTTGATGATCGCCTTCTTGTCCTTGAACATGAACTCGATCGGGTCTTCGATCGTGAGGATGTGTACGCGCTCGTGCTGATTGATGTACTCGAGCATCGCGGCGATTGTGGTGCTCTTGCCGGAACCGGTCACGCCCGCAAGGATGACGAGGCCCTGATAAAACTTGCACAACTCCTCGATGATCGGCGGCAGAAAGAGCGCCTTGAAATCCGGAATCTTCGTGTTCACTCGCCGCGCGACGAGCGACAGCCGGCCGCGCTGGCGAAACAAGTTGACGCGGAACCGGCACTCGTCTTCGCCGATGATGTGGGCGAAGTCGATGCCGCCGGTCTCTTCAAGGATTTGCGTCTGCCGCGCCGATAGCATGGGCAACATGAGCTTTTCCATGTCCGTCGCGGTGAGCGGCGCCATCTCCATCTGGCGGATCGTGCCGGCCAGTCGCATGAGCGGCGGCAATCCGGCTTTCAGGTGCAGGTCCGAACCCTCGTGCTTCATGACCATGCGGAACAGTTTGTTGACTTCGGGTTCTCTCTTTTGCAGGGCTGCCGTGGTGGCGGCGGAAGCTACCGCGGCCATCGGGGGTGCAGTGGTTGACATCGTTAAATTCCTTTCGTCATTCGCACAGCGACGCCGCGCTCCGCCAAGTATCGTTTCGTTTCCGCGATCGAGTATTCGCCGTAATGAAAAATGCTCGCCGCGAGTGCCGCGTCCGCCTTGCCGTCGGTCAACGCTTGCCGCAAATGTTCCGGACTGCCGGCCCCGCCGCTGGCCACGACCGGGACGTTTACCGCCTCCGCGACGGCCCGCGTAATCGGCAGATCATACCCGGCTTTGGTCCCGTCTGCATCCATGCTGGTCAAAACAATTTCGCCGGCGCCGAGTTCCTGCACGCGTCTGGCCCACGCGACGGCTTCCAGTCCCGTCGGCACGCGGCCGCCGTTGACGTGTACTTCCCAGAACTCGCGGCCGTCGCGCTGCACTCGCTTCGGATCGATGTTCACCACGATGCACTGCGAGCCGAACCGCCGCGCGGCCTGCCGCACAAAGTCCGGGTCCCGCGGCGCCGCCGAATTAATCGACACCTTGTCGGCCCCGGCGTTCAGCAGCATGCGAATGTCGTCGATCGTGCGGATGCCGCCGCCCACGCAGAGCGGCATGAACACGACCTCCGCCGTGCGACGCACCATGTCGATCATGATCCCGCGGCTCTCGTGGCTGGCCGTGATGTCCAGGAACACCAACTCGTCAGCCCCCTCGCGCTCGTACCGCTCGGCCACTTCGACCGGGTCGCCCGCGTCGCGCAATTGCACGAAGTTCGTCCCCTTGACGACTCGCCCGCGGTCCACGTCCAGGCACGGAATGATTCGCTTGGCCAGCACAGCCTTTTTGACGCTCGTTGGGAATTCTCAAACTCAGATGGGCTTCAATCTAAGAGACGGAAGGTGAGTCGTCAACGCGCGGGAATTGCAGCTAGCGGCCAGCGTCGCGTTGAACGGAATCAATTCCGTTGCTCTCCGCGAATGCGGAACGGAATGAATTCCGTTCTACAACGTCGCCGAGCGGACGACGGCCAGTTAGCACGCGTTGGCGGGTTTGCGCGGCAAGCGGCGGATCAGCACGAGTCGTTGGCAGCCGTCGTGCGGGCAGCGATACAGGCCGGATTCGAGTTTGTGCTGCTCCGAAAGCGGGCCGTCGCAGTATGGGCACGCGGCGATCGTGATCGATCCCAGTGCGGCGCCGGATTCATCCAGAAGCGGGCCGGGCTGTGTGTCGTCGGCGCCGATTTGGAGTTGCCCCTCGCGATTGAAGACGAGTTTCTGCCGCGCGTCCCAGGCAAGGAAACGCAACGCGAACATGCCGGCCACGAATCCGCCGACGTGTGCATACCACGCGACGTCCGTGCTGCCGGTCTCCTGCGCCTCGCCCATGCCCCACATCTGCGGGATGATGATCCAAAAGAACACGTACGCCCCGGCCGGAATCTTGAATTTCACCCATTGGAAGCCGGTGAGAAACCCGCCGTAGAACATGCAGCGGACGTTCGCGAGCGGCCCGAATGTCACAAAGTACGCGCCGATGATGCCGCAGATCGCTCCGCTCGCGCCGATGATCGGCAGCTCGCTCGTCGGATCGACCAGCGCCTGAGCAAGTCCGGCGACGACGCCCCACCACAGATAGAACAGCAGAAACCGCGTGGAACCCAGTGCCGCTTCAAGCGTCGGCGTAAACAGCCACAACGTCATCATGTTGCCGATCAGGTGCCCGAATCCGCCGTGCAGAAACATGCAACTGACCAGTCCGACATAATACCCGTCGAAAAAATCAACCGGCACGAGTCCCCAGCGATTGATGAACGCCTCGATCGCGGCGCCGGACGGCTGCGAGTCGTAGGCGACCCGCAGTTCGAACAGGAATACGAGCACGTTGACGGCGATCAAAATAAGGCCGGCAAACGGCATCGTGCGTTTGTTTACATCATCGCCGACGGGCAGGAACATCGTTGAGTCTCGCCGCGGAAACAAGTAGTGCAGGCTCCATTCGGAGCATAGCTCGCGCGAGTGGTCCGCACGTTTGCCGGCCGAAGCGCGGCGATGGGGTTGTGCCGGATGTGCGTGTAGCATGAGCTGGCTCAGCACGGGAATGTCGAATGTCGAATCGGCCTCTTCCTTCGGCATTCGACATTCGATATTTCTGGTCCCCCGTCAAATTCTTGTTCCCCCCGTCGGCAGCTTCTATACTCGCCCGCGCGCGAGCGGCGCCGCGCGTTGCCGCGCATTCGTCGCCGATCGAGTGAATCCTCATGGCCGAACAAAAAGCACGGATTGGTTTTATCGGTGCCGGGTGGTGGGCCACGTCGAACCACATCCCGCTGCTGGCCGCGCGCCCGGACGTGGAACTCGCCGCGGTCTGCCGGCTCGGCAAATCGGAACTCGAACAAGTCCGCACGCGGTTTGGTTTCGCCTTCGCGACCGAAGACTTCCGCGAGATGCTGGCGAAATGTGAATTGGACGCCGTGGTGGTCACGTCGCCGCACACGCTGCACTTCGAGCACGCGCGGGCCGCGCTCGACGCCGGCTGTCACGTGATGCTTGAAAAACCGATGTGTACGCGAGCCGATCATGCACGCGAACTCGTGCGGCTCGCGCGCGAAAAACGCCGCCACCTGCTCGTGCCTTACGGCTGGCATTACAAGCCGTTTGTGCAGGAGGCAAAACGGCGAATCGACGCCGGCGCGCTGGGCCGCGTCGAGTTTGTCATGTGTCACATGGCGTCGCCAATTCGGCGATTGCTGGCCGGCGAGGGTCTGCGCATGGATCGGAACGCCGGCTACGCGACCGAGACGATGTTCGAGCCGGAGCCGGCCACGTGGTCGAGCCCGGCCGTCGCGGGCGGCGGCTACGGCCACGCGCAGATTTCGCATTCGAGCGGCATGCTGTTCTGGCTGACGGGCCTCGTGCCGCGCGAGGTGTTCGCGATGACGGCCGCGCCGGGCACGGCGGTCGAACTGTTCGACGCGATCGCAGCGCGATTCGACTCGGGCGCGATCGGCTCGTTCTCCGGCGCCGGCACGGTGCCGGAAAAGCAGGCACGCTATCAAGTGGACTTGCGAATTTTCGGCTCGGACGGAATGCTGCTGTTGGATTGCGAACGCGCGCGGCTCGAAGTTCGTCGCAACGACGGCGATCATTTCGCCGCCGCGCTCGGGCCGGACGACGGCGCCTACAGTTGCGACGGGCCGCCGCACAACTTCGCCGATCTCGTGCTCGACAAGACGCAAATGAACTGGTCGCCTGGCGAAGCCGCGATGCGCTCGGTCGAACTGCTCGACGCCGCCTATCGCTCGGCCGCGTCGGGCAGGCTGGAAGCGGTTTGAGGATCGAGAATCATGAAGCACCACACGGACAAACCGCTTTATTTTGACGATGTGGCAATCGGCGACTCGTGGGACAGTGCCGCGCGCACGATTACGGAATCCGACGTACACGCGTTCGCCGGCCTGACCGGCGACTACAACCCGCTGCACGTCGATCACGAGTCGGCCAAGACCACGCTGTTCGGCAAGCCGATCGCGCACGGACTGCTCGGCGTGTCGATCGTCGCGGGTCTCGGCAGTCACTCGCCGCACATGCGCACGGTGGCATTCGTCAGGATTCGCGAGTGGTCGTTTCTCAAGCCGATTTTTTTCGGCGACACCATCCACGTTCGGACTGAAGTCATCGCCAAACTAGTGCGCGGGCGCGGTAGACGCGGCCTCATCTCCTGGAAGCGGCAGCTCCTCAATCACGCCGGCGTCGTCGTGCAGGAGGGAATCTTCGAAACGCTTGTCGAGGTCGCCGCAAAGGGCGCGGCGTCGAAATCGGACTGACGCGACGGGCTTCGGTCCCGCATCAAACCGCCGTGGTCGCCGCCATGACTTCAGAACCTGCACGACTTTCCGTTCAACACATCACGAAACGGTTCCCCGGCGTCACGGCGCTGGCGGACGTGAGCCTGGACGCGGCGGCCGGCGAAGTTCACGCGATCGTCGGCGAAAACGGCGCCGGCAAATCGACGCTGATGAAAATCCTGTCCGGTGCCATCACCGACTACGACGGCGAAATTGTGTTGCGCGGCAGGACGATCCGGTTCGCCGGGCCGCGCGACGCGGAACACGCCGGCGTGAGCATCATGTATCAGGAATTGAATCTGGTCGAAGAACTATCGGCCGCCGCGAACATATTCCTCGGTCGAGAGAAACGCACGCGGTTCGGACTGCTCGACGATCGGACGATGGAGCAGGATGCACTCGGTTACTTCGCCCAACTCGGCGCGCCGGTGCGCCCGGAGTCGCGAGTCGCCGATCTGCGAGTCGGCGACCAACAGCTCGTCGAAATCGCCAAGGCGCTCAGCCTGAACGCCGACATCTTGATTATGGACGAGCCGACGTCCGCGCTCAGCGAGCCGGAGGTGCGGCGGCTGTTTCAGGTGATTCGCACGCTGAAGTCGAGCGGCGTGACGATTCTCTACATCTCGCACAAGATGGACGAGGTGTTCGAGCTGGCCGACCGGATCACCGTGCTGCGCGACGGCCGGCTGGTGCAAACGGTCGCACGGGCGCAGGCCGAGCCGCGGCAGGTGATCAATCTGATGGTCGGCCGCGAGATCGCCGCGCTGCACTTCGACGAGCCGCGCCGGCCGGGCGACGAGCTGCTGCGCGTGGAGCAACTCACGCTGGCCGGCCGCGACCGCGCCGCGCGGCGCATGCTCGACGGCGTCCAGCTCACGCTGCGGCGCGGCGAGATCCTCGGCGTGGCCGGATTGCTCGGCGCGGGCCGAACCGAATTGCTCGAATGCCTGTTCGGCGCCGGCCCGGTGATGCCGGCGGGCAAGATCGTGCTGGCCGGCCGCCACGTGATGTTCCGCCGGCCGGCCGACGCCATGGCCGCCGGTCTGGCACTCGTCACCGAGGACCGCAAGCGGCTCGGACTGTTCGATCAAATGACCGTCGCCGAAAATATCACGATCACGAAACTCGCCGCCATGCTGACCGCGTTCCTGCTCAGTCGCCGCAAGGAATTCGCCGCCGTCGCCAAGTCGGCCAGCGATCTGTCGATTCGCTCAGCCGGACCCGACGCCTCGATCACCTCGCTCTCCGGCGGCAATCAGCAAAAGTGCATCATCGCCCGCTGGCTGCTCACCAAACCGAAGGTGCTGCTGCTCGACGAACCCACGCGGGGCATCGACGTCGGCGCCAAAGCGGAACTCTACGTGCTCATGGACCGCCTCTGCCGGTCCGGGCTGGGCATCATCATGACGTCGAGCGAGTTGCCCGAACTGCTCACCGTCTGCGACCGCATCATGGTGCTGTGCGAAGGCCGCAAGACCGCCGAATTCACCCGCGCCGAAGCGACCGAAGAGAAGATCATGCACGCCGCCACCCGGCCGGTCGCTCAGCGATTGCCGATCACCTCGTGATACAGCTTTCTTATCGCTGTGCGACCCGGACGCACAGCCGTCCGATCGACTCGCGGCCGATGTTCCGATGCGCTCGGACGTTCCTGCAGTTGTCAAGGCGATACTCGCATTAAACTCGGTTTATGGATCAGTTCTAAAAGTGCTATTTACATCAATCACGGTTTATCTGTCGGTTAACTTTTTGGTAGTTACATCAAACTTTGTTTATGTGTCCGTGTGCTCGGTCGATCTCGCAGTCTTCGCTAGGCGTCTCTCAGTCGTCTCGGCCGATCTCGCAGTCTTCTCGAGGCATCTTGCGGTAGTCTTTTTCGAACTCGCAGTCGTCTCAAGACATCTCTCGATCGACTTTTTCGAACTCGCAGTCGTCTCGAGGCATCTCTCGATCGACTTTTTCGATCTCGCAGTCGTCTCGAGGCATCTCGCGATCGACTTTTTCGATCTCTCAGTCGTCTCGAGGCATCTCGCTATCGACTTTTTCGATCTCGCAGTCTTCTTTCGGCGTTACGCACGGCGCTTTTGCCATATAGCGTGCGCCGGGAAACGCAACCGGGGTACTTGACTCGCTGGGTACACGGCCGAACAATACACGGTAGTCAGTTGGCGTCGTATTTCACGTTGCACGGCTCATTTCACGGAGGCACGCACATGGACGATCGCCAGGAGAACACGTTGTCGATGTACCAGGTCGTCGGGCCGGTACTCGATGCGAACGCGACGGTGTGGTCGGGAGTGCCGGCGTTCGTGAGTGCTCGGACGGCGTTTGGCGCCGAGGTCACGATCATTCTGGGCCTGGCCCAGGCTCAGCAGCAGCCGACCACGGGGGTGACGGCGGACAAGAAGGACTTTCGTTTGGCGATGGCCGACGCGGCGATGGTCGTGGTTGGGCCGCTTTGTGCTTTTGCGGCGGTGACGGGCAACGGCGATCTTGCCGCCCAGACCGCGTTCACGCGTAGTGATTTCGCGTTCGGTCGCGATAACGACGCGGCGACGAACGGCGACGTCGTCCACACGCACGGCACGGCGAACGCCGCGGCGCTGGCGAACTACGGCGTCACCGCCGCGATGCTCACGGCGCTGCGCTCGGCGATCGACGCCTATCGCGCCAGCATCTCGCTGCCGCGCCAGGTGATCACGACCACGTCGGCGGCCACCACGCAACTCGACGCCGCCTTCGCCCGCGCCGAGGCCGTGCTCACGAAGCAGCTCGACAAGCTGATGGAACTGTACCGGCTCACGCACCCGACCTTCTACCAGGAATACCAAAGCGCCCGCGAGATCATCGGGCCGACCGGCGGCTCGCCGCCAGCCGCGCCGCCGCCGGCAACGTCGGGTCCGTAACGGTGTGTGGCTGAGGCGTAGTCCGCGCTGCCACGCCCGTGGATTCACCGCCTCAGCCAGCCACTCGCCCGCGCAGCGCGGCCGGATACCAAGTGTCCGGTTCGCCGACCAGCCCGGATTATTCGTTTGCTGGGGCTGTGCCCCGTAGGGTGTCGGACACTAACCCGAAGCGTAACAGCTTTTTTCATCACGCGGCGTAAGTCCTTACTTGGATGCGTTGTCGCAGTGACGTAAGGATCAGTTTCGCTTGCACCCATTGATGCACACGACGGTGCGTGCGCA
>Ga0247727_10005024_pt1 | contig 27334 bp, 30 predicted proteins | sample WisWelCaveWW1625_FD_202498 | JGI IMG/M metagenome (GOLD analysis project Ga0247727, IMG submission 202498) | Biofilm microbial communities from Wishing Well Cave, Virginia, United States - WW16-25 | ecosystem: Environmental > Aquatic > Deep subsurface > Groundwater > Cave microbial mat | place...
ACGACAAAGGACTTTTGATTGATTCCTATATCGGATTCTGTGGCGACGATATTCACATTGTAATGACTCACACAAAGGGAGTGGACAATAAAGAAATTCATCAGCTTGCATGGAGAGCTTTTGAGGCAGCCACCAAAGTTGCAAAAGAGGAAGGCTTGTATGGTGCGGGTCAAGATCTTTTAAAAGACGCCTTTTCAGGCAATGTAAAGGGTATGGGACCTGGTGTTGCAGAAATGGAGTTTGAAGAAAGACCCAATGAAGCATTTACGATTTATGCGGCCGACAAGACAGAACCTGGCGCATTTAACTATCCTTTTTACAGAATGTTTGTGGATACTCTAAGTAATACTGGACTAATTGTAAATCAAACCCTCGCAAAGGGAGTTAAGATAAATGTCATGGATGTAGAAAAGGGCATGATTGCTCAGCTTAACATGTGGGAAGACAAGCCCACACTTGAGGCTGCTTTGATGTATCCAGGAAGATATGTTATTTCGTCAGTATACACAAAAGATAACCAACCCATCCTTTCAGCTTCTACAGACAGATTACATAACATTGCAGGGAAATATGTTGGAAAAGATGATCCAATTTGCATTATAAGAACACAGAAAGATTTTCCAGCAACCGAAGAAGTTGGCAGTGCTTTTAATAACCCACACTATGTTGCAGGAAATACCAGAGGTAGTCATCATCTAACACTAATGCCAGTAAAAATAAACTCTCCAGCAAGCATCAATTTTGCAATACCCATAGTCAGCAGTCTTGTTTTCAGTATGCACAATGGCAAACTCGTTGGACCAGTAGATGGTTTTGGAACAGATGACTGGGATTATATCAGAACCATTGCAACAAAGCGAGCTTTGATAATGCGGAGTCAAGGATTTGTGCATCCTGCAACATTAGTTCCTTCAGAGCTGGAATATGCTGAAGGCTATAGGGCAAGGATGAATGTTCTTTGGAGTAAGATGAAGCCATTGGATTCAAGTCATACATTACATCCACATCACCAACAAAAACCAAAAACGAAAGCTCGCAAGAAGAAATAATGATTTGTTTATTATCAATTTCAAAAACTATGATGAGATATCAGGCTTAAGAGCGGTAAAGCTAGCAAAAATAGCTGAAAAAATTTCTAAAAAATACAAAGTTAGAATAGCTATAGCTCCTCCGCAACATGCACTTTCTGAAATATCCAAATACTCCATACCTGTTCTTGCACAACATCTGGATAGTGCAAATGTAGGAAGTACCACAGGATTTATGGTTCCTGAAATTATAAAAAAATCCAAAGTTCAGGGCTCACTAATAAATCACAGTGAGCACAGAATTCCAGAAAAAGAGATCAAGAGTTTGGTTTCAAGACTCAAAAAACTCAAAATGATCTCAGTAGTGTGTGTTAAAAACGTAAATGAAGCAAGAAAATATGCAAAGCTTAACCCCACATACATAGCGATAGAACCGCCTGAGCTTATAGGAACTGGAAAGGCGGTATCAAAAGAAAGACCGCAAGTCATTACAAAATCAGTTATTGCAGTAAAACAGGCAAAAAACTCTACCAAGCTTCTTTGTGGCGCAGGTATTGTTTCAGGAAAAGATGTATCAAAGGCCATACAATTAGGCGCAAATGGAATTCTTGTAGCAAGTGGCATAGTTAAGGCAAGAAACTGGAATGCCATAGTAGAAGAGTTTGCCCTAGCAATTTCAAAAAACCAGAAAGGTTGATAACCCAATTGTAATAATGGGCGTAATATGAAATCGATTTATTTTTTTGACGAAGGCGATGGCAAAAACAAAAAATTGCTCGGAGGAAAGGGAGCAGGCCTTTGTGAGATGACAAGACTTGGATTACCTGTGCCACCAGGTTTTACAATTACTACTGAGGTTTGTAACAAGTATTACCAGAATAACAAAAAATTAGCCAGCAATCTTATGAGCGAAGTCAGAAAAAACATTGCAAAAATAGAAAAAAGAACTGGTAAAAAATTTGGTTCTGCTGAGAATCCTCTTCTTGTGTCAGTTAGATCCGGAGCAGCAATCTCCATGCCTGGTATGATGGACACGATTCTAAATCTTGGATTAAATGACCAGACAGTTCTTGGCCTTGCAAAAAAAAGCAACAATCCAAGATTTGCTTTGGATTCTTATAGGAGGTTTATACAGCTTTTTGGAAAAGTCGTTTTTGGCATAGATGATAGAAGGTTTGAAGAGGTTTTAGAAAAGGCCAAGAGAATACAAAATGTTCATGTTGATAGCGACCTTAGCGAACAATCTCTTAAAAATGTCGTATCAGAATACAAGCAAATATGTGAAAACCAACTTGGAAGACCATTTCCTACAGATCCTTACAAACAACTAGAGCTTGCAATAGATGCAGTCTTTAGGAGTTGGATGGGTGAAAGAGCTGTCGTATATCGAGATAAATACAAAATTACAAAAGACATTGCAAACGGAACTGCAGTAAATGTAGTTACCATGGCATTTGGCAACATGGGAAATGACAGTGCAACAGGAGTAGTATTCACTAGAAATCCTGCGGACGGAACAAAAAAAATCTTGTTAATGCACAAGGTGAAGATGTAGTAGCAGGATCTAGAACGCCACAGCCAATAGATAACTTGTCAAAAGAACTACCAGTCACTTATTCACAGCTTGTTAAGACATGTGACAAACTAGAGAGACATTACAGAGAACCACAAGACTTGGAGTTTACTGTAGAACAAGGAAAATTCTACATGCTTCAAACACGTTCGGCAAAGATGAATGCGGTTGGAATGGTTAGAACTTCAGTCGAGATGGTAAAAGAAAAATTGATCTCAAAAGAAAGAGCTATTCTTAGATTACAACCTGAACAGCTAGAACAGCTTTTACATAAAACAATAGACACGCAAGCAGTAAAAAACCACCCAACGTTAGTAAGAGGAATTGCTGCATCTCCAGTTTTTGATGTAAAAAAAGCAGTGAAGATGGGAGAGGATGGAGTTAAAGTAGTACTTGTAAGAGAAGAGACAAAACCTGAAGACGTGCCAGCCTTTTTTGCTTCAGTTGGCATACTAACAAGCAGAGGTGGAAAGACATCCCATGCAGCAGTAGTTGCACGGGGCATGGGAAAACCTTGTGTTGTTGGTTGCTCTGATATGAAAATAGATTATGAAACAAAAAAATTTCAAGTAGACAGCAAAACCGTCTTTGAAGGAGAAGTAATTACATTAGATGGTAGTAACGGAAGCGTCTTTTTAGGTGAGATTCCAACAATAGAACCTCATCTAACTGACGAGTTTAAGACTATTCTCAGGTGGGCAGAAGAAATCAAACGACTTGGCATAAGAGCAAACGTAGATACGCCAGAAGCTGCAAAGCTTGCAAGAACCTATGGTGCAAAGGGAATAGGACTTTGTAGAACCGAAAGGATGTTTAACGCGCGTGATAGGCTTGGGCTCTTTGTTGATATGATAATGGCAAAAACCATAGAAGAAAGAAAACAGGTATTAGAAAAATTGAAAGTCCTACAAAAAAGTGACTTTAAAGAAATACTAAAGGTTATGGAAAGATACCCTGTGACAATACGTCTTTTGGATCCACCCTTGCATGAATTTTTGCCAAATATTGAAGAATTAATTAACAGGGTACATAACCTGGAAAAACAAAATGCGTCAGAGGAGCTTGCAAATACGAAAAAGATTCTTGCTCGGGCAAGAGAGTTAGCTGAAATCAATCCAATGATGGGACATCGTGGAGTACGAGTTGGCATAACGTTTCCAGAGATTTATGAGATGCAAATACGAGCCATTTGCGAAGCTGCAGGTGAGCTAGCTAAAGAGAAAATAGATGCTCGTGCTCAGATAATGGTTCCACAAGTAGGCAGTGTTGATGAGCTAAATGAGATAAAAAGAATCTATGATTCAATAAAATCCAATGTTGAATCGAGTCTTGGAATGAAGCTAAAAATCAACTTTGGAACTATGCTTGAAGTTGTTAGATCGTGTCTTACTGCAGATGAGATTGCCAAGACTGCTGAGTTCTTTAGTTTTGGCACAAACGACTTGACCCAAGCAGTGTTTAGCTTTAGTAGAGAAGATGCAGAAGGCAAATTCCTTTCTGAGTACATGGAAAAAGAGATCCTTACAGAAAATCCCTTCCAGTCTCTTGATGTAAACGGCGTTGGTTCTCTCATGGAAATTGCCATAGCAAAAGGAAAACAGCTAAGACCAAATCTTGAGATTGGTATATGCGGAGAACACGGTGGAGATCCAAATTCGATAAAGTTTTGTCATAAAGCTGGCCTTAGCTATGTGAGTGCATCTTCGCACAGAATCCCAATAGCAATTCTTGCTGCTGCTCAAGCTGCACTTTTAGAAAAATCAGAGAAAAAACGCCGTAAAACTAAAACCAGAAAGAAATCAAAAGAGAAGATAGTTCTTAATCAGAACTGATTGCAAACATATTTGCTAACAATATGAAATCGTTATGATAACTTTGCGGATGCAAAGTAAACGTGAAATGGCTGACAATAAATTACTACGGTATTGTAAACATCAGCATTAATTTCGCCTAGGGCATAATTCTGGTTTCCTTTGCTTCCTTTGAGATTACCTAAATCTATTCCACTGTCCACATCACCATTTTTTGTCATGTAAACATGCAGGTCTGGACCGTTTGTGACTTCAAAGTCCTCAAACCTAAGAAAAGAAATATCACCTACAGAGATTACTTCTGCCTTGCCTTTTGCTTCATGCCCTTTTAGTCCCTGAAACATACCAAGTTTTGAAAATTTTGGAGTCTCTTGTGAATTTGGTGCAACTTTCGCTATCATCTCTTGCATATCCTCCGAGACAGTGGTTGTGAATTTCTTTGCTTCTGCCATGATAAGATCTATTGTTCCAGGGGACATTTTTTCAACAAGTGCCTTTCTCTGTTCGTCTACCATGTTAACAAATTTGTCATATGTCAGATCTTTTTGTAATTCACTTAGAGCGGTAGGCAACGGCTCATTAACCACTCTATCATAAAATAATGGTCCCGCAAGATAATATATTCCAATTACTGCCGTACCAATGATTACAGCTATTGTAACAGCCTTAAGCACACCTAAATTTAGAAAATGCGGCTATTAAGGATTGAAGAAAATTGAAATATCGATCCAGGATAATAGCTTGAAGTGCTGCCAAGACTTGATTCCATAAAACCTGCAAGACTGAAACTTGGTCTTACCCAACAAAAGCTTGCATCACTAACTGGTGTTAGTACATCGATGATAAATCAAATAGAGTCAGGAAGATGTCAACCAAGCTATGCTACTGCAAAAAAAATCTTTGAGATCCTTGGATCGCTTGAAGGTCAGTCTTCAATGAAAGCAGGCGATATTTGTAGTAAAGATATTACAAAGCTAAGGACGACTGATTCTCTTCATGACGCAATAAAGAAGATGCAAGAATTTTCAATAAGCCAAATTCCAGTCTTTGACGGCAGTGATGTGGTAGGTCTGATAACTGAAGATGGGCTCGTCAAACATATGATCGATAGCGACGAAACCCAACGCAAAAAGATAAGACTTTCAGAAGTCATGGAACCAAGACCACCAATCGTAGACTATAATATACCTGTAAAGACACTAGTTCCCCTACTAAGATTTTCAAAATGCATCCTAATTTCTAAGCATAGCAAGATAATTGGCATAATTACTGCGTCAGACACTCTAAAGATGATGGAAAGTTGAAAATATTTTCAAGTTATTTTGAATGAGAACACAGTTCAGCTAGCACTCCATGCAATGATTTTGGATGGATAAACGTAACCTTTGTGCCACGTGAACCTGGTTTTATTTCACCAAGAAATCTTATACCACATCCTTTCATGCGTTCCACTTCACTTTCAATTCCATCTGTTTCTAGTGCAACATGATGAAGTCCTTCGCCCTTTGTTGTAAGAAACTTCTTGATAGGACTGTCATCTCTTGTTGGTTCCATAAGCTCAATTCTTGAATCTTTTAAATATAAAATTGCAACTCTCACACCTTCAGTCTCTACAGTCTCAAACTCGACTTTGTTTATACCAAAAGCTTGTTTGTATTCTTTTACTGCTTCATCGACATTGTTGACTGCAATAGCAACATGATCTATTCTCATTTTAGAACATTTCCTTAGGACGATAAATCCCAAAAACATCTCTAAAGGTATTGCTTATCTCACCGAGTGTTGCATAGCTTTTCACAGCTTCGATAATGTGTGGCATTAGGTTTTCATCTTTTTCTGCTGCACCTTTCATTTTGGAAAGAATGTTTTCAACTTTTTTGTTGTCGCGCGTACCCCTTAGTTTCTTGAGATTTTCTGCTTGCTGTATTTCAATTGTGTTATCTATTCGTAGAAGTTCTTGTTTTTCTTCTATGGCGTCTTCAAATTTGTTAACACCAACTATAATTCTCTCACCTTTGTCAATTTCTTGTTTAAGGCGATATGCGTTCTGTCTTATTTCTGACTGGAAGAATCCACGTTCTATTCCCACAAGTGAACCTCCCATCCTATCTATCTTCTTTAGATATTTGTTAACTTTATCTTCTATTTTGTCACAAAGAGATTCCATGTAGTAAGAACCTGCCATTGGATCTACAGTTTTTGTAATTCCACTTTCGTGTGCAATAATTTGCTGGGTTCTTAGCGCTATTTTGACTGCGGCCTCCGTTGGAAGTGCAAGTGCTTCATCTTTTGAGTTGGTATGAAGTGATTGTGCTCCACCAAGAACTGCCGCCATGGCCTGAATTGCAACACGCACTATGTTGTTGTCAGGCTGTTGTGCTGTAAGTGATTCGCCACTAGTCTGTACATGGAATCTTAGATGCATTGATTTTGGGTCACGAGTGTGAAATCTCTCCTTTAAGATCTTTGAATATATTCTACGTGCGACCCTGAACTTTGCAATCTCTTCAAGAAATTCGTTTGTGCAACAAAAAAAGAATGACAACCGTGGAGCAAAGTCATCAATTTTTAGTCCGCGCTCAAGACAAGTCTCTATGTATTCTATGGCGTTTGCAATTGTAAATGCAACTTCTTGTATTGCATTACACCCAGCTTCCCGCATGTGATACCCTGAAATTGAGATTGGATACCACTGTGGTACCTTTTTAGAACAGTACTCTATCATGTCACCAATTAGTCTCATAGATGGCCTTGGTGGATAGATGTAGGTGTTTCTTGCAATGTATTCTTTTAAAATATCATTTTGTGTGGTACCCCTAAGTGCGTTACTTGCAACCCCCTGTGATTCGCCAACAGCAATATACAATGAAAGCAAAGTTGATGCTGTGGAGTTTATTGTCATTGAGGTGCTTACTTTGTCAAGAGGTATGCCGCCAAAACATGTCATCATATCTTTAAGCGATGTGATTGAGACCCCAACTTTGCCTACTTCACCTTCTGCATGAGGATCATCTGCGTCATATCCAATTTGTGTTGGAAGATCAAAGGCCATGCTAAGGCCTGTCTGACCCCTTTCAAGTAAAAACTTGAATCTTTCATTTGTCTTGTCTGCGGTTGCAAACCCCGTATACTGTCGCATTGTCCACAATCTATCGCGATACATTCCTGGGTGTATCCCTCGAGTATACGGAAATTTACCAGGTTTCTCTTCTTTGCTTCTTGGCTTTACCTTAGAGTCATAGAGGCGTTTTACTGGAATGTTAGAATCAGTTTTTTCTATTTTCATTCTATCACTTTATGAGTCTTGTAATCTTATCAGCAGCCTCAAATGGGTCCAATGTTTTTGATTGTACTTTTTTTAGATATTTTTCGTAGGCGCTACTGGAATCAAGCATTGTGCCAACTTTGATTTTAACATTATTTAAAACCATGTCTCTGAGTTCTGTTTCAAGTCTAGATTTTTCTTGTATCTTTTTTGTCTTTTTCTTTGAGCTCATTAGTCCTTCTAGTTTTTTTGTAAGTTCAGATATTCCTTTGTTTGACTTTGTTGACGTCAGCATTATTGTGGGATTTTTTTCTGTCATTCCGATATATTCTCGTACTGCGTCGAATAGCTGGTTTGCCCCAGCCAGGTCGCTTTTGTTTACAAGATAAATGTCGCCTATTTCAGTTAGGCCTGCCTTTATTGTCTGAATGTTGTCTCCAGTGTTTGGATTAAAGACCACTACTGTGATGTCGGTTATTTTTGAAATTTCAATTTCTGTTTGACCCGCACCTACACTTTCAATTATAATTGGATCAAATCCTGCATATTCAAGAACCCTGATACTATTTCTTACTGACCAAGAGATTGCACCAGTAGCTCCTCTTGAGGCCATGCTCCTAATGTAAGTACCAGAGTCAGTTGATTCTGTCATACGTACTCGGTCACCAAGTATTGCGCCACCTGTGATGTGACTTGTTGGATCTATTGCAAGAACTGCGGGTTTGTAGCCATGTTTTTTGAGTTCAAGTGAGATCTTGTCTATAAGTGAGCTTTTCCCAGCACCCGCTGGACCTGTTATACCCATGGTGATTGATTTACCAGAATCTTTGAAGATTTTTTTTATCAGAGTTCGTGCTGCTTTGTCATCGTTTTCAATAATTGATATTGCTCTAGCTATTGCACGCCTCTTGCCGTGTTTTAATTCATTAATAATATCCATAAAGAGCAATTTATGGGTCGTATCCACAATAAAATCTTCTTGTTTAGCCTGTATATTGTATGTTAAATTGTTCTATGGTTGGAAATTATTCGGCAGAGAAATGTTATTTTGTTTATGGACAGACAAGAGGTGATAAACATCAATTATTACAAATATAGTGAACAATAGTTGGGTCTAGAGTTGTAGTAACCATTGCATGCTTATTTCCACTAGGCCCAGCCGTTGTTACTTTTTATACACTATTTTTATTCTAATTAAAGGTTTTATACAAACTACTTTTGGAAGACTTGCGTGTCATCAAGGGAACTTCCAGAGAGTGGTGGTAACAGATTTTCTAGCCGAAGGATTCTGGGGATGTTTTTTTAGATTTGGATTTGCTAAGACCTGATAATCCGATAATTACCCATGCAACAAGCATGCCACCCAAAATAAAGGACAGGAGATGTTCTGAGGCTCCGATGAATCCTATCAAGGTATATAGTGGCAACAAATACACGATAAGGTTGCTTGGCACCTCCGAAAAAATATTATAAATAGTATTATTTGCAGCAACATGCCAGCCAACAAAAATCGTGAAAGCAAAGAAGACTTTTTTGCCAGTGTGTTTTTCTACTTTTCCAGTACTCTCCTTAATTTCGGTTTCTGCACTTTTTGTTTCAGTTTCTGTCCCAACTACTGATTCGGTTTTTGTTTCAGTTTCTGTTTCAATTCTTCCAAGTTTTTCATTTATGCTTTTCAACTCATTTCTTAGCTCATCCATAGCCGTTTTCACATATTCTACGATCATATACGATGTTTCTAAAACCTGACTTGGGGTTGCTGTATCTTGTTTTGAAGTGACGCTAGAATCTACAGGTTTCATGCTTATGATGACAGATCGTTTTTTCTCTGAATCCTTATACTTTGAAATTAGCTCATTAAGATATTGTTGGTCAGATAAGTAAAATTTCTTATCTTGTTTGAGGACATCTATAATATAGCCCAGTCTTCCGGTATCACCAATACCTAAATCTAAGAGTTTTTGAGCTGAACTGATAAGATCTTCATACAATTGTTTTTGCCACACTCCTTACGAAACTAATCAATACCAAAATAAATCCATAACGGTTTTAAATAGACAAGACGCCCAAGTGTCTCTTAATCTGCACGCCTACAATATTGAACCTAAAATTTCATTTTTCTTTTATTTCTTGAATCGTACATTCATTTTCGCTCAAATAAAGAATTTTAAACCCAAAAACCATTCATTGGCATGGCGCAAAAAACAACTGCACGAAGAATAAGAATTCTTGTTGCCAAGCTGGGTCTTGATGGTCATGACCGCGGGGCGTTGGTTTTGTGCAGAGCCTTCAGAGATGCAGGCATGGAAGTAATCTATTCTGGTCTTTTTGCTACACCAGAAAGAATAGCACAGATTGTAGAAGACGAGGATGTTGATGTGGTAGCACTAAGTCTTCTAAATGGTGCCCATCTTACTTTATTCCCAAGAGTAGTAAGGGTTCTCAAAGAAAAGGGCATCAAAGATGTTCTTGTTGTTGGTGGTGGCGTCATACCAGAAGATGACAAGGCAGAACTTGAAAAAGCAGGAATTGCGGGAAACTTTGGACCTGGCACTCCACTTTCTATTATAATTGAACACGTAAATTCCGGTGTTGCAAAGCTAAGAAAGATTTAGCTATTCTTTAGAATCTGGCCACATCATCTGACGCATTTTCTTGCCGACCTGTTCTATTTGGTGAGCTTCGATTTCTTTCATGTATCTTTCAAAGGCGTTTTTACCGTTTTTTTGATAATCGCTAACCCATTCGTTGTTAAAGGTTCCATCCTGTATCATTTTGAGAATTTTTTTCATGTTTTCTTTAACATCCTTATTCATTACCATTGGCCCACGAGTAAGACCACCATATCTTGCAGTTTCGCTAACTCTTCTCCACATTCCGTTAATTCCATATCTTTGGATCAAATCCACAATAAGTTTGAGTTCGTGCAAGACTTCAAAATATGCAATCTCTGGTTGGTACCCTGCTTCAACCAACGTATCAAATGCGTTTATAATCATTGATGCACAACCGCCGCAAAGATCTGCTTGTTCACCAAACCAGTCAGTCTCCACTTCTTCTTGAAATGTGGTTTCTATAATCCCGGCTCTTGTGCTTCCAATTCCTTTTGCTATGGCAAGGGTCCTATCCCATGCCATTTTGGTGTAATCTTGGTATACTGCAACAATAGATGGTGTGCCAAATCCTTCAAGGTATGTTTCTCTGACTTTTGAGCCAGGACCTTTTGGCGCAACCATTATAATATCGACATCTCCCGGTGCCTTGATCCACTCCCAGTGAATAGCTGCTCCGTGAGAAAAGCAAAGAGCGTTTCCCACATTCAAATTAGGCTCGATTTCTTCTCGAAAGACCTTTGCTTGTATCATGTCAGGAATTAAGACATGTATGATGTCTGCTTTCTCACATGCTTTTGGAATTGACATTACCTCATGCCCATCTGCTTTAGCCTTCTTCCAGCTCTCTCCACCTTCTTTTAGGCCCACCATGACTTTGAGTCCAGAGTCCTTTAGGTTGTTAGCTTGAGCATTTCCTTGTATTCCATAACCTATAATTGCAATAGTTTCATTCTTGATTGGATCTAAACTCACCTCAGAATCTTTCCAGATTTTTGCCATTAGAGACGGTCAATTTACTACAAATATAATGGTTGATGTAATATGTAACAAAAATAACATACTGAGGAATATTAGAATACAATTCTTACAATTAAGTGGTACTCCAAATGAACAAAGTAGCTCTGTTTTCTGTAGTAGCAGTAGCGTTAGTAATAGTAGGAACAATTACTTTTTCGCCATTTGTACACGCTGATCTCACTACATGTTCAGGCTCTAGTAATGGAACGCCGTGGGAGGAGGTATGGATAGCATTGTGTGAGCTACAAGATCAGATAGAGACTATACAAATCCAAGTGGACACCATGCAATTAGGTGGCAGCGGTACTGGAGCTGGAGTCTTTTGCCCAAATCTACCTGATGGTGCTGATATGCAACGGGCAGATTTGGGACTCGCAAACCTGCCGGCGTGTGACCTCAGCAATGCAAACTTTGATCATGCAAGTTTTAGATATGCAAACTTGCAAAATGCAAACCTAGGAAATACGATCTTGGAAGGAGCTGATCTTACAGGAGCTAACCTTAGAGGAGCTAATCTTAGTGGAGCTGACCTTACAAGAGCTGACCTTACAAGAGCTGACCTTACAGGGGCTAACCTTAATGGAGCAATCCTTATAGATACAAACTTAAATTGTCTCAACAATTCAATTTGCAATGCGCTATAATATTTTCATATCTAAATTATCAGTTCTTTTCCACATTTTGTACATCTAACTATTGTTTCCTTTACCTTTAACCGCTCAAATTTTTTTGAGCCACAGACAGGACAAATAGGACAGGCTCTAACTTTTTTCAATAAGATACTCTTTGTAATTTATGATTCAGCGCCAAGCTTTGCTTTATGTTTCTTGATATCTGATTCTTCTACTTTCTTAAACAGTGGGGATACTGCACCAAGCTTGTGGTTTGGTTTTAAATCAAATTCTGAAATTGAATCCCATGATTGCTCGCTGAGTTTTTCTTTCATGCCAAGCTGGTTCCAGATCTTTTCTGCTGAATCTGGTATAAATGGTAATAATGCAATAGCAATACTACGAACTGCATTAGCTGAGACGTAAATGCAGTTGTTTGTGCCAGCCCCACCTTTCCAAGGTTCCTTTTGCTGGAAATATTGATTAAAGTGAGCTGAAAATTCCAATATCTTTTTGAGTGCCCTATCAAGATGATTTTGTTCCAACAAGCTGCCTACATCTGCTGACAGCTGCTTGATTCTATCCATGGCTTGTTGATCCGCAGAGTCAAATTTATCACCGCCTGGAACCGTGCCGCCCATCTTTTGTACAAATCCCAAAGCGCGGTTTACAAAATTACCAACGTTTCCTATGAGCTCTGAATTTATTTTTGCTGCAAACTCGTCCCAATCAAAATTAAGATCATCCTGACTGTGTGGAGTGATTGATGTCAGATAAAATCTCAGATAGTCAGCTGGATAGAAATCAAGAAATTCTTTTAGTCCTATGTACCAGTTTCTGCTCTTTGAGATCTTTTTTGCCTGCAGCATTAGATGCCCTCTTGTTGGAATGTAGTCTGGGAGCTTGTACTCTTTTTTTATGCCAAGTCTCATAGCAGGCAAGAACAGATAATGGTGGTATACGATATCCTTTCCAATAAAGTGGTAAATGTCAGCAGAGTTCCAAAATTTTTTGCCATCGATTCCCTTGTCGTTTAGGAACTTGATTGATGACGAAATGTATGCAAGATGGTTATCAAACCAGCCGTAAAACACCTTTCCTTTGGCTTCCGGCAAAGGAATTGGAACTCCCCAGCTTATGTCTCTTGTAATGTCCCAGTCTACCAAACCGTCACGAATCCAGTTTTGAACATATTTTTTTACGTCTTTTTGCAGGTGTTGGTTTTCTTCAAGCCAACCAGTCAAGTCGTTTATGAAATTTGCAAGTTTGAAAAAGTAGTGCTTTGTCTTTTCTTTTGTTGGGGGATTTTTGCATATGGCGCATCGCGGATTTTCTATCTCTGCTGGCACCCTCCCGCATTTTTCACAAAGGTCAGAATACTGGTCTTCAGCCTTGCAATAAGGACAGGTTCCAATAACGTATCTGTCAGGCAGGAATTTCTTGTCAAATTTGCAATAAAACTGGATTATTTCCTTTTCATAGATGTGGCCATTTTCAAGTAACTTTTTGAATACATCCTGGACAAATTCTATGTTTTCAGGGGAGCTCGTCCTGTAAAAAAGATCAAATTCTATACCAAGTGCAGTAAAGTCTTCAAGATCACGCTTATTCCAGAACTTGACATATTCTTCAGGGTTTTTCTTTTCTCTTTCAGCTTGGATTAGAATTGGGGTACCATAGTCATCAGATGCGCAGATATAGTATGCCTCTACTCCTTTTTGTTTTAGAAACCTTGTAGTTACATCTGCTGGCAGATATGTGGATGCAACATGACCAAGATGAATCTCGCCATTTGCATAAGGTAATGCACTAGTTATGATTGCCTTGTTGTTCATTAAATGTGTAAAGTGCGAGGCGAATTTAAGCTATCCCCAGCTTTTGGCATACTTTAGCTGGGCTTTTGTTGGAGTATCAATTTTAACATCCATTGCCTCAAGCGCATCAACTGCTATCTGCTTGTCAATTTCGTGTGGTACTGTTATCACTTTCTTTCCTATTTTTTTATGATTTTTTGTCAAGTATATCATGGAGCGGAGTTGGTTTAAAAAAGACTGAGCCATCACTTCAGGCGGATGACCTTCTGCTGCAACGAGATTTGCAATTCTTCCTTTTCCAATAAGATAAACTCGTTTTCCATTTTTTAGTACACATTCATCAAGGTGTGGTCTTACTTCTCTTACAGATTTTGATTGGTTTAGTAAAAAGTTGGCATCTACTTCAACATCAAAATGACCTACGTTTCCCATTATTGCGCCTTCTTTCATTTTCATTATATGCTCTTTTCTTATCACGCCAGTCTGGCCTGTTGCGGTGATAAACATGTCTCCAATTTTTGCAGCCTCATCCATCGTTAGAACTTCGTAGCCATCCATGTGTGCCTCTAAGGCTCGTATGTGATCTACCTCTGTTATGTAGACTTTGGCACCAAGTCCGTGTGCTCTTGCTACGACTCCTCTTCCTACCCAACCATAGCCTGCTACAACGATACGCTTGCCAGCAAAGAGCAAGTTTACTGCCCTAAAGAATCCGTCAATTGTGCTCTGGCCAGTTCCGTATCTGTTATCAAACATGTGTTTTGTGTAAGCATCATTTACTGAAATTACTGGATATCGTAGCTTTTTCTGATTTTCCAAAGCTTTGAGTCTTATTACACCGGTTGTGGTTTCCTCAGTTCCTCCCATTATTTTTAGTGATGAAAATTTTGAACTGCCATGAACCTTGCTGTGACAATCAGAACCATCGTCAGTCAAAATTTGTGGCTTGTGACTGAGCATCTTTTCAATGCACCAATTATATTCTTTAGAAGTTTGACCTGCCCATGCATAAATGTGAATACCGTTTGATGCAAGAAAGGCTGCTATATCGTCTTGTGTTGAAAGCGGGTTTGCACCACATGCACTGACCTGCGCTCCAAGTGCTTTTGCACCCATTAGTAATACAGAAGTCTCTTTTGTTATATGCAAACAGACTCCAAGTCTTATTCCCTTTAGTGGTTGTGATTTTTTTAGTTGGTCAACTGTGTTTGTAAGAATCTTCATGTGACTTTTTGCCCATTCATGGGAAAGTTTGCCTTTTTGTGCAAGCCTTGGATCTTTTATCTTACTCATATACAGGGGGTCAAATTAATGGGGTATAAAATACTATCAAATAACAATCTAAATATTGATCAAATCTTGGTGTGAAAAACATGGTCTGGAAAAAGATCGCTGAAAAAGATGCCATCCCGCAAGGACAAGGCAAGGAATTCTCAGTTGATGGAAAACGCATTGCCATCTTTAACCAAGATGGATTTCATGGTCTTGACTCAATATGCGTACACCAAGATGGCTCCCTTGCACCTGGCAAACTGGAAGGAGATATAGTTGAATGCCCTTTGCATTTTTGGCATTACAACATCAAAACAGGTGATCTTTTGGATTATATCAAAGGTGTCAAGCTTAAGACCTACAAGGTTGAGGCAAAAAGCGACGGCCTCTATATTGATGTCTGATAAAAATAGTATCCCCTCTCTTACGAACAAAAATTGAAGCTACTAGATAATAACGTAGGTTATGATTTGTTGGAAATAGTTTATTTCTAAACTATCATAATGTAGACCATGAGGGCACTGGAAAAATTGCGGGACTTACAGCATGTCTGAACCAGATGATTTGACAAAGGCCGAAATAGTTCGAATGATTCTTGACAAGAAAACTGAGAGTGCATTGGAACAACTAAGTGAGTTTTATCATCTATCTCCTCCACAAATAGTTGTTGGAACGATAAAGAGAAAACGGCGAACTGTCTATGCAGTTTACGTTCCGGCAGAAAAGAAAATTTACGCTCTAAATTCTGAGATTTTTTACAACCCTTTTGTAATTTTACATGAATATTATCATCACATACGTTCAAAGCTAGGTGTGCATCGTGGTTCTGAGAGACATGCAAACACATTTGCTAAGAGCTTCATCGATTCTTACAGAAAAACTGAAAAGGCTAGACAGTATAGTATGTTATGATTTGTTAGAAATCAACTTAACATGATGAATGGAAATTTATGCTTCTTTGTTAGGGATTAAACATGCACAAAGACAGAGGTATTTGCAAAGGCGTTTGTAAAGAATACAAGGTTAGAAAACCAAGAGATGGAACTAGCCGTTATTTGTCAGGCCAAGTACGATGCCAGATTTGTGGAGTTTTTATCACAAGGCAAGGATGTCATGACAGAGGAGGAAATCCTGCAACTGATGATACTGTGGATCTGTACTGTAACTGTTGTAACTGCATGGTAAGATCAAAGCCAAGAAACAAACCTGGGATGAAACCTATTAAAAAAACGTTACAAGAAGAATATGAAGAACTAAAAAAGAGATTAGATTCAGTAGTAGAAAGACAGACAAAACTGATTGAGCCAAAAGAATCATCATCAAGAGATACTGATGAATAGCATTATGTCTTGTCTACCTAACTTACACTCCTAATTTCAAGCAGAAGATCTGCTGTCTGTCGTAAAGGTTATGATTTGTTGGAAGGGTTAACATACTGACTTGTGTCATAACGTTGTCATGGCAAAAAGAAAAACAGGCAAACATCTAAGAAGAGCAGACCAGAATGCTGCTCGCAGAAAGAGAAAATAGGCTTTCTTATCTGCGTTAAGGTTTAATTCCAATAAACCAGTTTAAGAATTGTTGAATCAGGCTGTTCTTGAAGAAATTACAAAAAAAGACTACGACTCTATCCAAGACAAGATAAAGGCATTTCTTGTAAAGGAGATATCACAAAGACAAGCCTCTGGTGCAATCTTTGGCCTAAGTGGCGGAATAGACTCTGCCGTAATTGCAATACTATGTGCCAAGTCACTCAGAGATAGAACACTTGCACTGATCATGCCAGATTCAAAAATTACACCAAAAGCAGATACCGAAGATGCCTTAAAACTAGTAGACAAGCTTGGACTAGAATACAAGCTAATTGATATAAATCTAATCCATTATGAATATTCCAAGTATTTAGAGCCAAGTCCTTTAGCGCTTGGAAACCTAAGAGCCAGAATCAGAGCTAACATCTTATACTATTATGCAAATTCAAAAAACTATCTGGTGCTTGGCTCAAGTGACAAAAGCGAGTTTATGATTGGGTATTTTACAAAGTATGGCGATGGCGGAGCTGATCTTTTGCCAATTGTTTCATTATACAAAACACAAATCAGAGAGTTTGCCAAGTTTCTTGGCGTTCCTGATTCTATAGTATCAAAAAAGAGCAGCCCAAGTCTATGGCAAAGCCATTATGCCGAGTCCGAGCTTGGAGTAAGCTACGAGGAGATTGACGCAATTCTGCACTGCATGATAGACAAGGATCTGTCACTGCAAGAGACTATAAATTCTACTGGAATTGAGCAATCAATCGTTGACAAAATCCACAAACTGTACAAAAAAAGCGAACACAAGAGAATAACTCCAAAAGCCTGCCAATTATAAAAAATCGGGGATATAATTTGAGAATTTTTGACATGTTATCAGAAACAGAAAAAGAGCTTGACACCGCAGGTGTAGTGAGAATTTACCTTTGTGGAGTAACGGTATACGATGAAAGCCACGTTGGGCACGCACGAACCATCATAATATTTGATACACTGAGGCGATTTTTAGAGTCACAGGGAATCAAAGTGCATTTTATACAAAATTTCACAGACGTTGATGACAAGATAATAAACCGAGCAAGGCAAGAAAACATTCCAGCGCTAGATTTAAGCGCAAAATACATAGCGCGCTATTTTGAGGATTTTGACAAATTAAACGTCAAAAGAGCCGACAACTACCCAAAGGCTACTGAACATATCCATGACATGATAGCGCTTATTTCAGATCTTGTTGATAAAAAAATCGCATATATATCAAAAAACGGAGTGTACTTTGCTGTTTCAAAATTCAAAGAGTACGGTAAATTATCAAAGAAAAAAATTGATGAGCTAATTTCTGGCGCAAGAGTAGAGGTAGACGAAACAAAAAACGATCCACTAGATTTTGCACTATGGAAGTTTGAATCTGATGAACCCAACTGGACTAGTCCGTGGGGCAAAGGAAGACCAGGATGGCATATAGAGTGTTCTGCAATGAGTCTCAAATATTTAGGAGAAACTTTTGAAATTCATGGGGGTGGAAGGGATCTGATATTTCCACATCATGAAAACGAGATTGCGCAATCAGAATCTCATACAGGCAAAGCCTTTGCAAAAATTTGGATGCATGTTGGGATGGTTACAATGGATGGCGAAAAGATGTCCAAGTCTCTTGGTAATATCAAATCAGTAGATTATGTAATTAAAAACTGGGGCTCTAACATAATCAGACTGTTCTGTCTTTCAGGACATTATTCAAAGCCAATTGATTACTCTGAAGATCTTCTAAAAGAAAACATAATCAAGTGGCGCCAGGTAGAAAATTGCTACTTTGAGCTGGTTTTAGCAGAAGGCGAGGGCCCCACAGAGACAGCTCAAAAGTTAGTTTCTGAGGCAAAAAAAGAGTTTGATGAGGCGCTAAAATCCAACTTTAACACCCCGCTTGCGCTTGGAGTCTTTTTCAAATTAGTAAAAGAGCTAAACAGGTTTGCTGCCACAGAGACTCTCACGCAATCAATTGCAAAAATCACACTTCCAGAGTTTGAGAGAATGCTTGAAGTTTTGGGCCTGAAAATTCCAAAAATAACAGACAAAGAAAGATCAACTGTAAACGATCTGATAAAAAAGCGTAACATGTTCAGAGATAAGAAACAGTTTGATGAGGCAGACAAAATAAGAAAGCAAATCGGTGAGATGGGCATCATGCTAATTGATCACAAAAACAAGACGCTTTGGTTAAAGCGGGAAAAAATTGGTATAGAAAACTAGGATTTTTTAGTCATAGCACTAACCAATGAAATAACATCTCTGTCACGTAATTGGTAGCTTACAGGCAATCTAACACCATACCTTAGGTCTTTAGCATAAAGAAGGCCTTTTGTCAATTCTGTATGGATCTCTTTTGCTAAATCCTCTACTGTAGAACCGTCTTTCATTAATATAAGATCTGGCAGTACCCTTCCCTTTTTGTCAGAAAGTTTTTCAGGATTCGCTACAGGGTATATTGAGTTCATTTTTAAAAGCTTGAAGACTGTAACATTAATTGCAAACTGTACGCCAGTTCTCATGTATTCTCCCAGTATATCTTTTTTGATAAACTCTAGCGCCTCAGTTTGTTTTTTGTTCAATTCGGTTTTGTTTAGGATTTCAAATTGCTCGGATCCTGGCGCATATTTTATCAGTCCCTTTTGTTCTGCACGCCTTAAGGAAAGCTCACTGTCTGCACTTGCTGGGACTATTATAGTGTCAACATATTTTTCCCGTAATCTATCAAAGTACTTGTCAGCTCCAGGTATGTCTATCTTGTTTGCAACAATCAAGGTAGGCTTTGATATCTGTCTCAAGTAAGTCGCAAGTTTTTTGCTATCATGCGTGTCAAAGTTGTCAAAGTCCTTGTCTTCAAGACCTGTAGTTTTTAGTGCGTCTTTTACGTGGCTTGGTTTGACTCCAACTCCCCTAAATACATCTGCTATGACAGTTACGGGTTCTGCCTCTGAATGAATAAGCTTTGATATTTTGTCCCTGTTGCCTTCCAATAATTTGAGATACCACATTATGAGCTCTTCTTCAATGTCAGCAACATCTGATATTGGATCCCCACTACCAACCTCGGTGATTTTGCCAGAAGCATCAATACTTCCTGATACATCTACTACATGCAACAAGGCGTCTGATTGTGATGCCACAGAAAGAAACTGGTTTCCAAGTCCTTTGCCAGCCCATGCGTCTTTTATCAAGCCTGGCAAGTCTATTAGTTCAACTGGAATAAAGCGCCAGCCATCGCTGCATTTAGAATTTTGCGGCTGATCTTGCACATTAAATTCCGTGTGCACACAGGGTGTGATTGCATTAGCCATTGCTCGCTCTGGCTTTTTTGTTGTAAAAGGATAAGTTGAGATTTCAGAAGTAGAAAGTGTCGCTGCATTAAAAAACGTAGTCTTGCCAGTGTTTGTCTTACCGATAAGGCCAATTTTTATTGCCATGAATTAATTTCAGAATGTGAATATTTATCTGTGCCGAAGAAAATTAAATCAAAAAAAGTAGCTATGATTTTTCTTTGAGTTTCTTAGCAGTATTTTTGAGCTCCTCTGCGTACCACGATATTTCATCTAGCTCTTCTTTTGTTATGGTATCATCCCATTTTTCAAGCGCAAGTTTTGAGATTTGTGATGAGTTGTACAATAGATTCCAATATGGGTGGTGCTCTGCTGTGGTATATGCAAGCTCAGAAACCTCTTCTAATCCTAGCTTTGCACGCATCAGTGAATCTGTTTTTTCTCCATAAATTCTGATTATATTTGCCTCTAGATCAGCTTGAATTTTTGCTAGCATGTTTTTGTCTTCAAATGATTTGGCAAGCTTGACAATTGACTCGTAAAATTCTGAAAATTTTTCGTCAGTCATATTCTAAAATAGTCTCTGATGTTCTGCCAGCATGCATCTATTAAAGACTACATCGATTCCAGCCTTTCTTGCAAGATCTTCAGCTTCTGGATTGTGGATGCCTTCTTGGAGCCATATTACTTTGGGATTTTTCTTTACAGCCTCACGAACTACAGGCAACACTTCTTCAGATGGCCTAAACACATCCACAATGTCTACAGCGTCTGGAACTTCGGTAATTTCTTTATAACATTTCTTGTCCAGTATTTTATCGGCAGTCGGATTGACTGGAATTATATTATATCCTTTTTCTGCCAAATACTTTGGAACATAATGCGCAGCTTTTTCTGGATTCTTTGATATGCCGATAACAGCAATATTTTTTAGTGAATAGAATTTTCTTATCTGCTCATCTGTGTGTGAATCTCTTTCCATGTTTTCATTTACGGCTAACTTGATTAATATCTTGTGGGGGAACAATTTATAGGGAGATTTCAGAAATAGCAATACGTGGAACCAGAGCCAAAAGATGTCATAATTCTAAGTGCAATTAATAAAGGTGCCAAAAAATTTGACAGGATAGAAAAGATGACAAAGATTTTCGGCCAGGAATTAAATGACATGATGGAAAGGCTAGAAAAAAATGGTTTTATTACTGTAATAGAAAAGAAGGGGTTTTTTGGTCCGAAAAAAGAGATTGTCCTGACTGAAAAGGGCCAAAGAGAGTTTGAGGAAAGAAAATTCGAGTTGCAGAAAAACTGGAATCAGATGGTTACCATGTGGAAAAGTGGAGATAAGCAAAAACTGCAGCAATACATGGACAATAACAAGTCTTTTCTTCCTACAATGATGTTTTTGGGCATAATGGATATAATCATGTTTTCAACCATGCTTAGCTTCATGGGCATGACCATGTCAAGCTACATCCCAGAAAGCCAGATTCCTGCAGGGGCAGATACCGCAACTGACACAGATGATACCGGTGATGCAGGCTCAGATGTGGGCGATGGCGGCGGATTTGACATAGATATAGGATTTTGACATATTCTAGCTAAAGCATAATTAAAAAAAATATAGAATATGATTTAGAACTTTATTGGCTCGCAACCACTGAATAGCTTACCTGGAACGGTTCAGTATTCATCGTGTGCACTGCTAACGCATTGCCAGAAAATGCCCATGTACCCATTTTGTTTTCAGGATCTACAAACGTCAATGCAAACTTGGTTTCTCCATCTGGAGTCCATATTAGCTGATCCTTATCTTCGCCTGGTGCAAGTGGACCGTGTAGTGCCACAAGCTGGATGTTTTCAGATGCAGAGTAAGTCAGTAGTCCTGTGTAGGTCTTGTCACTTGGTGCCAAGATTATTGCAAGCTGGTGACTCGCATGTCCCTGGCCTGGGTCTTGTACTGATGTGAGTGTTCCTGTTTTTACTGTATCAGATTTGTCAAGTTCCATGTAACCTACTGAATAGCTCACTTGGAATGGTTCAGTATTCATCGTGTGCACTGCTAACGCATTGCCAGAAAATGCCCATGTACCCATTTTGTTTTCAGGATCTACAAACGTCAATGCAAACTTGGTTTCTCCATCTGGAGTCCATATTAGCTGATCCTTATCTTCGCCTGGTGCAAGTGGACCGTGTAGTGCCACAAGCTGGATGTTTTCAGATGCAGAGTAAGTCAAGATTCCTTTGTAGACTTTGTCTGAAGGTGCCAAGATTATCGCAAGCTGGTGACTCGCATGTCCCTGGCCTGGATCTTGTACTGATGTGAGTGTTCCTGTTTTAGATTGGAACTCATGTGCGGCTTTCATTGGTTCTTTCATCATTGGTTCTTTCATCATCTTCTCTTCTTTCATCTTCTTTGGTTGCGCTGGAGCTGCTGCTGGTTCAGTACACAAATGGTCACCACATACATTTTTGTGGCGAGTCTTTGGAATGTACGAACCTGCGCCCTTAGCTGCATCAGCTGCTTGTAATGACATTGCAGCAACTGACATCACCAAAACTGATGACAGAAGTATCGTTAGAACTAACTTCGAAGTCATAAGGCTGCTACATGTATCGTGGGTATAAAAGATTATCGTTGTTTTTTATCACAGATTAAAAACAAATTTTTATTTTTAATCTAATAACAACAATAATTAGCAGACCAGATAAAATTGTCATGTGTTCACATCATATGATAATAGTTCACTTGCCAAAATAATAACACTGCTCAAGTCTCACGAGTCTGAATATTTATCAGGCGAAGACATAAGCGAGTCACTAAAACTTAGTCGTGCAGCAGTGTGGAAACACATCAAAAGACTTCAATCGCTTGGCTACAAAATAGATTCAAAACAAAAACTTGGGTACAGGCTTTTGAAAATAACTGATCTGCTTTTGCCATGGGAAATAAGCGATGGGTTGAAGACAAAACTTTTTGGTAAAAGAATTTACTACTTTGATACAATAGACTCGACACAAAATTTTGCTATTGAACTTGGATCAAAAACTCAGGAAAACGGTTCTGTTGTGGTTGCATACAAACAAACTCATGGACGAGGCAGGCTGAGCAGAAAATGGGTATCGCCAAGCGGAGGAATATGGTTGTCTTTGGTTTTACATCCAGGGTTTGAGATCTCAGCTGCCACACTATTTCCAGTTATTTCATCTCTTGCGCTTGCAATTTCAATAGAAAAGGTTCTAAAAATAAAACCAAAGCTAAAGTGGCCAAACGATCTTACTTTGAATGGAAAAAAGATCGCAGGCATGCTAGTTGATGCGTCAGTAGAATCTGGCAAGATAGATTACGTGGTAGTTGGTGTAGGAATCAATTTTAAAATAAATCCACGCGAAGTTGAAAAAGCAATCAAAGGCACCGAAAATTATTATGGCGTAGCCACACTTGTCAAAAAAAATGACAAAACATCGCCTGTTAAGCTAGTACAGACGTTTCTTTACGAGCTTGAAAAACTATATGAAATGATATTGCACGGAAATTCAAAATATCTTATAAAAGAATGGACAAAAAGATCCTCAAGTATTGGCAAGACGGTTACTGTTTTATCACCAACAGGCATGATAAGAGGCAAAGCAGTTAGAGTAGACAAAGATGGAGCTTTGGTTGTATCAAGCAAAGGTGAAAGCCAGCGAATTCTTGTAGGGGACGTAACTTGAGGCTTTGTTGGGCCAATACTGACAATTTTGATGACGCTGAGGTTGTGATCTTAGGAATACCAGATGAGTCAAAGTCGCATGCACTTCGAAAAGGCGCATCTGAAGCACCAGACAAGATACGCGAAATCTCCTCAATTAGAGATGTCTATAACAGAGACGGATCCCCTTCGCTGGGTTTACCATTTTCAGGATTAAAAAAGAGAATATGCGATTACGGAAACATCAAAAGAACCCAGGTCAGTGAAACTATAGATAAAATAATTTCAAAATCAAAAATACCATTATCAATAGGCGGTGATCACTCTATCTCTGTTGAAATAATAAAATCTATTTCAAAAAAATATGGTTCATTGTCTCTGATTTATTTTGATGCTCATCCCGATTTTATCAGTTCCACAAGAAACTATTATGGTTCGGTTTTTTATGATGTGTTGCCCTTTATAGATTTGAAATCAAGTCTGCAGATTGGAACCAGAACCCCAGAGCAAGAAGAAATTGATAATATAAAAAAATATGATCTGACTGTAATTACTCCCTTTGACATAGTAAAAAAGGGAATATCTGAAATTGAAAAATTGATATTAAATAAAATTGGAAAAAATGTTTATGTTTCTTTTGACATGGATGCGATAGATCCAGCATATGCACCAGGAGTCTCTGTTCCTGTACCAATGGGTTTACGCAATATCGAGGCAGTTTATCTGTTAAAATCACTTGCAAGTCGTGGAATTGTTGGAATGGACATTATGGAGGTTTGCCCTGGTTACGATGTTAAGGATAGAACGTCACATTTGGCGTCAAGAATGATTGCAGAAGTAATATCACATATGATCTAATTGAAAAACAAGTTTTTGATACAGACCATATATTTTTAACTAGGCCGTTTTGTTAAGCTATCAATGTTTTCACATTTTACTATTGAAGATGCTAACAGAGTGCTTCCTTCTGTAATTAAGAAATTCAAGGACATAGTTAGTTTGAAAAACGAGGTGGTTAAAATACAAAGCGAGATGGAAACAAACCCACGCTACATGTCAAGCTTTAAAGATTATGCGTTAAAAAAGCAAGAACTAAACACTGCGATAACCAATTTTTACAAAGCTATTGAGAGTTTGGAAAGTACAGGAGTTATGGTAAAAAGCATAGAGGAAGGCCTGCTTGACTTTCCGTCCTTAAGATTCAATGAAGAGGTTTGGCTTTGCTGGAAAGAAGGTGAGACTGAGATAAAGTTCTGGCACGGAAAAGATGAAGGTTTCACGGGACGAAAACCCCTTAGTGTAAGTGACGAGTCTCTAGTGTGAAATTAGTCAATTTTGATTAATATTAAGTAGCTTTGAAAACATTTGGTTACAATCTAGACGTATGAAATGGTTGTGTGTTAAGTAAAGTATGTTACTGATACCATACTTTAGGAACATACGTTTAAACATCTAGACTTTGAATTGAGGATTAAAGAATGATAACCTGTGAATGTTGCAAACTGCCAATGGACGGAATAATCATACATACGGTTAAGTGCAGAAAGTATTATGATGATAAAACCAAAGATGATTTCATGAGAGGGCACAAATGAAATGCCTCAAATTATATAAAAAGAAACTAATGTTAATCAGTATTGGTTAACCCTTAGTGTAATGCTATCTAGCTGGTTTAGGGTAATCAGAGTAAAATTTCTTCTTGCTTCAGTAATTGCAGTTTGTCTTGGCCTTGCCATAAGTTGGAGCCAAAACCAAACTATCAATGTAGTAGATGCTGTTCTTACATTTGCTGGAGTAATTGCTTTACATGCAAGTGTTGATCTTCTCAATGACTATTGGGATTTTAAACGCAAAATAGATACGGAAACAAAAAGGACCAAGTTTAGTGGAGGCACTGGTGTTTTACCTGAAGGATTATTGCAACCATCTGAAGTATATAGAGCCGGTATAGCTTTTCTTATTTTTGGTGCAATAATAGGCGGATATTTTATTTTTTTAAACGGCATAACTATTGCCATCATACTTGCTTTTGCAATTATCTCAATTTACTTTTACTCAACAAAGATAGTTAATTCTGGACTAGGCGAAGTGTTTGTTGCAATAAAGGGAACAATGATTGTTCTTGGCACATATTTTGTTCAGACTTCACAAATTGTAATAGAACCAATCCTAGGTGGAGTGGTCTTAGGAGTATTATCGTCCATGATATTATTTGTCAATTCGTTTCCTGATTTTGAAGCAGACAGAGCTAGTGGCAGAAAAACGCTAGTCATAGTACTTGGAAAAAAACGAGCAACTAGTGCCTTATGGATTTTTCCTACTGTTTCATATGGCACAATTATAGCTGGTGTAATAACTCAGACTCTGCCAATCCTTTCTTTAATCACATTTCTTTCCATCCCACTGCTCATAAAATCTGGACTTGGTCTAAAACGAAGTTTTGATGATGTTGAAAAGCTTGTGCCTGTGATGGCTTCTTGCGTGTCATATGGCAGAATTACCGGCACTCTTTTGGTCCTGAGTTTTCTGTTAAGGTTATAACACATTACAATTAAATCAATCAGATTCAAAGTTAACATGTGATAACAGGTCATGCCACTTTAGAGGGCACATCAAACTTTGCAAGAAAGAATCAAACCGCTGGAAAAAATCACTTCAAGCAGTTTGCTGGACTTAGCCTTTCATCCATAGGGATAGGAACATACCTTGGAAATGTAGATGATGCCACAGATGCTCTTGTAAAAGAGGCAGTCAAAAAATCAGTCTTTTCTGCAATAAATGTAATTGATACCGCAATAAACTATCGTTCCCAAAAAGCAGAGAGATCTGTTGGAAGAGCAGTACTGGAATTGATAGAAGGAGGCAAGGTCAAAAGAGACGAGTTATTCGTAAGTACAAAAAATGGCTATGTCACAAACGATGGGGATGTAAAAGAAGAGTTTTGGGAATACATCCACAATACTCTAGTAAAACCAGGCATAATCAAGTCAAACGACATTTCGTCTGGATATCATTGTATGACCATACCGTATCTACAAGACCAGCTAAATCGAAGCCTGGCTAACTTAGGTTTTGATTGTGTTGACTTGATGTATCTTCATAACGCAGTAGAAGGTCAGCTACAAGACATCTCAAAAGAAGCGTTTATGAAAAATCTTAAAGAGGTTTTTGAATTTTATGAAAAACAGCGAAAGCAAGGCACAATAAAATACTATGGCATGGCAACATGGGATTGCTTTAGAGTACCAAAAGAACACCCTCAGCACCTTTTACTTGCAGATGTGTTAAGACTTGCAAAAGAGGTTGGCGGGAACGATCATGGATTCAAGTTTGTTCAACTACCATACAACATGTATCTTGATCAAGCTTTAGTTTTAAAAAATCAGACTATGAATGGAACTGAAACTACAATATTAGAAGCAGCTACAAATTTTGGAATTGGAGTTTTTGCAAGTGTTCCACTGATGCAAACAAAGCTTCTTGGACCAAATGTAATACCTGAATTTGGCGGATTGAGATCCTCACATCGTGCATTACAGTTTGTTAGATCTACTCCTGGAATAATCGCACCTCTTGTTGGACATAAGACAAGTTCTCATGTTGATGAAAATTTAGAATTAACTAAAATTCCACCATTTTCTGATTCCGAATTTTCTCAACTTCTAAAAACTTTAACATCATAATGTAAAGAATAAATAGAAACTCAATTGTTGTTATCTATGCCAGTGGATCCCGTTTGTGGAATCGAGCTTGATGAAAGTTTAGCTCTTGTCCACGAATACAAAGGAAAAAA
>Ga0247727_10005025_pt1 | contig 27331 bp, 20 predicted proteins | sample WisWelCaveWW1625_FD_202498 | JGI IMG/M metagenome (GOLD analysis project Ga0247727, IMG submission 202498) | Biofilm microbial communities from Wishing Well Cave, Virginia, United States - WW16-25 | ecosystem: Environmental > Aquatic > Deep subsurface > Groundwater > Cave microbial mat | place...
TACCATCAGGCGGAAGCCCAGTTCAAACAGGAGGCCGCATTGCGATTGCTGGCCGAACAGCGCGTCCGCGATGCCGCAGAAGAGGCCAGGCAATGGCTCTCGACCGCAGAGGAAGAAGAAGCCAAACGGCGTCAGGCCGAAACCGAACGCGACCAGGCCGAAACCAGAGGGAGAGCGGAAGCCGAAGCTCGCGCGCAAGCAGAAAAAGCACTGGCCGAAGCCGAAGCCCGAGCGCAAACGGCGGCCCTGGCGCTCGCAGAAGCCGAGAAGCAGAAAGCCGAAGCTGAAGCCCGAGCGCGCGCTGCCGAAGAGACCGCGCGGGAGGTGGAGGCATTGATGTACGAAGCCGACGCCATCGCGCGCGAGGTCGAAGAAAAATACCAAGCCGCCGAGGGGCGACTGCAAGGCGAAGTCGAGCTGAGAGTTTTGGCCGAGCAAAAACTCAAAGCTTTGGAGGAAGAGCTGAGCCGTTACCTCGATCTCAACCTGTCGCAGCTTCAAACCGACTTCGCCGGCTTCAGCGCCGAACGGCCCCTCGCCCGAGCCAGACAACTGGAACAGGCCGAAGAATCAAATCAACAACTCGGCGCGCAAATCGAAGCCGAGCAGAAGGCGCGAAAAGAGTCCGAGCAGGCGTGCGACGAGGCCGAGACCAGAGCGAGCGAAATGGAGACGCTGCTGCGTAAAGCTGAAGAGAAGTACCGCCAGTCCGAAGCCGGATTCAAGAAGATCATCCGCAAACAGGAAGCTGAATTGCGAATTTTGTCCGAGCAAGTTGCGCGCGCCAAAATGCCGGACATAACCAATGAGCCTGCCGGCGCTGATGAATTCTTCAGCCCGTTCGATGGCGCGGCGCCTGGCTCGCCGCAAAAGACTATGAAGCTGGTCAGCTTTGCAGTGTTGATCGCGCTCCTGCTGGCGGCGCTGACCTGGCTCGGCATTACTGCCTATCAGCAGTTTTAGATTCGCGCCAGGTTACATTCAGAATAACAATTTCAACCCAAACTGAATGCGTCGCGGGCTGTCAGCCGAATACAGCCTGCCGAACGACGGCGAGCCAACGAAGTTATCCGGCAAACCGAAGTTCGGATGGTTGAACAGATTGAAGAACTCCGCGCGGAATTGAATCGCCATCTCTTCCTTGATCGCAGTGTTCTTGACCAGCGAAAAGTTCACGTTCTTGTAACTCGGCCCGTCCAGGATGTTGCGCCCTGCGTTGCCGAATCTGCCGAAGGGCGGGATGACGAAGGCTGCGGTGTTGAACCAGCGCTCCGGCGTCGGGTTGTCCAGTCTGGCTGACCCCACCAGGTTTGGCCGGTCGTTGCCCAGGAAGCCCAGGTTCGAGATGCCGGTGTTGCTGTTGTCGAATTCGGGCAACAGCGCGACGGTGAATGGCCGGCCCGTTTGCAACGTGATCACGCCGTAAGTCTGCCAACCCGTGACGAGCGCCGTCGCCCAGCCAGCGTTGCTGAGCAGGCTCTTCCCTTTGCCGAACGGCAGGTCGTAGGCGTAGCTCAGCGAGAAGCGGTGGCGCACGTCGAAGCCGGAGCGGCCTCGTTCGGCGCTCAGGTCGTAGCTGTTCTGCGGGTAGTTCGGATCGCCCAGGCTGGCGAAGATGCCCGAAGCGTTGTCGAGCGATTTGCCCCAGGTGTAAGCGCCGAGCAGCGACAAGCCGAAAGCCAATCGTTGTTGCACGCGCGCCTGGAGGCTGTGGTAACTCGAATCGGCGCTTCCTTCCTGCTGCGTGATCTCGCCGAAGAGCGGATTGGGTCGTAGGTTTGGCTGCTGCGGGCGCGCCGCCGGTTGATTGATGTCGCGCGCGGCGAGAAGCTTCGTGCCCTTCGATCCGACGTAGGCCAATTCAGCCACAGTGGTACTGCCGAGTTGTCGCTGGACGCTCAGGTTCCAATGCTGCGTGTACGACGTGCGGAGATTGTGGTCGAAGGCGAAGGCCGATGGCGGTGTCTGGCCAGGCGTGTTGAACGGGAACGGATTGAAGAGTGTCAACGGCGCCTGCTGCGACTGGAAGTAGAAGCGGAAGTCGAAGTAGGGCGCGTTGAAGAACAAGCCTTCGCCAGGCGCGAGCGGCGACTGGTCGTAGTAGACGCCGTATCCGGCGCGCACAATCGTCGCGCTGTCTTTGCCTAACGCCCAGGCCAGGCCGAGCCGCGGAGCGAAATTGTTCTTGTCCGCTTCGTACCCGCCGCTCGGGATGCCACCTGTGCCGACCGGAACCAGTTTGCCAGTCGCCGGGTCGTAGATGTTGGCGCGGTCTTTAGTGTCAACCGGCGGTGAGTTGTATTCGTAGCGCAACCCGGCGGACAGCGTCAGGTGCGGCGTGATCCGGAAACTGTCATTGACGAAAAGATTGTAGCTCTCGGTGCGCAGGTGTTGGTGGTTGTCCAGCCGCGCGCCGCCCGTCACCAGCGGCAGCCCCAGCAGCAGGTTGGCCAGCGCGTTGCCGGTGATGAACGGAAACACCGTCGGCGTCCCGTCTGGCAAAGTGAAGGACACCTGGCCAGGGAAGGTGAACAGGCCGCGCGATTGCACGTCGCGGAAGGCGCTCTGCTGCGTGTAGCGGAAGTCAAAACCGAACTTGAGCAGGTGCGCGGCGCGCGTGTAGGTCGCCGTGTCGAGGAATTGGAAGACGTTGGTCGCCGAGTCCTGCGGGTTGTTGTATTCGTGACCGAGCGGCGAATAGCCGGTGACGCGAATGAAGCTCAGTCCGAAATCGCGCGGGTTGTTTGATAGCTCCGGCAGACCGACTTGTTGGTTGACGCTGACGCCCGGATTTTCGATCAGCACCTGGTTGCCCACACGGCTGAAGGCCACGCGCGCGTCGTTGATAAACCGAGGCGAAAAGACGTGAGCTTCGTTGAGCATCAGGTTCTGGCCGCGACGGAGAACGCTGTTGCCGTAGCCGGGCACGAAGACCTGGGTTACGCCCGAAAAAGGCTCGAACAGGTTTCGGTCGGTCAAGCTGTAGCGCGCGGAAAACTGCGAGGACGGGCTGAACTCGTGATCAATGCGCACGTCGAAGAGATCGTTGCGGTCGCGCTGCACCGGCGACGATACGTAATTCTGAAACGGGACGTTGCGGTTCGGCAGTGGGTAGAGCGCGGCGATTCTCAAACCGATCGGGTTGAGCGCCTGCTGCGGGATCTGGCCGCCGGGGAATGGAAAACTCGTGCCGGGGATGAGCGGTTGCTGCGCCACAGGGAGTTGCGAGAAATCGCCCACACGCTCGCGCGCCGTCGGCACGTTGGCCAACCGCGTGATCCCTTCGCGCAATCGCGCGCCTTCGTAATCGCCGAAGAAGAAGGTCTTGTCTTTGACGATGGGACCGCCCAATGAAAAACCGAACTGGTTGCGCCGGTATTTCGGGTCGGGCTGATCGGCGGGCGCGAAGTAGTTGCGCGCGTCGAAGACCTGGTTGCGCAGGAATTCGTAGACCGTTCCGTGAAGCCGGTTGGTTCCCGACTTCAAAACGATGTTGACCTGAGCGCCGGCGCTGCGGCCCAGCGAAGCGTCGTAGGCGCTGGCCAACACCTCGAACTCGCGGATGGCGTCCACCGGCGGTTTGACGCCAAACGTGTTGAGCTTCGGGTCAATGTTGTAGACGCCGTCGAGCAGGAAGTTGTTGGCGTCTTCGCGCGAGCCGTTGATGTTGAAAGCGAAATCGCCGCGCACCGAACCGGCTGAGCCTTGCGCGGCGGGCGTGGCGCCGGGCACGAGCAAGCTCAATTCCAGAAAGTTCCGGCCATCGAGCGGCAAGCCCGTGACCTGCCGGTTGTCAATCACCGCGCCGAGCGACGCGCCTTCGTGTTTCAACACGCCGACCGGCGCGATGATCATATTTTCGTCCGACCTCACCGTCCCGACGTTCAAACCCACATCCAGCCGAAGCTCCTGGTTGACCTGGAGCGCGAATGTATTTTCGTATTTGCCGAAGCCTTGTTGCTCGACCTCCAGGCGGTAAGCGCCGGGGCGCAACAACGAAATAACGAAATCGCCGCGCGCATCGCTGACGGTGTTTCTGGTTTCATTGGTATCCTGCTCAACGAGCTTCAACTTCGCTCCGGGAATCGAAGCGCCGCGAGGATCGGTGACGCGCCCGCGAACCGAGCCGCGGTAGTTTTGAGCGAATGCGGTTAATGAAAAACACAGAGCGGTTAGAAAAAATCCTGAGATGATTCTGGCCTTCACGTTGCAACCCCTTGTTGTTTTGACGTTTGGATATTGATTTGAGATTCAGCCTAACGAATAGGCTTCTGCAAAAGTTTCGGTCATTTGCCTGTACGCGGCTTCGTTGCGGATGGATGCAAAATCCGCTACCCTGCGCGCTACTCTCAAACCAACAATTTCGTCAGAATCTTCCCAACATTTCTACTTCTTTGGAGATGAATCTATGACTTCACAATCATCTGGGCCTTCACCTGAACATTTCTTCCGGAGCATCAATGCCTATCAACTCACGCACGCGCTCAAAGGCGCGATTGACCTGGACGTCTTCACGGCCATCGCCGAAGGCCAGACGACCGCGAAAGCATTGGCCGAAAGCCGCCAGACGTCGGGGCGCGGGATGCGCATCCTGTGCGATTACCTGACGGTCACTGGCTTTTTGACCAAAGCGAATGGCAATTACGGTTTGACGCCCGATTCGGCGATGTTCCTCGACCGGCGTTTGCCGTCTTTCGTGGGCGATTCGGCGGAGTTCCTGCTTTCGCCGACGCTGACCCAGTCATTCAGCGATGTGGCCGCTGCTGTGCGAAAAGGCGGAACGGTGATCAGCGAGGAAGGCACAATGTCACACGACAACCCGGTCTGGGTGGAGTTCGCGCGCGCGATGCAACCGTTGGCTTTCGGGATGGCGCAGATGGTCACCGGCATGATCAAACTCGATCCGAACAAAAAGACGAAAGTGTTGGACATCGCCGCCAGCCACGGACTTTACGGTCTGTCGTTCGCGCAGCAGTACCCGAACCTGGAGGTCGTCGCGGTTGATTGGGCGAATGTGCTGGAAGTCGGCAGGGAGAACGCAGTGAAGTTCGGCGCGAGCGACCGCTGGCGCACATTGCCTGGCAGCGCGTTCGACGTTGATCTCGGCGAAGGCTACGACTTGGCGCTGATACCGAACTTCTTCCATCACTTCGACCCACCGACGAACGAAAAGCTAATGCGGAAGATTCACGCTGCGTTGAATGAAAGCGGACGCGCGGTTACGGTCGAATTCGTTCCGAACGAAGCGCGCACGGAGCCGCCGCACTCCGTCACGTTCGCGCTGGTGATGCTGGCGTCAACGGCGCACGGCGACGCTTACACGTTCGGAGAGTATGAAAAGATGTTCGCCAACGCGGGCTTTTCGCGTAGCGAGCTTCATCAACCACCGATGGGAATCGAGCAGGTGATCATCTCGTACAAGTAGCGCCGGTTTTATCGAAGCGGGATTTCAAGGAGGACAAAATGGCTGATTTTTCCGTCGAAGAATACCTGGACGTATTGCAGAACATAGAATTTGCGCTCGTTTCGGCCTACGGCGACAACCCCGACCTGACTGACACCGGAACGATGTACGCCGTCGAGACACTGATCAAAGTCTACAGCGGCGAATCGCAAGGCCGCGAGGTCGCGCTGCCGCAATTCAAACCCGAAGAACAGGCGGCTTACGACGCGGCCAAAGCGATGTGCGATTGGCGGATCGGGCGAACCTCGATGAAAGATGACAAAGGCAAGGAGGTGAAGATGGATACAGAGCCGCTCGCGGTGGAAGAGATCATCGCCTGCCTGAAGCGCATCCGGAAATCCATCGAGACCTGGTACAAACGCGGCGGGCGGCGCGGGTACTACGAATTCATCAGGCAGTACGTCAAATGAAGTATCGGGAGATGGCCGGTTTCACTTCGTCACGTCCAGACGAAAGCCGGTCATCTCGTCGTATCGCTCGCAAACTTCAGCCAATTCTTCGGGCGAGGGCGGCGCGGCGACTTTCATGCGCACGACGCCTTGATCCTGATGCAGGCTCGGTTGCTTCATCAACCGCCACTCTTTCGGCGCAAGTTTCTTCGCAATCTCGACCAGATCGAATGTGTTCACGTGTGGGCGGATGCGCAGCCGGTGTCCGGTGGCGTCGGCCATCGCCTGCATCGTGCGGTTCTGCCGCAATCCCAGTTCGGGAGTGAGAAAAGCCAGTTCCAGATAATCGCCTCTTTCGTCGGTCTTCAATTTCACTCGCGATGGCCGCCACGTTTCGGGCGCGAGGCTGAAGGCTTCTTCAATCTCCGCCGTCGCGGTCTTTTCGCTGAGCGGACGGCCACTGGTCGCCGGGCGGAACTCCAGTTCGGACTCCTCCACGATTCTCGCCTGCGCAATCAGCGGCGAAATGTTTGTGACGGCGGCTTCGGCGACCGGCTGCTGGGCAACGACGATCTGTGGCTCAGGCTGCGGCATTTGCAAACGCAGCCGCCATCCGGTGCGCTCGTGAAACCCAGCCATCGCCGCGTTCGCCGCCGCTTCATTCAGCAAAGCATCCAGCTTCACCGCCACTTCTTTCGTTTCCAGGTGAATCGCGGGCGCGCGCAGCATCGGAGCGCCGGCTGGTAAACATTCCAGCGCGACTTCGGCCAAGCGGCCTTGATGCGGTTTGTCGTTGATTGTGTAAGTCCAGCCCGTGCCCGCTACAATCTCTTCGCATCGTTCGACGTATCGGTCTCGCGCAACGTCCGGGAATTCAAACATCAATCGCAGCGTGTGCGTGGCGATGTCGTAGCCTTTGTGGTACAGCCCGGTTTCGGCTGGGAGCAGATTTTCAACGCGCGACAAAATCTCCTGCGGCGTGGCGAAGACGACCCCTTCCTCCGGTTCCTCTTTCTCTTCTGGTCGAAGCAGGCGGTAACGATGCGGGCGCGCTTTCGGGCGGCGGAAATCTTCGCTGTCGTCGAGCAACCGGATCAACTCGCCGTAATGCTCCTCGTCCCAAGCATGCTGGCTGTACCACAGATCGAGCAGTTCGACTTCACTGAACAACTTCCCCTCATCGCCGCGTTCGCGCAGTTGTTGAGCCAATTGTTGCAATCTCGAAGCGTCGAGAGGTTCGCCCTGGCCGATTGCGGATTGCGGATTGCGGATTGCGGATTCAGTTTGCCTGATGCGGCGGGCCGCGCCGAAGCTCAACGTGTCGCCAGTGCGCGGCAGGTGAATTGGACGATGCCGAGTGGCTTGTCGCCGCAACAGATCGCGCAGCGATTCGCGCGACTGGCCTTCGCCGTGAACCAGCACGACCTCGCGTGGATTGATGGCTTCGATCAATCCTGAAATTTCGTTGCAATCAGCGTGGGCGGAAAGCGCGTACTTCTCGACGCCGCATTTCACTTCGAGCGTCCTGCCAGCGACGGTCACCTCGCGCGTTTCGGCTTCAGCCAGCGCCAGCAATTGTCTCCCCGGCGATTCTTCGTCCTGATACCCGGTGATCGCGATGCCGTTGCGCTCGTCGTTGACCAGATGCTGGGCGTAAAACGCGCTCGCGCCTCCGGTAAGCATTCCCGAACTAGCGATGATCACGCACGGATCGCCCGACAAAACCTTCTCGCGTTCGGCGGGTGACGCGACCTGGCGAATCTCGTCAACGATGTTGAAGAACGGGTTGCCGTGCTTTTCGATCAACCGTCGCGCGTATGGCGTCTGGTGCGCGGGAAATTGCGAGTAGACGCCACAAACCGTCTTGACCATCCCATCAATCCAAACGGGAAAGCTGGCCAGTTTTTTGGCGCGAAACTGTTTGAGCAGCATCAGCGTGACTTCCTGCGCGCGGCCAATGGCGAAGGCAGGGATCAGCAGCTTGCCGCGCTGTTCGATGACGCCTGCGACCATTTCGATCAACCGCTGCTCTTCCAACTCGCGCGGCGAATGCATCCGGTCGCCGTAAGTTGATTCGATCACCAGCACGTCTGGCCGAAACGCAGCGGGCGGCAACATCCCTGGCACGGTCAATTGATCGGCGACCGCAATGTCGCCGGAAAACAACACTCTGATCGAACGCCCCTGCTCCACGCCTTCAACGCCGATGGATGACGCGCCCAGAATGTGTCCGGCGGGAAACCACGTCGCGGTCACGCCGCTGCGGCCAATCTCCATCGGCGAGCCGAACGGCACGGGGATCATCTTTTCGAGCAGGCTTTCGACCGCCGGCTGGGAATAAAGCGGCAGCTCCTGCTCGCTCTCCGCCCGCGCCCGCATAATGTTGATCGAATCGCGCAGCAGTACTTCGACCAGTCCGCGCGTCGGAGCGGTGGCGTATACCGGCACGCCGGGGAAATGCTGATGCAAGACGGGCAGCGCGCCGCTGTGATCCATGTGCGCGTGCGTCAAGAGCACGGCGTCGAGTTGTCCGGCGTGGGTTTGCCTACTTGATTGATTGATGGCGGCCAAGTCGGGCAAGCGATGCTCGCCGCTCATTCGGATGCCGCAATCAATCAGGATGCGCGCGGAGCCGAGTTCGACGATTGCGCTGCTTGCGCCGATTTCGTTGCCGCCGCCGAGAAAGGTGATGTTCATTTATGGTCTTTGCTCTGCCTGAATGCCTCGCGCCGCGATCAATTCTCGCAACGCCGCGTTGACCGCTTCGGCGTCAGGGAAGACAGCGGCGACATCAGGTTCCAGTCGCACGAACATGCGCCGGTACTCAATGCCGCGCGCGCGATCTGCTTCGCGAAGGGCGGCAAAGTCATACTCCGGCCGCAAGTCATCTTCCGGATCGAACTCTTCGTCATCAATAATCTCGTATGTATGTTGCATAATCACGAGCCTCTCTGCGCGTCGCTTCTCGCGCGCTGATTATACGGGTCGCATCGCCGCGCTCGGTGAACGCGACGACTAGCAATCTGCCCTGATCCGATGTGCCGGTGATGATCCAGCGATGCTCGTCCACCGAGTGATCAGGATCGCTCACAACATCGCTCAGCGGATCGTCAAAGACCGTACTGGCTTCTTCAAACGATACACCGTGTTTGCTCAGATTGAGCGCCGCTTTGGTTTTGTTCCATTGAAACTTCAACGCGCCACTCCTTCTCCTTGCTTGTGGTTCAAGGGTAAAGAAAAAGGGCGCGGAGGGCAAAAGGGTTAAGTAAAAGCCGTAGTGTCGCGTCCCAATCACACCCTCTCGACCAAGACTTCGCAAGTTCAATCGCTACTAACGAGAATAACTCGAAAAAGCCAAAAAATTTTGGCGCCTACGGCGCGGGGAGTTTCCTATCGCCACGTCACGAGTCGCCCTCAAGCCCGGCCACAGGATGGGGCAGGGCGACGGGGGCGGCTGACGCACGCCCCCGTCGCCCTGCCCCATCCGTGGCCTCCTACCTCACAACGCTTCAGGGTAAGAGGGTAAAAGGAACCAAGTGCTACCTGCCAACCCTCACGAGGCGGAAACCGAGGTTGCCGAAGCGATAGCCGGGCGCGTCGCTGCCGCGACTCGCCGACCGGCAATAGACGGCGTTGTCGAGCCAACCGCCGCCCCGATTGACGCGGGCCGAGCCCGCAGCAGATATATCTACCCATGCGCTGCCATCAGTTGGAGCACCGTTATAGCTATCGTGCCAGTGATCCTCACACCACTCCCACACATTGCCATGCATATCGTGCAAGCCCCAGGCATTTGACTTCTTCTGCCCAACCGGATGAGTCTTGCCGCCAGAGTTTTCGGAATACCACGCATAATCGCCGAGCGATTTCTTGTCGTCGCCGAAGCAGTACTTCGTGGTTGATCCGGCGCGGCAGGCGTACTCCCACTCGGCTTCGGTCGGCAACCGATAGGTCTTACCGGTCTGTTTCGATATCGCCTCGCAGAATTTCACCGCGTCATCCCACGAGACCTTCTCGACCGGAAGATCGTCGCCTTTCCAGTTGCTGGGATTGTCGCCCATCATAGCCTTCCACTGCGCCTGAGTGATTTGATATTTGCCGATGAAGAACGGCGGGAGCTTCACCAGATGCGGTGGTTTTTCGTCATCGTAATCATTCGACCCCATCGTGAATTCGCCGCCGGGAATGTAGATCATCTCCAGCTTCACGCCGTTGAGGTCTTCGGTGAAATTGGAGGGCGCGGGTTTTGGCGGCGTGACGATGCGCTGCGGCGCGGGTTTGCTTTTTGGTTTGGCTGGCTGAGCCTCTTCAATCGGCTCGAAATCCTGCTGCCGTTCTTCCGACGACAGCGAGCGCGCCTTGTTGACCGGCTCGAACGAACGCAGCTTGCCCAGTTGCGGTTTGACGACGCGCGGTTGATTGGTCAGGCGGCGGTAAAGTTCTTCGTAACCTTCCTGTCCGGCGATCAGATGGCGCATGAAATGTTGCAACCGTTGCGGGACGTGCGCCGCATCGCCGTCGGAAAACAGAACGGGGATGAATCGTTGGTTGACCGCCTCGTTGCTGTAAAGCTCATCAGTGATGATCGCGCCTTCCCACTTCACGCCCAGCCCTTTGCCGTGTTCTTCGCGGCCCTCGAAGCGGCGGCAGTAAGTCTCGGTACAGACGACGAGGATGAAGTCGGCGTCCTTGAACTGTTTGTCCATCCATCGTGGCCAGCCTTCGGCGGGCGCGGGTTCGTATTGATCCAGATTGCAATCAATGCCTTCGGCGCGCAGCCGGTCGGCCAGCGCCAGCACGCGATCCAGATGTTCGTGTGAATCGTGGCTGTAGCTGATGAAGACCCTGATCAGTTTCTCTTCGTTCGGCATAGGGTGAACCGGCGGAGGCGTTTATTGATGAGCGTTTTCAAGCGGCGGCGAACTCAGTGTACTGCCTCATTTCGGGCGCGTGAAAAGCCAGCACGATGTCTTCTTTCGGCACTCCGGCTTCGAGCAATTCCGTGGCGATGCCGTCTTCAGTCAGGTCATGTTCGATCAGAAATTTGCCATCCTTGATGCGGACATAGACCCTGACATTACGGACGCGCTTGCGCTCCGACCAACCCAGATCAAACAGAATGTAATGATCACGTTCTTCATCTGCGATCAGTAAATGTTCTACGCCTTCCTTGGGAAAGCGGTTGGAAAGTTCGACATGTCCGGTCAGGATGTTTTTGATGATCTGGCGATACTGAATCAGTTTATCCATTGCACAACCTCCTCTGATTCGACGTTGACGATCAACAATGGGATCGGCGGGTCTTCGATCACAGCCCGCACACCACCCAACGTGAAGAAGTCTTCGTAGATGGTGTCGCTCACTGCCAGGAAGAGCTTTCGATCCGGGTCCGTACGGCGCATCAACCGCTCGTAAAGCAGATATTGCCCCAACGCCCCCTCAAGATCGTGAATCTGCGATTTCCCGACGAAGCTCTTGATCTCGACGGCGATCTTTCTGCCATTCTTTTCCGCTGCAAGAGGGCGTTCGGCAGCGAGGTCCGCATAGACGTTGACGCCTTCATAAGCAATTTCGTATGGGTCTGCGGTGATCGTCCAGCCGTCGTTGACCAGCGCGTTTTTTACGGCGTAATGAATCTTGTCTCTTGCCATAGGCGAAGTATAAAACCTCGCCCTCAGCATTCAAAGACTCACAACCGATACCGCGCCTTCTTCCTCAACTTCGCATCCTCAACATCCACATTCTGCAACCGCAAACTCACATCCGCGCTCATCTCCCATCCGGCGCATTCGCCGCGCAGCAGCTTTGGATAGCCCGCAGCGGCGATCATCGCGGCGTTGTCGGTAGTGAAGATCGGCGACGGAATGTAAGCGGGCACGCCCAATTCATCGGCCAATTGTTTGACCGTCGCGCGCAGCTCGCTGTTGCAGGCCACGCCGCCCGCCAGGATGATCGTTTTCGGCTGGTGCTGTTCGGCTGCTTTGCGCAGGCTGCGGACTAATGCGCGGACGACCGCGTTCTGGAAGCTGGCGCAGAGGTCGAGGATTTGGTCGGGAGGATTTGCTGGGTCGGTGACTGGCTCGATGTTGTTTTCGCGCACGTGGCGCAGCACGGCAGTCTTCAATCCGCTGAAGGAGAAATCGAGGCTGAGCTTGTTGTCTTCTTTCGATTTGATCTCGGCCAGAGGGAAGATGATCGCGCGTTTGTTGCCGCGTTGGGCCAGGCGGTCAATCGCTGGGCCGCCGGGGTAGCCCAATCCGATCAGCTTTGAAACTTTGTCGAAGGCTTCGCCGGCGGCGTCGTCGCGCGTGCGGCCCACGAGTTTGTACTTTTCGGCTTCGGGAAGCAGGAAGAGGTTGGTATGGCCACCGGAGACGATCAGCGCCAATGCTGGATATTCGGGCGGCGGGAATTCAAAGGCTACGGAATAGACGTGGCCTTCGATGTGGTTGACGCCGACCAGCGGTTTGTTTGTGGCGAAGGCGACGCCTTTGGCGTAGTTGATGCCGACCAGCAGTGAGCCGACCAGCCCTGGGCCTTGCGTGACCGCGATGCCGTCAACGTCTTGAAAACTCACTCTGGCTTCAGCGAGCGCCTGGCTGACCACGTCGCTGATCTTTTCCAGGTGTTCGCGCGAGGCGAGTTCGGGCACTACGCCGCCGTATTTTTTGTGCGTGGCGATTTGCGAGGCGATGATGTTGGAATGAACCTTGACGCCGTCTTCGATGACGGCGGCGGCGGTCTCATCGCACGAGCTTTCGATCCCTAGAATCAACATCGGTGAATCAGCTTATGTCTTGTTTTCAGCCGCCACGGCAGCGGCGGTTGGCTGGCGGCGAATCACCACCACTGTGCTGTCGTCTTTGTTCGGCTCAAATCCCGGTTGCGCGCAATCGAAGATGCGATGACAGAGCGTAGTGACTTCTCCGCCGCCGAATTTTTCCGCCAGGGCTTCGACTTCAGCCACGCCTTTTGTGCGGTCGCCGGTCAGCTTTGCAAATACGCCGTCGGTGTAGATCACCAACTGGTCGCGCACCGGGAACGAAACTACCGACTCGGTGAAGACCGCTTCGGCTTGCATCCCCACGGCGCCGCAAGTGACGGGGAGTTGTTTGTGCCCGACGATTTGCGCGCCTTGCGGCTTGCTCATTTGGATCATCGGCAGATGGCCGGCATTGACGTAACGCATCTGCTCGCCTTCCCATCGGGTGAGCACACAGGTGAACTGCCGGCGGCCTTGATACTTCTCCCACACGAACGTGTTCAATTCTTCCAGAATCCCCGGCAGGCTCGTTTCGCGGCTGACGACACGGCCCAACTGCTGATGCAGTTCGGCGACTTCGCTGATGGCTTTGAAGCCTGCTCCGCCGAGATCGCCGACGGCGAGGAGCGGGCCGCGCGGCGTGTCGAAGATGTGAAAGTAATCGCCGTTGGTTTCAGCGCCCGCGCCGTGTTTCGACGAGCTCCAGATTTGCGGCAGATCAACGATGGGCGGCGGCAGGAAGAGCTGATGCACTTGCGGAATCAGCTCCAGCTCTTTCCGTTTTGCGCCCAGCTCGTATGCCTCTTCGACCGCCTTGCCTGCAATGTTGACCACCAGGTCTTTCGGCTTGCGCGAGCCCATCACGAAAACTGCCGTCGTCGCCGACAGCATCGCCAGACGGAACCACGGAGGGCTTCCGCCCCACCACGAAATCGCGGCGTATCCGGCGCTGGCGTAAAGCCCGGCTTTCATCACCAGCATTACGCGATAGCGATTGGCCGCGACGGCCAGAAGCGGGAAGTAGCAGAGATAGACGCCCGCGCCGAGTTTCGGGAAGAGTTCCTGCTGGACGAACCCGGCCAGGCCCAGGTGAACAATCGTCAGATCAATCATCGTCATCGCCGTGACCTTCGACTCGGACGATCTCTTCACGCTCAGGCCGATTGCCATCACGACCATCCACGCAGCGGTCAACAGCAGGTAGATGTATTTCGCATTCGAGTAATGGCTCCACATCCAGGCGGCGGAGGCGGCGAAAGCGACGGCGAAGATCAGCCGCACTGCGGTTGCCCAGCCTTCGGCGGCGCGCGCCCACTGCTCGAGCGCCGCATCCACTTGTTTTGGGAGACTCTCTTTCAGTTGTTTCATAGCCCCGAGCTTTCCTTGCGGTTGTCCTTATGATGTTCGACTACGCGAGCTGCGGCCCTTCCACAGCAGCCATCGGTTGAGGCCATAAAATACTTCAAGGGAAAATCAAAAGGCAAAAGGCCGAAGCCCAAGGGTCAAAATGTCAAACCAAGTCCCCTTAATTTTTTGCTGCTTGATTTCTCTCTGGTTGGTGCTACACTCCCCCGTCTCGTGGGACAGATTTTTGAAGCAAGGAGAGACATTTGTTCAGATGCAAGCACTAATCCTGGCGGGCGGAGAAGGAACGCGACTGCGCCCGCTGACAATTCACACCCCCAAACCAATCGTGCCTCTAGCCAATCGTCCGTTTCTTTTTTACCAGATTGACTTGCTCAAACGAGCCGGAATCGAAGACGTCACGCTTTCGCTCTCGTATCAACCGGGCAAGGTTGAAACCATCTTCGGTAATGGTGAAGAGCTTGGGCTGCACATCCGTTACGTCGTCGAAGCGACGCCGATGGGCACTGCGGGAGCATACAAACATTCTCAGGCACATTTGGCCCAAACCACGGTGGTTCTCAACGGCGACATTTTGACCGACGTCAACATCGCAGACGTCATTGCCCATCACCGCGAAAAGAAGGCGTTGGCGACCATTGTGCTCTCGCCGGTCGAAAACCCTGGCGCATACGGTCTGGTCGAAACCGAATCGGATGGCCGGGTGCGCCGCTTCGTCGAAAAACCAAAGCCTGAGCAGATCACCTGCAACACGATCAACGCGGGCATTTACATTCTCGAACCCGGCGTTCTCAGTTACATTCCGGCAGGCGAAAAGTTTTCATTCGAGTATCAACTCTTCCCGGCTCTGCTCGCGGCCAACGAGCAGTTTTACGCCTACACCTGGCCGGGTTATTGGATAGACATCGGAGCGCCGCACCGTTACCTGCGGGCGAACGATGACCTGATCAACGGACGGTTGAAATCGTTCGACGTTGTGCGGCCGGCTCGGACGTTGAGCAACGGCAACGGCAACGGCAATGGCAATGGCGAGGCGGTGAAGATTGACGCCCGCTCGGTCATTGATTCGAGCTGCACGTTCAAACCCGGCGTCGAAATCGTCAATTCAGTGCTCGGCCCGAACTGCACGCTCGAAGAACGCGCGAAGATCGAAAACTCCGTCCTGCTCGCGGGCACGCGCGTCGGCAAAGCGGCTGAAATCAGCGAATCGGTGGTCGGCAAAAGCTGCCTGATCGGCCGCAACACAAAAGTCGTCAAAGCGACGCTCGGCGATAAAACCTCGCTGACCGATTACACGATTGCTTGAAAAGCGGGGATGGCACCGGAAGCGGAGATCTTCACTTCAAATCCAAACTCCGGCGCGTCGCCAAATCCCAGTATGAGTCGTAAGGATGATCTGAGGAGTAATCTTTCAGCATGCTCTCGATCGTTTGCAGTATCTGCACGCTGAAGGAGTTGTCTATCGTCTGGGGATGCACGTTGGTGTAGTAGGCGTAGTTGAAATAGCTGCGGATGATGACGCTCTTCTCGTCAATCGGCATGGCCTTCAGGTTCTCGACAAACCTCGGCATCGTATCGTAGCGCCACAGATAGAACTCCACGTTTGAAACGTAAAAGGCCGAGACCTTTTCGCCGATCTCTTTCAAAAACGCCCCCACGGCTTTGACGGCCTGTTGTCCCGACAGATCGGCCGTGATCGGAATAATCAGGTTGCGATCCTGTAGATTCTTGATCACCTGAAAATCGCTTTCGGTCGCCAGGTAGTTGCGATGGCGGCCTTCGAGGTCTTTCTCCAGCAGCAGGTCGCGGTAGGCCGGAAAGAAACGTCCGGTGGGACGGTCACGGATCGTGTACCGGACTTCCAGGCAATCGGAGTGAAAAGCCTGGTAAATCTCGTCAATCGTTTCGAGGTCGCGCTGCGACAATTGCAACCCGAAGGTCGCTATTTTTTTGTGCATCTCCTCTTTGATCTTGTCCGCCAGCTTCTGGTCGAGCGGCGTGCGGTCGAAATAATCAACCAGGTCGCGCACCGGACGTTCATTCCATTTCCTGTGATCACGGGGGAGCGGGCGCGCAAAGAGCAGCGACAGGTATTCGACGCGATTGCGCGAGATCATCATCAGCGATTTGAACATCAGGTGCTGCAACATCGCGTCGCGGCGAATATCAACCATAATGGCGATGCGCGGCTTGATCTGCGCCATGTAGGTGAAGTTCTGATCCGGCCCGACGCCCAGATAAGCTCCGCCGGTCACATTCATTTTGGCCAGCCGGCTCAGCACGTGCTGATAAGACAGCTCGTTCGAGACCAGGTTGTCCGAGCCGAAATAGCCGGCCTTCTCTGAAAGCCGCGCCACGAGCTGGGCGAAATCGTAACGCTTCTCGTTGATCTCGACCTTCTGCTGCGCGCTCGTCGCGGGCGAAAAAGAGAGCAACAGAACCGTCAACAACAACATCACTGACTGGCGGATGCACTTCATCGTTTCGTATCTCCTACTGCAAGGAATTTGGGGCCTGTCCGGGCTTTCGGCTTCATTCAGCAATCTTCAGCTCATAAACTCCGACCTTGATCTGCTGCCCGGCTTTGATCTCGGCGTGCTCGCCGGGCTGGATCTCGCGGCCATCGGCTTCGATGGAGTTGCGACCGACGCATTCGAGCTTGAACGCGCCGCCGTCGAGCCGCGTCACAATGGCGTGTTTGCGGCTGACCTCCTGATCGCCTTCGAGCTTCAGGTCAACGAAAAAGTCTTTCGAGCCGCGACCGATCTCGATCCTGTTTTTGTGGGCGCTGAAGGTCGTCTCCGGCTCGCCGGCGCGGGCGAAGCTGATGGTGAAGAGCGGCGCGCGCGGACGGATGATCGTTCTTTCTGCGTCTTCGGTGATGACCGTCGGCTGTTCTTCGATTGGAACGGCCAGAGTGTGCGGAAGCGGCGCGGGCTTTTTCTTTCGCGCAGTCACCTGGGTCCTCGGCGAATCTTCATCCCAGACGGCCTGCACCCGCACCTGGCCCTTCGAGAGCGTGCCGTCAATGCCCAGCGAGAGCGCGATCTTGTCGGTCTTGAGAACCTTGTTGCCGACCAGCTCGTGGGCGCGCGCGGTCAGGCCGTTTCTCAACCCTTCTTCCAGACCTTCGCGTTTGCGGCCCTGCCACATCGCGTCGTCATCTTTGCTCAGATAGATGATGTATTCGCCGGGCAGATAGGTCGGGCCGCCCGGCGGAGTGAACATCTCGCGCTTCATCACGATCTCGACTTCGCGCGCGATCTTGACGAAGAACTCGTCCCATTCGCCGAGCTGCTGCTGGGCTTCGGGAGCGCGCGAAATCGCGTCTTCGCCGTCCAGCCATTTCCTGAAATCGCTCAAAAGTTCCGAGATTTTCATAACTCCACTGAAAATGTCCGACAAACTTCAGTTTGTCGAGTGTTCCCGGATGCGGCCCATTGCGGAAGTCACCGACAAACTGAAGTTTGTCGGACATCGCTTCACTACCACAAGCGCCGCGAGACTACACGAACGTTGGGCGGATTTCCATCCAAATTTCCGTAGACCCATCCCTTGTTCGTATCGGCGTGCGTGGTCAGCTCGCTCCACTGACTCACCTCGATTTGAATCCAGTCTTGATTCAATTGTTCAAGCACGCGATGGCGGCTGCCTCTGGCCACGGTTCCGAGAACCCGCCCATTCGGGTCGAGACGAACGTTCAAGCCCTGGGTTACGACCTCGATCTCAGTCGGCGGGCCAAAACCCATCGGCGTGTCCTGCCTGCGCACGTAATTGTAAACGCTCACCATCGAGCCTAAGAAGGTGAGAATCAGGAAGCCGACGAAGAGGCGAAGGCGGAGTCGCCGGTCGAATCTGTCGGCCACCTTTTGCTTCTCTTTTTCTTCTTTGGCGGGCTTTGACTTCTCTTCTTTCTGCCCGGTCGTTTCGCCCTTGTCTGACGGTTTCGCCGGGGGTTCGCCTTTCACTCGAGCTTGAACGGGGGGCGCGGGCTTCGGCGGTTGCAGCTCGACGACGATCTTCGATGAACGTTCGTTGCTGCGAGGCTGCGGTTGCGGCTCCACCCGCGCTTCAGGAATTTCACGAACCTCTGCGGCTCGCTCATCATCAAGTCCTTGCCCTTCTCTTCGCTCTTCTACCGGCGTCGCGGTTGAAAGCTTGACTCGCGGTCGCGCGCTGGTGAGGGTGGGATCGAAATCCGGCTGCACGGGTTTCGCCGGTAACGCGCCCGGACTGACTTTGAGTCGCGGCCTGACCATCGTCTCATCATCGGCTTCGTCCCCTTCATCCGCTTCATCGGTTTCTTTGCCAGCCGCTTTGGATGCGACCTGCGCCAGCTCGCCCCAGAATTCAACCACCGAGGCGTGGCGCGTTTTCGGATCATCCTCAGTCGCGCGTTTCAGCACCGGGAGCAGATGCTCCGCCCACGATTGATTCATCAGCTCATCGGGCAAATAGGCGATCGGGTCGCATTTGAATTGGCCCGGCGCGCGGCCGCAGACGACGGTGTAAAAGCTCTTCGCCAGCGAATAGATGTCGGCGGCGGCGGTCAAGCGGACGCGCGGTCCGGTCTCTTCGCCCGTTCCTTCATGAGGATGATGTTCCGGCGGGGCGTAGATGTCCGCGCCGACGCGGGTGATCTCGGTGTCTTCACCCGTCGTGATCTTGGCCACGCCGAAGTCGGCGATCTTGAGCGTGAGATGATCGGCGCTCAGCAGCAGGTTGTTGGGCTTGATGTCGCGGTGGATGATGCCTTTGCCGTGCGCGTAGGCCAGCGCTTCGCAGGCCTGCTTGAAGTAGAACAATGCCTCATCGAGCGGCAACGCATTGTTCGGGCGCGCGCGGCAGAGTTGGAGCAGATCGCCGCCCGGCATGTATTCGAGCACCAGGTAATGGAAAGGCACGCCGCGCAGATCAGCCGCCGTGCCGTGCCCCCAGCGCAGGATCACGTTGGCGTGCCGGACGGCGTCGAGCGCCACCGCTTCGTTCTGGAAATTTTCGACCAGCGTGCGTTCCAGGTCGGCGTCGGGCGTGCCCTGCAGACCCGGGTTGAGCGCCTTGATCACGACCTCCATCTGGCCGGCCTGGCGATCGTGCGCAACGAAGATTTCCGCAAAGCTGCCGCGGCTCAGCCGCTCGAACACTTCGTAGCGATTGTCAACCAGGCTGTTTTCCAGTTTCAGTTCAGGCATCTCTGTTTAAGAGCGGGAGAACGGGAGAGCGGGAGAACGGGAGAGCGGGAGAACGGGGGAGCGGGAGAGCGGGAGAATATGATCTGTCTCCCCCTCTCTCCCTCTCTCCCCCTCTCCCACTCCCCCACTCTCCCACTCGGTCATCAACCAACCGGCGTCGGACTCCCAGCAGGCGCATCCGCACTCGGCGTGGGGTTGGCGGCGGGCGGCGCGGTGACGCGCTGCAGCGCATCCATCGCGTTGCGCGCCTGGCCCAATCCCAGATAAGCCATCGCCAGGTGCGCCCAGACATCGGGCAGATTCGCATCCAATTTCGCCGCCTGGCTCAAATGACCCACCGCGTCCTCGAATCTCTTCTGATCCAGCTCGATGCGGCCGAGAAAGAAGAGCGCTTCGGCGTTGTTCGGATTGGCCGTCAGGACCTGGTTGAGCTGCGCCAGCGCTTCGGCAGAACGGCCTTCCAGATGGCGAGCGAACGCGGCGTTGACCTCCGCGTCTTTCGGGCGATAGGCGACTTGTTTCTCTTCATACGGATCGGTTCTGCCCATCAGCCTGTAGATGGCCGCCGTCAGCGTCCCGCCGAAGAGAGAGCCAATGATTACGCCAGCGAGCAATGCAACGATCAACAAACTCATCTTCATAGCCTTCGACATCTCTCCTTTCAGAAACAGTCCGCCGCCCGATATTTTCCGGGCGAGAACTTTGGTTGTCCTTTTCGTCGTCTCCATGGATTTTTCCGCGACCGATTGAACGATGGATTGAAGCCTGGTTTCGATCTTCGGACGCGGCGCAGAATCGCTTTGATTCTCATCCCCCGGTTTTTCAGCCGTCTGGGCGGCAGATTTGAGATCAACCTCGATTCGATTCGCCTGGCGCGGCGGCGCGAGCGCGGCTTGCGGCGATGCCTGCGCCTGCGCGGCCTTTGCCGAAATTCGCGGCTTGGTCGGCTCTTCGACGTACTGGCGCTCGCCGAAATCAACCACGACGACGGTCAGGTTGTCTTCGGCTCCGCCCTGATAGCAAAGCTCCTTCATCCGCTCGCAGATCGCCTGCGGGCGGTGGGCGCCCTTCAACAATCGCGCGATCTCGTCATCGGTGATGTGCCGCGTGATGCCGTCGCTGCAAAGCAGGAAGCTGGTGTGCTGGTCAATCTCGATTTCGCGGAAATCGGCCTCGACCTCCGGCTCGGCGCCAATCGCACGGCTGATCACGTTGCGCCTGGGGTGGTTTGTGGCCTGTTCGGCGGTGATGATTCCGGCGCGCAACGCTTCGTTGACCTCGCTGTGGTCTTCGGTCAGGCAGATCAAGCCTTTCTGATCGAAACGATAAACGCGGCTGTCGCCGACGTGCGCGATGACGGCGCGTTTTCCTTCGACGGCCACCAGCGCAATGGTCGTCGCCATTCCGTCCAGGCCGCTGTTCGACAGCGCGTCTTCGTAAATTTTCTGATTGCACAGATCAATCGTGCTCTCGATGACCTTGCGCAAATCCTCTTCTGGGGGCGTGTGCTGACTGAAGACTCTGGCGAAGATGTCAACGACGGTCTGGCTGGCGACCTCGCCGCCCAATCGCCCGCCCACGCCGTCGGCGACCAGGAACAATCCGTGCTCCGGCATCGCCAGCAGATTGTCCTCGTTCTTCGGGCGTTTGGGGTTGAGTCCCCGATCTGTAATTTGTCCGACTGTAACTTTCATTACCGGTGATTGGTGGTTGGTAGCCGACGGTTAGTGGTTAGTGGTTAGTGGCTGGCGGTTGGTGGTTGGCCGCTCTTAAACCAACTACCAACCACTAACCACCAACCACCGAATTATTCCTGTGTGAGATCGCCATCAACATTCCGAGCATGAAGAGGCTGGTCAGCAGCGACCACCCGCCGTGACTGACGAACGGCAGTGTGATTCCGGTCATCGGCAACATCCGAATCACTCCGCCGATGTTGACGATGGCCTGGAACCCAAGCAGAGCCGTGATGCCCGCCGCGATCAGTTTCGTGTACATATCGCGCGCTTCGATTGCCGTGCGCATTCCGGCGATGACGATGATGATGAAGGCCGCGATGATGATCGCTCCGCCGATGAGTCCCATCTCTTCGGCGACCGCGGCGTAGATGAAATCGGAATCGGCAATCGGCACGCTCTCCGGGTAACCGCGTCCGAGTCCCGCGCCCAGCATTCGCCCGTCGCTCACGCCGTAGAGCGCCTGCAAAGGTTGATAGGCGTATTTGTTATACCACGCTTCATCGTTCGAGACACCCCGCCCTTCGGCCTCTTCGGCCTCTTTCGCCCACCACCAGTGCTCATCCGGGTTCGGAGCCGTTCCCCCGCGCCGCCACAGATAGAACCGCTGATGAACGCGGCGCGGAACGCCTTTGCTGATCAAGCCCTTCACCCGCTCGACGGCCGGGACCTCCGCGTTGTCGCTGAAGACTTCCGACACAGTGTTGTAAATGCCCGCCGCGAAGATCGAAGCTGCGAGCAGCAAGGCCATCAGAGCGATGGCCATCGTCACCTGCGGCAGCCGCCGCACAGCCACCACGTACAGCGTCACGTATGCGCCGAAGAAGACCAGCATCTGCCCGAGATCCGACAGCGCGAAGAACGGAATGATCGGCATCAACGCCACCAGCAGAAATGGCAGCATGAACCGCCACGGCGGGATGCCCCAATAGGTCCGCGAAAGATTGCGATAGTGATCGGCCAGGATTCCGGCATAGCTCAGCAGGAAGGTGATCTTCACCGGCTCCCACGGCGTGGTGTTGCCCAGGAATTTGCCGCCGCTCGAATAGACAATCGCGATCACCGCAAACGGCAGCGTCGTGACCAGGCCGATCAGGAAGCTGCGCCGCTGCAGCCACAACAACACGCCATCGCGTTTGGTGAAGACGAAGGCGACGCAAAAACCCAGGAAAGCCAGGATCGGGGTCAAAGTCGAGATCGAGGAAAAGATTCGTTTGAGCGTCCAATAGCTCTCTTCCTGCGCATTCGCGTTTGCCGCGTTGATAGTAATCTGGAAATTCGGATCGCCGAACAACGCGCGTTTCTTGTCCGCGTCGTAGTATTTATTGACATAGCTTTGCTGCAGCGTGTGGGCCTTCGCCAATCGCGCCGCGCGCACTTCGGCGCTCCTGTCCGCGCTGTATTCGGGATCGGTGAAGAGGCGGTACTGCGTGAACTGGCCGACGCTGAAGAGCAGGATTGCAATGCTGAAGAGCGTCAGGTCACCGGCGTAACGATGCCGCCGCGCCAGCCAGATGAAGACGACGAAGACGGGGACGAAGAGCGCCAGGTCGCGCAGCGCCAGCAGCAACGACGGCGAATAGCCGCGCGCCACGCCCGCGCGGTAGATGGCGAAATAGGCCAGCGCGTCGAGCGCGACCAGCAGGAGCAACAGGAAGAAGTGGGAGGAAGGGCGATTTCGCATCTTACTTTCAAGGGCCGATTCTCAGCACGATGGCAAGAGCGTCAGTGATTTCGTGCATCATCTCATCAGAGAGTTTTCCAAGCCTTTTGATGAAACGCTCTTTGGCCAGCGAACGCACCTGAAAAGCGTCTGCCGCTGAGAGTTTCCTCAAACCATTTGCCGCATTCGCTTCTACTTGCACCATCCACGAGGCCGCCGTATAGCGGTCTTTCCAATCGGTAAACGGAACAACGGCTTTCAACGCCAGCGTACCGATGTGGTCATCGCTCACAATGATTGCCGGGCGGATTTTCCTGATCTCATCTCCGACAGCCGGCTCCATATCAACAAGCCAGACCTCACCTCTGCGCATATGCGTCCTCTGAATCAAATCCTGTGTATTCGGTTACCGCGCCGGATTCATAATCCTCACGCAACAACTGCGCAGCAGCTTCCAGTCCCTTTCGCTTTTGCTCGCGCCGCTCCAACGGTCGTAAATCTTCGCGCAGGGTTTGAAGAACCGCCTCAGCGACTATCAAACGTTCCGTAAGCGACATTTGTTTTATCGCATCGAGAATTTGCTGGAGCAGATTCTCTGAATCCAACCCGTTCGTGGGAGCAGCCAGATCTCCCGGAAGTTCTAAAACCTGTGCTACGCTCATCTTGCCTCCTTCGAATCAAAAAATGCTTGCCTGTGAAAACTTAACCTGAGCTTTTCGACCCAGTGATCTTCACTCATCTGCGCTGACAACGCGGACAATAATACGTTGATCTGGCTCCTTGTGTGAAGCGGCGAATCGGCGCGCCGCAAAAGCCGCACGGCTCGCCTTCGCGCTCGTAGACGCGGGCAATCGCCTCGTATCTGCCATAACTCGTGTCCAGGTCTCCCGAATCCGAATCAAACCGTCCGTCGTTGCCAATCGCTTGGTTGAGCACGGCGACGATTTCCCGATGCAGCCGAACGATGCGCGGCTTCGAGATTTTGTTCGCCGCCAATCGCGGATTGATCTTCGCCCGATGCAAAGCTTCGGACGCGTAGATGTTGCCCAATCCGACGACCTTCGTCTGGTCGAGCAACGCCAGTTTGATCTGTTGCTGGCTGCGTTTGAGCGTGGCGTGAAGATAAGCTGGCGAAAACTCCTGGCTGAAAGGCTCAGGCGCGAGCTTGCTCAGATGCTTCACGCGACCCAACTCGCTCGTTCGCACGACTATCATCAAACCGAATTGACGCTGATCGTCGAAGAGCAGCTTCTTTCCATTATCGAGCCAGAAGACCGCGCGCGTATGCGGCGTGTTCTCGGCGTCGCCATCAACGTGCAGGAAGCGCCCGGTCATTCGCAGGTGAGTGATCAGCGTGCGGCCGTTTGAAAGGTGCGCGAGGATGTGTTTGCCGCGCCGCGCGATCTGATCAATGCGCGCGCCCTTCAGCCAACTTGCGAATTGGCGCGGAGAATTTTCCGGCGCAAGCCTGGCTTTGAGAAGTTGAGCTTTGACGATGGTTCTTCCGGCGACCAATTCGCGCAAACGCCGCGTAACGATTTCGACTTCGGGCAGTTCAGGCATGGCTGAGTGTTTAGCACAAAAACGGCAAGAGCGGGAGACGTAATCTTCTCCCGCTCTCCCATTCTCACTCAGCAGCTCGGCGGGAAAATCGGGATCGTGTAGACCATCGCGTTGGTCGTGGTCAGGACGTGCAGGTTGTGGCCTTGATTGAAAGCCCCCGCGCTGGCCGCAGCGTTCGCGTTGAAGTTGATCGCCGCCCCGGTCATCGCCGCCGTTCCACCCACGACCCACAGCTTCATCCAGCCGCTGCGCCCTGCCGGGATCAAGTTCTCGAATCGCGGCGCGGTGCGCGGGAAGCTGTTCGACAAGGTTGGCCTGAACTGGCACGTGCCGGGCGCGAAGCTGAAGCTCAGCGCGTTCTCGGCGTCGTCGAACACGAGGCCGAAGATCGAGGTCAGCGTCGCCGCTCCCGTCGCCAGATTGCCGCCGATGCGGTTCAGGATCAGCAGCGTGTCGTTGCCATCGGCACGGCTCGGAATGTTGTCGAGCGCCAGCGCGTGTGGCAGCGCGTTGTAGCTCACGCCGTCGAACGCCAACACCGCCGTCACCGAATTCTCGTTGCAGAACGGCAAGCCGCCGGCAATCGCCGTGATCGCCTCTGCTCCCAGGTTCGCTGCGTGACCCGAGGCGAACTTCACGTACTCGTCGCCGATCAGGTAATTGAAATTGACCGGACAGCCGTTGCGGTCAACCGCCACCGCGACGATGTACCCGGTCGTTCCCGGATCGAGGTCAGAGGCGAGGAACGTCGCGGTCTGATTCGGCGTCAGGCAGATGAACGAATCGGCCACTCCGCAAGTCGCGCCGTCAACGAAGAACAGATGCACGAACGCAGGCAGCGATGCGTGAATATTCGTGAGGTTGACGCGCGTGTTCTGCCGGTTCGGATCGGACGACGAGGTGTAGAAGTTGTAGATCAACACCGACCCGGCTCTCTGATCGCTCAGCGGCGAGACCGTTTGCGGCAACACGCCGGGGCTGACCGCCGGGCAGTTCACCGCGCCGCAAACCTGCAAGCTGATCGGCGCGCCGTCGCCGAAGCTCGCCGAATTGTTGGCGCAGAACTGTGCGCCCGGCGCGGCGTTGTCGGCCACTTGCGCCAGGTAATTGAGCGTCACCGTCTGGTTGGGCGCGAGCGTGGCCGTGTAACTCAGGCTGTTGTTGGTCACGGCGCAGGCGCCGGTGTTCGGCGCCACGGCGCAGGAACCCGGCACGCCAACCAGATTGGTGAAGCTGGTCGTGTCGCTCACCGCCAGCGGAGAAACGCCTGGGTTGCCGAGCACGAGCGTCACGGCGACGGTAGCGCCAGGGCCGGTGCAGCCGAGCGGAGAGCTGAGGCTGCCGGAGTATTTGACGACACTGACGGTCAGCGTGGCTTCGTTGAACAAGCCGCCGTTGTCGGTCACGCGCAAGGTGAAGCTGGCCGTGGTCGCGTTGGCGGCGGCGGCGATGCTGGCAGTGACTTGTCCGGCGGCATTGACGCTGAGGTCGGAGACGGTCACGCCATTGACCATCGCCGCAGCGCCGCCATTGATGGTGACGATCAGGGTGTTCGCGGCTTGCTCAGCATCAGTGACCGTGGCGATCTGGCGGTTTTGCGCCGGACTGCCCGCCACCACGGTGTTCGTCAACGGTGTGATCGTCGGCGGGCTGTTGCCGCAAAACCGCCCGATATTCTGCGAGACCTTGTTGTCTCCCGCGATGAGGAAGTCCCCGCCAGCGAACAGGTCGCTCCTGCTCAGCGCCAGGGCACGAACAGCGCTGTCCACCCCGTTGCCGCCGCCGGTATCTGTGAGCGCGCTCCAGACGCCGGTCGTCGGGTTGACCTTCGCTACAAAGTTCGCGCTGATAGTCGCTCCGCTCACATTCGCCACTGTGAAGAAACCGCCCACGTAGAGGTCGCTCCCGCTCACCGCCAGGGCAATGACAGTGTTGATCACCCCGTTGCCGCCGCCCGTGCCGAGCGCGCTCCACACGCCGGTCGTGGTGTTGACCTTCGCCACCCGGCTCGCGCTAACTGTCGCTCCGCCCACGTTCGCCATCGTGAAGCTTCCGCCCACGTAGAGGTCACTCCCACTAAACGCCAGAGCAAAGACAAGGACGTTCACCCCGTTGCCGCCGCCCGTGCCGAGCGAACTCCACACGCCGGCCGTCGTATCGAACTTCGCTACCCGATTCGCGCTGAGGGCCGGGCCGCCAAAGTTCGCCGTCGTGAAGTTCCCGCCCACGTAAAGGTCGCTCCCGCTTACCAACAGGGCATTGACAGGACTGTCCACCCCGTTGCCGCCGCCCGTGCCGAGCGCGCTCCAGGTGTTGGTCAGCATGTTGAACTTCGCCACTCGGTTCGCGCTGACAGCCGCGCCGCCCCCGTTCGCAATCAAGAAGAGCCCGCCCACGTAGAGGTCGCTCCCGCTCACTGCCAGGGCATTGACAAAGCTGTCCACCCCGTTGCCGCCGCCCGTCCCGAGCGCGCTCCAGACGCCGGTCGTCGTGTTGAACTTCGCCACGTTGTTCGCGCTGAGGCCCGGGCCACCCACGTTCGCCGTCGAGAAGTTCCCGCCCGCGTAGAGATCGCTCCCGTTCACCACCAGGGCATTGGCAGTGCCGTCCACCCCGTTGCCGCCGCCCGTCCCGAGCACGCTCCAGGTGTTGGTCAGCGTGTTGAACTTCGCCACATGGTTCGCGGCGGCGTTGCCTGCGACAGTGAAATCCCCGCCAACAAAAATGTCCGTCCCGCTCACCGCTAGGGCATAGACAGTGCCGTTCACTCCGTTGCCCGTGCCGAGCGCGCTCCAGACGCCGGTCGTCGGGTTGACCTTCGCCACCAGGTTCGCGCTGAGGCCCAGGCCGCCCACGTTCGCCACCGTGAAGTCCCCGCCCACGTAGAGGTCGCTCCCGCTTACTGCCAGAGCAAAGACATTGCCGAACACCCCGTTGCCGCCGCCCGTGCCGAGCGCGCTCCAGACGCCGGTCAGCGGGTTGAACTTCGCCACCCGGTTTGCGCTGACGGTCGTGCCGCCTACGTTCGCCGTCGTGAAGTTCCCGCCCACGTAGAGGTCGCTCCCACTCACCGCCAAGTCATTGACCTGGAAGTCTACCCCGTTGCCGCCGCCAGTGCCGAGCGCGCTCCAGACGCCGGTCGTCGGGTTGACCTTTACCACATAATTCGCGCTGACAGTCGCGCCGCCCACGTTCG
>Ga0247727_10005026_pt1 | contig 27330 bp, 13 predicted proteins | sample WisWelCaveWW1625_FD_202498 | JGI IMG/M metagenome (GOLD analysis project Ga0247727, IMG submission 202498) | Biofilm microbial communities from Wishing Well Cave, Virginia, United States - WW16-25 | ecosystem: Environmental > Aquatic > Deep subsurface > Groundwater > Cave microbial mat | place...
TGACCGGCTACAACGTGCGCCGCACCTCCGATCCCGCCCTCCCGAAAGATTCCTGGCCGATCGTGGCCTCCAATGTGATCGACATGGATGAGGCGACGCCCAACAAGCAGTGGGTGGACACCTCGGGTGCCGTGCCCCCGGGAGGGGTCTGGTACTACCAGGTCACCGCCTTCAACTCACGTTGCCCCGCGGAAGGGCCGTTCTAGCGAGCAGGCCGACCTCATGATCAGACCACGCTGGTTCGCTGCATTCTTCATTCATCTCGGTCTCTGGACTGGCGCGCTCGCCGCCGGCCCGGTCTGCGCAGATCATGGGACAGCCATGCATTTCGATGGGATCACCGGGTGCTTCTCGATTCCATACAGCACCACCTTCCCGACCGCGGTGTTCTCCGCCACCGCGTGGGTGAATGTCCCTTCACTCCCGCAGACGGGAATCATCATCGGCCGGGGCGAGGACGATACGTCGGACAACGCCGTATGGGCCCTGCTTGTCTACGGGAACAAGTTCGCGGTTCAGCTCGAGAACGCTTTCAACAACAACTTCGTCTACGAGCCGCCAACGCAGATCACACCGGGAGTCTGGCATCACGTCGGGGCGACGCGCGCCCCGGATGGTACGCTCGTGCTCTATGTCGATGGCGAGGAGATCGGCCGGCACGCGCAGACGTTGGTGCCGAGTTCGAACAACGTGCAAACCCTCACCATCGGGTGCTATCTGGCGAATAACGGTCCGCCGCCCCCCACGGGTCATCTTCCCAGCGCCTGGCTGAAAGCCACCATCGAAGACGTCGCGATGTGGACTCGAGATCTTTCTCCGCCTGAGATTCGGGACCTGTATCTCAGGCCTCCGAGTCCTTCATCTATTGGACTGGTCGGGTTCTGGCGGTTCGATGAAGGGAGCGGTCAGATGAGTGAGGACGCCTCACCGTCCATGAATCATGGCATTCTTGGCTTCAGTACGTCAGCCGCAGCCGATGATCCGACCTGGGAGGACTATGGCATTGCTTCCGTGACTCTTCACGTCGAACCAACCCGGCTGTCGTGGTACCCCAGTCCCAGGGCGGACGACCAGTACGATGTTGTTCGCGGAGATCTTCAGACCTTGCACGACACTCGGGGCGATTTCTCCGCTGCAACGGTTCTCTGCCTATCAAATGATCAGCCAGAGACGACGCTGAGCGACCCGGATGTGCCCGAGTTGGGAGCGGGATTCTGGTACCTCGTCCGCACCATCCGACCGGGCGGCAATGGCACCTACGATTCATGCGAACCCTCTCAGGTGGGGCTTCGAGATGCCGAGATCGCCTCATCGGGGGTTGATTGCTCACCGTGATGCGGACCCGCTGACAACCCGGGTCGGCCCGCTACGGCCGTGGGGGAAGTTGTGCGGTCAGCTCCCGGGCCTCGCGTGCGGAGGGATGATCCGGCCCGACGGCGCTCTCGAGATGGGTCAGGGCGTTGCGAAGCGCCTCGCGAGCCTCGGCCGCGCTCCCCCGGGTGCGATAGGCCTTCCCGAGAGTCAGGTAGGCCTCGCCCAGGTTCTTCGAAAACGTGCCGGGCACAGCCGACTGCGTGAGCGCCGCCACCGCCGCTTCGGCGTCGGCGACCGCCGCCTCGGGGTGCCGCTGCTCGATCTCGAGCGCGGCTCTCTGGAGACGGAGTGACGGGACGAGGTAGCCGCCACCGCCGGCGGCACTCAATGACGCTTCGACGATCGCGAGCCCCCTGTCGACGCGGGCGCGGGCTTCGGCCAGGTCGCCGCGGGCCTGCGCGTGGTAGGAGCGCTTCAATTCCACGACGGCGAAGGCGTAGTGCCCTTCGGGGAGGGCCGCGCGCAGCCGCGGCTCGGCTTGATCGAGAACTCCGGCGGATCGCTCGAGGTCCCCTTGTTTGCGGTAGATCGCCTCCAGGAGCAGCAGCGCCTGGTTGATGACCACCTGGTCGTTGGCCTCCACCGCGCGGGCGTGGGCGCGCCCGGCGTAGTCGGCCGCCTCGGCGAACCGCGCGAGATTCATCAGAGCGCCGGCGTAGTTGTTGAGCAGCATCGGCGAGACGGTGGCTTCTCCCTGGTCGTCGCGGCTCAGATCGATCGCGCGCCTGAAGATGCGTTCGGCCTCCGGTGTCCGACCGAGGTTGTCGAGAGCCATCGCCCAGTTGTTGTACAGAGTGCCGGCCGTCTGCGTGTCATCACGCCCCAGCCGCGTGAGCTGCCGCGACGCATGCTCGAAGATCTGGATCGCCTCGGGGTACAGGCCCGACTCCCGGTACGATTCCGCCAGGTCCATCGAGATGCGGAGATCCAGGATCTCCGATCGGAGGAGTGATTGACGCAGGGCCTCGCGGGCCGCCAGGGCGCGGTCGACAGCCCTCCCCGCCTCGCCGGCGGCGCGGTCGACCTCGCTGCCCCGAAGCAGGCAGAACACCCGATCGAGGGCGAACTGCGGCGCCTCGGGAAGCAGGGCGAGTCCCTCCCGGACCAGGGATTCCGCCCGCGCCAGGTCCGTCCCCCGGGCCACGATGGACGCCAGGGCGCAGGCGGCCCTGGCCCGGACCGACGGCTCCTCGAGCCGGCGCGCTTGCTCGTAGGCCTTCTCGAGGACGCGCTGGGCGCTCGCGTCCTCGTCCTGGCTCCAGTACTGGCGACCGAGCGAGATCAGCAGGTCCACGTGACCGGGGTCCAGGTCCTGCTGCCTGCCCAGGATGTGCTCGGCCCGTTGCAGCAGCTCGCCGACCGTGAACGGCCTGCCCGACGGGGCCGCGTCAGAGAGGACGAACTGGTTCAGGTCGTTGACCGCCTCGGCGCGCGCCAGCTGCACGAGAGCGAAGTCGCGCTCGGCGCGCGTCGTGCGCGCCTGGATCAGGGTTGCGATGGCGCCGGCGGCGATCCCCGCGAAGGCCAGGGCCGCCAGGGCGACGGGGAGGCGGTTGCGCCGCACGAAGCGGGCGGTCCGGTAGGCGAGGCTGTCCGGCCGGGCCGCGATCGGCTCGTCGCGGAGATGGCGATTGAGGTCCTCCGCGAATGCCGTCACCGACGCGTACCGCTCGCGCGGGTCTTTCTTCAGGGCCTTGAGGGCGATCGTGTCCAGATCGCCCTTCAACAGGTGGGCGAGCCGGGCCGGTGTCGTCGCGCGGCTGGCCGCGATCGTGGATGCGGCTTCCGGATCCGTCTCCGGGCCCGCAACGGCGTCCGACATCCGGGAAGGGCTCCCCTCCGCGATCGCCTTGACCAGGTCCGCCGCGGAGTGCGGACCCGGTCCGGCCGGATGCCGTCCCGACAACATCTGGTAGAGCAGGACACCCAGCGAGTAGATGTCGGTGCTCGTCGTGACAAGTCCACCGGTCACCTGCTCGGGAGCCGCGAACTCGAGCGTCATGGCCGCGCCGGCCTCGCGCGTGAGGGCCGTGGCCGGCCCCGTGGCCGAGCCTTCCTCCAGCAGCTTGGCGACGCCGAAGTCGAGCAGCTTGACCTGCCCCGCGGGGGTCACGAGGACGTTGGAGGGCTTGAGATCGCGGTGCACGATCAGGTGCGCGTGGGCGTGGGCGACGGCGGCGAGCACGTCCAGGAAGACCCGCATCCGCGCCCGCACGTCGAGCCGGCGCTGGTCGCAGTGCCGATCGATCGGGTCTCCCTCGACGTGCTCGAGCACGAGATACGGCTGCCCGGATTCGGTGATCCCCGCGTCGGTGAGCTCGGCGATGTTGGGGTGCGCCAGGCGGCCGAGAATCTGTCCCTCCCGCCGGAACCGCTCCTTGCCGGCCTCGCCAATCCGCACCACGCTCGGGAACTTGACCGCAACGTCGCGCTCGAACCGCCCGTCGCTGCGCCGGGCGCGCCAGACCGTTCCCATCCCCCCCTGGCCGATGACCGACACCAGCGTGTAGGCGCCGACCGACTGGCCGACCCGCGCGTCCTCGCCCGGCACGGCCACCGACGTCTGGTCCAGGAAGCCCTCCCCGACCAGCACGCCGTGCTCGTCGAGCAGATCTTGAAGCTCCGCGGCGAGCGAGGGATCCTGGCGGCGCAATGCCTCCACCAGCGCCGCGCGCTCCTCTTCCGACAGCTCCATGGCGCGCTCGAAATGGGGGACGAGAAGCTTCCAGCGGTCGGGGCTCAGAGTGGACACGGTCGCTTCATGAGATGAGGTCCGCGCGGATGGCGCGATGCAGGTAGACCCGGGCGCTTTCCCACCGTCGCTGCACCGTGCGCTCCGTGACCCCGTGCATCGCCGCGATCTCGGCGAACGAGAAGCCGCAGAAGAACTTCAGGTCGACGATCTCCGCCAGCGTGCGATCCACCCGCGCCAGCTGATCCAGGGCGCCGCTGAGCTGTTCCAGCGCTCGATCGTCGATCGTCCGGTCGCCCACGTCCGTGGGCAGAGCCGTGATGTGAAAACCCCCGCCGCGCTTCAAGGCCCGGCGGCTGCGGGCGTGCTCCACAATCAGCCCGCGCATGACGCGCGACGCATAGGCCAGGAATCGGGCGCGGTCGGGGAACGACGGACCCTCGCGGGCCGCCATGTCGACGTAAGCCTCGTGCAGGAGCGACGAGGCGCCCAGGCTCAACGGCGCGCCCTGCCTCGCAAGCTCTCTTTTGGCCAGCCGGTGCAGCTCGGAATAGAGCTGGCTGAAGAGAGCCTCGGCGGCGCTGCCGTCCCCCCGGTCGGCGGCCGTGATGAGCGCCTGGAAACTGGGTTCCACGTGCCCCCCCTGCCGGTCATCTTATCCCACGGCGCCTGACTGCGGATGTGGCATTCCCCCGATTCGGTGGACGGTTCAGCTACGCTGCCTGAGTCCGCCGCTCGTACTCTGCTTCAGCAGATCGGCTCGTGCTGCCTACCGCAGCGCGACCGGCATTGCGACTGGATCGTGTCCGGTGCCCGGTCAGGACGTGGCGGGCCGGGCCTGCGTGGCCCCGTCTCCGGTCCCGAGGCGACGCCGATGAACGGGTGCGCGATTCAACGTCATGACGGGCGCAGCAGGGGGATCACGCGTCGCAGGCGTCGCCGACGCCGTTGCCGTTGGCGTCGGTCTGGGTCGGGTTCGCGACCAGCGGGCAGTTGTCGTCGCAATTCAGGGTGGCGCCGCCGGTGCAGTGGTTGTCGCCGGCGGTGCCGCTCGCGTCGCCGTCGTCCAGGATGCCGTCGTTGTCGTCGTCCGGATCGCAGGCGTCGCCGAGCGTGTCGCCGTCGGTGTCGGTCTGGGCCGTGTTGGCGACCGCCGGGCAGTTGTCACACACGTCCCCGTGCGCGTCGACGTCGAAGTCGGCCTGGATCGGGTTGCTGTAGCCGGGGCAGTTGTCGGCCGCCTCCTCGGTGCCATCGCCATCGGCATCGAGGCTGGCCTGCGGGCAGCGGTTGGGCTGCGGGATCGGGGCGTTGGACGAATCGCGCCCCAGCGGGCTCTCCTGGCCGCCCGGGCAGGAGGCGGCCACGTAGTAATAGAAGAGGGTGAACGCCCGCGGATCGAGGCTGTCGGTCGCCGTGAGATTGGCGGTCCGGTTGACGAGGCACTGCTGGTTGTAGGCCCAGGGGTCGCCTTCGGTGCGGTAGCCGCGATAGACGTTGTAGCGCTGCACACCGGTGACGGCGCTCCAGCCGATCGTCATCGTCCCGCCCGTGCGGGTCACGGTCACCGCGCCGATCTCCTGGGGCGGCGGGTTCCCCGCGTTGTTGGGGGTGCAGTCGCAGGCATCGCCGAAGTTGTCAGTGTCGGCGTCCTGCTGGCCCGGGTTGTAGGCGTCGGGGCAGTTGTCCGCGCAGTCGGTGACGCCGTCGCCGTCGGCGTCGCCCGCCTCGTCCACGACACCGTTGCAGTTGTCGTCCTTGCCGTTGCAGGTTTCGGGCCCGGGTCCGACGTTGCGCACGCAGGTGAGGGCGCCGGCGGCGCAGTGCAGCGTGCCGATGCTGCACACGCCCACCTGCCCGGTGGCGCAGGAGAGGCCGGAGCCGGGATCGCCCTCGTCCACGACACCATTGCAGTTGTCGTCGAGGCCGTTGCAGAGCTCGGGGCGGCCGGTCAGCCCGTCGTCGACCAGGCCGTTGCAGTCGTTGTCGACCCCGTCGCAGATCTCCGCTCCGCCGGCGCCGATGCCGGGGTTGTTGTCGTTGCAGTCGCCGCACACCTCGCCGGCGTCGGGTGAGCAGCCGGCCGAGCAGACGGCGAAGTCGTCGTTGTCGACGTCGGGGCAGCACGGCCCGTCGGTGACGATGGTCAGCACCGCGGTGGTGGCGGTGTACGAGACCGCCCACGTGAGGCCGCAGCCGATGCCGGGAAAGGTGGTGCTGGAGAAGGTCCCGGTGCGCGACAGGGCGTTCACGATGGTGAAGGTCTGGCCGAGCGTCGGGACGAAGCCGTTGGCCAGCGAGACGTTCAAGGCTCCGTTGAGCGCGGCGGCCCCGCCGGTCGCGGCCACGTTGAGCCGGTCGTACTGCGTGCCGGCGGTGGTGCCGCCGATCTCGACGTCGAGCGCGCCGAGCGCCTGCTGGGTGTAGTTGCCCGCCACGTTCAGCAGGCCCGGGGACTGGCCCGGGATCACGTGGCCGGCGCTGGTCATGCCGCCCGTGATGGTGCCGGTGCCCTTCACTGTCCCGCCCTGGATCGCGAGCGGCGTCGTGGAGGTCAGGTTGCCGCCGTTGAGCAGCGTCAGGCCCGCGGTCTGCCTGTAGCTGGCGAAACTCAACGTCCCGGTGTTCACCTGCACATTGGCGGAGGTCGAGAAGGCCGGGCTGATCGTCGTCGTGCCCGTCCCCGCCGATTTCAGGATGGTGCCGTTGTTGACGAAGCTGCCCGTGCCGCCGAACGAGAGGGTCACGCTCAGGTTGGTCTGGATGTCCCAGGTCCCGTTGTTGACGATGACGCAGCTCTGGCCGTTGCCGCAGGTGCGGATGTCGCCGGTTCCGATCCATTGCGTCGCGCCGTTGGTGATGAGGTGCCGGCTGCCGGTGAGATCGCGGCTGAAGTTCCCGGAGATCGAAAGCGGGCCGTTGAAGGTCGTCGCCCCCACCCCGGTCATGACGGTGCTGCCCCAGGTCGAGGCCCCGGAGGCGGTCACGATGTCGCTCCCGCCCAGCGTGCCCGCGGTCAGGGTCAGGGTGGTGACGTTGATCGGCTCGCCGCTGTTGAGATTGAGAGTGCCGCCGGTCAGGGCGAGGGTCGTTCCCATGCTGGCGACCGTCGCGGCGGCGTTGACGTTGAAGGTGCCGTTGCTGACTGTCGTCTGCGTGCTCGCGTTGTACGTGCCATTGACGTTGGCGACGGCCCCGGCGCCGCTGAAGACGACCGACGGAGCGGCGATCGACGACCCGGCGTTGAGCGCGGTGGGTCCGCCGAGGCGCAGCGTAGTGCCGGCGGAACCGGTGAAGGAACCGATGCTCGTACCGCCGCCGTCGAGGCCCAGCGTCCCGCCTGCGACGGTGATGTCCACCACGCTGGCGTTGTTCATTGCCACCTGGAACGAGGTGATGCCGGCCCCCGCGGTCTTGCGCACGGTGCCGTTGTTGACGAAGTTGGTGGTCCCGCCGTTCGAGATGGCCAGAGTCTGGTTGTTCTGGATGTCCCAGGTGCCGGTGTTGTTGATCGTGCAGGTCAGGCCGGAGTTGCAGGTGTTGATGTCGCCGCCGGACCACGTCGTGGTGCCATTGGTGTCGAGGCGGCGGCCTCCATTGAAGTTCTTGCCCGAGCCGGAAATCGACAGCGCGGCGTTGAAGACCGTCGTGCCCGGCCCGGTCATCGTGCCGGCGCTCCATGTCGAGGCCAGGGAGGCGCTCAGCGTTCCGCTGCCGCCGAGGGTGCCCCCGGACATGGCGAACGCCCCCGTGTTGAAAGGCCCGGCTCCGTTGAAGTTGAGGAACCCGGCGCTCAGGGTCGTCTGGGTGCCGGCATTGTACGAGCCGTTGATGTTGATCGTGCCATTGCTGGTGAACGCCACCGTGGCCGCGGCGATCGACGAGCCGGCATTGAGCGTGGTCGTGCTGTTGCCGAAGCGCAACGTCGTGCCGGCCGACCCGGTGAACGAGCCGTTGCTGGTCCCGCCGTTGTCGAGTCCCAGCGTCCCGCCCGGGACGGTGATGTCCACCAGGCTGTCGTTGTTCATCGGCACCTGGAACGAAAAAATGCCGGTCCCCGCCGTCTTGCGCACGGTGCCGCTGTTGAGGAAGGTGGTCGTCCCGCCGTAGATGAGGCTCAGGTTCTGGTTGTTCTGGATGTCCCAGGTGCCGGTGTTGGCGATGACGCAGGTCTGGCCGGTGTTGCAGGTGGCGATGTCGCCGGCGCCGGTCCAGGTCGTTGTCCCGTTGGTCTCGAGGCGGCGACCGCCCCAGAGCTGCTTGACGCCGCCGGAGATCGCCAGCGCGCTGTTGAAGATGGTCGTCCCGGTCGGTGGCGTGGTGCCGGCCCCCTGCATGCTGCCGCCGCCCCAGGTCGAGGCCCCCGAGACGGTGACCGTGTCCGCACCACCCAGGATGCCGCCGGAGAGGGTCAGCGTGGTGATGCCGATCGGCTCGCCGCTGCTGAGGTTGAGGGTGCCGGCGCTCACCACGAGGGTCGTCCCGACGCTCGTCACCGTCGCGGCGGGGTTGACGTTGACCGTGCTGCTCGCGCCGCTCATGGTCGTCTGGGTGCCGGCGCTGTATGAGCCGTTGATGTTGATCGTGCCCGGGACGACGAACGACACGGTCGCGGCGGCGATCGACGAGCTGGCGTCGAGGGTCGCGATCCCGCCGAAGCGCAAGGTCGTGCCGGCCGATCCGGTGAACGAGCCGCTGCTGGTGCCGCCGCCGTCGAGGCCCAGGGTCCCGCCCGCGACGGTGATGTCCACCAGGCTGGCGTTGTTCACCGGCAGCGTGAAAGAGGAGATGCCGGTCCCCGCCGTCTTGCGCACGGTGCCGTTGTTGACGAAGGCTGCCGGGGCGCCATAAGTGAGGCTCAGGATCTCGTCATTCTGGATGTCCCAGGTGCCGGCGTTGGTGATCACGCAGCCCTGGCCGGTGCGGATGTCGCCGGTCCCGGTCCAGGTCGTCGTCCCGTTGGTGTTCAGGAGGCGGCCGCCGATGAGGTCTTTGAGCGACGTGCCGCTGATCGTGAACGGACCGTTGATGGTCGTCGTTCCGGCACCCGTCATGAAGCCACTCGACCAGTTGTAGGCGCCGTCGACGGTCAGCGTGCCGGTGCCCTGGAGAGCTCCGCTCGAATGCGTGATAACGCCGTGCGTCCCGACGTTTCCCGGACCATTGAGGGTCAGGGCCTGTGAGCTGTAGCTCAGGGTCTGTGTCCCCGTCGTCCCACCGAGAGTCAGGCTGGCGACGGTGGTGTCGCCGCTGAGCAGCACGGTGTAGGTGCCGTCGAGCAGGATCTGCGCATCGTCGGTTGCGCCGGGGACCTGCGCCGGGTTCCAGTTGGCCGCGGTGCCCCAGTTGCCCCCCGCGGGGTTGATCCACGCGATCGCGTTGGCCGCCGGGATCGGGACCGACGCGACGAACCCGACGCCGACCATTGCGTCCGGCTGCAGCCGGTGCGCGTCGTCGAGATCCGCCGAACCGGTCGACCCCGCGACCACCGCGTCGCCCGTGTCGGAGACGGCGACGCCGCCGGCGTGCTCGTCCGCGGCGCCGCCGAGGTAGGTGGTCGCGGTGACCCTGGCGTCCGCGCCGGAAAGCACCGCCACATAGAGGTCGGACGGACCGCGCCGGTCCTTCTGCCGCGGGCGCACGGTGGGGAAGTCGCCGGACTGCGTGGTCCCGGCGACGAAGACGCGACCGTGCGCGTCCATCGCCAGACCCGAGAGGTCGTCATCCTCCGAACCGCCGAGGCGCGCCGCGCCCGTGACCGACTGCCCGTCCGCCGTCAGTCGCAGCAGGAAGACGTCCGAACCGCCGTGCGCCTCCGTCCCGTCGGGGAACAGCGGCGAGGTCGTGCGTCCGGCGATGGCGATCCCGGCGTCGGCGGCGGCGGCGACCACGCCCGTGATCGCCTCGTCGCCCTCGCCGCCGAAGACGATCTCCGACAGGGGCGCCCCGTCGACCGGCGACAGGCGCCGGAGGTATCCGTCCCAGCCGCCGCCGGTCCCGGCACCGGGCGCGACGGCGGCCGCGCGGGTGCGCCCCGCCGCGAGGATGGCGCCGTCCGCGGCGACGGCCACGGCCGCGACCGCGTCGGATTCGCGCCCCGCGAGCGCCGGCAGGAAGCGCGGGCTCGATCCGTCCGGATCGACGGCGGCCACGAAGCCGCTCCCGTCGTCGATCGAGCCGACGATCCACAGGGTGGCGTCGCGGGCTTCGGCGATACCGAGCCCGCGGTCGCTTCCCGGCCCGCCCAGCCAGGTCGCACGGACGAGCGCGGCGCCATCGGCGGAGAGGGTGAGCAGGAAGGCGTCGGCCGGGCCCGCGAGGCGCGGCTGGAGCGGGGAGCGGGTCGGGAAGTCGGGCGAGGTCGTGACGCCGACGATGTGCACCTGCCCGCCGGCACCCACCACCGCCGCCGTGGGCTCCTCGTCGCCGGAGCCGCCGAAGATGGTGGTCGACAGGACGGTCCTGCCGTCGGGAGAGAGCCGCGCGAGATAGCCGTCGCGCGCGTCGGCCGGCTTTCGGCCGGGGGCCGACTCCGCGGCCACCGGCGCGTTCGCCGCGCCGCGCGCGGGCAGCGCGGGAATGCGGCCGGTCACGTAGAGCGTGCCGTCGGCCGCCGCCGCCAGCGCCGGGCCGCGATCGGCCGGGGTGGAACTCGCGGCGGCCGAGGTCGACCCGCCTGGAGGACCGTCGGGGGCAGGCGCGAGCCGGGCCTCGACGATCAGCGGCAGGGATGCGTCGGCCGGCACCGCCTCGAACCCGAACCCGTCGGCGCCGCGCTGCTGCAGGCGGCCCTCGATGTCGACGCGCTGATTCCCCCGCTCCTGGAAGAAGGCGGCGGTCAGGCGCGGGGGATGGGGGAGTGCTCGGTCGGCCGGATCGGCCGCCTGCGCTCCCAGAGCCAGGGCCCCCTCCATTTCGACGACGAGGGCCGCGGGATCGGTCCCGGGAGCCATGGTCCATCGGAGGCGGACCCCCGATTCGTCGGCGCGGACCTCGAGGTCGATCCCATCCGCGGCCGGGCCGTAGTGGATGGCTGCGAAGGTCCGGATGTCGTGCCGCCAGCGGTCCGGGTCGGAGCCGATGAGGTAGTGGACCCGCTCCGGGGTCGCCTCGATGCCGGTCGCCGCCTCGCCTCGCGGCCCGAATGACAGCCGCACCGACCCGGTGCGGCCGGCGGGAACCAGCTCGACCGCACGCTCGAGGAACAGGGCCGTGAAGCGGGGGCCGCGGGCTAGATAGAGCACATCGGGGTCGGCCTGCCCGACGTTCTCCTCGATGCGGGTCGAGGGGGCGTCGGCGCGCCGGACCTCCCGCGCCGCGGGCTGGGCCGTTGCTGGCGCCGGCTCGCCGACGGCGGGCCCGGGCAACCGGTCCGCCGACCGCAGATGGTCCGAGAGCAACACCAGGGACACCAGGGTGACGGCGCACCATCCGGCCACCCGACTCGCGGTCGAAGACTCACGACGCATCTCGGCCTCCCAAATCGCCTCGGCGGCGGTGCCGGAGACGCACGGCCGTGTCGGCGCCAGAACCCGTACTGAGTGAAGCGGGCGATTCCGGGTTGTCACCCGGTTGTCCTGTTACAACGATTCGGGGGGGCCGGTCCCCTCAGCCGAGGGGGGAGAAATCCGCGGGAATGGGCCGTATACGGGCGGTTGCGGCGTACCAGCGGTCCCCGAGCCGATCAGTACGGCCCCTCGGCGGGGCAGCGGACGTTGTACGCCGCCACCTCGTAGAACCAGACCACGCCGACCGGGGGATTGCCGTTGGTGTCGGTCCACTGCTTGCCGGGAGTCGCGAGGTCCTGATCGTTGACGTTGAGCGCGAGCAGCGGCCAGGTCGGCTTCGGCAGGCTGGCGTCGGTGCTGCGCCGGACGTTGTAGCCGGTCACGCGGCTGAGCCAGTTGCCGTCGGTGAAATTAATCCTGCTGTACCCGTCGGGAACCGTGATCTCGATGTTCGTCATGACCACCGGCGTATCGGGCACGAGGCACGCCGGATAGATCCCGGCGTCCCAGCGCGTCTGGTCAATGTCGCCGGTGAAGACGGCCAGCGGTGTCTGGAAGGAGAGCGGATCGGCGTCGCTGTCGAGCGTGTCGTCGCCGCCCTGATCCGCCGAGGTCAGGACCTGATCCAGGGGCACGAAGAAGCTCAGCCGGAAACTGTCGCCCGGGTTCAGGGCCGCGTTGACCCGGTAGGCGCCGTTCGCGTCGGTGAGCGTGCTGCCCAGGAAGGCGCCGGTGCCGCTGAAGAGGGCGACCTGGACGCCCGGCACGCCCGCCTCCCCCGCGTTCTGGATGCCGTCGCCGTTGATGTCCTGCCAGACGCGATCCCCGGCGGTCCGGACCTGGTCCAGGTGCAGCAGCTGCAGACGCGGGGCGAGGACGGGCGACAGCGAGCTCATCTCGGCGCGCCAGCGCAGGTCACTCCCGGTCGTCGGGAAGAAGAACGCCCGACCCGGCCGGACTAAATACCAGCGGGCGCCGCTGTTGTTGCTGAGCCAGAAATCGATCCGCGTATTGGCCGGCAGCAGGTCGCCTACGCTCAGGGTCGCGCCCAGGACATTGGCCGCGGTGTTGTCCACGGCGAGCGAGACGGCCCGGCCCACAGGCGCGTGTCCCCTGTTGGCCCGATAGAGATGGCCGGGCTGATTGAGACCCGCGATGACGATGTCCGGTGTGCCGTCCCGGTCGACATCGCCCATGGCCACGCCGCGGGTCGAGGTGATGTCGCTCGTGATGTCGGTGGCGGTGACGCCGCCGAACGGGTTGGTCGTTCCGTTGTTCCGGTAGAGGCGATTCGGCTGGGAGTCGTTCCCCACCACGAGGTCGAGGTCGCCGTCGGCGTCCATGTCGCCGAGCCCGATCCCGCCTGTCGTATTGACGTCGGCGGTGATGCTGGTCCCGGTGACGCCGTCGAACGGTGTCGCGGTGCCGTTGTTGAGGAAGAGCAGGCTGGGGTTGCCGTTCTTGCCCGCCACGATGTCGAGGTCGCCGTCGCCGTCCATGTCGCCCAGGGCGACCTGCCAGGTCAGGGTGGCGACGGTCGAGACGTCGCTGCCGGTGACGCCGGTGAATGGGCTCGCGGTCCCGTTGTTGAGCGTCAGCCGGACGGGATAGCTGATGCTCCCGGTCACGAGGTCGAGGTCGCCGTCGCCGTCGATGTCCCCTACGGCCATGGTGATGGTGTCGGCGGCGTAGCCGGTCACGTCGGTCCCGGTCACGCCGCCCCACGGGTTCGCGGTGCCGTTGTTGAGGTAGAGGCGCGCGGGTGTGTTCTGGTTCGCGGCGACCAGGTCGAGGTTGCCGTCGCCGTCCATGTCGGCGAGCGCCACGGCCCGCGTGACACGGACGTCGGCGGTGATGTCGAGGCCGCTGACGCCGCCGAAGGGATCCGCGGTGCCGTTGTTGAGGTACAGGCGGTTCGGCGTGTTGACATTTCCGGCCACCAGATCGAGGTCGCCGTCGCCGTCGACGTCCCCCAGCGCCACCGAGGCGGTGTTGAACGCATCGGAGGTGACATCGCTGCCGCCGACGCCGCCCCAGGGATCGGTCGTGCCATTGGCGAGATAGAGACGGATCGGGGCCCCGAGGTTCCCGATGACCAGGTCGAGGTCGCCGTCGCCGTCCACGTCCCCCAGCGCCTCGCACCAGCTCGTGTTGGCGTCGGCGCCGATGTCGTCGCGATGGAAGTAGCCCACGGGGTTCGGACTGGAAGCGTTGAGAAAGAGACGATGCGGAGGCTGTTCATTACCGGTCACGAGGTCGAGGTCGCCGTCGCCGTCCACATCCCCCAGGGCCACGGTATCCGTCCAGGGATTGGCGGCGCTGCCGATGTCTGCGCCGGTGATGCCTGCGAACGGGTCCGCCGTCCCGTTGTTGAGGTAGAGGCGGTTTGCGTAGACAAGATTGCCGGCCACCACGTCGATGTCGCCGTCGAGGTCGACGTCCCCCACGGTTATCGCGTCAGTATTGTTGGTGTCGCCGGTAATATCGGAGCCCGCGACGCCCGTGAAGGGGCTCGCGGTTCCGTTGTTGAGGTAGAGCCGATGCGGCAGGAACTTTTGCCCCTCCACCAGATCGAGATCACCATCGCCGTCGACGTCCGCGAGCGCCATGTCGACGACATTGATGTCGGAGGAGAAGTCGCTGCCTGCCACGCCCAGGAAGGGATTCGCCGTTCCATTGTTGAGATAGAAACGGTTGGCAACGCTAGCATTCGCGGTCACGAGATCGAGGTCGCCGTCGCCATCGATGTCGCCCAGTTCGACGGAACGGGTGCCCAGGTTGTCCGCCGTAAGGTCGAGGCCGATGCTGAAAGGGTTCGCGGTCCCGTCGTTGAGGTAGAGGCGAACGGGGCCCCCGTTGTTCCCGGCCACGAGATCGAGGTCGCCGTCGCCATCGATGTCGCCCAATGCGAGTGATAGGGTGTTCAGGTTATCCGCCGTGATGGCCGTGCCGGTCACACCGGCGAAGGGATTCGCGGTGCCGTTGTTGAGGTACAGGATGTTCGGCGAGGACAGATTCCCGGTCACGAGGTCGAGGTCGCCATCGCCATCGACGTCGCCCAATGCCACCGCCCACACCGCGCCGGGGCCGCCCGAGATGTCGGTGCCCGTGACGCCGGCGAAGGGATGCGCCGTCCCGTTGTTCAGGTAGAGGCGGCTCGACGGGCCGCTGTTGCCAACTACGCAATCGAGATCCCCGTCGCCGTCCATGTCCCCCAGCGCCACCGCGGCATGGTAGCTGATGTCGAACGTGATGGCCTCGCTGCCGTCCTGATGGAACGGGTTCGTCCCGCCGTTGTTGAGGTAGAGGTGCGTGGTCTGGGAGATTCTCGCGGCGATGCCGTCGAGATGGCCGTCGCCGTTCAGGTCGCCCAGCGCGATGGCAATCCTCGCGCTGCCGTTGTCGCCCGTGAAGTCTTTCCCCGGGACGCCTCCAAACGGGGCCGTCGTCCCGGTGTTGAGGTAGAGGAGCGCGGGGGAGGCTTCATTCCCGGCCAGAAGGTCGAGGTCGCCGTCGCCGTCCATGTCGCCCAGTGCGACCGACTGGGTCCTGAGATAGGCCGGGTCCGGGTTGTTCACCAGGATGTCGGCGCCCGCGACCCCGTTGAACGGGGACGCGGAGCCGTTGTTGAGGTAGGTGCGGTTGGGGTTGCCTACGTTGCCCGTCACGATGTCGAGGTCGCCGTCGTCATCGATGTCCCCCAGCGCGAGCGAGGTCGTCCACAGGTTGTCGGTGGTGACGTCGGCGCCGGCGATCCCGCTGAAGGGGAGGGCGGTCCCGTTGTTGAGGTAGACACGGTTGCCGGCCCCGTAGTTTCCGGCCACGACGTCGAGATCGCCGTCCCCGTCGATGTCGCCGAGCGCGATGTCCTCGGTCCCGAGGTTGTCCGCCGTGATGTCGGTCCCGGTGACGCCGTTCCAGGGGCTCACGGTCCCGTTGTTGAGGTACAGGCGGTTGGGATTCGAGTTGCTTCCGGCCACGAGGTCGAGATCGCCATCGCCGTCGATGTCGCCCAGCGCGACCGAGGTGGTCTGGAGATTGTCGGCCGTGATGTCGGTGCCGGTGATGCCGATGAACGGACTCGCGGTCCCGTTGTTGAGGTAGAGGCGGTTCGGACTCCAGTGGTTCCCGGCAACGAGGTCGAGGTCGCCGTCACCATCGACGTCACCCAGGGCGACGGCGTCCGTGCCCAGGTCGTCCGCGGTGATGTCGGTGCCTGAGGCGCTGCTGAACGGATCCGCGGTCCCGTCATTGAGGTACAGGCGGTTGCGGGCGCCGTAGTTTCCGACCACGACGTCGAGGTCCCCATCGCCGTCGACATCCCCCAGGGCGATGCTGACGTGACTGCCGGAACCGATGTCGGAGGTGATGTCGCTGCCGGAGTAGGGTGGCTCGAACGCCCTGTAGAGCCGGGTCCGGGCGGCGAAGGTCGCCCCCGCCGGCGTCCAGGCGGCCGTCGTCAGGCCGGGGTTCTTCAGGGAGTCGTCGGCGAAGTCCTCGGTGAACGGGAGGCCGGGCGAGGCCGCCCTCGGGTTGCCGGGGGCGACGAGCGCGGCGGCCAGGGCGCCGACGAAGATCAGCCCGTAGAAGCGGGGCCGTTGCGGGAATGGGGGGGGAATGGTCGATCGTCGGGGCATGCCGCCTCCAGGATTTTCACCGTCTTCACTGAAACAACGACTCGCCAGGGAAATTCCCTCAGCGCCGGCGGGGAATTTCGCGGCCGGCGGCAGGGATGGGGCGCCGGCGACGACTCAGGCGGCGCGCGCGCGGCGGCGGAAGAAGAGCCGGACGATCAGGAGAGCGCCGGCGGCAAGCAGAAGGGCGGCGGCGATCGCCAAAGGCAGGGTCGCGTCGCGCCGGGGCGCGCGGCCGCCGGGGAGGGGAACGAAGTCACCGTCGCCCAGGACGACGAGGCCCGCCCACGCCGAGGCGGGGGCCCCCGACCCGATCGCCGCGCGCCGCGCCTCCGCGAGCGCGGCTCCGAGGCTCGCGCCCCGGCCGAGAGCGGCGGCCATGTCGTCCACCAGTCGCGCCGCCTCGGCGTCGCGCAGCGGCCAGAGACCGCCCACCACACCCACCGCGCCCGCCTGGAAGAACGCACGAGCCAGCCCCATGACCCCCTCGCCCTCGAGCACCGTCCCCGAGGCGCTGCTGCAGGCGGAGAGGATCACGACCCGGCCCTTCAGATCGAGGTTCACGATCTCGCGCGCCTGGAGGAGGCCGTCTTCATCGTCGGAGCCGGGAGCGAGGAGGACGGCGCTGCGCTCGGGGTGGCCCTCGTCCACGACGGCGTGCGCCGCCAGGTGCAGCATGCGATACGCGGACAGGTCGGTCGTCTTCAGGAATCGCTCGGTGGCGTTCGCGCCGGCGACCATCCGGCTGCCGCCGCCCAGCCGGCGCACCATTTCCCCGGCCTCCGCGCGCGCGCTCGGCAACGATCCGATCCTCAGCCCGGTCGCCAGGGTGGCGGCCCGGTTGTTCGAAGTCCCCGCCTCGACGTGCAGCCGCGGGTCGGCCAGCGCGAGGACCGGATGCTCGGCTTGCCCGCGACGCGTCCCGTTCCACCGCAGCCACGCAGCGCACGAGGGTGCGATCGTGATCTCGAACCGTGCGGCCAGAGGGGCGCTCGCGGCGTCCGGCCGCAGCGCGTCGAAGGGGAGCCGGTGCAGCGGCCCGTCGGGGATGACGACGAGACGGGTGACGTCCGCGGGCAGCGTCTGCAGCAGGTCCGCCAGCAGGTCCTTGTACAGGCGCGCGGCCCCCGGCGCCTCGGAGCCGTCGCGGCGTTCCAGCATGCCGAGGAACAGGAACATCTCGCTCTCGATCGCGGCGCGGCTCGGAATGGCAACGGTGCGCACCCCATCGTGCGTGATCGCAACGGCCCATCCCCCGTGTTGGGAGTTGAGGTCCGACTGGAACGAAAGCACCGCCTGGTCGACAGCGAGCGCCCCCTGGATCTGCGCGATGGTCGCGAGCGACGGGGTCCTCAGGGAGGCGAACGACGGATCGGCGCGGGCCATCTCCGCGCGCAGCGCGCGCTCCCGGTTCTCGAGCGCCTCCAGATCGCTCAGTCCGGCCGCTCTCTCGACCTCGGACAGGATGGGACTGAGGAGCCGATGCTGCACCCTGGAGATGCCGTCGAGCGCTTCGGCGCGCCGCCGCCGGAGCTCCTCGGGCCCGCCGCCGGTGGCGGCGCCTGCGGCATCCAGCGAGTCGAGCAGGATGCGGGCGCGCATCCTCTCGATGACGGCCAGAGCCCTCTCGACGTCCTCGGGCGAGGCTTCGGCGCCCGGAGCCCGCAGACAGTAGGCGGCGACCCTGTAATAGAGGAAGGCCCATGCCGACTGGAACCTGGCGCGCGTTTCATCGTCGCGCTGGAAGTCGCGGAGATTCTCGATGGCCTGGAGTGTGGCGTTCCACACCTCGAGGGCTTGGTCCCGCTCCCCGGCATCCATGAGGATGGTGGCCCGGTGGATCAATCCCCGCGCTTCCTGCTCGTTGTCGCCCGAGCGGCGGGCCAGTTCGATGGCGGCATCGAGCATCGCCTCCGCCTCGGGCCGGCGCGAAGGTCCCGCCAACGACAGCAGGTGCGCCGTATAGCGCATCACGAAACCGGTCTGGACCGGGTCCCTGACCCGCTGCGCGACGGCCAGGGCCTGCTCCAGGAGAGCGAGACGCTCCTCATTGGTTCCTTTACTCTGGGCCTTGCCGAACAGCAGCTTGGCCTCGGTCTTGAGGTTGCCGCTGCGCCGCGCGACGTCGAACGCCTGCTCGTAGAGGCGTTCCCGGTCCGCTTCGGGCCATGGGGATCGCCCCTGGCCCGCCGCCAGCTGGACGTTGTAAAGCATGTCCGCTTCGGAAAAAAAGTCACCGCTCGCGTGGTAGAGGTCCGCCGCGCGGCGATAATTCTCGAGCGCCTCCCCGGGCCGTCCCGTGAAGTACGCGCACGAGCCCAGGCCGTTCAGGACCTTGGCGCGAACGCGACTGTCGCCATGGGCCTCGGCCATCGCCCCGGCGTCCTTGAAGTGCACCAGGGCCCCGGTGTAATCGTGGTGGTACATGTCGTTCAGGCCCCGGTGATACTCGACATACCGCGCCAGGACGGGGCTCCCGCACGAACCCAGCGCGTTCTCGGCGGCCCGCAGCGCCGCTTCGGCCTCCGCCAGTCGACGCTGTTCGCCGAGCGCGTAGAAGAGCGCCAGGCGCGCGAACCCCTCGGTCTCGAACCGTCCTTCCGCGGCGAAGCCTTCGGCCGCCTGTCTGAGGTCGTCGTCCCCGCGCGGATCCATGACCGCTTTGCGCAGTGCGCCGAGCGCGAGCCGTGATTCATGGTCCCCGGGGTCGAGGGCGAGGCGCGCCTCCAGATGCCGGATCCCTTCGTTCCAGGTCCGATCCCGCTGTGCCAGGAATCGATGGCATTCGTAGGCGGTCGCCCGTTCGCGGAGGAGCGCGTCGCACTCGGCGAACGTCCGCGCCTGCTCGATCTCCGTCGCGAACCCCCGCGGAGCGAGGACGCCCGTCACCAGGAGCGCGCACGATGCGACCGCGCCGGCGATGCGCATGGTCACCTCTACTCCAGCCGGTTCCTGAACCCGGTCGACACGATGCGGCGGCCGTCGGGCAGCACGGCCTCCACCCGCCAGACGATGGCGGAGCCTGGCGGGATCTTCTCGAGGTCCTTCGCCTGGACCCTGTACTCGGTCGTGTCGAGGTTCTCCGCGAGTGCTATCGGCGAGAGATCCTCCGTGCCGACCCGCACGGTATAACGAGCCCCGCCGGCGGTCTCCGACCACCTCAGGACACAGGCCTCCCTGGGGAGCGGGGCGGCTTCCGGCACGAGCGAGACGATGGCGACCTCCTCGCCCGCCCGCATCACGACCGGCGGCTCGCCCCGCCTGAGCATCACGACCCCGAGACCGGCGACCAGCGTGACCACCGCCGCGGCCAGCGCGGTCCAGCTCCGCAGCCCCGCAGTGCGGCTTGCCGGTGTCGCGCCTGCCGACCCCGGTTCCGGGATTGATCGCGCGCCGAACTCGCGCGCCAGGCGCCAGGCTTCCGCGCAGGCGAAGCATCGACTCGTGTGATCGACGACGGCGGCGGCGCGGGCGGGAGTGGCGACGCCGGTGACGGCCTCCCAGATCGCCTCGGGGGGCAAACAGTCGGGACCGCCGACGGCCGATTCGGACAGCGAGGCGAAGGCCGTCGTCAGATCTTCGGGCGGGCGAGGCATCCTGGTCATCGCGCCAGTCCTTTCGTCGCGAGACAGCGTCGCAGGTCGGCCAGACCGCGATAGACGAGATTCTCGGCGGTCTTGGCGCGCCATTTCAGGATCGAGGCCACCTCCGGAACGGAATGTCCCTGCAGGTGCAGCGTCACGGCCAGTCTCCTTTGAGTCCGCAGGGCCGCCAGGCAGGATCGGAGACCGTCCGCAATCTCGCGCGCCGCGGTGGCCGATTCCGGATTGACGTCATTCGGCGCGCTGGTCGTCTCAATCACCCCCTCGGCCGATTCCTCGCGCCGGCGGCGATGGCGACGTATCTCGTCGACCATCGCCGAGTAGGCTGTCTTCTCGACATACAACGACGAGAGATCGGGAATTCCCTCACCTCTCCTGCGGGCGGCGTCGAGGACCCGGACCATGGCGGTCTGGACGATATCCTCGGACTGCGCAGCCAGCCAGCGAGGGCAGACCCTGGCCACCGCACGGGAGAGGCGCCGGCGGATCTCCTCAAGCCGCTCCTCGTTCACCGCTGCGCCGATTTCGAACGGCCGACGTTCGTGATCGCGTCCCCCTCGAAGACTGCCTCAGTATAGTGGAGCCAGCGTCCGATCCCGCGCCCGCTCCCGGCCGCGCATCGCGCGGTGCCCGGGAGCCGAGGCCTCCGATCATCCAGAGGGGAACTCCCAAAGCCGGGTCCGCTGGGGATGGATGGGTCTTTCAGGAATCGTCTTCACCTGGGTGTCCATACTCCTCGGACTCTGCGACGCTGCTCGGACCCCTCGGACACGGGGAAAGACACCGAATTGCTCAGGTCCTTTGTTCGCTGCCCTTTTCCCGGAGCCTTAAAATCCCTCGGGCCTCTGGTCCATGTGGGTTCGACTCCCACCCCCGGCACCAGCGGCTTCAGGGGCTTCGCAAGCCCGGGTGGCTGGCCCCCGGAAGGCGACCAGTCACAGGTGTCCAACTTCCTGCGCGGGCCGCCCCGTGTGGCTTGAACCCCTCGCTGCCCGGTCGCCCTGGATCTCGTGCTTGACCGAACGTGCGATACTGCACGTTCACCACGCGAAAACGTTCTTCCTGGAACACTCCGCGGCATCACGATGGGCCTCGCAGGAGTCCGATAACTCGGGAGGCGGGTATGCGGTTGGCAACTGCGGTAGTGGGCTCGGCGTTCGTCGCGGCAAGCGGCGCGGGTCGGGCCTCTGCAAGGGCCGCTGGATCCCCGAGGTGAAAGGTCTCGACGTCCCGGTACGGACGACAGCGGACCTGATTGGCGGCTGCCTGACGCCCGCGAAGGTGGACCTCACGGTCCCGTAAGGAGGCGCGCCCGCCCCGGAGGAACATGGATGCCCGATAGAAGCTGTCCCGCCTGTGGTGCTCCGCGCACCGAGGCGGACGCTCGTTCGGGGACCTGCCCGCGCTGCATCCTCCGTTTGGCCCTCGAGGGCCCCGACCCCGATGCTCCGATCTCCGGACAGGGAAGCGACGAGGCCGATCAGATTGTCCCGTCCCGGATCGGTCCCTACTCCCTGCTGCGGCGGATCGGCGAGGGAGGCATGGGCGAAGTGTGGCTGGCCGAGCAGACCGGGGCCGTGCGGCGACACGTGGCGCTCAAGATCATCAAGCAGGGCATGGACACCAAACAGGTGCTCCTCCGCTTCGAGGCGGAGCGCCAGGCCCTTGCCCTGATGGACCACCCGTACGTGGCGAAGGTCTTCGACGCCGGCTCGACGCCTGCGGGGCGACCGTACTTCGCGATGGAGTATGTTCAGGGCGTCCCGATCACCGACCATTGCGACCGGCACCGGCTGACAACGCGCGAGCGGCTCGATCTGTTCATGTGGCTCTGCGAAGGCGTCCAGCACGCGCACCACAAGGCGATCATCCACCGCGACCTCAAACCCTCGAATGTCCTTGTATACATGCAGGACGCGCAGCCCGTCCCGAAGATCATCGACTTCGGCGTGGCGAAGGCGACCGCTCACCGGCTCACGGAGCGGACGCTGTTCACCGAGCTCGGCGTCCTGATCGGCACGCCCGAATACATGAGCCCGGAGCAGATCGCGATGTCGCCTATCGAGGTCGACACGCGGACGGACGTTTATTCGCTGGGCGTGCTGCTCTACGAGCTGCTCGTCGGGGCGCTGCCATTCGAACCCGAGGCGCTCCGAAGCGAGGGGCTCGATGGAATCCGGCGCGTCCTTCGCGAGGTGGAGCCACGGAGGCCCAGCGCTCGAGTGAGCACGCTCGGGGGCGAGCGCTCGACCGAGGCCGCCAGGCGGCGGCGCGTGGACGTGGCGGCCCTGCGCCGACAGCTCTCGGGCGACCTCGACTGGATCACGATGAAGGCCCTGGAGAAGGATCGGGCGCGGCGATACGGGTCGCCGGCCGAGCTGGCGGCGGACATCCGGCGGCACCTGTCGCATGAGCCCGTGCTGGCGTCACCGCCCGGTATGGCCTATCGGGCGCGGAAGTTCGTGCGTCGGCATCGTCTGGCGGCGGGGCTCGTGATGTCGAGCGTGCTGGGTCTGATCGCCTTCACGGCGACCATGGCGGTGCAGGCCGCGCGGATCTCGCGGGAGGCGAAGGCGAAGGCGCGGGTGACGGAGTTCCTGACGGACCTGTTCAAGGTTTCGGATCCAAGCGAGGCGCGGGGCGACAGCATCACCGCCCGCGAGCTTCTCGACAAAGGGGCGGCGAGGATCCGCGAGACCCTCGTGGACGAGCCGGAGGTGCAGGCAGAGTTGATGGCAACGATGGGGACGGCGTACGTCGGCCTCGGTCTCTACGCGGAGGCGGAGCCGTTGCTCACGGCGGTTCTCGAGACACGGCGGCGCGTGCTGGGGCCCGAGCACGCGGAGACGCTCACGTCCATGAACGAACTGGCGAATGCGTATCACTTCCAGGGCCGTTACGCGGAGGCGGAGACCCTGCACCGCGAGACGCTCGGCATTCGAAAACGCGTGCTGGGGCCCGGACATCCGGCCACGCTCACGTCGGCGAGCAGCCTGGCGAGCGACTATTCCGCCCGGGGCCGCTACGCGGAGGCCGAAACCCTCCACCGCGAAACACTCGAAATCGAGAGACGCGTGCTGGGGGGCGACCACCCGGACACGCTCACTTCCATTAACAACCTGGCGAACACGTACGCCAACCAGGGTCGTTACGCGGAGGCCGAAGCCCTTCACCGCGAAGCGCTCGGAATCGAGCGACGCGTGCTCGGGCCCGACCACCCGGACACGCTCATCTCCATGAACAACCTGGCGACCGCGTTTTCCAGCCAGGGGCGCTACGCGGAGGCGGAAGCCCTCCACCAGGAGACGCTCGGGATCCGGAAGCGCCTGCTGGGATCGGACCATCCGGACACGCTCATCTCCATGAACAACCTGGCGCACACGTTTTCCAGCCAGGGCCGCTACGCGGAGGCGGAAGCCCTCAACGAGGAGACGCTCGGGATCCGGAAGCGCGTGCTGGGATCGGACCACCCGGACACTCTCAATTCCATGAACAACCTGGCAACGGCGTATTTCCACCAGCACCGCTACGCGAATGCCGAAGCGCTTTTCCGCGCAGCGCGCGACGTCCAGGAGCGCGTGCTGGGGCCCGACCACCCGCACACGCTCAACTCCACGAACAACCTGTCGATGGCGGTTTCCAATCAGGGCCGCTACGCGGAGGCGGCAGGCCTCCACCACGAGACGCTCGGGATCCGCAAGCGCGTGCTGGGGCCCGAACATCCGGACACGCTCACCTCCATGAACAACCTGGCGTTTGCGTATTACAACGACGGCCGTTACACCGAGGCCGAGAAACTCTACCGGGAGACGATCGGCATTCGGAGGCGGGTGCTGGGGCCCGAGCATCCGGACACCCTCACGACCATGAACAACCTGGCGTCTGCGTATTGCCGCCAGGGTCGTTACGCCGAGGCCGAGACGCTCCACCGGGAGACGCTCGACACGCGGCGGCGCGTGCTGGGGCCCGAGCACCCGGACACGGTCAAATCAATCTTCGACCTCGGAGGCGTCGCCGCCGTTCAGGGCAGACGCACACGAGCGCTCCGTTACCTGCGCGACGCGGTGGATCTCGGGTATTCGGGGGTGGATTGGATGAGCAAGGATCCCAATCTGGCGCCGCTCCGCGGCGATCCCGAGTTCCGGAAGATCGTCGCCGCAGCGAAGGAGAACCAGGCGAGTCCTCGCCGAACGCCCAGGAAAGGCCCGTCCTGACGACAGGAGGCGGGGTCGGCGAAGCGGGCCGAAGGTGCGTTCGCGTGCCCCGGGCTCTCCGCCGCCGTCAGCGCCCACTCAGGTGACGCTGATGACGACCTTGCCTCGAGCATCGCCTGTGCCCACGTACCGGACGGCGTCGGGGACCTCGCTCAACGGATACTGTCGATCGATCACCGGAGCGAGCTTCCCGGCATCGACGAGCTCCTTCAGCACGACCAGATCCTCATGTCTCACCCTGGCCAGGAACGACGCGATTCGCTGGCCCCCGATGCGCGACAACAACTGCGCCATGAGCAGGCGCGACAGGATTGCCCAAAGTCCTTTGGGCGCGCCAACGAGCACCAGTGTTCCCTTCGTGACCAGGACGCGCCGGCAATCGGCGAATGAACGGTTCGCACCGATATCGAACAGGATGTCGTAGCGCTGCACCTGCCCCCCTTCACCGGTCCGCGCACTATGAGAACGGGCTGCTCTCCCCGACCACTGCGGGTTGGGGGCAGCGCACGTCCGGCTGCGCCGGGTCGCGGACGTCGGACCGTCGGCATGCCGGGAGCTCTTGCAACATACACAAGAATATCCTACATTGGTGTATATCCGCCGGGAGGGCATCCGAACATGGGACGAACTAACATCGAAATCGACGACGCGCTTGTGGAGAAGGCCCGACGCCTGACCGGTGCCAGGTCCAAGCGGGAGGCCGTGGACATTGCACTCCGCCGATTGGTCCAGAAGGGCAGCTTGTATCGCGCGCTGCGTCGTCTCCGAGGGAAACTCGCCTGGAAGGGGGACGTGGACTCCTGGCGCTCCGCCCGCACGTCGAGGACATGATCGTCGTTGACTCGAACACCTGGGCGGACTTCTTCAACGGGGTTCCGACCCCTCACGTGGCGCGCCTCGATGCGGCTCTCGCGAGAGACGAGGACCTGTCAGTTATTCCGATTATCGTCACGGAGGTCCTCCAGGGTTTCCGGACTGATACCGGGTTCCAACGGGCGCGAAAGGTCCTCGTATCGTTGCCGATGCTTCATCCGACCTTGGACTGTCACGTGCGAGCGGCCCGCTTGTACCGTGCGCTGCGACGCAGAGGCGTCACCGTGCGTGGGGCTGTGGATTGTGTCATCGCCCAGACGTGTCTCGACGTCGGAGCAGAGCTCCTCAGCCCCGATGCGGACTTCGAGCACATCGCCCGCCACACGACCCTTCACCTGTGGCGCCCGTAACTGGAATCCGTCCCGCGAGCGGGTCCTGCGCCGACGTACCTCTCCGAGTCAGTTGTCCACCCGGGTATCAGGCCGCCCGGCGCGCTACGATTCCGCGGCGGCCAGGGCGGGCTCTTCGCCGGCGCGATCGAGATCGCCGCTCCAGAGGTAGAGCCTTGTCTCCGCAACGACGACGCCCGAGAGGGCGATGAGGGAGACCAGGTTGGGTATGGCCATGAGGCCGTTGGCGATGTCCGCGAAGGCCCAGACGGCCGGCAGCGTTGCGACCGAACCCACCATCACCGCCGCCACCCAGAGAAGACGGTAGGGCATCACGGCGCGCCCGCCGAAGAGATACTCCGCGGCTTTCTCGCCGTAGTAGGACCACCCGAGGATTGTCGAGAAGACGAAGGTGAGAAGCCCGACGGTCAGCACCAGCGGGCCGATTCCCGGGAAAGCGCTGAATGCCTCCTTCGTCAATGCCGCTCCCGCGAGCCCCTTCGTCCAGACCCCCGAATTGACCGCGACCAGACCGGTGAGGGCGCACACCACCACCGTGTCCCAGAAGGTCCCGGTGGAGGAGACCAGCGCCTGCCGCACCGGGTTCTTCGTCATCGCGGCCGCGGCGACGATGGGGGCGCTCCCGAGCCCCGACTCGTTGGAGAACAGCCCGCGGGCGACACCGTAGCGAATCGCCTCGCGCATTCCGGCTCCCGCGAATCCGCCGACGGCGGCCTGCCCCGTGAAGGCGCTCTCGAGAATCAGTCGCATCGTCTGCGGGATCGTCTCCCACCCCATGAACAGGAGCGCCACGCAGCCCAGGACGTAGAAAACCGCCATGAACGGGACCAGCATCTCGCACACGCGGGCGATCGACCGGATGCCGCCGAGGATCACCACGGCGGTGAACACGGTCATCACGGCCCCCGACCACCAGGGGGAGACGTGGAAGGTCTCTTTCACCAGCGTCGAGATGGAGTTGGCCTGCACCATATTGCCGATGCCGAAGGCGGCCACCGCCGTGAGGGCCGCAAACGTCAGCCCCAGCCAGCGCGCCTTCAGGCCCCGCTCCAAAACGTACATCGGTCCGCCGGCCATCGTGCCGTTCGGCCCGCGGACCCGGTATTTCACCGCCAGGACCGCCTCGGAGTACTTGGTGGCGATGCCGAAAACACCCGTGAGCCACATCCACAGGACGGCCCCCGGCCCTCCCGCGCTGACGGCCGTGGCGACTCCCACGATGTTCCCCGTGCCGATGGTGGCGGCGAGCGCGGTGGTGAGGGCGCCGAAGTGACTCACGTCGCCAGCGCCCTCGCGCTCGCGCCGGAACGAGAGGCGGATCGCCTGGAAGGTGAACCGCTGGATGAGGCGCAGCCGCACGGTCAGGAAGATGTGGGTGCCGAACAGGAGGATGAGAAGCGGGTATCCCCAGACGAGGTCACTGACGGCTGTCAGCGCCTTCTCCACCGATTCCATGCCTGTCCCTCCGCGCCGGGAATGTAGGGTCCGGACCGGGCGGATGGTAGTCCAGAGGCACGCCGGAGGTCGATGTAACCGGTCGATGGACCGCAGCGCTCCGGAGGTGCGCGCGTCCGAAGACCATGATCGCACTCAGCCGTTCACGCCGCGCAACCACGGCGTATGATCCCGCGGTCTCTGGTGCGCCCCGTGCCGGAGTGCCCCTGGTGACGACTGGCGCCCGAGAAGGGCCATGCCGTCAACATCGGCCGCGGTGGCTGGTGGTGGAGCCGGGCGGGAGACCCTGGAGGCCCGAGCGGGCATTTGTAACAGGAGGGCTTTCGGAGCGCCTCCCAATCCCATTTCAGGCAAAAGGAGAATGCGATGGAGCTCAAGGCGGCGATCCGGCGCTGGACGCTGTTCCTCGGCGTCTTTCAGGTAACAGTCGGCTGCATCGTGGGGTTCATCCCGCCAACGGCGGTCCAATGGTTCCGGGGTATTGTGATGGCGCACATCGAGTTCACCGCCAACGGCGTGCTGATGGTGGCGCTGGGGTTCCTGCTTGCGGAGCTCGAGCTGGGTGCGCCGGCCCTCAGGATGTGGTTCGCCACGCTGCAGATCGGTACCTGGACCAACGGCGCTGCGG
>Ga0247727_10005027_pt1 | contig 27325 bp, 26 predicted proteins | sample WisWelCaveWW1625_FD_202498 | JGI IMG/M metagenome (GOLD analysis project Ga0247727, IMG submission 202498) | Biofilm microbial communities from Wishing Well Cave, Virginia, United States - WW16-25 | ecosystem: Environmental > Aquatic > Deep subsurface > Groundwater > Cave microbial mat | place...
GACCGAAGCTCCTCGGTGACCGACGTCGGCTTGGTGATCGGCGCCACTTCTGGGAGGGCGTGTGTTCCGGTGAGTCGGCTCTGGCGCCTCCAGCGGGGACCGAGGATTCCGATGACGATCTCCTCGAGCTCTTCCCACGCCTCAGCCGCGTCCTTCGGCCGGTCTGCGGCCTCCTTGGCGAGCAGCCGCTCGACCCAGGCTGAGAGTTGCGGATCCAGGTCGGGCTTTGCCGACCGCAGCGGCGGAACCTCGTCGTTGAGGTGCCGAAGCATGATCGCCATCGGCACCTCCGTCTGGTCGAAAGGCACTCTGCCCGCGAGCAGCTCGTACGCGATCACGCCGACCGAGTAAAGGTCAGTCCACGGTCCGACGTTTTGGCCGAGCGCCTGTTCGGGAGCCATGTACGCGGGCGTGCCGACCGTCGTGCCGGAGGCGGTGAGCTCGCGGCCTGCCTGGAGCTCGCGCACCTTCGCCATGCCGAAGTCAGCGATCTTGACACCTCCAGCCGAGGTCACCATGACGTTCTCCGGCTTCAGGTCGCGGTGGACGATGCCGTGCTTCTCCGCGTGCGCGAGCCCGGCGAGCAAACCTTCGAGCACGCCGACGACCTGGGCGAGCGACAGCTCGCCCAGGACCGGCCGGAGCGAAGCTCGTTCGAAGTACTCCATTGCGATGAACGCGGTGCCGTCGTGCTCGAAGTACTCGTAGACGGTCACGATGTTCGGATGGTTCAGAGACCCGGTCAGCTGCGACTCGCGGAGGAAGCGCTCAACGAAAGCGGGATCGGCCGCGCGGAAGGCTGAGAGCTCCTTCAGCGCGACGCTTCGGTCGAGGTCGGTCTGCCGCGCGAGATGGACGACCGCCGTCCCGCCGCGACCCACCTCGCGGACAATCTCGTACCGTCCAACCTTGCGCTGAACCGTGGCGCTCGTCATCCGAGCCACATGTTGGACGATGGACGCGCCGTTCGCGCGATCGCCGTGATTAGCTCTCGGGTTTTCGGCGGGCGAGCAGCACGACCGCCAGAAGGGCTGCGGCGGCCGCTGCGGCGCCGACGACGTCTACGGCCAGCCCGCGCGCGCGGACCGCGTCGACGAGCACGAGAAGCGCGGCCGCAACGAGGAGCGTGGCGAGGCCCAGCGTGGCCACGAATGCCAGTCTCCGCGGCCCGTCCCCCGGCTCGCGCGCCGCGCACTCGCGCTCCTCTAGCGACCAGTAGCCGAGCTCGGCCGTCAAGTACAGGCCGGCGGCGAACACCGGTGACGCGCCGTCGAGCGCCGCGTCGTCCAGGCTCAGCTGGGAGACGTAGACGGCCCCCAGCATGACGAGCGACACCGGGACGAGCGGCGACCATCCCAGCACGAGCGCGGCGACGAGCGCCACGAGCGCAAGCGCTGCAACGCGCACGCCCACCGCGAACACGGTGTCACCGGCGCGCGAGAGAGGCAGCGTCGCGAGAGCGGCCGCGCAGGCGACGGCTCCGACACCCGCCGCTAGACGCGCGCGATCCTGGCGTAGCGCCTGTACGTCCTCACCCCCTCCAGCGCTGCCTCCAGCGAGACGTCGTCGCCCCACTGCGCGACTGCGACACCGAGACGTTCGAGCCGATTGCGGAGCACCTCGCGCTCGAGCAGCCAGAGCCGGTAGGCGAGCGCCTCGACCGGGCTTCGGCCCGCCTCGACGACGCCTACGGGGTCCACCTCGATCGTGACGAGGTCGAAGCCGCGCGCCCGCAGATCCTCGACAGCGGTCACGAAGCGGGGGTCTACGAGCGGCGTGAGCGCGATGACGAGGGCCTTCGGTGGGAGGATCCGCGCGGGGATCACGTTGACGTCGCGCCACGTATACGTCGGCTCGACCCCGGTCTCGAGCAACGTCTCGATCAGCCGGAACCGCTGCCTCATCCCGATACCGGGCTGGAGCCAGCGCAGGATGCCGCCGAAAGCGACGAGGCCGACCCGGTCTCTGCGCTCGAGGTAGCGCGCCGCGAGCGTCGCGGCCGCGCGAACGGCGTCGTCGAGCGTGCTCCGGTCCTCGCCTTGCACGTCGGCGAAGCTGTCCACGAAGAGGACGACGTCCGTATTCCGCTCCGGGTGCCGCTCGTTGACGACGAGGCCCTGCCTCCGTGCCGAGGCACGCCAGTTGATCGACCGGACGCGGTCGCCGGGAACGAAGTCCCGTATGTCGGCGTACTCGATGCCGTCTCCCTTCACCCGCGCGACCTCGCTGCCGGTGAACGCCTGCGTCTCGATCGGCGCGAGAATCCGCCGCACGGACTCGGGCCGCGGATAGGCCTTCAACCGGTGCGTTTGCTGGAATCGCTCTCGCCAGACCACGAGCCGGAACCGGTCGTGGGCGCGTACCTCGATCTCTCCCACGTCGTAGACGCCCCAGCGGGAGCAGCTGAGACGCAGCGGGATCGCCGGCTCGTCATCGGCACGGAGGCGGACGGCGAAAGTGTCGACGTCCTCGAGGATCTCCAAGCCCCGCGGCCGCGCGAGCGCCAGCTCGAGCCGATCGACTGCGGTCTCCGCGCGGAGCACGATCTCGGCGCTGACGTCGCTTCCCTCGAGCGTGCGCTCCGCTTCGAGAGTGAAGTCCACCTCCACCCGCGGATCGCGGGCGAACCTCGTCCCGATCGCGAGCACGAGCGCGAAGGGAGCCGAGACGATGGCCAGCTCCGGCCGGCGCAGTGCGAGGGCCGCTACGAGTCCGACTGCCGCGACGGTCGCGTATCCCTCGATTCGTGGGCTTCCTCCGCGTGTCACGAAGCGGCGGCTGATTCGACGTCCTCGGCGCGCGGCGTGGGCACCGCGGCGAGCACGTCCCGGACGACGTCCTCGGCTGAGATCCGCTGCACCCAGAGCTCCGGTCGGAGAACGAGACGGTGTGCGAGCGCTGGGACGGCGACCGCCTTGACGTCGTCCGGCAGCACATAGTCTCGTCCCGCGAGCGCGGCCTTGCAGCGAGCGAGCTTGAGCAGCGCCAAGCTCCCACGCGGGCTTGCGCCCACGGCCGAGCTTTGGGACTCGCGGGTGGCGGCGGCGACGTCGACGCAGTAGCGACGCACGCTCTCGGCGACGTGCACCTGCTCGACCGCGCGCTGCATCTCGAGCAGCGTCTCGCGGTCGACGACGGGCCGGAGCTCGATGTCGTCTGTCTCGCGGTCGATCCGGCGGTTGAGCACCTCGACCTCGTCTTCGCGGGCCGGGTACCCGAAAGCAATCCGCAGGAGGAAACGGTCCAGCTGCGCCTCCGGCAGGGGGTAGGTGCCCTCGTATTCGATCGGATTCTGGGTGGCGATGACGAGGAACGGCGGTTCGAGCCGGTGAGTCTGACCCTCGTTCGTCACCTGGCGCTCCTGCATGGCCTCGAGCAGGGCCGCCTGGGTCTTCGGCGGCGCGCGATTGATCTCGTCCGCGAGGAGGAGGTTCGTGAAGATCGGACCCGGCCGGAACTCGAAGTCAGTGTCCCGCTGGTTCCAGATCGAGGAGCCCGTGACGTCGGACGGCATCAGGTCGGGCGTGAACTGGATACGGGTGAAGCGCATGCTCAGCACCTGCGCGAATGAGCGGGCGGCGAGGGTCTTGGCGAGGCCCGGGTAGTCCTCGAGCAGCACGTGGCCGTCGGCGAGAAAGCCGACGAGGACGAGCTCGAGGGGTTGGCGCTTGCCCACGACCGCGCGCTCGACCTCGTCGAGTACCTGGCCAGACAGCTCGTGGACGCGTTCGAGCTCCATTACTCAGATGCGTTCGAGGGATTCGACGACTCGGCTGAGCTCGGGGAGAGGCAGTCCCCGTGCGAGACGGTCCTCGGGCGGCGGATGGTCTCTCCGCACGACATCCCACGTGTCTTCGCCGAGAATCGCACCGGCCAAGTCCGGATTGGCGTCGAGTGAGACTCCACGCCGCGTCGACAACAGTCCTAGTGCGAGCTCGCGGAGGCGGGGGCGCAATCGGTGATGAAGGTCGAACGCGCCGGCGACGCCGAGGGCGGCTTCGTGCTCGAGCCGCGCGAGGGTCAGAGGAGGTCGACGCTCACGGTCTCGATGGCTCGCCGACTTGCGAAGAGGCTGAGTCCGTGGGTAGGCCCGGCGTAGCGCGGAGAGAGCGAGGCCGAGAACGATTGCGGACAGCACGAGTGCGTAGATCCGAACGGCGAGTGCGAGCCTGCCCGGTGCGAACATGGCGATGGCGGCGAGCGCGAGCGTCGGCACGATGAGCAGCCGGAGCGCACCCACAAGATCCCGCTTCACGCGCTTGCCTCGTCAGGGTGTAGGGGACGGGCAGGCCTGGCCACTACGGGCTCGGGAGAGATCCGAAGCTCGTCCCGCACCTGCTCGAGCGCATCGATTGCGTCCTCCTTCATTCCGAGGTCGACCACGTGCTGGGAGAACTTAGCCCGCGTGAAGAGGTCTGTGAGTCGCCGGACTGCCCGCTGGTCGACCTCGAGGTCGACGAGGATGCGGGCGAGGTACTCCTCGGGAGTCTCGGATACCCTACGCGGCAGGCCGTGGGCGGCGAGGACGCGCTCGAGGCGTGCGTAGGCGGCGATGACGGCGCGACGGGGATCGGCCTCGGCGCGGAGGTCGTCGAGCGTGTCTTCCAGCACGGCCACGAGCGCCCGGGTGATCGCGCCTTCGTCCGTGAGGCTCATAGTGCGTCGGCGGGCCGCGAGAAGTGCTGCCGCTGCGCCCGTCGCGGCAAGGGTGAGGACGACGAGGACGGGTAGCCATGCGAACTCCGGCTCGTATGCCGGTTCCGAAGTGTCGTTCGGTAGCGGAACCGGTTCGGAGGGATTGGGGAAGCCTTGCTCGCCGAGCTCGTCCTGAAGCTCAGGGCTCTTCCAGTCACGAAGGCGCCACCACCAGCCGAGCGTGAACAGGAGCATGACTAAGGCGAAGCCGACGAAGCTGGTCCGCCGGTACCGTCCGGAGGCGATCTCGCGCGCGATCGCCTCACGTTGGGTGAGCCCGTAGACGAGGATCGCTGCCGCCGGGACGAGTGCAAGCAGCGCGAGGCTGAAGATCGTGTCGAGGAGCGTCTCTGCGGGCGAGCGCGTGTCCCCGGAGCCCGTCGGCGTCGACCCGGTCGCCGCGATCGCGACGACGCCGACGAGCGCCAGCACGGCGAGCGCCGGCAGGAGCGCACGCGCGGCGCTACCGCGCATGGATCCTGCTGCCTATGCAGTCGTGGACGCTGGTGCCGATCCCGCCGCGGCCGTGCTCTCCCAGTAGCGGTTGAGGGCGCCCTGCACCTTCACGAACCAAACGATCGCCGGGATGATGAGAATCGCGCCTGGAAGGATCCAAAGCCCTGTCCAGCCTGTCACCGGCGGTTCTCTGCCATCGCGCTTGTACATCTTGCCGATCTCCGACGAAGTGACGAAGGCGCTGACAGCGCTGATCAGGATCCAGACAACGAGGCCGAGGACGCCCTCCAGTCCGTCCCCGGTGCGTTGCTTCATCGCTTCGTGCGCCTTGAACACCCAGTACTAGCCGTAGAAGCCCAATGTCACGATGAAGAGCAGGATCCCGAAGCCGACCCCGCGCGGCTTCCCGAGCGGACCGGAATTGCCAAAGGATGTATTCATGGCGCCGAATTCTGCTGGCGTTGTCGGACGGCGATACGCTCCGCAGCGTGAGCTCCGAACGGGCGCCGCTCGAGGAACGCTGGCCCCGGCCCGCGGTCATGGGCGTCGTGAACGTCACACCCGACAGTTTCTCTGACGGAGGGCGCTTCGCGGAGCCCGCGGATGCGATCGCCCACGGACGTCGCCTGGCGGCCGACGGCGCCGCGGTCGTGGACGTGGGGGGCGAGTCGACTCGGCCCGGTGCGAAACCGGTCGGCGTCGACGAGGAGCTCCGGCGCGTCGTGCCCGTGCTCGAGGGGCTTGCGGGGGTCCCGGTCTCGATCGACACTTCGAAGGCGGTGGTGGCACGGCGGGCGCTGGACCTCGGGGCGGTGATGGTGAACGACGTCACCGCCTTGCGCGGCGATCCGGAGATGGCCGCGGTTGTCGCCGCTGCAGGCGCATACCTCTGCCTCATGCACATGCGCGGTGAGCCGCGGTCGATGCAAGCGGCTCCCCGCTACGACGACGTCGTGTCCGAGGTCGCCGCGTTCCTCGAGGAGCGGCTGGCGTTCGCGGTCGGTGAGGGTATTCGCGAGGAGTCGATCTGCGTCGATCCGGGGATCGGCTTCGGCAAGACCCCGGACCACAACCTCGAGCTCATCCGCCGCCTCGACGCGCTCGCGGCGCTCGGCCGGCCCATCGTGATCGGCTTCTCCCGAAAGAGCACGCTCGGCAGGATCCTGGACTCCGAGGTCTCGCAGGGCACGATGCCTGCGTCACTCGGCGCGGCCATCGTCGCCTTCGAGCGCGGCGCCTGGATGCTTCGAGTGCACGACGTGCGCGAGACGGTCGAGGCGCTCGCCGTTGCTGCCGCCGTGGAACGTGGGAAGGTAACGGCGTGACGCTCGAGGTGTTGATCTCCAACGTCGGCGTCCCGGCCGTAGCTCCTGGCGTCGCAGGGGCGGCGCTCGCAAGTGAGCCAAGGGCGAGCCGCGCAGGGCAGTACAGATGGTACGACCAAGCGGCGAGTCCGCAGGATCGCGCAGCGAGCGTCGTCAGCTGGTCGCGGAGGCCGGCTTTGCCGGCCGGGAGCGACAGGCGGCATGCGGCGCCGGGCGAGGAGTGCGCGTGACGATCGAGGTTGTGGGCTTGGTGGTCTTCGGGCATCACGGGTTCCTCGAGGAGGAGCGGCGGCTCGGCCAGCGCTTCCTCGTCGATCTCTGGGTCGATGTGAACGATTCCGCGTCCGCCAACGACCGGATCGAGGACACTTTGGACTATCGCCGCCTGGCCGCGCTCGTGCGCGAGGTGTTCGCGGGCCCCGAGCGCCTGTTGCTCGAGGCGCTCGCCGGAGCCGTGGCTGACGGCATCCTCGAGCGCTTCGAAGCCGCGGAGGGGGCTCGCGTTCGGGTCCGCAAACCGGATGTCGTGATCGATCCGGCCGTCGAGTACGCGGCTGTCGTCGTCGAGCGCGCTCGGATCTGAGCGCTCCGTCGTGGCTCGCGCCTACGTCGGCCTCGGTGCGAACCTGGGGCCACGGGATGAAACCCTGCGCCGCGCCGTCGAGCTTCTCGCCGCCGTCGACGAGGTCGAGGTCATCGCGGTGTCAGAGCTGCGCGAGACCGATCCGGTCGGAGCTCTCGACCAGCCGCGGTTCCTGAACGGTGCGGCCACCGTGGAGACGACATTACGGCCTCGCGAGCTCCTCGATGTTCTCTTGCGCATCGAGCGGGAGCTCGGCCGTACCCGCGACGGCACGCTCTGGGGGCCGCGAACGGTCGACCTCGATCTGCTCGTGTACGCGGACGAGCTCGTGGACGAACCCGGGCTCCGCGTCCCCCATCCGCGCCTCCACGAGCGACGCTTCGCGCTGGAGCCGCTCGCGGAGCTCGATCCCGAGCTCGTGATCCCCGAGCTCGGCCCGTTGTCCAAGCTGCTCTCGGCGCTAGATGGTTGATCGGCAATTCCTCGTCGCGCGGCTGGTGGCTGAGACACAGCGCCGGATGGCGCCGCCCGCCCTCGCCCGTATGCCCGATACGCGCTCGGACGGGCGGCGTCCCCGGCTTGGTCTCAGCCATCCCCGCATCGACGGCCATTACCGATCAACCATCTAGACTGACGCGGCGATGTCGCACCTCGACGAGCTCGACGAGTTCGAGGCGGAGCTCGAGCTCTCTCTGAAGCGCGAGTACTCGGCTGTCTTCGCTCTCTTTCGGTATTGCGTCCTGACACAGGACGCCACCTACCTCTGCAACAAGCTGGACCTCGAGGCATTACCCCAGACGAGCTACCCGTTCTTCCACGTGCGGATGGAGGACGTCTGGGTGTGGGACAAGAACCGGCCGAGCAGGATCATCCCGCACGCCGAGGTCTACACCTCGGGCGACGTCACCGTCGAGGAGCTCCGCGGCGACGGCGAGGAGCCGCGCCTTTCGGCCGAGGCGCTCGCGGAGCGCATCGGCCAACCGCTTCAGGGCGACGACGACACAGCCTGACGAGCCGGGTCTACCGCGGTGGCCTAGGTCTGCGCTCGCGCTCGGCGAGCCACTGCGCGAAGCGCCCCTGAGCCGAGTCGAGGTATCCGCGGAACACGTCGTCGAAGCCGGCTACCTCCTCCCGCAGCTGGAACATCCGGTACTCGAGCAGCTGCTCTGGATCGCAGACGTGCGCGTCCCGCTCGACAGCCGCGACCGAGGCACCGCACTCGGCGCACGGCATGTAGTTGGAGTGGACGAAGGGACTGGACATGCCCGTTTCCGAGGGAGCCGTACTTCGCGGTATCGGCTTCTGTCCCTGCTCGGTTGAGGGGATGCGAAAGGGCCGCCCGCAGGCGGCCCTTTCGTTGCGGCGCCCTGTTCCTGTCGTTCAGGCCTGAGCGGGCGCCGGAACTGCGCCGAGCTGCACGAGCATGCCCAGCGTGTCCCAGGTGGTCCACTCCTCGACCACCATGCCGCCCTCGAGCCGCGAGATGGTGAGCCCGGAGACCGTGACCTGCCTGCCGGTCGGGGCAATGCCAGCGATCTCGCCCGTCTGGGTTCCACGACCGGTCCAGCGGGTCGCGACCTTGTCGTCCTCGGCGATCTGGTCGTCGACCGTAATGCGGCCGTCCGGGAACCCGTCGATGTACTGCTGGAAGTTCGCCCTCACGCCCGCCGGGCCGCGGATGGGCTCAGGCGCTGCGGGGTCGTATGCGACGTAGCTAGGCGCGACGACCTCGTCGATCACGTCCCAGTTGCCCGTCCAAGGCTCCTCGAGCAGGCGCCGGACGATCGTCTTGGCGTCCGCCATAGAATCTCCTTTCGCTCGCCTGCGACGGCGGAACTCCAGGGCCGCGAGAACGCCGACGGCCAGTCCAGCGAGCACGAGACTGACCTCGAGTCCGGTTCGGCCACGGCTCCGCCTCTGAAACATGTGCGCTCGACATTACTAACTCGTTGCGGCCGCTGCTCTGATTCACTTGATCCCGTGCTTCTGGCGGTGGACGTGGGCAACACCCAGACCGTCCTTGGCCTCTACCCCGACGCGGAGCTGGCCGACCACTGGCGGCTTGCGACGGAAAGGTCGACCACGGCCGACGAGCTCGGGGTCGTCCTCAGCGGGCTCCTCGATCTGGACGCCGTCGACGGGATCTGCCTCGCCATGTCCGTGCCCGTGCTTGTCCGCGAATGGGAGCTCCTGGCCTCGAAATGGACTCAGGCTCGCGTGCTGGTCGTCGGACCCGGGGTGAAGACCGGGATCCCGATCCGCTACGACGATCCGCGCGAAGTCGGCCCCGACCGGATCGTGAACGCAGTCGCGGCCAAGGAGCGCTACGGCGCGCCGGTGATCGTGGTCGACTTCGGGACCTCGACGAACTTCGACGTCGTCTCCGCTGACGGCGACTACGTCGGCGGCGTCATCGCCCCCGGGATCGAGATCTCGATGGAAGCGCTCTTCGCTCGCGCCGCGCGGCTCGTGAACGTCGACTACGCCGCGCCGGCGGCGGTGATCGGCAAGACGACAGTCGGCGGGCTGCAGTCGGGGCTCGTCTACGGCTTCGCCGGGCAGGTGGACGGAATCGTGGGCAGGATTCGCGAGGAGCTAGGCGTGGACGCCCGAGCTGTCGCAACCGGCGGTCTTGCCGACCTCGTCGCCCCGCACTCACGCACGATCGAACAAGTGGACCCGTTCCTCACGCTCGACGGTCTCCGCCTGGTCTGGGAGCTCAACCGCTGAGACGCTCTCGCTCGCCGGGCGCTCCCGCCGGGCGAAGCTCGGCTCCGCGACCGGCGACCGAGAGCCTCTCAGGCGCGGCCTGCTAGCGTCCGCCGGTGCCCGATCCGGCCAGCCTCGCCGTTTTCATCGTCGCTGCGCTCGCGCTGCTCCTCGTCCCGGGTCCGGCCGTCCTCTATGTCGTCGCCCGCTCGATTCATCAGGGCCGGCGCGTGGGGCTCGCTTCGGTGCTCGGCATCCACGTCGGCACGCTCGTGCACATCGCGGCCGCGACCGTCGGTCTCTCCGCGCTAATCGTGTCGTCGGCGGTTGCGTTCACGACGGTCAAGATCGCAGGTGCCGTCTACCTCGTCGGGCTCGGCCTGTGGACGTTGGTCTCGCGGCGCGCAGAGCCCGAGATCGCTCTCGGCGGCGAGCGGAATCTCCGTCGAGCCTTCGCTCAGGGGATCGTCGTGAACGTGCTGAACCCAAAGACGGCGCTCTTCTTCCTCGCGTTCCTGCCCCAGTTCGTTGATCGGGACGCCTCCCATCCGGCGCTCCAGATCGCCTTCCTCGGGCTCCTCTTCGCGGCCCTCGGGCTCGTCACGGACTCGCTCTGGGCGCTTGCATCCGGCACTGCAGGTGGGGTGCTGCGCCGCTCGCGTCGGTTTGTGCGCGTGCAGCGCTACGTGACCGGGAGCGTTTACGTTGGTCTCGGCGTCGCCACGGCGCTCTCGGCCTCGCACCGCGCACGGCAGTAACGGTCGGCTTTCCCGGGACAATGACCCGCAAGACTGACGAGCGGTCGGGCATACCCCTTCCGGTGGAAGAAGCAGGAGTTCCTTCGGCCAACGGATAGCGTGCGTGCGGAACCCGGGTATCGACGTTCCCCATTGCGAACGGGCCGACGGATCCCTCGTTCGAGGGGTGCCAGCGAACGAGTACGCAGCCGTAGGTCCATATGTGATGTCGACGAATGTCGATGCGGCCGCTGTCGCCACACGGAACAGTGTTCTGAGCCCCGTCGCTTGGCTCTACCTGCTCACGGTGGTCGTCGGCGCGGGCTCGATCGGTGCGCTCACGGCAATCGGCGCAGAGAGCCCCCACGCCTCGGAATGGGTGGCTTTCGCGCTCATCGGCGGCGGCGCGGCCCTCGCCCAGATCTTCGTCGTGAACACGGTCCGAAACCAGTCGTACCACCTCACGATCGCGCTCCTCGTGGCCGGGGCTCTCGTCCTGCCGCCGGAGCTCCTTCTACCGCTCGCCGTCGTCCAACACGTGCCGGAGTGGTTGAAGGTTCGATACCCCTGGTACATCCAGACGTTCAACATCGCGAACTACGCGGTCGACCTGCTCGCGGCCTCCGCGGTCGCACGAGCCCTGCTCGGCTCCGAACGGCTCGGGAACGACGTCCGCGTCGCCCTCGCCGGGCTCCTTGCTGGGCTCGTGTTGGTCGTGCTGAATCACACGGTGCTTGCGTTCATGCTTCGGCTGGGTCGCGGGCACTCGCTTCGAGAGACCGGACTCTTCTCCGTCGAGAACCTCTCCACAGATCTCGTTCTCGCATTGGTCGGTGTCGTCGCTGCGTACGCGTGGCTCGAGAACCCGTGGCTCGTCGTTCCTGCGCTCTGCCCGCTCGTGTTGATGTATCGGTCGCTTGCCGTACCGCAGCTCCGCGTGGAGGCGCGCGTCGATCCGAAGACCGGTCTGTACAACGCGAGGCACTTCAGTGCCGAGCTGCACGCGCTCGTCGAGCGCGCGCGGCGGACGGAGGAGGTGTTCTCGGTGCTGATGATCGATCTCGATCTCCTGCGCGAGATCAACAACACGCACGGTCACCTCGCAGGCGACGAGGTGCTCGAGGGCATCGCCCGGCTCTTCCGCGTGCAGCTCCGCGACGAAGACGTGCCGACGCGCTTCGGGGGCGAGGAGTTTGCCGTACTTCTACCGGGGTCGGGAGCCGAAGAGGCGCTCGCCGCTGCAGAGCGGATTCGGGCGGCAGTCGCCGAGGAACGCTTCAAGGCGCCGATGACCAGCGAGCAGATTCGCGCGACCGTCTCGATCGGTGTCGCCTCGTTTCCGGAGCATGGAACGGACGTGAAGTCCCTTGTTCACCAATCGGACCTCGCCGTGTATCGCGCGAAGATCCAGGGACGGAACCGCGTGATCGCGGCGGGCTCGGAGCCGTTTGCTCCGCTTGCTCCGCTGACCACGAGCCCGGTGCTAGTCGATGCCGAACTTCACGAGGAGCCGCTTGTTGCCATGGGACGTCCAGCGGGCGCGCCCGAGCGACGTGCACCGAAGCCGCTCAAGAGACGACTCAAGCCCTCGCTCATCACGATGATCGCGGGGACACTCGGCGCTACCGGCGTTGCGGCAGGGGCCGTCGCCGGCGTCATAGCACCGCCGACCGACTTCGTCGGATTCGTTGCGATCGCGCTCCTCGTGGCCACCGGACAGGCACTCGCCCTTCAGCTCGAGAACGGCTCCATCTCCGTGGGCGCCGTCGGCTCACTTGCGGGGGCGGCGCTGTTTGGACCCGGAGCGTCACTCGCGCTGGCGTTCGCGAGCGTCTCGGTCGATGCTGTGCGCCGGCGTCCGCCGCTGCACAAGTTCGTGTTCAACTTCGGTGTCCTCACACTTGCGGGCCTCGCGTCCGCAGGGCTGTTCGCCGTGGTCCCGGAGGGGTTCGGAACTCTCGGCCTCGCCGTCCTGGGCGTCGTCGCAGGCGCTCTCTACTTCGCCGTCAACACCGGTCTGCTCAGCGTGGTCATCGGGTTGGAGGAAGGGGTTCGGCCGTTCGCCGTGTGGCGCGAGAGGTACTCCTGGCTCTCCTATCACTACGTGGCCTGGGGATTCGTCGGCGCTGTCGTGGCCATTGCCTATGGGGCAGCCGAGCTCTACGCGCTCGCCGCTTTCGCCATTCCGCTGTTGCTCATGCGCGTGAGCCAAGAGAGCTATATCCGCCACACAGCCGAAAGCACCGCGAAGCTGCGCGAGGCCTCGCGGACGATCAGAGAGCAGAACGTCTCGCTCGGACAAGCGAACGACCAGCTGCGAGAGCGGTCGCTGGCGGCGCTCGAAGGGCTCTCCGCCACGGTCGACGCCCGAGACGACTACACGGCTGGCCATTCCCGCCGCGTACAGACGCTCACGATCGAGATCGCCAACGAGCTCGGCCTCTCGGGGCACGAGATCGAGGTGCTCGGATACGCCGCTCTCTTCCACGACATCGGCAAGCTTGCGATTCCAGATTCGATCCTGCTCAAGCCGGGCGCCCTGACCGACGAGGAAATGGCGCTCATGCGAGGACACGTCCAGGAGGGTGCGGCAATCGTCGATCGACTCTCGTTCCTCGCCGACGCGGTCCCCACAGTCCGTCACCACCACGAGCGTTTCGACGGCAAGGGTTACCCCGATGGTCTCGAGGGGAACGACATCCCGCTGGGCGGGCGCATCGTCCACGTCGCGGACGCTCTCGACTCCATGATGACGACGAGGATCTACCGGCCCGGGCGGCCCCTGGACGAGGCGATCGCGGAGCTAAAGCGCGAGCGCGGCCACCAGTTTTGCCCGCTCTGCGTCGATGCGACTCTCCGCATTCTCGAGCGAAACGCCGCCGCCGTCCTGCGTGGCCGCGAGCCGATGGATCGCGTCGCGTAGCTGGGCTCATTAGCTGGCGCAAGACCGGAATCCGCTCGCGCAGATTCCGGTCGCGCGAAGATCCCTGAAGGCGTCCGCTGCGCGGCCGCGGCGCGCCTGTTTCAGGTCAATCCTTTACCAGCTGGCGCAAGACCGGAATCCGCTCGCGCAGATTCCGGTCGCGCGAAGATCCCTGCAGGCGTCCGCTGCGCGGCCGCGGCGCGCCTGTTTCAGGTCAATCCTTTACCAGCTGGCGCAAGACCGGAATCCGCTCGCGCAGATTCCGGTCGCGCGAAGATCCCTGCAGGCGCCCCTCGAGATCCTCCCGTCGTGAGCCGCTGCGATCAGTAGACAGAAAACGCAACGGGGCCCGCTTTCGCGAGCCCCGTTGGGTCAGGGAGGGGGAAGGTGCTGTTTACTCGACGTCGCTGGCGTTCGCCCAGGAGGCGTTCGCCCAGGAGGCGCTCGCCCAGGAGGCACTCGCCCACGAAGCACTCGACCAGGACGCCGAGCTCCACGACGCGCTCGACCAGGAGGCGCTCGCCCAGGAGGCGCTCGCCCACGAGGCGGCGTTCCACGCCGGGTCGTAGAGCGCCGTCGAGTACCACGCGCCGGCATCGAACTCGTACTTGCCTGTCGTGCTGTTCAAGGAGACGAACTGGTTCAGGCCTGCGTTCGGATTCGCCAGGCCGGAGGCGTTCAGCGCCGCGCCGCCGTTGACGACTCCCACTCCCATCGCGGCGTCCGAGCCGTAGCCCGCGGGCACGGAGACCGTCTCCATGATCGCGCCCTTGACCTGATCGGGCGTCCACGTCGGGTGATTCGCGATGAGCGAGGCCGCGATGCCCGAGACGACCGGCGCCGAGAACGACGTGCCCGACATCCACATGTAGTTCGGGGCCACGACGCGCAGCGGGAACTGCGTGAGCAGCGTCGCCCCGGTCGGCACGGACCCGTTCATGTACCGCCCGGGGGCCGCGACCTCCGGCTTGCGGAATCCGTCCTGCGTGAAGCCGAAGGCCGACCAGGGCGCCGCGAAGTCGTCCGCCGCGGGGACCGAGCCGTTGATGTCTGATGCGCCGACCGTGATCACGAACGGGTCGTTCGCCGGCGCGTAGCCGACGTCGCTCTGCGCTCCGTTCACGGCGTAGTTGCCGGCCGCGACCACGACGACGATCCCGTTCAGCCAGAGGGTCTCGACGGCTTTGTCGAGCGCGTCGTAGAGGATGCTCTCACCGCCCGCGTTGAGCGAGAAGTTCGCGACGCGGATGTTGTACGTAGCCTTGTTCTGGAGGATCCAGTCGCAGGCCGCCACGATGTCGCTCTTCGTGCCGACGCCGTTGCCGTCGAGCACCTTGACCGACACGATCTTCGCCCGTGGCTCGGCGCCGGTGTAGCCAGGGTTCTCGTTCGCCGCGATGCTTGCGACCATCGATCCGTGGCCGTAAGCCGCGGTGCTCGTCGAGGCGGAGACCATGGTCGGGCTCTTCACGAGTCGCGAGGTCCCAGTGTTGCCGAGGCCGCCCAGGATGTTGCCGACGCCGGAGTCGACCACGGCGATGGCCGGGTAGCTCGACGTCGCGGGGGTGGTCGAAGACCAGTTGCCGGCGACGCCGGCCGCCTGCGGCCAGAGCTGCGTGTTCGAGTACGCGAGGAGCTCGACCTCCACGTCTCGCGTGATCGACTCGATCTTGGACCGCTTTGCCAGCTTGACGATCTGCCGGCCCGAGAGCGTGGCCGAAGTGCCGGTGATGGAGATGAACTTCCGCTTCAGCTTCGACCCGATCTTGGGGGCGTCTTCGACAGCGTCCAAGACCTCGTCGGCCGCGTCGGCCGTCTTCCGCCCGCGCTCCGCCTGGACGATGACGTCGAACAGCTGCGCAGGGTTCGCCTCTGCCTCTTCGAGGAGGCCAGGAGAGACATAGGCGTCGCTACCCGACGCCGTCGCCGGCGTGACCTGCCCGGCAAGGACCGCAAAAGCTGACACGGTGAGTGCCGCAAGCACCGACCAGCGCTTGCCTCCGCCCCAGAGGGCGTTCCCGCGCTCCCCGTTCTTCGGTGGGCCTATGTGCGAGCCCACGCTCGAATCACGCCGCATTCGTTTCGCCTCCCCCCGCCAGCCGCTGGCGGAGTCCGCAGTGGTCAAGAACTTCGAGACTGACCGTAGGCACTCACCCGCAGTGGGCGTCACCCCGAAGGGGTATCTCCAGGTTGCGGATCACTCGATCAAGTGTCCAGCCGGACAGTTACCTGGCCCGAAAGTGTCTACTTGCGAGGGGACCGGCGGGTCGAGCGTCTCAGCCGCCGCCGTAGATCGATACGGGCAGTTCGAGCGTCACCTCGCCTCTCGACGGGATCTGCGCCTCCAGGTGCTCGAGCAGGGCGATTGCGCCGGGTGCCGCGGCCAAGAGTCGCCGCTCAACCTCCTCGGTCGAGTCGAGCTGGAGCAGCTCCTGCTTGAACGGCTTCGGAAAGCGGCCTTGCCCGAGGTACCAGCCGTAGAACTTCTTCAAGAACCCCGACGCGCGGCGCTCGCCGAGCTCGCGGACGGCTTCGCGGACGAAGAGGACGAGCTCCGCCGCGACTTCCTCACGCGTGGGCTCGCTCGCGTCTCCGTCGACGATTTCCCGCAGTGCCCAGGGATTCCCTTGCGCGCCCCGCCCCACCATCACTGCCTCCGCGCCTGTCGTGGCGAGCACCGACCGCGCGCGAGCGCCCGACGTCACGTCGCCCGAAGCCACGACGGGCACGTCGACGAGCGAGACGAGCTCGGCGGTAAGCGTGTGGTCGGCAGTTCCCGTGTACATCTGATCCGCCGAGCGGGGATGGAGCGTGAGCGACGCGGCGCCCACGTCGACGAGTCGCGGCCCGAGCTCGAGGCAGGCGCGCGAGCCGTTCGCGACGCCACGACGGAGCTTTACCGTCACGGGGACGTCCACCGCCTCGGCCACCTCCTCGACGATGCGGCACGCGAGATCCGGCTCCTCGAGGAGGTGGGCGCCGGCGCCTGTCCGCGTCACCTTCTTCACCGGGCACCCGAAGTTGATGTCGACGATGTCGGCGCCGACCGCCTCCACCATGCGTGCCGCGTCGGCCACGAGACGAGGTACGGAGCCGAAAAGCTGGATGGCGAGCGGATGCTCGTCTGCGGCGACGCGGAGGTAGCCGAGCGTCTTCTCGTTTCGGTGCTCGATCCCGGCGCAGCTGACCATCTCCGAGCAGACGAGGCCGGCCCCGTAGCGGCGCCCTTGGCGCCGGAAGGCCTGAACGCTGACGCCCGCCATAGGCGCGAGGACAAGTCGTGTCGGTACCTCGACGGGGCCGATTCGCCAAGGCGTGCGCAGGTCGAGCTCCACGGCCACCGAATGGTAGTGACCTGTTGACGCTTGTCCCCGGCCGCAGCTACCATTCCCGGCCGTCTGACGGGGCCGCCGCGCCCCGCCGTCCCATTTCTGGAGGCCGTTTGTGAAGGATGTGATCCTCACTCCCGGGGGCTACAAGCAGCTCAAGAGCGAGCTCGACCGGTTGCGCACGGAGAAGCGGCGCGAGATCGCGCAGCGCATCGCGGCGGCGCGCGAGTTCGGTGAGATCGCCGAGAACGCGGAGTACGACGACGCGAAAAACGAGCAGATGATGCTCGAGCACCGGATCTCACAGCTGGAAGAGCGCCTTGCGGACGCCCGCGTGATCGACGTGAAACGCGTCGACACGAGCGTCGTCTCGGTCGGCTCGGTCGTGCGCCTTCGCGACGTGGACGCCAAGGAGACCGTCGAATACTTCATCGTCGGCTCGGCCGAGGCGAACCCGGTCGAGCGGAAGCTCTCGAACGAGTCGCCGGTCGGGAAGGCGATCATCGGGCGGAAGAAGGGCGAGACGGTCGAGGTCATCACCCCGCGCGGCTCGAAGGTCAAGTTCAAGATCATGGAGATCAAGGCCGCCTAACCCCCGCGTCTCGCGGCGCCCGCCGCGGAATGGCAGACTCCTCCTACGAGACGGCCGTTACAGGAGGAGCTCGATGAGAACTGCGTCGCTCGTCCATCACTGGGTACGCGACTACGACGAGTGGAAGCGCGTCTACGACTCCTTCGTGGACGTGCAGCGGGCAAACGGCGTTCGCAGCCACGCCGTCTGGCGTAACCACGGGAACCCGAACCTCGTCGTCGTGCTGCACGTGTTCGACTCAAATGAGGCCGCCCACGCCTTCTTCGCGATGCCCGAGCTGAGGGAGGCGATGGGGAGCGCGGGCGTCGACGAGTCCACGCTCCGCATCGACTTCTTCGACGAGACGGCCTCCGGAACGCTGTAGGCAAGAGCGCGACATGTCCGGCCAGTTGTCGGCCGATTAGACTCGTCGGCCATGCCCGCGCCCAAGCGCTTTCCAGATCGGGACGAGATCGCCGCGGTTCGCGAGGAGGCCGCCGCTCTCGCTTCCGACACTGAGTCGCCCGAGAAACGCCGCCTCGCGGGACGGGTGATGGCGCGGCGGGGTCACGGGAAGCTGACCTTCCTCGACCTCGTCGATCGCTCCGGGCGTATCCAGCTCCTCTGCGACGAGAGCCGCGTCGGAGCCGTCGACGTCGACCTCGGCGACATCGTCGGGGTTGTCGGCTCACCCGCCAACTCGCGACGCGGCGAGCCGTCGCTTGCGGTCGACGAGCTGACGGTTCTCTCGAAGAACCGCAGCCCCCTGCCCGACACGTTCCATGGTGTCACCGACACCGAGACGCGCTACCGGAAGCGCTACCTCGACCTCTTGATGAACGAGGATGCCCGGGAGCTCGTCCTCCTTCGAAGCCGCATCGTCTCGGCGATCCGCCGCTACCTCGACGATGAGGGCTTCGTGGAGGTCGAGACGCCGATTCTCCAGCCCCGCTACGGCGGCGCGTTCGCCCATCCGTTCGTGACGCACTCGAGCGAGCTCGACGCCGACCTGTATCTGCGCATCGCGACCGAGCTCTACCTCAAGCGCCTAATCGTGGGCGGGCTCGAGCGCGTCTTCGAGATCGGCAAGGACTTCCGTAACGAAAGCGTGTCGTTCAAGCATCAGCCCGAGTTCACGATGCTCGAGTGGTACGAGGCGCACGCGGACTACCGCGACACGATGGCGCGGATCGAGGAGCTCGTCGAGCAGGTCGCGCTCGAGGTGCTGGGGACGGCGCATGTCACGTTCAAGGGCAGCGAGATCGACCTGAAGACGCCGTGGCGCCGCGTGCGCTTCATCGACGCGCTCGAGGAGCTGGAGCTCTGGACACGCGACGGAGACGAGCTGCGGGCTTGGCTCTGCGAGCGCGGAGTCGACACGAGCGCCGACAAGGACTGGCCTCAGCTCGTCGACCACGCGTTCGGCCACTTCGTCGAGCCGGGGCTGATCGAGCCGACCATCGTCCACGACTACCCGATCGAGCTGTCTCCCTTCGCGCGCTTGACCGACGACGACCCGACGCTGACGGAGCGCTTCGAGTACTTCGCCGGCGGAATGGAGCTCGGGAACGCCTTCACGGAGATCAACGACGCCGCGGAGCAGCAGTCGCGATTCGAGATGCAGTCGGAGCACGTCGAGGGGGAGCGGGGCGACCCCGACTACGTCGAGGCGCTCTCCTACGGCATGCCGCCGACCGGAGGCCTCGGTCTGGGAATCGATCGACTCACGATGCTGATCTCCGGACGCGACACGATCCGGGACGTGATCCTGTTCCCGACCCTCCGGCCGCTGTAGAGGCGAGGCTTGCCTCGCCCTCGGATAGACGTTGCGATCCGTCCCCTGGCGCCGGAAGACGTCGAGCACGTCAAGTGGGCCCTCTTCGAAGCCGTCGCCTGGAATCCGGAGCGCGTGCTCCCTCCCTTCGAGCTCACGATCGAGCACCCCGAGCTCGCGCGCTACCACCGGGGTTGGGGTCGCCCGGGGGATCTCGGAGTCATCGCGGAAGGCGGCGACGCCATCGTCGGAGTGGCCCTTTGCCGGCTGTTCACCGAGGACGACCACGGCCACGGCTACGTCGACGATGAGACTCCGGAGCTCGCGGTCGCGGTGGCTGACGATCGGCGCGGCAACGGCATCGGCGCGCGGCTGATGAACGAGCTCGCCGAATTTGTGCGCGCTGCCGGATTTCAGAGCCTCAGCCTGAGCGTCGACGCGGAGAACCCCGCGCTGCGGCTCTACGAGCGGCTTGGGTATCGGGAGCTCACGCGCGACGACGACGGCGTACGCATGATCCTCGACCTCTAGCTAGTAGCGCTCGGCACTCAGAGGACGTACCCCGATCGAGGGGTGGGTAGGCGCTCGTGCCCGGACGATCGTAATCACGCGATGATTAGACGCGGTCAAAGCCTGGACGGCGAAACGGCTCAGGGCGCTGGACAGGCGTATGCCCTGGCGATTCTGCATGCCGCGCTCGATGCGGTGATCACGATCGATCACCTTGGCCGAGTGCTGGAGTTCAACCGGGCGGCGGAGGAGACATTCGGCTACCCAAGCGAGGACGTTCTCGGGCGGGAGCTCGCCGAGCTCGTCGTACCGCCCGAGCTCCGCGAGGCGCATCGACAGGCGCTTGCGCGGTGGACGGCCGCGGGGCCCAGTGCCGGGGCAGGCGGGCTGCTCGGTCGCCGCATCGAGGTGCAGGCGATGCGGTCCGACGGCTCCGAGTTTCCGGCCGAGCTGGCGATCAGCCGTGTCGACCTACCAGGACCGCCGCTGTTCACGGCCTGCATCCGCGACGTCAGCGAACGGAAGGACGTCGAGGACCGCTTGCGCGCAGCCGAGCTCCGCTATCGCACGCTCGTGGAGCAGCTGCCGCTCATCTCCTACGTCGGCAGCTCCGACGACCCCGGCTCGAGGCCGCTGTACGTGAGCCCTCAGATCGAGACGGTTCTCGGGTACTCGGTCGAGGAGTGGCTCACCACGCCGTACATTTACGAGCGCTCCGTTCACGAGGACGATCGCGAGCGTGTTCTCGCCGCGATGCGGGAGGCTTACGAACAAGGCGAGGCGTTGCGCAGTGAGTACCGGCTGATCGCTGCGGACGGCCGTGTTGTATGGGTCGAGGAGCACTCTGTGCAGGTCGATGCTTCCGAAGACGGCCGCTCGTTCCGGCAGGGCGTCGTGATCGACATCACGGAGCGTAAGCACGCCGATGAAGCGCTCCGCACGGCCGAGACCCGCTACCGAACGCTTGTCGAGCAGCTCCCGCTTGCCGTCTACATCGACCGGGTAGACCAGGGGAGCTCCAACATCTACTCGAGTCCCCAGATCGAATCGATGCTCGGCTACTCCACCGAGGACTGGATCTCCGACCCGAACCTCTTCGTCAAGGTGCTTCACCCCGACGACCGTGAACGCGTGCTCGCAGCACACTCCCGGACGCACGCCACGGGAGAGCCACTGAACATCGAGTACCGCCTCCTGTCCCGGGACGGACGCACCGTCTGGATCCATGACGAGGCGCGCCTGACCGCCGATCCGGACGGAAGCGAGCCGGTCGTCCAGGGATATCTCCTCGACGTGACAGCGCGCCGGGAGGCTGAGGAGCTGCTTCGCCACCAGGCATTTCACGACCCGTTGACCGGGCTTGCGAACCGGGCGCTCTTCACCGACCGTGTCGAGCACACGCTCGTCGTCCATCAGCGGATCGGAGACGAGGCGGCTGTGCTGTTCCTCGATCTGGACGACTTCAAGGCCGTCAACGACAGTCTCGGCCACCTTGCAGGCGACGAGCTGCTCCGCGCGGTCGGCCTGCGGCTGCGGGACGCGCTCTCGCCGAGGCACACCGTTGCGAGACTCGGCGGTGACGAGTTCGCCATCCTCGTCGAGGACGCGCGCGGCGCTTCCGCGGCGGTCCACGCGGCCGAGCTCGTCGTCGGCGCGCTGCAGGCGCCGTTCGACATCGAGGGGCGCGAGGTCTTCGTCACGGCCAGCGTCGGCATCGCGGTTGGCAGAGACAAGGAGGAGCTGCTGCGGTCGGCCGACGTCGCGATGTACCGGGCGAAGGCGAGTGGCAAGGCGCAGTACGTCGTGTATGCGCCGAGAATGGACGAGGCCGTTTTCGGCCGCCTCGAGCTCGTCGCCGATCTACGCCGCGCGCGCATCGAGGAGTTCGTGCTCCACTATCAGCCGACGGTCGAGCTTGCGACCGGGAAGATCATAGGGTTCGAGGCGCTCGTTCGCTGGCAACACCCCACGCGCGGCCTGTTGCAGCCGTCCGACTTCATCCCGTTGGCCGAGGAGACCGGTCGAATCGTCGAGATCGGGCGATGGGTGCTCGTCGAGGCGTGCCGCCAAACGGCGCGCTGGCACGCCGCGCTTGCCGGAAGCGAGACGCTGTCGGTGAGCGTCAACGTGTCGACCCGGCAGGTACGTCGTCCCGCGCTCATCGAGGACGTTCTCCATGCGCTCGAGAGCTCCGGTCTCGCCGCCGAGGCTCTGATGCTCGAGATCACGGAGAGCGTGCTCGCTCACCGTCGGGAGGAGATGGCGATCATCCTCGACGAGGTCGCTGGGCTCGGCGTACGCCTCGCGCTCGACGACTTCGGAACCGGCTACTCGTCTCTTTCGCTGCTCCAGGATCTCCCGGTACATGTGCTCAAGATCGACCGCTCGTTTGTCCACAGCATCGACATCGGCCCGGAGCGCCGGGCGTTCGTCAAGGCGATCGTCGACCTGGCACACGCGCTCGAGCTAACGGTCGTCGCCGAAGGGATCGAAGCCCCGGCGCAGACCGCCGAGCTGCAACGGCTCGGCTGTCGGTACGGACAGGGGTTCGAGTTCAGCGTCCCGCTTGAGGCGCACGCGCTCGAGGCGCTTCTTGCCAGCCGACGTACGCTGAGCGCGCGCAGGCCAGAGGCGGCCTGAGAGCCTTTAGATGCTTGATCGGAAATTCACACGGGTCGAATGACGCTCACGACACGGCGCCAGATCGCCACCCTCGCGCGTCGCACAGGCATCCAGCCTGCACGACGCGTAAGTGCGGCGCCCTGCTTGGTCGTGACCGCCCTCGCCTGCGCGCCAATTTCCGATCAAGCATCTACCTACGCGGTGGCTTCGACCTTGCCGCGCTCGAAGGCGATGACGTCGGAGAGGATGTCGTCCAGCGTCCGCGTGGGCGCCCACCCGATCGCGGTGGCGATCTTCTCGATGGAGGGCTCGCGATGCAGCACGTCCTCGATCCCGAGTCCGTAGACCTCGTTGTGCGGAACGAACTGGAGCTCCGACCGCGAGCCGGTCAGCTCAAGCACGCGGTGGGCGAGATCGATGATGCGTACCCGCTCCGCCGAGCCAACGTTGAAGATCTCGCCGGAGATCTCGCGCGCGTCCATCAGGCGGTGGACGGCCCTGATCGTGTCGCGGACGTGACAGAACGAGCGCGTCTGCGTGCCGTCTCCGTGCACCTCGAGCGGCTCGCCGGCGAGGGCGCGCCCGACGAAGCGCGGGATCACCATGCCGTACTGCCCCTGCTGGCGTGGTCCGACCGTGTTGAAGAGGCGCGCGATGACACAGTCGAGCTCGCGCTGCTGGTGGAAGCCGAGCGCGAGGAACTCGTCCATGGCCTTCGAGTCGGCGTATAGCCACCGGCGCTCGGTTACCGGCCCGTAAACGCGGCGATCGTCCTCGCGCAGCGGACGCTCTTTGCGGTGGTCGCCGTAGACCTCGGAGCTCGACGCGATCAGCACGCGCTTACCGAACTTGGTGCAGTACTCGAGGACGGTCTCGGTCCCCTGGACGTTCGTGACCATCGTGAGGACCGGCTCCTCGACGATCAGCCGAACGCCGACTGCCGCGGCGAGGTGGTAGACGACGTCGCACTTGTTCACGAGCTCGCTGACGACAGCAGGCGAAAGGACCGACTCGATGACGAGGTGGAAGTCCGGGCGGTCCGCCAACCGCGCCACGTTCTCATTCGATCCCGTGGAGACGTCGTCGAGAACCCACACCTCCCAGCCCTCGTCGAGCAGGAGCTCCGCGAGGTGCGAGCCGATGAATCCGGCGCCGCCTGTCACTAAAGCCTTTCCGCTCACCGGTCGAGAAGGGTAGCGAGCGCGCCGGGCGAACCCGGCGAGTGAGACGCGTAACAAGAGCAGTCGGCTACGATCAGACCGGTACGTTCGACCCGGAGTGCGGCAATCACGTCGGTCTCCGGCGAGCGTGGGAGAGGAAATCGACGGAGTTGTTCGAGCGATTCACCGAACGGGCCAGGCAGGTAGTCGTTCTCGCGCAGGACGAGGCACGGGCGCTCAAGCACAACTACATCGGCACCGAGCACATCCTGCTGGGTCTGCTGCGCGAGGAGGAAGGGCTGGCCGCCCGCGTCCTCGAGTCGCTCGACATCACGGTGGAAGAGGTTCGCGCGCAGGTTGCGCGCATAGTCGGCCAGGGCGACGAGGTCACCACCGGCCAGATTCCCTTCACCCCGCGCGCGAAGAAGGTGCTCGAGCTGGCGTTGCGCGAGGCTCTCTCCCTCGGCCACAACTACATCGGCACCGAGCACATCCTGCTCGGGCTCGTGCGCGAGAACGAAGGCGTCGCTGCGCGCATCCTGCTCGACTTCGATGCAGATGCCGAAAAGATCCGCAACGAGATCATCCGCATGCTCTCGGGACCCGGTCGTCGCCAGGCGGGTGCCGGCGGCGCTCCCGCGGGGGAGAAGACCAAGAGCTCGAAGCTCCTCGATCAGTTCGGCCGCAACCTGACGAAGGCCGCGGTCGAGGGTAAGCTCGATCCCGTCGTCGGCCGCCAGACCGAGATCGAGCGCGTGATGCAGATTCTTTCGCGGCGGCAGAAGAACAACCCGGTGCTGATCGGCGAGCCGGGCGTCGGCAAGACCGCGGTCGTCGAGGGCCTCGCCTCGCGCATCTCCTCGAACCAGGTGCCCGAGACCCTCAAAGGGAAGCAGATCTACACCCTCGACCTCGCTGCCCTCGTCGCGGGCTCGAAGTACCGAGGTGAGTTCGAGGAGCGCCTGAAGAAGGTGATGAAGGAGATCATCCAGCGCGGCGACATCATCTTGTTCATCGACGAGCTCCACAACCTCGTCGGCGCGGGGGCAGCCGAAGGCGCGATCGACGCCGCCTCCATCCTCAAGCCCGCGCTTGCCCGGGGGGAGATCCAGACGATCGGGGCGACGACCCTCGACGAGTACCGCAAGTACCTCGAGCGGGACGCAGCCCTCGAGCGACGGTTCCAGCAGGTGCGCGTGGACGAGCCGACCATCGACGAGACGGTGCTGATCCTGCGCGGGCTTCGCGACCGTTATGAGGCGCACCACCGCTGCAAGATCTCCGACGACGCCCTCGAGGCCGCGGCCCAGCTCGCCGACCGCTACATCCAGGACCGGCACCTGCCCGACAAGGCCATCGACCTGATCGACGAAGCGGGCTCCCGCGTCCGCATCGCGACTATGGCCGCGCCGCCGCGCTACCGCGAGCTCGAGGAGGAGATCGACAAGGTGCGCGCCGACAAGGAGGCCGCGATCGAGGCGCAGGAGTTCGAGAAGGCGGCCCAGCTGCGCGACAAGGAGCGCAAGCTGTCGCAGAAGAAGAAGGAGCTCGAGGACGACTGGCGGAACCAAGCGGACGAGGAGCAGCCCGAGATCGGCGCGGACGAGATCGCCGACATCGTCTCCATGTGGACGGGCATTCCGGTCTTCAAGCTCACCGAGGCCGAGTCGCAGAGGCTCATCCGGATGGAGGACGAGCTCCACAAGCGCGTCATCGGCCAGGATCCGGCGATCGTCGCCGTCTCCAAGGCCATTCGCCGCGCGCGCGCCGGGATCAAGGACCCGAAGCGCCCGACCGGCTCGTTCATCTTCCTCGGGCCCTCGGGTGTCGGTAAGACAGAGCTCGCACGCACGCTCGCCGAGTTCCTCTTCGGGGACGAGGATGCGTTGATCCAGGTGGACATGTCGGAGTACATGGAGAAGCACTCCGTGTCCCGGCTCGTCGGCTCGCCGCCCGGCTACGTCGGCTACGACGAGGGTGGCCAGCTCACGGAGGCCGTACGGCGCAAGCCGTACTCCGTCGTCCTCCTCGACGAGATCGAGAAAGCGCACCCGGACGTCTTCAACATCCTCCTCCAGATCCTCGAGGACGGAAAGCTCACGGACTCGCAGGGGCGGAAGGTGGACTTCCGCAACACCATCGTGATCATGACCTCGAACCTCGGCGCGGCGCAGATCTCGAAGAACCAGACGCTCGGCTTCTCGATCGGCGACGAGGGCGGCCTCTCCTACGACGAGATGAAGGAACGGGTCATGTCCGAGCTCAAGAAGGTCTTCCGGCCGGAGCTCCTGAACCGGATCGACGAGGTCATCGTCTTCCACAAGCTCGAGCGCGCGGAGATCCTGCAGGTCGTCGACATGATGATGAAGCGCGTCCGCGAGGAGATGGCGAAGCACGGGACCGTGATCGAGCTCACAGGCGAAGCGCGCGAGCTGCTCGTCGAGCAGGGCTACGACCCTTCGATGGGGGCGCGTCCGCTCCGCCGCGCGATCCAGCGGCTCATCGAGGATCCGCTCGCCGACTTCATCCTCGGCCGCGAGCTCACGCCCGCCACCACGATCGTCATCGACCGCCGCGAGAACCCGGTCGACGAGGAGCCGCCCGTGGAGATCAGGCTCATCGAGGGCCCGCCGGTGCCAGCCATCGTGGGGGCGTCCGAAGACTCCGCTGACGCCGACGAGCCCGCAGACGAACCGGCCTCCGACGAGTAGCGCCTTCACGATCCGGCACGCGAAGCCGTCCGACTACGGGCGGGTGATCGGCCGCATCAACGTCTGGTGGGGCGGCCGCGAGATGGCGCCGATGCTGCCGCAGCTCTTCTTTCTGCACTTCGAGGGGACGAGCTTCGTGGCCGAGGACGCGGACGGAGACCTTGCGGCCTTCCTCTGCGGCTTCCTCTCGCAGACGGACTCCGACGAGGCGTACATCCACTTCATCGGCGTGTCGCCCGAGCACCGCGCGGAAGGTGTCGGCCGCACTCTGTACGAGCGCTTCTTCGACGAGGTTCGCGCACAGGGGCGCTCGGTCGTCCGGTGCGTCACCTCACCGGTGAACGAGGGGTCGGTCGCTTTCCATGAGGCGCTCGGCTTCGAGATCGATCGTGTCGCGAAGGACTACGACGGCCCCGGCGAGGACCGTGTCCTCCTCGTCAAGCGGTTGAGCTGATCCTTCGGCGGAAACGCCCGAGCACGGACGGTCGGTCGGAAGTCTCTGCCCACATCTCGTAGCAGCCGAGGGCGACGACGGCAGCGAGCAGCACGCCGGCGTAGCTCGCCCAGGCCGAGTCGGAATCGGTGAGGTTCTTCACGAGTGCCAGCATGAAGACCACGACGCCGAGGGCCAGGTTCAGCAGATCCCACGGTACGTCTTCCGACATCTCCACCTCCGTGAGTTCGGCGATGACTACCAACGTGACGAGGGCGAGCGTCACGAGCCCGATCAGGAGGCCCCAGAAGTCCCACCCGTCGAGGAGCGCGTCCGCCCGTCCAGCGCGCCCGTAGTCGATCTCGGGCGTCTGCCACGTGAAGAAGAGGCTGAAGAAGAGCAGAGGGCCTACGGCGAGCACTAGCTTCGTGCCGGTAGAGAGGGCTTTGATCCCCTCCATGGCGACTCCTTTCGGCGGGCGGCGATACAGCCGTTCGGCGTGCACGGCTACGTCCCAGAGTACTCCGGAAACGTCCGCTGTGGGGCCTATTGCAGGCTGGACGGGCCCCCGAAGGGGGGATGCCGCTCAGGATGGTGCGACGGCTCGTGCGCGCGGGCTAGGCCTCCCGGTCGGTCGACTCCTCCGACTCTCCCGCGGCCTCCGCGGGTGCGTCGGGCTCGGGCGGAGCCGCTGCCTCCGGTGCAGCGGGCGGGGGAGATGCGACCGGAGCAGCCGCCGCCGCGGTGTCCGAGGACGACGACGACATGCCCGGCATCTCGGCCTTCA
>Ga0247727_10005028_pt1 | contig 27325 bp, 25 predicted proteins | sample WisWelCaveWW1625_FD_202498 | JGI IMG/M metagenome (GOLD analysis project Ga0247727, IMG submission 202498) | Biofilm microbial communities from Wishing Well Cave, Virginia, United States - WW16-25 | ecosystem: Environmental > Aquatic > Deep subsurface > Groundwater > Cave microbial mat | place...
GCCTCTCGGGCATCCGCAAATCATGCCCGATTCCAGTGACCCCCAAACCCCGCTCCCGCCCGCTCCCAGAGCGGCTCCGGAGCCCCTCCCACCCCTAATTTCACCCACTCGATTCCCCGAAGACCCTTATTTCAAAGAATGCTGGAGACAGGCCCCGTTGGTCGCCAGTCCTCACCCTCTGTTCGTGTCGGCTGTTGCGCCTCTAGCCCTCGCGGCGAACCTTGGCCCCGAGGCTCTGCAGTCTCTCGACCAGCTGCGCGTAGCCCCGTTCGATCGTTTCCAGGGGCTCGACCCGGCTTTCGCCCTCGGCGCAGAGCGCGGCGACGACGAGCGCCATGCCGGAGCGCAAGTCACGGCTGTCGAGCGAGCGGCCGCGCAGGCGACGCGGGCCGTTGACCACGATCCGGTGCGGATCACAGAGGAAGAGGTCGGCGCCCATGCCGCTGAGCTGCTCCAGGCCGAACAGCCGCAGCTCGTAGAGCCAGTCGTGAACCAGCGTGCTGCCGCGGGCCTGGGTCGCGAGGACGGTCGCGAGGCTCACCATGTCGGTCGGGAAGCCCGGCCAGACCCCGGTCGTGACGCGGCCCGCGCCCTCCAGGCTCGACGGCTGCACGCGCAGCACGCCATCCACGAGCTGGCTCCTCACGCCGAGGCGCGACAGCACCGCCACGATCGGCTCCATGTCGATCGCGCGCGCGCCGCGAACCTCGACCTCCCCCCCCGTGGCCGCGGCCGCGACGGCCCAGCTTCCTGCTTCGATGAAATCGCCGTCGATGCGGTGCCGCGCTCCGGAGAGCTGCTTCACTCCGGTGATCCGCAGCGTGCTGGTTCCCTCGCCCGCGACGAGGGCGCCCGTGCTCCGCAGGAAGCGTGCGAGGTCTCCCACGTGGGGCTCGCACGCGGCGTTGCGGATCTCCGTCTGGCCGGGCGCCGTGACGGCCGCGATCAATGCCGTTTCCGTGGCGGTGACCGACGCCTCGTCGAGGAAGAGCGAAGCGGCCCGGAGCCCCGCGGGGGCCACGAGCGCACGGCCCTCGGGGGACTCGGGCACGGCCCCGAGCGCCGCGAGGGCACGGCGATGCGTCGTGACCTGTCGGCGGCCCGGGAAGTCGCCTCCGGGCTCGCCCAGGCCCGCCCGCCGCGCCCGCGCGAGCAGCGGTGCCGTCAACAGCACTGACCCGCGGATCCGCGAGACGAGCGCGGGGTCGGGGTCCGTGGTCCGGAGCTCTGGGCAACGCACCCTCACGCTACTCGTCCCGATACCCTCGAGCTGGGCGCCCAGGCCTTCGAGCAGCCGGCACATCGCCTCGACGTCACGGATGCGCGGGACGTTCTCGAGGACGCACTCCTCCTGGGTCAGCAGGCACGCGGCCAGGATCGGCAGCGCCGCGTTCTTGTTGCCTTCCACCGTCACGATGCCGGACAGCGGGCGGCCGCCCTCCACGACGAGCGCGGCCATCAACGGAACTCCCCCACGCGCACGATCTCCTCCTCGAGCTCCACGCCGAAGCGCGCGGCCACGGCCTCGCGCATGCGGTCCACGAGCGTCGCCACGTCACGCGCCGTCGCACCGCCTTCGTTGACGACGAAGTTCGCATGCACGGACGAGACGCGCGCCGCGCCGCAGGCCACGCCCTTCATTCCCGCGGCGTCGACGAGCGCACCGGCGGAGGCAGGCATCCCCTCCGGCAGCCGGATGCGTGACGGATCGGGGTTCTGGAACACGCAGCCCGCGCTCGGTAGCGCGAGCGGCTGGGTGCGCTTGCGGAACGCGAGCGACCGGCGAGCTTGGTCCCGCAGGGCCCCGGGCGCGCCCGGCCCGACGCGGAAGTCGGCCGAGAGCGCCAGCTCGCGCGTGCGCCGCAGGCGGCTCCTGTCGTAGCCGAACTCCATCTCGGAAGCCGCCCGCTCGCGCACCGGCCCGTCGGGCTCCGCGACGCGAACGGACACGATCGTCTCCGAGATCATCCGCCCCTGGAAGTGCGCGTTGCCCCGAACCGCTCCTCCGACCGTGCCCGGTGTGCCCGCCCACTCGGCGAGTCCGGCCAGGCCGTGGCCGATCGTGAACCGCACCAGCCCGTTCACGGTCACGCCGGCCTCGGCCCGCACCCGGTCGGGCGCCTGGGCTTCGACCCGACCTCCGTGCCAGCGCACGACCAGCCCGCGTACGCCAAGGTCGCCCACGAGCACGTTCGAGCCACCCCCGAGCCAGAGCATCGGGACACGGGCCTCGGCCGCGAGCCGGAGCACCGCCAGGGCCTCGTCCACGGACCTCACCTCGGCGAGGACATCGGCCGGTCCCCCGATGCGCAAGGTAGTGAGCGGGGCGAGCGGCGCGTCGCTGCGCACGTGCTCCGGGCCCAGCCGGTGACGCAGAGCCGCGGCAAGATCCACGCGCCCGATGCTATCCCAGGCTGCCCGCTCGGCCGAGGCCGGCGCGATAGGCGTAGGATTCCCTGGGATGGATGCCGCGCAGCTGGTCGATCTCGTCTGAAGGAACATGAGCGAGCCGTGCGTCGCGACATTCGAAGCTGTGCCGGCGGGCGTTTCGCTCCTGGAGCGGCACGAGTCGCTCGCCGCGTCCTCGGCCACGCTGCCGGAGGGTGCCTACACCACGCTCCGCAGCTACGGCGGGCGTGGTGTCGTGAGGCTCGCGCAGCACCTCGAACGGCTCGAAGAATCGGCGGCCCTCAAGGGGAAGCCTGGGCAAATCGATCCCGCGGCGGCACGGCGGGCGCTCGCCGCGGCTATCGTCGCGGCCGGCCACGCCGAGTCGCGCGTCAGGCTCACCTTCGCGCCGCCGCGCCTCTTCGTCGCCGTCGAGCCGTTCTCGGCGCTCCCCGCGCGACTCTACGAGGACGGCGTCGCCTGCGTGAGCCTCGCCGTACACCGCGACAACCCGCACGCCAAGGACACGCGCTTCATCGCGACCGCCCAGGCCGCTTACGGCCGGCTGCCCAAAGGCGTCGAGGAGGGACTCCTGGTGGCGGAGGACGGCGCGGTGCTCGAGGGGCTCTCGAGCAATTTCTTCGCGATCCGCGACGGTGTCCTTCGAACCGAAGAGGCGCGCGTACTTGCAGGCGTGACCCGCGCATTGGCGATCGAGGTCGCCGAGCCCCTGTTGCCGCTGCGGCGCGTGGCGGTCCTGCGCGACGAGCTGCCGCTCGTCGCCGAGGCCTTCGTCACGAGCGTGTCACGCGAAGTCCTGCCGGTCGTGGGCATCGACGGGCGACCCGTGGGCGACGGCCGTGTCGGCCCGATGACGCGGGCGATCATGAATGCCTTCGCGGCGCTCGTGGCCCGCGAGCGGGAGACACTCTAGGCGCCATGGCGAGCGAGCGCGACCTCCAGAGCGAGGACGTCCACCGGCTCGGGGGACCTCCAAGCTCGCGCGGATCGCACCCTGGTGCGACTTCCGCGATTGCCCGACGGCCTACGGCCGCAGCTGAAGCACCACCAGCATCGGCCAGTCGACGTACTTCTCCGCGCGCGGGTAGCGGGCGGCGAACGCGGCGTCCGGGGCGTGCTCGCCAATCGCCTCCGGCGTGAAGCCTGCTCCGAGCGCCGCCATCACGAAGGCGCCGAGCGTATGCGCCACGCTGCCTGGCTGCACCTTCTCGCCCGTCGCTGGATCGGTAAAGCGCGCCTGGACGTCCTTCAGATGCATGGCCGGGTGCATGGCCGAGATCACGGCGCGGCCGCCCGGCCGCAACACACGGCGCGCCTCGCCGAAGACGAATTGCAGGTCGCTCACGTGCTCGAGCACCAGGCCGCTGACGATGCGGCCGAACGCGCCGTCCTCGAAGGGCAGCGGGGTGTGGAGGTCGTGCACCAGGAAGCGGACGGCCCCGGCCCCCGGTTTGCGGCGCGCCTCGGCCAGCATGCCCTCGGAGAAGTCGACCGCCGTCACCACGGCGCCCGCCGCTGCCAGCCACAGCGCGTGCCGCCCGGTGCCACATCCGAGATCCAGCACCGAGACGCCGCTCACGTCGCCGAGCGCTCCCCGGACAACCGGCTCCTCGAGCGCCACGAGCGGATTCTTGTCGTGGTCGTAGACCTCCGCCCAGCGATCGTAGCCGCTGCGGATCGCGGCGGGGTCGGGGTCCTTGGGCTCGGCCATTCGGGGCGTCTCAAAGACGGGGGATCGCAAGCCGCACCGCGAACAAGCCTGCGGTCATCGCAAGGCCGGGGCGCACGCCCTCGTCGCCGCGGATCATCGCGCGGGCCGGCGCTCGGTCTCCGCCCACTTGGCGTGGCCTTCGTAGACCCGCACCGTGAACGGGAAAGCGAGCACACCGGCGATCTCGCCGGCCAGCCGTTCGCAAATGTTCTCGACCGTCGGGTAGTCCATGAACTCGTTCCAGTGGCGGTGGTCGTAGCGCGCGAGCACGCCGCGCAGCTGCGTCTTGAGCTCGGCGAAGTCGAGCAGCATGCCGCCCTTCGCTTCGCCCTCGACGGTCACCTCGACGCGATAAGTGTGGCCGTGGAGCTGGCCGCACTTGGGATGGCCCGGCAGCAGGTGCGCGCAGTCGATATGGTCGGTGACACCGAGCCGCATGGCCCGAAGAGCCTACTGCGAACCGCCAGGGGGCTCAAACGTCCAGAGCGGCCAGCGGAGCGCGTGTCACGCGGAGCGCGTCGGGCGTGGGGTCGGTGCCCCGCAGCAGCGCGTCCGCCACCCAGCGCGCGGCGGCGAAGGCGAAACCCGGCGCGATGCAGGAGAAGCCGCAGGCCACGGCGAGCGGGCGGCCGGGCAGGCGTCCGATGAGCGGGAAACGGTCGACCCCGATCTCCGCCGACTCCTCGAGACGGCTTGCTCCGCCGAGATCGAACGGGAGGCGGGTGGCGAAGTCCGTCAGCGGGTCTTCCCCTGGCTCAGGGAGCGACCGGGGGCCGAGCTCCGCGAGCCGGACGGTCGAGCCGTTCGCCTGCCACGCGATGCGGCCGTCCGCCGTTCGCAAGACGCTCGGGAGCTTGGCGCCCGCGAGCATGGAGAGCGCGATCCGCGCCGGGCCGGACGGACGCAGGAGCGGTGCGAGCTCTGGAACCAGCTCGGCTGCCGGACCGTCCGTGGCCACGACGGCCGCGGCGGCACGCAGCGATCCCCTCTCCAGCTCGACCCGCACGCCCGAGGCCTCCTCGCGGAGCGCGCGGGCGCGCCCGGGCCGGAAGACGACGCCCGCGGCCCGCGCCGCCTGTTCGACCGCCGCGAGCAGCCTCCCCGCGTCCAGCGCCGCGTCCTCGGCCGCCCAATAGGCCCCGGGAAAGCCCGAGAGGTCGAAGCGGGTCTCGAGCATGTAGTGGTCGAGAAACTCGCCCGCGAACCCATCGTCCCGGAGCATGTCCTCGCTCTCGGCGAGCTGCTCCGCCTGCGAGCGGTCGCGCGCCAGCAGGAAGCTGCCGCTCGCCTGGTAGCCGACGTCGCGAGCCGCCTGGTCGACGAACGCCTTGGCGCGCAGGTGGTTCTCGCAGCCCGCCGCCCACACGAGTTGGGCGGCCGCACGCCCGATGGCCTGCGTGACGCTCCGATACGGCCGACCCGGTCCCAGGAGCAGGAGTCCGAGGCCCCGTGCCGGGCGGCCCGCGGCGTCATCCAACACGACGACGCTCGCGCCGCGCCGGCCGAGCTCGAGCGCGGTGAGGCGCGACGGCAGGCCGGAGCCCACCACCGCCACGTCCGCTTCGGCCGTGGCCCGTCGGCGCTTTGTGCCCAGGAGCCTCACGCGTCCATGGGCACAGCGCGCACGGCCGCGGCGAGCGCTTCGTCGAGAGGGGTGAGCGCGCGGCCGAGGAGCGCCACGAGCGGGGCAGGATCGGACACCTCGTCGCACAGCAGGCAGTCGAGCTCGTCGCGTCCCATCCCCTGGTATCCGGCGGGGCCGCGCGCGCGGCGCTCGGCCTCCGCAATCGCGATCTCGCGCACCCTCAGGCTGACGGCGCGGCCGAGCCCGCGTGCCACCCTCGCGAGTCGCTCGAGAAGGGCGCCATAGCTGACCCTCTCGGGGCCGACCAGGTCGAAGACCGTCGGAAAGCCGCCCGCGGGACGAGAGATCGCGGCGAGGACCAGCGCGGCGGCGTCGGCCACGGCGATCGGTTGCATCCGGTACGAGCCGTCACCCGGCCGCTCCAGCTCTCCCGCCTGCATGGCGCGGAGCACCGCGGGCACGAACGCGTCGCCCGGCCCGACCACGTACGAGGGCCGGAACACTACTGCGTCGAGGCCGGAGCCGAATACCAGCGTCTCGGCCGCGAGCTTCGAGAGGAAGTAGCGGCTCGTCACGCGCGGCGCGAGGCCGTAGCGCGCCACGCCGAGGCCGGAGAAGGCGACGACGCGCGAGACCGCGGCACGGCGCGCGGCCTCGATCACGCGGCTGGTCAGGCCGACGTTGACGGCCTCGAACGTCTGCCCATCTCGCTCTCGGCCGATCTGGGCCAGGTGGACGACGGCTCCGCAGCCCGTGAAGGCCCCCGCGAGCGTCTCGACATCGTCCGCGAACGCCGCGGTCCGACCCCCCGCCTCGCGCACCACGCTCGCCGCCCGCTCGGAGCGCACGAGCCCGGTCACCGCGTGGCCGGCGCTGCAAGCGGCCCGCACCAGGTGCCGGCCGACGAAACCGCTCGCTCCGGTGATCGCGACCCTGGCCATCTAGCTCAACCCGAGCGTCTTCTGCCAGAGCGTGCGCAGCAGCTTCGAGACGGGCGCGGGCAGCTCCCGGTCGAAGCGCTCGCCCGGCCCGATCGGCCGGCCAGAGGCGTCGAGCGTCACGCGCAACCCCCAGAACCCCTCGCGAGGATGACCGGGCAAGCCGTAGCGCAGGTCGTCGAACTCGACGACGCTGCCGTCTCGCGTCCGCTCGACGCGAGGTGTCGCCTCGCCCATGGCGAACCACTCGAAGAGGCGCGCCTCGGGCGAGGCGCGGGCCGCGTTCACGAGCGGGCCATGCGCCTGCGTGAAGCCGTCCCACTCGATCGGACGCGGGCGCATCACGCTCAGCCAGCCGACCCGCACGTCGTCGCCGCTCCGCGCGACGACGCGCCGGAACGGAAGCTGCAGCAGCGTCGGGTAGGCGGCGACGCGGGACGGCTCGATGCGCTGGGCGGCGAGCTCGGCCCGCGCGATCGCCTCCGCGCGGCCGTTCACCCAGAGGCCGAGCGCGATGTAGAGCGACGAGACCCCGAGCGCCGTCCATCCGGCGCGCCGCGATGCCGGGGTCGTGAGGCCCGCGCGCAGGCCGATCGCGATGCCGGCCGCGAGCGCCAGGCTGTAAGCCGGGTCGATAATCGCGACCGCGTCGAGCGCGAAGCGCCGGTCCGAGAACGGCGAGAGCAGCTGCGTGCCGTAGGTCGTGAAGAGGTCCAGCAGCGGGTGCGTCACGAGCGCCACCACCGCAAGCGTGATCCAGGCCGGGAGCGCGCCGCCCTTGCGCTTCCAGAGCCAGTAGCCGACGAGCGGTCCTATGACCAGCCCGAACCAGAGCGAGTGCGTGGGGCCCCGGTGCCAGGTCCACTCGGCGAGCGGGTGCGTCGGGCTGGCCAGAACGTCGAGGTCCGGCGCCATTCCCAGGGCGGCGCCCCAGACGAGGGCCCGGCGGCCGAGGGCCGCGCCGCAGAGCGCCTGGCCGAAGGACGCCCCGAGCAGCCCTTGCGTCAGTGGGTCCATCGGGCCGCTGCTCGCGCCGCGCGCCACTCGGCACGAAACGGCAGCGCCAGCAGCTGGAACACGACGAGCGCCACGAGGGCGCTCGTGGCGATGTAGACCGGCCACGGCCCCAGCCAGTCGAGCGGCGTGGGGACGGGCGGCTTGTGGCGCAAGTACATGAAGTTGGTTCCGAGGCTGAAGTTGACGAGGCTCGCGACGAGCGCGAGTCCGGCGGTGATCAGGAACGCGCGCAGCGGGGCACCGCGCCTCGGGCGCAGGCCCGTCCCGTAGACCAGCACGAGCGCCGCCGCCAGCACCAGCCCGTGCAGGCCGAAGAAGACGACGAACTCGTAGCGCGGGAAGCTCCAGCGCAGGTCGGGCGTCAGCATCGCCAGCGTCGAGCCGGCGCCGGCCCAGAAGTAGAGGAGCTCGGCCGGCGCGGGACGCGGCCGCAGGAGCGTCACGAGCGCGAGCACCATCGCGGCATCGCACAGCTCGAGCGGCAAGAACGTCGTGAGGCGCAGCCATCCTTCGAGCGCCGCGCGCCACAGCTCGACCAGGACCAGCGCGAGGATGGAGGCGAAGAGCCCCCACCTCACGCCGGGCTCGAGACGGGGGCGGGCCCGCACGAGGCCGACGAGGCCGAGCGCGAGCGCGGCCAGGAGCGCGAGCGTCACGAGGTGCACGGCGCCCAGCGGCACGAACGGCGTGGGTGACACGTTGTCCAAGGCCGGCTCAGGCCGCGCGGTTGATGAAGTCGCGCAGCTCGATCAGCAGCTCTTCGGCGCCGGGGAAGCGGTCGTCGGGCTGCTTGGCGAGAAGGCGCAGCACAATCGCCTCGACCGCGGGCGGGATGCCCGTCGTGATCGCCGACGGCGGCGTGGGCGCCTCGCTGCAGTGCTTGCGGATCGTCGCGAAAGGCGTGTCGCCGACGAAGGGCTTGCGCGCCGTCACCATCTCGTAGAAGACGACGCCCAGCGAGTAGAGGTCGCTCCGCGCGTCGACGCCCTTGCCTTCGGCGGTCTCGGGCGCCACGTAGTCGGGGGTCCCAAGGAAGGCGCCGGTCACGGTCAGGCCGTCGAAGCGGCGCGCGCGCGCGATCCCGTAGTCCATCACCTTCACCAGCCCGTCCTCCAGCACCATGATGTTCGAGGGCTTGAGGTCGCGGTGGATGACCCCCTTGAGATGGGCGTAGTCGAGCGCCTCGGCCACCTGGGCCACGAGCTCCGAGGCGGTGCGCGGCTTGAGCGCGCCGCTGCGCCGAAGCCGCGCCTGCAGCGTCTCGCCCTTCACGAGCTCCATCGTGAAGTACGGCACGCCGGCCACGTCGCCGCGTTCGAAGATGCGGATGATGTTCGGGTGGTGGAGCGTGCGCCCGATCTCGGCCTCGCGCAGGAAGCGCTCGCGGAACTCGGGCTCGTCGAGCATCGACGGCAGTGGCCGCTTGAGGGCGAAGTGCTCGCCCGCGCGCTCGGCGCGGAAGACGTGAGCCATCCCGCCCTTGCCGAGCGGCTCGAGCAGCAGGTACTCGCCGAAGCGCTCGCCCACCGTGGGGGTTCGCGGCGGAGTTGGCAGCGCCCGGGTGTCGATGTCCTCGCCGGTGGCGTCGACGGTCGTGTGGGGCGCGGCGGCGGTCGGCGCGGGGGTGACGAGCGTCGGATCCGCCACGACCGTGGGCCGCGCGCCGCGGCCCGTTGCGAGCCGGTGTGCGAGGCGCGACGGGGCCGTCGCGGTCCGATCGCCGGCGCCGCGGCGGCGCCAGAAGAGGACGCTGGCCACGACGATCGCGAGGCCGAGGGCTCCAGCCGCGAGCGGCCACGGCACGCTGGACGCCGGCGGAAGGATGAGCCGGAGCGTCGTCGGACCCGAGGCGCCTACGACCGTGTCCGCGGCGGCCTCGGGCCGGCCCGCCATCGCCAGGCGCACGCGGTGAGGGCCTGGGGCGACGCCACTCTTCACGAGCCTCCCGCTGAAAGGATCGGTCATGCCGATCGGCTCGTCGTCGAGATAGACGGCCGCGCCCGGCGGGTCGGAGTACACGACGAGCGAGGCGAGCGGCTCGGGCGTCGCGGCGGGGATCGGCGTCGCCGCCGCGACGGGAATCAGTGCCCGCGTCTCGTTCACGAGGCGGCCCGCCACGACACGCACCGGGAACGTCTGATCCGCCGTGCCCTCCTTGCGCAGCGTGAGCGTGTACGCTCCGGCCGCCACGTCGACCCGCAGCGGCGTCGCGCCCAGCAACCGCCCGTCGAGCAGCACCGTGGCGCCCTGGGGCTCGGAGCGGACGTCGAGGGTTCCGGGCGTGGCGGCGCTGCTGGACGGAGCGACGATCGGCGCGGCTGTCGCGGCGGGCATCGGAGCCGGCGTGGCGACGATGGCGGGCGTCGCCGCGGGCAACGGTGTCGGCGTGGACAAGGGCGCAGGCGGAGCAGCGGGGGTCGGGGGTACGGCCAATGGCGCCGCGGCGCTCGCCATCCGCGCCTTCTCGAGAGCGTCCGCGTCGGCCCGAAGGCGTGCGCGCTCTTGGGCCGGCTCACGGCCACGGGCCTCGGACTGCTGGAGCGCCGCGCGCGCCGCCTCTGCGTTTCCGGCAAGAAGCTGCGCCTCGGCCAGACGCAGGTACGGGTGGTAGGCCGCGAGCCGGTTCGTTCCGTAGGTGAGGACGTTGGTTCCCGGCTCCGGGCGCTTGCGGATCGCGCGCTCGAGCTCGGCGATCGCTCGCGGCGCCTGTTTCCTTCTGAGCGCGTCCACGCCACGTTCGTAGGAGTCGTACCACTCCTGGGCGCGCGCCGCCGGAGCCGGCAGCAGCAAGGCCAGGGTCAGGCCGAGGCCGGCCGCCAGGCGACCCGCGGTCGCGCGCGCCACCCGCACTAGCGGCCGTCGTCCTTCGGATCGCCGAACAGCGACCCGAACAGGCCCTTGATCGGGTCGCTGCCGCTGCCGAAGCGGAAGATCAGCGAGGCCACGATCCGGTCCTGCTTGACCTTTTCCGTGACGGGGTTCGGCGAGGGAACGGGGTTGCCGCCGCGCAGCCGCAGCAGCAACGGGCCCTCGCTCTCGCGCCGCTCGAACGCGACGTCGAGCACCAGCTTGCTGAAGTTCAGGCCGGCGCCGAGCGTCCAGCCCTCGATCAGGCGGCCTTCGCTCGCCCCGAGGTCGACGACCGGCGAACGGTCGCGGAACATCCCGGCGCGAAGCGGCACGATCAGCTTCGAGAACGAGACCAGGTACTCGCCGCCGGCGCGCCACTGGCTGGTGTTCTGGGTCGAGGTCTCGGGTGCCGGCAGCAGGTCGAAGAAGTTGCGGTCGGTGAAGATCGGCAGCCGCTCGCCGTCGGCGCCGCGCTGTTCCGGGGTGAGCAGCGCGCCGTTCGGGACGTTGGCGAGCGTTGTCCGGGACCACTCGGCCTTCGTGTAGTCGGCCGCCAGCGTGAGGCCCCGGAAGGGCCGGAGCGCGATCCCGGCGCCCACTCCCCACGAGACGTGCATCTGGCTCCGGGCGAAGTAGCTCACGGGCCGTGAGCTGAGCGGCCGGCCGGTCTGCGGCTCGTAGCTGGTCTCGAGGTTGTTCTCGTCGAGGTCGTAGGAGCCGTCGAACGGCGTGCGCGCCACGGCGCCGATGCTGAGCCGCGGGTAGCGCAGGAGCAGCCCGAAGTTCGCGTTCACGCCGCGCAGCCTCTGGTCCTGGTGGAAGTCGGTCGTGAGCAGCGGCACCTCGAGCGGCTGCGGCAGGTTCGGGAGCCGCAAGCGCAGGCGGAAATCGCTGGTGCCCTGCGCGTTCCAGTTCGCGAACCAGTAGTTGATCCCGAGCCCGAGCGCGAGCCTGGTGGTGAGCTGCCACGCGGCCGAGACGCTCGCGGTGTGGAACGCTCCCTTCTGCTCGGGCTCGACGTTCGCGATCACCTCGCCCGTGCCGCTCAGGTCGGGGTCGATGTCCGAGAGATCGATCGTGTCGATCACGGTGGCGCGGCCGCGGCCGAAGAGGTCGACCGAGCGCTGGTAGGAGAGCTGGAGCGTGAAGTTGCGCCCGGCCACCTGGAACGGCACCCCCACGCCCGCGAAGTCGAGCGCGCCGTGCTTCGTCTCGTCGCTGAAGCTCGGCAGGCCTCCGCTGCCCGGGACCGTGACGGTCGACTGGAGCCGGTCGGAGAAGCCGACGAACGCTATCTCGGTCCGGCGCAGCTGGGCGAGGCCGGCCGGGTTGAACGAGGCCGCGGTGCCGTCGTCGGCCACCGCGATGAAGGCGCCGCCCATCCCGAGGCCGCGCGCCCCGGCCCCGGTCGGGTTGAAGGAGTTCCGCAGCACCACGTTCTGGATCGACTGCGCCAGCGTGGCAACTGGCGCCGCGAGCACCAGGCACGCGAGACCGGCGACGAGAGCCTTCTTCATGCCCCCTCCACGCGCGCGGCGGGCGCGTCCCGCGATCATTGTAGGACCGCCGCGACAGCCGTCAAAGGCCTGGCCCGCGGGTACCATGTGCGGATGCAGGATCGGTTTCTCAGGGCCTGTCGGCGTGAGCCCGTCGACTGCACGCCGGTGTGGTTCATGCGGCAGGCCGGGCGCTACATGGCGGAGTACCGGGCGCTGCGCGAGAAGCACACGCTGCTCGAGCTCGTGCGCACGCCGGAGCTGGCGCTCGAGGTGACGCTGCAGCCGATCCGGGCCTTCCGGCTCGACGCCGCGATTCTCTTTTCGGACCTGCTGGTGCCGCTCGCGCCGCTGGGGCTGCCGTTCGACTTCCAGGCGGGCGAAGGCCCGGTCATCGAAACCCCCGTCCGATCGGCCGCCGACGTCGCAGCGCTCCGGCGCTTCGACCCGCGCGACGAGCTCGGCATGGTGCTCGAGACGATCCGCCTGCTGCGGCGGGAGCTGCGGGTACCCCTGATCGGGTTCGCCGGGGCGCCCTTCACGCTCGCGTCCTACGCCATCGAGGGTGGCCGCTCCAGCCACTTCGCGAAGACGAAGGCGCTGATGTACGGCGATCCCGCGACCTGGCATCGCCTCGCCGCGCTGCTCGCGGAGGTCGTGGCCGACTACCTGCGCGCGCAGATCGAGGCCGGGGTACAGGCCGTGCAGCTCTTCGATTCCTGGGTCGGCGCGCTCGACGAGTCCGACTACAGGGAGCTGGTGCTGCCGCACGTCGAGCGCATCTTCGACTCGCTCGCGGACCTGGACGTGCCGAAGATCCACTTCGGCACGGGCACCTTCCACCTGCTCGCGGCTCAGCGTGAGGCCGGAGGGACGGTGATCGGGCTCGACTGGAGGACGCCGCTCGACGAGGGCTGGCGGCGCGCCGGGGACGGCGTCGCCGTCCAAGGCAACCTCGACCCTACCCTCCTGTTCGCCCCGCGTGAGCGACTGCTGGCGCGCGTCGACGACGTGCTGCGGCGCGCGGGTGGGCGGCCCGGGCACATCTTCAACCTCGGCCACGGTATCTTGCCGGGTACGCCGCAAGGCGCCGTGAAGGCCGTCGTCGAGCACGTCCACGCCGCCAGCAGCTCTCACTGAGACGGGAGGCCGCGGTACGATACGCGTTCACCTGAGGAGGACACTGCTCATGCGTCTCGTCCCGGTCATCCTGGTCGCGCTCTTGGCCTTCAGTCCCTCCGTCCTCCCAGCTCAGGCCGGCGCGGCCGTGAAGCAGATGGCGCACGCGCGCGTGAAGCTCGCCGAACAGGTCGCGGCGGACTCCGAGATCCGCAGGGCGGTGGCCGCCAAGAACGCCGAGCGTGAGTCCCGACAAGCGATCGAGCGCAAGGACCAGGAGTGGGCCTCGAGCCCGGCCTACCCGTTGCGCAAGGCCCTGACGAGCAGTCCCTGCGCGCAGAGGCTGCGCCAGCTGACCGCGGCCGACCCGCTCGTGGTCGAGGCCATCCTGATGGACGAGCAGGGCGCCAACGTGTGCGTGTCGCGCGAGACGAGCGACTACTGGCAGGGCGACGAGGACAAGTGGAGGAGGCCGTTCGTGGAAGGGCGGGCCGCCTTCGTCGACGAGCCTGCCTTCGACGCCAGCTCGGCGACCTACGCTGTCCAGTTGAGCGTGCCGGTCGCGGACGGAGCAAGGCGCATCGGAGCTCTGACGCTGACGCTGAAGGTCCGGAAAGACGCGGCCGCGCCCGGCCGGTGATCGGACCCCGCCAAGCGAGTCCCGCGTAGCGCGCGCTAGTCCTATCGCACGAGCGGGCGGTACTTGATGCGGTGCGGCTGGTCGGCGTCGGCGCCGAGCCTGCGTTTGCGGTCGGCCTCGTAGTCCTGGTAGTTGCCTTCGAACCAGACCACCTGGCTGTCGCTCTCGAAGGCCAGGATGTGCGTGGCGATGCGGTCGAGGAACCAGCGGTCGTGGCTGATCACGACCGCACAGCCGGCGAACGAGATGAGCGCCTCCTCGAGCGCGCGCAGCGTGTCGACGTCGAGGTCGTTCGTGGGCTCGTCGAGCAGCAGCACGTTGCCGCCGCTCTTGAGCAGTGTCGCGAGCTGGAGCCGGTTGCGCTCGCCGCCCGAGAGGTCCTTCACCTTCTTCTGCTGGTCCGGCCCGCGGAAGCCGAAAGAGGCCGCGTAGGCACGCGAGTTCACCTCGCGCTTGCCCACCATCACGATGTCCTTGCCCCCGTCCGAGATCTCCTCCCAGGCGGAGCGCTCGCCCGCGAGCTTCTCGCGCGACTGGTCGACATAGGAGAGCGCCACCGTCTCGCCGAGCTTGAGCTCTCCCTTGTCGGGCTTTTCCTGGCCCAGGACCATGCGGAACAGCGTCGTCTTGCCCGCGCCGTTCGGCCCGATCACGCCGACGATGCCGCCGCGCGGCAGAATGAAGTTGACGTCGTCCATCAGCAGGTTGTCGCCGTAGCCCTTGCCCAGGCCCTTGGCGTTGATCACGACGTCGCCGAGGCGCGGCCCCGGCGGGATCGCGATCTCGCGCCTGTCGTCCCGCTTCTCGGCGGCTTGCTCTTCCGCCAGCATCTCCTCGTAGCGCGTGATGCGGGCCTTGCCCTTGGCCTGGCGCGCGCGTGGGGCGAGCCTTATCCACTCGAGCTCGCGCTCCAGCGTGCGGCGGCGGGAGGAGACTTCCTTCTCTTCCTGCGTCAGGCGCTGGTCCTTCTGCTCGAGCCAGGACGAGTAGTTGCCCTCCCAGGGGATGCCGGCCCCGCGGTCGAGCTCCAGGATCCAGCCGGCCACGTTGTCGAGGAAGTAGCGGTCGTGCGTGATCGCGACCACGCAGCCCTTGAACTCCTTCAGGAAGCGCTCGAGCCAGGCCACCGACTCGGCGTCGAGGTGGTTCGTGGGCTCGTCGAGCAGCAGCATGTCGGCCGGCTGCAGCAGCAGGCGGCAGAGCGCCACGCGCCGCTTCTCGCCGCCCGAGAGGGTCGTGACGTCGGCGTCACCCGGCGGCAGCCGCAGCGCGTCCATCGCGATCTCGACCTGCTTGTCGAGGTCCCAGAGGTTCTGGGCGTCGATCTGGTCCTGGAGCCGCGAGAACTCGTCGGCGGTGTCGTCCGAGTAGTTGGCCGAGATCTCCTCGTAGCGCGTGAGGATCTTCCGCTTCAGGGCGACCGCCTCCTCGACGTGCTGCAGCACGTTCTTCTTCGGGTCGAGCACCGGCTCCTGCGGCAGGTAGCCGATGCGCGTGCCCTCGGCCGGGAACGCCTCGCCGGCGAAGTCCTTGTCGACGCCGGCTATTATCCGGAGCAGCGTCGACTTGCCGGCGCCGTTCGCGCCCAGCACGCCGATCTTGGCGTCGCCGTAGAACGAGAGCCAGATGCCCTTCAGGATCTCCTTGCCCTGGGGGGTGACCTTGCGCAGGTCTTTCATGGTGAAGATGAACTGGGGCATGCGGGTGGGTCTCTCCTTGTAGGGGCCGCCTGAGCTCGCGGGCCAAGCATTCTGACACGGGTGTTGAGCCGGGGCTAGACTCGGCGCATGAAGCTGGCGGTCACCGGCGCGAGTGGGCTCATCGGCGGCGCGCTCGTGCCGTTCCTCACAGCGAGCGGCCACGAGCTTCTGCGCCTCGTGCGCCGGGCACCGAAGGCGAAGGACGAGGCTCGTTGGGACCCTGAACAGGGAGCCATCGACGCGGCGGCGCTCGAGGGCGTGAACGCCGTGGTCCACCTCGCGGGCGAGAACATCGCCGAGGGGCGCTGGACGGAGGCGAAGAAGGCACGGCTGCGGTCGAGCCGCGTGGGACCGACGCGACTTCTATGCGAGACGCTCGCCGGCCTGAAGCACAAGCCGAAGGTCCTGGTCTCGGCCTCTGCGGTCGGCTACTACGGCGACCGCGGCGACGCCTGGCTCACTGAAACGGACGCGCCGGCCGATGACTTCCTGGGCCGCCTGTCGGTCGATTGGGAGAACGCGGCCGAGCCGGCCCGACAGGCCGGAATCCGGGTCGTACACCCGCGCATCGGCATCGTGCTAAGCCCGGCGGGCGGCGCGCTCGCCAAGATGCTCCCACCCTTCAAGGCCGGAGTCGGCGGTGTCGTCGGCCCGGGCACGCAGTACATGAGCTGGATCACCCTCGACGACCTGGTGAGCGTGATCCACCACCTGCTCGACCGGAGCGACGTGGCAGGCCCCGTGAACGCTGCGACGCCGGTTCCCGTGACGAACGCGGAGCTCACGAAGACGCTCGGCCGCGTGCTGGGCCGGCCCACGATCGTGCCGGTGCCCGCGTTCGCCCTGCGCCTGGCCCTCGGCGAGATGGCCGAAGCGGTCCTCGCGAGCACGCGCCTGCGGCCGGAGCGGCTCCTGGCCACGGGCTTCACTTTCCGCTTCCCCGATCTGGCGAGCGCGCTGCGTCACGTGCTCGGACGCGCGCCCTGAACCCGGGACCGGGGGCTGGCTGCTGACGGGCGGCGGCGTGCCAGCCCCAGAAGGTCGAGTGGGACTGAGGACCGGAACCTGGCTCGCCCGTCCTGCGTAAGCAGTTGTGAAAGGACGGGCGAGCCATGGAAGTGCTGGGGCTGCTGTTCGCGCTGTTCGTGCTGGCGGTCATGCCCTTCGTGCTCCTGGCGGTGGCCCTGAAGGTGCTGTTCGCCCTGGTGCTGTTGCCGCTCAAGATCGTGGGCGTCGTCTTCAAGGGTCTGCTTGGCCTGGTGGGCCTCGTGGTCGGGCTCGCCTCCGGCCTCTTCGGCCTGCTCGCGGGAGGAATCGGGCTGGTCGTGGGGCTTCTGTTCCTGTTCCTGGTGCTCGTGATGCTACCGCTCGCACCGCTGCTTCTGCTGGGCGGTCTCGTCTGGCTCGCCCTGAAGGCATTCAGCCCGGGGCCGCGCCCCGTCTGAAGGCTTCCCCTTTTCAGCCAAGCACTTACGAGCCCCTGCGCCCGCCCCGAGCGCAGTGACGCAAGTCTGACAATCCCCCCGCTTCCGCTTTGCTAGCCTGAGTTTGTGGCGGCCACCGGCCGCCGAAGCGGAGGCGAAGAGTGGCTCTCACCTGGAACGGCAAGCGGTTCGACTGGGTCAACGTTGGCTGGTTCGCGGCGATCCACGCGGGCGCGCTGCTCGCCCCCTGGACGTTCACCTGGACCGGCCTCGCCGTGGCCCTTGGGCTCTGGTGGTTCGTGGGCTCGATCGGGATCTGCCTGACTTTCCACCGCCTGCTGACGCACCGCGGCTTCAAGCTCTGGAAGCCACTCGAGTATCTCGGCACGCTCGGCGGCATGCTGGCGAGCGAGGGCGGCGCGATCTCGTGGGTGGCGATGCACCGGATGCACCACGCGAGCTCCGACGAGGGGGGCGCCGATCCCCACACCCCCGTCGACGGCTTCGTCTGGAGCCACATCGGCTGGATCCTCACCAAGCTCGGCGTCGACTACCGCGAGATGGAACGGCGCTGGGCGCCGGAGCTCGTAGCCGATCCGATTCACCGCGTTCTCAACCGCCTGCACTGGGTCCCGAACGTCGTGTTGGGCCTGCTCTTCTACGCGTGGGGCGGCTTGCCGCTGGTCGTCTGGGGCATCTCGGTTCGCCTCGTCCTGACGCTCCATGGCACCTGGTTCGTGAACTCCGCCGCGCACACCTGGGGCTACCGCACCTGGGAGACGAAGGAAGGCTCGCGCAACCTCTGGTGGGTGGGGCTCGTCGCCTGGGGCGAAGGCTGGCACAACACGCACCACGCGTTCCAGCGCTCGGCGCGCCATGGCTTCGGCTGGGAGCTGGACATGACCTGGCTCGCGATCCGCGGCCTGGCCGCCCTCGGCCTGGCGCGCGACATCCACCTGCTGCCGAAGAACGCCGAGCGTTTCCGCATCCGCCGCGAGGAGCGCGAAGTAGCGGCGGCCGTCGCGGCATAGACGTCCGGTTCGCCGGCCGAGGCGCCGACGCGCGGCCTACGCTTCGGGCGCGGGCGCTCCGGCCACTGGCAATGGTGCTGGTGGCACCAGTGCCGCTGGCGAGTCTGATGTCGCCGTCGCCTCTCGCGGCTTCGGCCGCTCCTTGACCCTGTCGCGGCTTTGCCGCCGTGTCGGCCGAGATTTCCCTTCACTCATGAGCTGCGCCCGCGCGGCCGCGAGCTCCTTCCTCTTCTCCGGGCCGACCTCGGGGTAGCGCAGGCGGAGTTTCGCGAGCGCGTCGTAGATGGCGCCCGCCACCACCAGCCGGGCGAACCACTTCTTGTCCGCCGGCACCACGTACCACGGCGCGTCTTTCGCGGCCGTCGCGCGCACCGCGTCCTCGTAGGCCCGCATGTACGCCTTCCAGTGCTTGCGCTCCTGCGCGTCGGCCAGCGCGAACTTCCAGTTCTTCTCCGGCCGCTCGAGGCGCTCGAGGAAGCGCTGCTTCTGGGCCTTCTTGGACACGTTCAGGAAGAACTTGAGGATGACGAAGCCCTGGCGGGCAAAGTACCGCTCGAACGCGCGGATGTCCTCGTAGCGCTCGTCCCAGACGCGCTTCGTCACGAGCGAGCGCGGCAGCTTTTGCTTCTCGAGGATCTGCGGGTGCACGCGCACCACCAGGACCTCCTCGTAGTACGAGCGGTTGAAGATGCCGATGCGGCCCCGCTCGGGCAGCGACTTCGAGGTGCGCCAGAGGAAGTCGTGGTCCAGCTCCTCGGAAGTGGGCGCCTTGAAGGCGAACACCTGGCAGCCTTGCGGGTTGACACCCGACATGACGTGCTTGATCGCGCCATCCTTCCCGGCCGCGTCCATCGCCTGGAAGATCAGCAGCACGCCCCACTGGTCCTGCGCGTAGAGCTTGTCCTGCATCCCGGCCAGGAGCTCGACGCCACGTTTCAGGTACTGCTGGGCTTCTTCCTTCGACGAGACGCCGCGCGTGTCGCCGGGGTCGTAGTCGCGCAGCCGGAAGCGCTTCCCATTCGTGACCCGGAACGGCTCGATCAGCTCTTCGACGCGGCGACGGCGCTGCTTCGCCGACAGCTCCTTGAGCGGGGGATTCTTCCTGGCCATCGTTTCTTCCTCGAGGGTCGGGATTCTACCCCACGCCTGCGTCGCGCCAGGGCGTGCGCTGTCACCCCGGCTGGGTGCCGTGCGCGCGGCAGTGATCCTGCGCGTCTACGTCGGGCGCACGTCCCGAGCCGCGTTAGAATCGTTTGGAGCGATGTCGCAGCCTCTGCCGGTAGAGCACGAAGAAGCGTTCTGGTCAGGCGTACTGTACGCCAGGGGGTTCTTCATGGGCGAAGCCGACGTTCACCAGGCGCTCGAGCGGCTCGCTCGGCTGCTCGACGAAAGGAGCATCCCGTACGCCGTGATCGGCGCGATGGCCCTCAACGAATGGGGCTACCGGCGCGTCACGGTGGACGTCGATGTGCTGCTGACGGCGGAAGGTCTGCGGGCGCTCAAGGCGGCGGCCCTCGGACTCGGCTACGTCGAGAAGTTCCCGGGAAGCCGCGGTCTGCGCGACACCGTCGCCGGGGTCAACATCGACGTCATTCTCGCGGGCGAGTACCCCGGTGACGGCAAGCCGAAGCCGGTCGCGTTCCCCGATCCGGCACGCGCCGCCGTGCGCGGCCGGCGGGTCTCGCTCCTCCCGCTGCCTACCTTGATCGAGCTGAAGCTCGCTTCCGGGATGACCGCACCCCATCGCCTGAAGGACCTGGCGGACGTGATCGAGCTGGTTCGCGCTCTGTCGCTTCCGAAGAACCTCGGCGCCGCACTCGACGCATCCGTCCGCGGCAAATACGAGGAGCTCTGGGATGCCGCCCAGGCGCCCGAGCGGGAGTAGGTAGCAGCTACTCCCCGATCACGGCCTTGAGCGCCTCGATGCGGGCGTTGACCTCGGCCAGGCTCAGCTTGCGGAAGCGCTCCGGCAGGAAGCGCGTGTCGGTGCACTCTTTCACCGCGAGCAGGTCCATCAGCTCGAGGCGCTCGACGTGGGCCGAGGGCCGGAAGTCCGCGATCGCCGACTCGATGGAGGCGCGCAGCGGCTTAGCGGGGCCCTTGCCGCGCTCCTCGGCGTCCTTCCCCGACTCGTAGACGCGCAGCGCACGCACCAGCAGGCCCTCCATCTCGTTGCCGCCGAGCTGGTCGTTGTCGGGCAGCGGCGGCAGCTCTTCGGGCTTGATGGGCAGCCTGAGCTTGCGGGCCATGGCCGCAAAGAGCGTGGCGCGGCCCGCGCCGTCGCCGGGCGGGAAGAGCGGGATGTGGACGTCGAGCCGGCCCTGGCGCTTCAGGTCCACCTCGACCATGTCCGGGCGCGAGGTCGCGAAGATCCAGATGATCTTGCCGCGATTCTTCGTGTCCGACATCTCCTTCGCGAGCATCCCGTAGACGCGCCCCGAGAGGCCGGAGTCGGAGTCGCCCCCGCCGCGCTTGCCGGTCATCTGGTCGGCTTCGTCGACGAACACGATCACCTGCCCGAGCGCGTGCAGGATCGAGAAAACCTTCTCGAGGTTGCCTTCGGTGGCGCCCACCCACTTCTCGCGGAAGTTCTTCATCTCGACGCACGGGATCCCGATGTCGCCGGCCAGGCACTCGACGAGGTAGGTCTTGCCGGTCCCGATCCGGCCGGTGAGCAGGTAGCCCATCGGGATCGCCATCGTGCGCCCGCGCTTCAAGAGAACCGCGTCTTCGCGCAGCCAGGCCTTGGCCTCGTCGTGGCCCGCCACGTCGTCGAGCGTGCGCGTCGACTCGAGGAACTCGAGGCGTCCGGCCGCCTCCTTCTCGATCAGCTCCTTCTTCATGCGCGTCAGGTACGCGCCGGTGATGCGTTCGCCGCTCGTGAGCGCGCGCTTCACGAGCGTACGCACCGACACCCGCGAGAGGCCGACCAGCTTCTCGGCCAGCACCTCGCGCGTCACCTCGGAGGCCTTCGCAAACCCGGCGGCGTCGGGCAGGAGGTCGAGCACGAACCTCCGGATGTCGTCGGCGCCCGGCAGCAGAACACGGATCTTGGCGCTGTACGGGCTCTCGACCAGGCTGCGGTTGAGGTCCGCCAGGTTCTCGGTGATGAGCACGGTGGCCACGAAGGCGCTCGTCACCTCGGGGTTGGCGGCCCACTCCTGGATCTGGATCAGCGTCTGGCTCAGGTCGGCCACGTAGATCGGGTCGCCCTGCGGGGCGATGAAGTGCGCGTAGTCGAGGATCACCGCGACCTTGAGCGGGCTCGCCACCGACTTGCCGTCCGAGAGCTTCGTGCGCCGCCGCGCGAAGGCCAGGATCCGGTCCACGATCTCGAGCGCGCGCTTGGGATCGCGCGGGAGCTGGTCGCGCAGGTCCAGCTTCTCGAGCTTCTCGGCCACCGCGTCGAGTGCTGCGGGCGCACCGCGGAAGGCGTCGACGCCGCGCAGGAAACGGAACACCTCCTCGACGCCCTTGTAGGCGTCGGTGCGCGAGGGGTCGGGCGGCTCGATCCGGATGCCCCGGCCGCGGTCGTAGCGCACGACTACGTCGAACGGCTGGAACATCGTGCCCGTCAGGAAGTCGCTGAGCGCGACGAAGTCCGTGCCGCCCTTGCCGTCGGGCGCGGGCACGAGGTCGAACACGTTGCCGTGCAGGACGAACTGGCTGGTGGCGCCGGCCTTGAACACCTGGCGCATCTCCTCCGCCCAGGCCGGAAGGCTGAGCTTCGCCGCCGTCGCCTCACCCATCGTGTCCTCCTGACCCGTGCGGATTATCCCAGACCCGCGGCGATCCTGCCGGCGACGAGACCACGCCGGCGCCTCGCGCCAGCGCTGCTCCAGCGGACGCGGGACACGCTCCCCGACACCCGCAGCATGGAGTGAGGCCGGCTACCTCTGGCGCTGCCCGATCCTCGGCCGCGGGGGCCGCGGCGGCTGCGGCTCCGAGGGCTCGTCCGGCTCGAGCACCGATTCGGCCGGGCTGCGCGGCAGCGACGGCACGCTCGTCGAGTCGATGTCGGCCGAGGTCATGTCGCTCATGAGATCCGCGTGCTGGTCCATCCAGCGCGAGGTCTCGCTGAGCGTCGACGAGACGGCGTCGAGGCGAGCCGAGAGCGCCTCCGGCGAGCGGCTCACGGCGCTCTCCTCGCGCACCAGCCGCACCTGCTGCTCGATGCGCTCGAGCTCGGCGTCGATCACCGCCAGGCTGTTGGTCGCCCCGTCGAGGTTGGCAAGGCGCTTCTCCTGGATCTCGAGCGTCGCCCGCAGCGAGCGCGCGAGCGCGGCCTCGGGATCGCCCGCGGCCGCGAGCCGGGCCTTCAGGCTCTCGAGCCCCGACTCGAGCTGCCCGCGGTCGACGCGCGCGAGCGTGTCCGCGATCGACTCGCGCGAGGCGAGCAGGCGCAGGAACAGCCACAGCATCTGGTTCAGGTTGCCGGCGCGGAAGTCGGTGAGATGGCCCTCTCCCGTCCCGGCGCCGAGACCCAGCACCTCGCGGCACACGACAACGACCGCGCGGTAGCGCGCCTGGGACGCAGGCTGCAGCCGGTCGTAGGCCAGCTTCATCCGGTCTTCCGCGCTCACCGAGCGCGCCTGGAGCCGCTCCGCCTCGACCAGCTCCTGGAAGCGCGCGCTCGCCGAGCGGCCGCCCACGAGGGCGACCACTCCCGCGAGCCCGAGCAGCCAGAAGCCGGGGTTGACGAAGCCGGCGAGGCCGAAGGAGACGAGCAGCATCTGGGTGAGCGGCATCGCCCCCAGCACGCGCGAGCGGACCGGGCGCCAGAAGGCGGCCTTCACGTAGTCCCAGTAGGACGACGGCTCGCCGGCCATGCGACTCAGCCCTTCTTCCTCACCAGCGTCTCGACCTCGCGGAAGGCGCGGCCCACCTCGGCGACCGCTTCCTTGAAGCCGGGCGCGGCCTGCGCGGTGATCGGGTCGGCCTCGCGCGTCTTCGGGATGATGTCCTTGAACTCGCGCACGATGCGGCCCGGGCCCGCGGCCATGATCCAGACACGGTCGCCGAGGTAGACCGCCTCGGCGATCGAGTGCGTGACGATCAGCACCGTGGCTTCGACCTCGTTCCACAGCTCCATGATCAGCCGCTGCATCTCGTGCCGCGTCGGCTCGTCGAGCGCCGAGAACGGCTCGTCCATCAGGATGATCTGGGGCTTGAGCACCAGCGAGCGCGCGATCGCGACCCGCTGCTGCTGGCCGCCCGAGAGCTGGTGCGGGTACTTGTGCTCGTGCCCGCCGAGCCCGACCTTTTTGATCCACTCCCAGGCGCGCGCGCGCCGATCGGTGCGCCCGAGCTTCAGCTCGTCCTGGTTGAGCTCCAGGCCGAAGCAGACGTTCTCCAGCACCGTGCGGTGCGGGAACGAGCTGTACTTCTGGAAGATCATGCCCCGGTCGCGGCCCGGGCCGGTGACCTTCCTGCCGCGCACCAGCACCTCGCCCGCCGAGGGCGGGTAGACGTCGTCGAAGCCGTGGATCAGGTTCAGGATCGTGGACTTGCCGCAGCCCGAAGGGCCGACGATCGCGATGAACTCGCCGTAGTTCGGCACGTCCTCGACCCTGAAGTTGATGTCCTTGAGCGCCGTGAACTGCGTGGGCGCTCCGGGGTTGAAGGTCTTGCTGACGCCCTTGAACTCGATCACCGCGGGAAGCGGGCTCACCGCTTGGCCTCCCGGTACGGGAACAGGAAGCGCCCGACCACGGCCCACAGCTTGTCGGTCAGGAACGCGACCGCCACGATGATCACGAGCACGAGGTAGATGTGCTCGCGCGGGCCGCGCCGCTGCGAGGTGATAATGATGCCGCCGAGGCCCTTGCCGACGTCGACCATCTCGGCGAGCAGGATGTAGCTCCAGCCCACGCCGAAGCCGAGGCGCATCGCCTGCCAGATGTCGGGCCACGAGATCGGCAGCAGCACCCGGCCGACCGCCTGGCCCTTGCTCGCGCCCAGCGTGTACGCGGTCTTCAGGTACGTATCGTCGACCGCGTCGACCGCGGCCACGAACAACGGCACAAGGTAGATCGAGAACGCGAGCGCCAGGAACATCACCTTCTGCATCTCGCCGGTGCCGAAGAGCGACAGCGTGAGCGGCACGAGCGTAGGGATCGGCAGGTAGGCGCCGAAGACCGTGAGCGGCGTGAAGGCCGCCTTCACCTTGGTGAAGGCGCCCATCAGCACCCCGAGCGGGAAGGAGATGGCGACGCCCAGCGCGAAGCCTTCCAGGACGCGCGTGAAGGAGACCGCGAGGTTGCGCGTGAGCGCACGGTCGAACCAGAGCAACGGGAAGGATGCGACGACCTCCGCGGGCGAGGGCAGGATCGTCGGCGAGATGATGCGCTCCTCGGCGGCGCCCGTCGTCACGAACACCCACAGGCCGAGGAGCGCCAGCACCGGCAGCAGCCCGAGCAGCCACCCCTTCCACGCCGGCAGCTCCTCCCGGATGCGCAGAAAGCCCGTGTGCGCGGAGGCGGGCGGCCCGGCCTTCTGAGGCGCCGGACCGCCGGCCGGTGCGGCTTCGCTCACTTCGATTCCGGCGGGTAGACGGAAACCTCCACCCGCCGGTTGAGCGCCTGGTTCATCGGGTCGTCGGCGTTGGCCGGCTCGTCCCAGCCCTTGCCCTCGACCGTGAACTTGTTGGGGTCGAAGTTGTACTTCTTGGCGAGCGCCTGCTTCACCGCCTCGGCGCGGTCGGTCGAGAGCAGCCTGACGTCCTCGACCCGGGTGCCCTTGCCCTTCATCGACGAGTCCGTGTGCCCCACCACCGCCACCACCGCACGCTCGTACTGCCCGACGAGCCGGGCCACCTTCTCGAGCGTCGCGGCGACGCTCGGATCGTAGAGCGTGTTGGGGACGATCTTGCCCGATTCGTCGTGCTGCGGCTCGAACACGTTCGCCGAGTTCGGGTAGAAGTTGATGCGGATCGTCTGGGTCAGGATCGGCGACTCGGACGAGATCTTCTTGTAGCTCGTGGGGGCGAAGCTCGCGCGGCTCTCGTCCTTCTGGTGCGCGAAGCTGCCGGCCCGGTCGAGCTCCTGCAGCGCGGTGAAATCCATCACCTCGTCGAAGCGCACCGGGGTGTCGATGAGCCCCAGCTCGCGGTAGACGAACGTGACGTTCTTCCAGGTGCGCTCGAAGTTGGCGGGATCGTTCGCGTTCAGGAAGAACGCCTTGTTCTCGGCGAAGTTCGTGGAGTGCGCGTCCTGCGCCATCGCACGCACCTCGTCGGCCTGCATCCCGTAGCCCTCGGCCATCCACTGGTAGGCCTTCTCGCGCTGGGTCGCGTCGTTCAAGCGGTCCATCCCGTCGAAGATCCCGGCCGCCAGGCCCTTGATCACCTCGGGATGGTCCTTGGCGAAGTCGGCGCGCGCGGCCCACACGTCGGCGATCAGCTTGTTCGCCTCGGCGGTGGTGGTGAGCACGCGCGTGCCCTTCACCTTGTCGGGGATGTTGTAGATGTCGGGCGCCCACGAGACGCAGGCGTCGATCGACTTGTCGGCCACGAACGCGGCCGCCGCCTCGAAGGCGGTGGCCGTGAACTTGTGCTTCACGGCGGAGGGCTGCACGCCGGCGTTCAGCAGCAGGTTGTTGATGAAGTACTGCGAAGGCGAGTTCTGGGCGTAGACCACGGTCTTGCCCTTGAGGTCGGCGACCGAGCCGATCGGCCCGCGCACGATGATGCCGTCACCGCCCGACGACCAGTCGACCTGCTGGAAGATGCGCGGAGCGCTCCTGGAGTCTTTCATCAGGTCGGGCGCGAACAGCACCATCATGTCGAGCGTGCCCCAGAGCACGTGGCTCTCGCCCGCGGCGAAGGCGTCGCGCGCCACCACCGGGTCGTCGATCAGCTTGAGGTTCACCTTGAAGCCGTACTTCTTCGCGAAGATCGAGTCGGGGTTCGGAGAGAAGCCGCCGTTGGCGGCCACGATCGGCAGCCAGCCGATCCAGACGTTGATCGGGAAGTTGACGACCTTGTCCTTGGCGTCCCACTTGTAGGCGGAGACGCCCTTCACCGGCGGCAGCTTCTCGCCCGGGACGTACTTGTACTCGCTGACCGTGGTGATGCCCTTGGTGTCGGGGGCCTCGACTTTCTTGAACTCGTCCATGTTGACCTGGGCGCTGCCGTCGCGTCCGCCCGGGGCGATCAGGCCGCGGAAGTAGTAGGCGGCGCCGCCGATGCATCCCAGCACGAACACGAACAGGATCAGCTTCCCGAGTGCGGTCGGCCCGACCTTCGGCTGCTCTTCCATCGCCCTCGCTCCGTTTCTCTGTCAGCGTCCGCCGCGCAGGCGGACCGCCATCAACCCTGCTTCTCCGGACCCATCTCCTTCGCGGGCGGGGCGGCCGGGCCCGCCGCCTCGGCGGCCTTGTCGGCCGGCATTTCGATCCCGTAGGCGGCCGCGAACTCGCCGAGCGCCGCATCGGCGAGCGCCGATTGCTCGGCTTCCATCAGCTCGACCTTGCTCGTGTCGATCGTGGACGCGGCGACGCGCGCCTTGCCCGCCGCCTTGTCGCGCCGCTCGGTCAGGTACTCCTCGACGCGGTTGAGCGTGTCGCCCGAGCCGCCGATCGAGCCGATCATGCCGGTGGCCATCTCCTGCAGCTCCGCCTGGGCCTTGAGCATCTCGGTCTCGGTCATCATCCGCTTGAGCTTCTCGATCTTCTCCTGCGCGTCGCGCACGGTGACGTCGCGCGAGGTAACCAGCTTCTTGTAGGTCGCCTCGGCGGCCTCGAGCTGCTTCCGGTTCTCCTCGAGCTGCTCCTTGACGGTCTTGAGCTGGAGCGCGTATTGCCCGGCCGCGTTGCGGTTGCCGACCTTGAGGTTGGCGGCGGCCTTGGCGGCGAGGTCGCGCTCCTGCGTCTCCAGGTTCTTGACCTGGCGCAGCAGCCGCTCGCAAAAGCCCGCGTGACCCGCGAGGTTCTCGTTGAAGCGCCCGATCTGTTGGCGCAGGTTCTCCTTCTCGGCCTCGATCAGCGCCTTGGGGTTCTGCCTTTCGAGTCCCGAGATGAAGAGGCTCAGGAACCCCCTGAAGAGGTTCGCGATCCGGCTGAACATGGCGGCTTCTCCTCCCGGGCGAAACCGTCGCGCGCCCGCGTCATCCAATAAACGTACGAGACCCCGCCGCGCGGGGTTCACACCGGAGGGAGGCTAGCAACCAACTCGGGATGCGTCAATGGCTTGGGGGCACGGCACCCGGCTCGAACATCCCGGGCAGGGCCGACGTAGATCATTTCGAGCCACTCGTTCGCAGGGGCCTTGATAGACAGGGTAGGAGACGAAGCCATGGCGGTGACGATGGTGTCCTTCCGGCAAGCATGCGTAACCCGTTGGGCGGCGCGGCACCGCGACTGTCCCACTGACGGTTATTTGTGGGTGCGCTGCGGGGTGGCCGCGCA